>Ga0172363_10002321_pt1 | contig 15323 bp, 12 predicted proteins | sample LakKivs2_kivu2a2_FD_114541 | JGI IMG/M metagenome (GOLD analysis project Ga0172363, IMG submission 114541) | Sediment microbial communities from Lake Kivu, Rwanda - Sediment s2_kivu2a2 | ecosystem: Environmental > Aquatic > Freshwater > Lake > Sediment | place: Rwanda: Western Province, Lake... | reverse complement strand
ATGCTCGCTCAAATCATCGCTTTAAGAAATCGCTCCTTGTCCATACGCCAGATAAATTTCGCCGTTCAGCAAACCATTGACAGAATCCTTTTTCTGCGATTGTGCGAGGATAGAGGTATCGAGCCTTATGGCCAGCTTAGAGCGATAAGCAGTGGTGATCGAAACTATCCCAGGCTTTGTGAGATATTTGAAAAGGCCGACCAGAAATACAATTCAGGCCTGTTTCATTTTTACGATGAGCCAGCCCGAGCGGAGCCTCCAGATGAACTTACGCTAAATCTCAACATAGACGATACCCCGATAAAATGGATTCTGCATAATCTGTACTACCCACAAAGTCCCTACGAATTTTCGGTTTTGCCTGCCGAAATTCTCGGCAACGTGTATGAGCAGTTTTTAGGCAAAGTGATCCGGCTGACGCCCGGCCACAGAGCAATTGTCGACCCAAAGCCCGAGGTCAAAAAAGCAGGCGGCATTTACTATACGCCTGCATATATCGTGGACTACATTGTCAAAAATACGGTCGGCAAATTGTGCGAAGGCAAAACACCGGCGCAAATCTCAAAACTGAAAATCCTCGATCCAGCCTGTGGCTCCGGCTCATTCCTTCTGGGAGCATATACGTATCTACTGGATTACCACCGCGACTGGTACTGCAAAAATGCCCCGCAAAGTTATCTGAAAAAGAAAAATCCACCCATTTATCAGGTCGCTTCTACATTTCGTCATTGCGAGGAGTCCGCCTCGGACGACGAAGCAATCTCAAACTACCGCATCACTGTCACCGAGAAAAAACGCATCCTCTTAAATAACATCTTCGGCGTGGACATTGACTCCCAGGCCGTCGAAGTAACAAAGCTATCGCTGCTACTGAAAGTGCTCGAGGGCGAAAATCAACAGACCCTTGAAAATCAGTACCGCCTCTTTCACGAAAGGGCCTTGCCGGATTTGGGCAACAACATCAAGTGTGGCAATTCACTCATCGGCCCGGACTTTTTCGACAGTTTAGCGGCGTCCGTCATTGCGAGCGAAGCGAAGCAATCTCTTTCTTGTCATTCCCGCGAAAGCGGGAATCTCGAAGAACTTCGGCGAAAAATCAACGCCTTTGACTGGCAAGCCGAATTCCCAGAAATCTTCAATCGCCCAAACCCCGGCTTCGACGCCGTCATAGGAAACCCCCCATGGGGAGGAGATATAGACAATATTACAGAGTATATCGAGAAAAATTATCCTGAAAGCACAAAAGGTTATCGAGATACTTCTAAGTTATTCATAGATAAAGGAATGAATCTTACGCGAGAGAAAGGTCTTTTCAGTTTTATTGTTCCCAGCGCATTTATGTTTCAACCTCGATATATTGATATCCGGAAGATGGTAACGAAATACCACATTAGAACTCTATGGAATATAGGTGATAAGGTCTTTAGCTCAAAAGTGACTGCTCCATGTTGTATAATTGTACTCGAAAAAGATTTTTCCAAAGAAAACCCTTTCGTTCTGGTTTTAGATACAATGCATTTAACAGATAATTTTGCTCGTAGTAAAATCGCTGAATCACCAACCTACCGTGAAATTTCTCAATCTATTTATGATAAAACTACCCAAGCAGCATTTGTCACTTATTACAGAGAATCGCGCGATAATGAAATAAGGCTTGAAGAGATTCTCGATTGCAAAGACTGCGGGATTAAGCATCAACGTGTCGGTGTTGGAATGGAGCAAAAAGGCAAATCAGATCTCGCAGCTCGTCTTTATTACGAGGGACCACAGCAATCGCCTGGGGACCACCGATATCTAATTGGCTCTGACCTGAATAGTTCTGGATGGTTTATGGACTTTTCTGAAGAGCGATACTTCCGAGGGAATTTCAAGGATATTCTACGCAAGAATGAAATTGTTTATTTCAATGAACATGTTTTCAATTTAGCTCAAAAAATCCTCTGGCGACAGACAAGTGATCGACTTCGCGCTACAATAATAGGGCCATACTGGTTTGCAAATACTTTGCAGGCAGGCATACTGCGCGATCAGAATTATGATCTTTGCTATGTACTTGGTCTTCTGAATTCAAAATTTCTGAATTTCATCTACATTGAGTCTGTTAAAGAATCTGGCAGGGTGTTTCCACAAGTAAAGCTGGCTAAAGTGCGTGCTTTACCTTTTCGCCGGATCAATTTTGATAATCCTGATGATGTTGCAAAGCACGACAAGATGGTTACATTTGTTGAGCGGATGCTGGATTTGCACAAGCAGTTAGCTTCTGCGAAGATTCCGGACGAAAAGACTCGAATTCAAAGAGAGATTGATATTACCGACAAACAAATCGACAATCTCGTCTACGAATTGTATAACTTAACCGATGAAGAAATCGAAGTCATCGAACAATACGTAAAGTGAAGGAACTATGATGCCTGCCGACGATAGAAAACCTGAGCAAGTCCTTAAACCTGAATACTTGCGGGAATATACCACTGCTCATAATGACATCTGGTATCGGCTGGTACACGTGAACACCTCTATTCAAATCCTCGAAATCATTGCTTCTTACCCGGTGGATCACCTTTTTGATCCATCCGAAGCTGTATTCTTAAAAATGCTCTACTGGAATTTCAACTATACATGTATCGTTATGCTTTATGCAATTCTTGATGACCCGGAAGGTCTCACCCTTAACCAGTTCAAGAACACCCTTATTAAAAAGTGGCTACCAGAGAAAGAACAACAGTTCTTTCGTGCCAAACTTAAAAATTGTCGTTTCTCTGCCAAATGCAAGCGGCTGAAATCTCGCCTGCAACAAATCCGCCACAAGGTCATTGCTCACAGAGACCCCAAAATTGTCAACGGCTCTCTAAGAATACCAGTCCTTTCCATCGCCGACCTCCGTACGTTATACAACGAGACTGAAGCTCTTTTCTCTGCTTGCTCATTCCACGCGGAATATGAGACTAGGCTGTATGTACCCTGCACAGTGGGCGATAAGCCGGTACAGAAGGACATCGAATACATAATGGACCTCTTGGTCTATCACAGTTTTTGGCTCAACCAGCCAGAACGCGACATAGAACTCTGGCCAGAACTTCGCAAAAGTCTCACAGAAAAGGAACTGCTTGATCTCAACACTTGGAGGGTTAAATTGGGCCTCCCTCCTGCTTAATGCCTTCGGCTAAATAATAATAACACCCATCGGTTTTTCAATAGAGAATTTGGTGGGGTGGGGCTCGACCCACCATTACTTTGATCGTGTGCTCAGCACACCCTACCTTTGCTGTGTAAATCCGTGTCTATTTCTGAAAATTCACTTGACGCCGAGCCGATAGTTTGTATGATATTTATGTAACAAAACAGAAGACAGGAGACAGAAGACGGAGGGAAGATGACAGAGGACGGAAGACAGAAGGCAGAAGTTTGTCCTGAGCGCAACCGAAGGAACAGAAGACAGAGGACAGAAGGCGGAAGGCAGATGGTAGAAGGCAGAGCACGGAAGCCAGGGAATCAGAAAGGAACAAGGTTTTTAAGTAAATGACTCGATGAGAAGATGGGTAAAATGAGAAATTCACATAAACACATTCACCCAATCCGCGTTCATCTGTGGAATCTGTGGTTAATGGTGAGAAGACGGGCGATCATTTTTACTAAAATATGCAAAACAAAGCCAATTTAAAAAGAGCAACAATCAACGCAAGCTGAATTTTAACAAGGGCTTATGAGAAAAAAATCGAATTGGACACTTGGTGAAAACAAACCCAAACAAAGCCAATTTTGGATTGTCACCGCGGAGAATGCTGAGGTCGCAGAATGAAAGCGGCAGCCCTGTATTCTGTCTCCTGTCTCCTGTCTTCTGCCTTTTTAGTGTGCGATGACGCTGGATATTCTAAAGACCGGCAGCAATAGAGCAATTGCAATAGTGCCGATAATGCCGCCGAGGATTGTGATCATTAACGGCTCTATAAGAGTCATGACGTTCCTGATTGAGGCCTCGAGTTTCTTTTCATAGAAGACAGACATTTTATCGCAGACTTCGCCCAGCCTGCCGCTCTTTTCTCCAGCCCGCAGCATCTGGATGATGCCGGGTGCGATTAATTGGCCGCGCTGAGAAATCATGATTGACTCGGACAACTGATAGCCGTCGCGAATCTTGTCGTTTACTTCGCCCCAAAGCTCTTGAAAATAAGAATTTTGGCACGACCCTTGGACCACTTCTATCGATTCCAGCATTCTGACGCCCGTATTGACCATCGTAGCCATGATGCGCATGCTGCGGGCCACGACCATATCGACAAACATTGTGCCAATCACAGGCGTGCGGATTTTGATGGTATCAATCACGCGGCGACCGATTGCGGTGCGGTAAAAATAGTAAAGCGCTACAGCAAGTAATATAATAACGGTCACAACAGCGGTCATTATACGGAAATTGCCAAGTATTTTACTGAAGCTCACCAATATTTGGGTGAGTTTGGGAAGTGCCGCACCTCTGGCTTCGTAAATCCTCATAAACCTGGGCAGAACAAAGAACATAAGTGTTCCGGTCGCAGCCACCGCCATCAGGGCCATTATAAACGGATACGTAAGTGCTCCTTTGATGCGTTTACGAGTTTCAGCCTCAAAGTTCAGATAGCCGGTGAGCACGCTCAGCATTTCTGCCATTCTGCCGGACGCCTCTGACGCCTTGACCATACTTATAAACATCGAATTAAAAACTCTCGGATAGGAAGTCAGCGACTGTGAGAAGTTTTCGCCAGCTTTGACTCTTTCAGCCACATCCATAATTATCATCCGGAACGCTCCCGGCTCAGCCTGCTCAGCAATGGCGTCGAGAGCATCACTCAGTACTACGCCGCTGTCGAGCATCACCGATAGTTCCGTCGTGAACAGTATCAGCTCTGCATGCTTTACTTTTGCCCTATAGAACCGATCTGATGATCCATGTTCCGCGATAATCGGTAGTTGGGCGGAGCGCGGCGGCACCGTGCTTTCTACCTTATTAGCTGTTGGGAACGAATTTGGCGCTGCTTTTGTTGTTGCCACAGTCATTCTTCTCACACTCCCAGCCGTAACAGATTTTATGGTTCTGCTTGGGTATTTCTCAGTACTTCTTCAATAGAGACAATTCCCGCCTTTACCTTTTCAATTCCGTCTAACTGCAGTGGAATCATTCCTTTTTCAAGTACCTTTGTTCGCAGTTTCTTTGTGCTGATCCGGTCGTCAATCATCTCGACGATTTCATCGTCGGGCACAAATAGTTCGTGAATAGCGATTCGCCCGGCATAGCCGGTGTTGCGGCATTTTTTACACCCTACGCCACGATGGAATTTTCCGACTTCGCCGCCCACCTTTTCAACAGCTCTTTTCATGGTCGCGGGCGGCTCATATTCTGTTTTGCAGTTTGCGCATATTTTCCGCACCAACCGCTGAGCAAGGACTCCAATCAGAGAAGCGCTGACCAGATAAGGAGCAACCTTTAAGTCCACCAAACGTACCACCGCGCCGGGCGCGTCATTGGTATGCAGGGTAGACAAGACAAGATGGCCGGTCAGAGCCGCCTGGACCGCAATATTGGCTGTAGCTTCATCACGTATCTCGCCAACCATTATTATATCAGGGTCCTGCCGCAAGAGGCTCCGCAGCGCGGTCGAGAATTCAAAGCCTGCGCTAGTATTGACCTGAAATTGATTTATGCCTGAGATGTTGCACTCCACAGGGTCTTCAACCGTGCAAATGTTCACCTCCTCTGTATTGAGTTCAGATAAAGCTGCATATAGTGTCGTGTTTTTGCCTGAGCCAGTTGGTCCTGTCACCAGGACTATTCCGTTAGGTGCTTGTATTATTTCTCTAAAACGCTGGAGGTTTTCGTAAGTGAATCCAAGCGACTCAAGATTGTAAAGAACCTTCTGGGGGTCGATGACCCTGATGACGACCTTTTCGCCGAAATTGGCGGGCATAACAGACACCCGCAAATCGATGGGTCTTCCTTCCACCAACACGTGAATGCCGCCATCCTGCGGCAGACGGCGCTGAGCAATGTCCAGCTCTGCCATAATCTTGATGCGAGAGACTATCGCCGGATGCATCTGATGCGGGGGACGCAGCTTCTCATAGAGCTTGCCGTCTACACGATATCTGACGCGAAGTTTTTTGTCGCCAGGCTCAATGTGAATGTCACTGGCGTTTTCCTTAACCGCGTTATAAAGCAAATAATTGACAAGTTTGACAACCGGCGACTGACCTGCTACCTCCTCAAGGTTGCTTATATCCTCGGTGATGTTCTCCATAAGCGTAAAGTCTTCCAGTCCCTCATCGTCGATAATATCGTCGATGACAAAGACATTGGCGGCCGGCAAATATGTCTGTATTGTAGCTTTAATGTCCTTTGTTGTCGCGCATACCACCTGGACCTTACAGCCACTTATACGCTCTATTTCATCAATCAAAAATACGTTTGTCGGCTCACTCACTGCAACGGTAAGGGTATCGTGCACCTTAAACAGAGGCAGGATGACGTGCTCTTCGAGAAACTCCCTGGGCAAAATTTCCACTGCCTTTGGGTCGCATATTTTTGGGCCGACTTGGGCGTACGGCACGCCGTATGCCTCAGCCAGTGCCGCAGCGATCTGGTTTTCCGTGCAGTAACCCATCTCGACCAGGAGTTCACCGAGCAGCTTGCGATGTCCTTTTTCCTTCTGTTCTGCCAGAGCCTTTTCAATCTGCTCTGGCTTCACTACCTCGTGCGCCAGCAGCAGTTGCCCAAGCTGAGTCTTATTTTCCACCGCTATTTGTGCCATAACATTTAAGATATCAAATACCAAAATTCAAAAATCAAAATTGTGGAATTGCCCCCGTTTCTGTCTTCGGCAGAAGACACGGGGGCAATGACTTCCTTAATTTTGCATTTTTCATTTTAATTTTTGATTTTTATACAAAGCTCTTTACCGCCTCAGCCAGTTCTGTGTAGCGGTCAAATTCCTTCTCAAGTCGAGTAACTTCCAGAATCTTTGCGCAGTGTTCATCCAGCCCTGCCAATCTGAGCTGGGTTTTATTCTCACTGCAGTACTGCCGTATCCACAGCAATAGCTCCAATCCCTTGCTGTCAATGAATCCAACAGCGCGCATATCAAGGACTATGCCTGCTCTGCCTTTGGCAACACAAGCGGTAATTGTGTGCTGAAACAATTCTGTAAAATCGGCATCCAACTCACCCTGCAGTGCAATCACCGTGACATCGCCATAATCTTGCGTCTTTACTTTCATCTGATTAACACTCCCACCGCCGCAGTGCCGTATTCTGAAACGCTGTAATTGCGGTAGCCTTCGCTGCCGCCATTCTGGATAATGTCCCAGAGTTGATAGACGTCACTATTAAGGAACATTCTGCCAATCTTCTCATCAAACTGTGTGCCCAGACCTTTTTGTATCTCTGCAAGAGCCTGCTCGACAGTTCTTGCGTCTCTGTAAGTCCGTTTAGAAGTCATGGCGTCAAAGCTATCAGCCAGGCCAACGATTTTTCCTATCAATGGTATCTGGCTGCCAGTCAAGCCGTTGGGATATCCATGCCCGTCGACCCGTTCATGATGACACAATACGCCCGGCACAATGTCACGCATCTGCTTAATTGCACCTAAAATGCCGGCTCCTATGGAGGGATGTCTTCTTATGCGGTCCATCTCTTGCTCAGTCAGCCGGCCCTCCTTGCGCAGCACGGCTTCACCTATCCCAATTTTTCCGATGTCGTGCAGCAGTCCAGCTAAGTATATCTTGTGTATCTGTTCTTGCTCTAACGGCTCTGTCTGAGCAGCCTTCTCGGCAATCCACCGCGAGATAAGCGCTACCCTTTCGGAGTGGCCGTGTGTGTACTTATCCTTGGCATCGATGCTGCTGGTCAGCGCTTTTAACGAACCTATAAACAGGTCTTTGAGATCGTTGAAAAGTCTGCCGTTTTCGATAAACACCGCGCAGCCGCCGGCGACAGAGTTAAACAGTTTCACGTCAGTGCTGTCGAAATCCGGCTTGTCGATCCTGTTTATGGCAACCATCAGTCCTATTATGGAGTCGCCGGTTTTGGTTTTTTGTGCGAAGTGCGAATCCGTTTTTTCTTTCCCACACAGCGGCACCGCGATGATGTTTCTTACGCTGGCGGGCCACTCATATTTGAAAGGAGAATCTACCTCGCTATCCAGCAGAGCTTCCTTGCCGCTATTTATTTCATCGACCAATCGGCAATGTAATAAGCCCGCCGTATGCTCATCTATATCTATCAGCCCTGAGCCAGCCGCCAAGACCAGCTTCTTTTCAGTTTCAACTGTCTTTTCCAGCAGTATTGCGATGCCCTCGACAAGAACGATCTCGGTCAGACTATCACAAGCCATCTGCAGAAAGTTGGCGTCCGGCTCGGTGACCTTCATGTGTGTGCTGAGCTTGTGGAGCAGCACCAATTCTTCGTATGTTTGAGATAGCTCGGTGCTTATCTGTTCGATTTGTAGCTCGGCCTTTAGCGATGCTTGAAAGTTCTCTGCCAATAGCTCCAGCATCTCCCTCAAGGTCACGTCTGGCAACTGGCATCTTTCAGGGTCTTGTTCGCTGCCACCATGCAAGCCTTGCCCGAGGTCGATAGTCGCAACAGCAATTGGTTGGGCCTGTCCGTTGCCGGTGTAGGCCGGCTTCAGAACGGCAGATAAGAACGCGTCGCCCACAGCGCATACGCCGTCCTGCTCCAAAGCATCGCTATCCTGTGAGATGCTGTCTGGGTAAAGCACCGACCCTACGTGCCGTTTTAGCTGCTCGGTGTTGCTCTCAAATTTGCCGCAGCCGCACAGCAAAACGAGTTCGCCCTGAGCATCGTAAACTGCAAAATTAGCGCCGAACTTGTTTACCCTGCTGCCAAACCTCTTCAACTGGCGCATCTGCGATTGGCTGAGATTTTCACCGGCTGTTTTAAGCATAACCAAGTCCAAATCCTAATGCATCATAAGACCGCCGGTGAAACCGGCGGCTAAATATTTAGCCCCGCGTTTTACGCGGGGTTATTTACTGCACGGTGATATAGAATGTCCTCGATGTTGCCAAGCAGCTCCTTCGGGCTGAACGGTTTGCTGAGGCAATCTGATATCTGCAATTCTTCCTGCTGCTCTTGCGATATGGCAAAATTTCTGGCTGTCAATAATATGACCGGGATATTCTTGGTCTGCTCGCGTTGTCGAAGTTTCTGCACAAGCTCCAAGCCCGTCATAACCGGCATCTGGAAATCCGTAACGATAATATCCGGATTCTCTTGACAAGCCAGTTCAAAGGCCTCAGCACCGTTTTCCGCTGTTACAACCTCGTAGCCGTTGTTGCGTAGCTTTATTGCCACCACGTGCACGATGTGTATCTCGTCATCAACTACCAAAACTTTCTTGCCCGTCATTATTGCTCCTCCCCAACAGATTAGTTTTTTGTAGGTTCTTATGATTCGCTGGCTGCTGTTTTATGTAGCTTCAACCATTTGGACGGTTGCTAAAGGCAGCTCAAAACCAAAGGTACTTCCGACACCGGGCTGGCTCCTTACAAACACCCGGCCGTTGTGAACTTTTTCTACTATTTGTTTTACAAGGTTAAGCCCTAAGCCTGTCCCTTTTGCTTGTTTTTTATTTGCATCGACTCTGTAGAATTTATCAAAGATGCGTCCAACTTCATCCGGCGGTATCCCCACGCCCGTGTCAGTCACGGTAACCCGTGCTATGCCTGTAGTTTCATCGACCGCTGTTTCAATTGTCACCGACCCTCCACTTGGAGTGTACTTTATCGCGTTGCTGAGCAGATTGACAACTACCTGTGAAATCATGTCTCGGTCCGCGTAGACCTGATCATACACGATGGGCTTTTGCGTAATCACTGTGATATTCTTTTCCTCAGCGTAACCTTTTATCATTTGTAGCTGCTCTTCTATAAGTATGGTTAGGCTGACGGGTTTCTTTTCCACCTTTATCAGGCCGGACTCTATCCGTGAAATATTCAGAATGTCTTCGATCAGGCGATTGAGCCTTTTGGCCTGGTTTTGAATTACTGAGTAAAACTGTTTGCGGGTCTGTTCATCGTCTGCTTCACCATCGGCGAGCATCTCCGAGTAGGCAGTAATTGAAGCAAGCGGCGTCTTCAACTCGTGGGACACGTGGCTGACAAAATCATTCTTCATCTGGGATACTTCCTTCTCGCGTGTAATATCATGCAGCACTGCTACGACCCCACAAACTTCCTGACGCTGGTCGTAAACACAGGAGACAATGCAATCGAACGTCCTCGGCCTTGCCTCTTGTGCCAATTGGATTTCTCGCCTGGTTGCTTCCGTCTTGCTGCACCTGCTCTGGCGAAGAAAATCTATGAAGACACTCTTACTTTTGTCAACCAGTTCGCCAATGGGCTTATGCTGTGCGTTTTTGTGATCAAAGTTAAAGAGTCTGCCCGCAGCATCGTTTGCCATTAACAGCCTGTCGAACTCATCAATAACGATAACGGCGTCCCGGAGGCTGTATATAATCGCTTCGGTATTCCTCTTTTGTCTGTGTGACAGTTGAATCTGGAGCTGCAAGTCCTTGATTTGATTTTCAAGTGTACCTATATAACCAGAACAACTATCCAGCCATTGAGTAAGGGTTTCACCCAACAGATTGATATTTTCGATTTTCGATTTTCCGCCGTTAGGCGTCCTGTGGAGATTTTCAATTTCTGTCTTACAATCGCCAATCGGCAATCGCAAATCGGAAATCTTCTTATTGATCTGGTTGGCTATGGACGTGACTGCCCCAGCCAGTCTAAGGCAATGCCAGCCGAGCCAAATCACGCCCACAGCCCCAGCACAACACGCGATAAGCAGCAGCACACCATAGAAGTTACTTGTGGCTCCTGTGACGGACAAATCTTTCCACCCTGCCAGAGCTGCCGCCACCAAACTACACACCACAATGGTGGTGACTATCGCGTACGCCTGTCTTGCAAACTTCAACGTAGCAACCCTCGCTCAATAATCAATTATCTATCTACTGCGCCACTTGGGAGCGGCCTGCTGGTCAATGGTCTCCAGCACAATCCTTTCCATCTTTTGAGCTTCATCCGGGCTTGTTTCAGCAAGAATCCTTTCTTTCAGCCGGATAGCTTCCAGGAACGTTGGACGCAGCCATAAAGCGATGCCGAGCTCCTTCATAGCGGATTCGTTGTCACCTTCCATGTAATATCTAGCGGCTTTTGCGTAGCAATCTTCCGCCATTTTAGCTCTGCCTATCCCCAGCATCTCGTCCTTTGCAGCAACTCTCTTTCGCCTTACATCATCTGCCCGTGCTTGTCCCTCAGTCTGACTTGGTTCCTCAATAATGTGAGGCGTAAGCATCACTATGACCTCTTGGCGCTCCGATGTGTCACTTGTACCTCTAAAGATAGCACCAACAATCGGCAAATCTCCAAGAAGAGGGATTTGTGATCTCGTGGTTTTGACAACGTCTCTGAAGAGTCCCCCGATCACAATTGTCTCGCCGTCTTTTACAAGGACGTTCGTCTTCAGCTCTGCGGTTGTTTTATCCGGCACTTTGTCGGCGTTGAGCTGGGCAGTACTATCTTGGGGATAGATGTCCATTCTGATATACCCATCATTGCCGATGTAGGGCCTGAATACGAGCACAGTACCTGTCGGAAGAAATTGAACCTCTCCCTGAGTAGCTACGCCTCCCTGTCCAATGGTCGTACTTCCACGGTAACCCAACGTCTTACCGATCTGGACGGAACCCTCTTGCTTGTTGACCGCCAGAATCTTGGGGTTCGCCAGAACAGTGACATCCGTTACGGCTTCCAGAGCAGTTATGAATGCTCTCGCATCGCCGGCTCTGATTCCGATTCTCAACCCTTTGGCCCCAGCGGTTGCAAAACCGAAAGTCTCTATAGGCGCTCCGTATGTTATGGAGCCTATATCGGCGATGGGGGACTTCGCTTCGGAACCTCTGGATATCTCGCTTTCAGTGACGATAGTTTCTTCTGCTGCTGTTCCATCCAAGGCAGAGCCGGCCATAAAGTTCAAGTCAACGCCAAGGTCCATTCCCTGAGTCAAAGTAGCGCTCAGAATAGTGGCCTCAACGAGGACTTGTTTGGGTCTGACATCAAGAGCTTTGATTATTTCCCGAGCCTTTTCGATGTACTCGGGGTATTCGTAGAGAACGATGGTTTCGTGAATAGCCAACTTGTCGCCGCCACCGCCGGAGGTAAGAGATCCGGCCCCAGCGCCAGTACTCCCACTACCGGAGGATATCTGCTTTTCTGCGGCAGTACTAGTTTCAATCTTACCAGAGCCACTCAAGACGGGTGTAATCAGCTTCTTTGCCTCTTCTGCAGTGATGTAATAGAGAGTAAATATCTCGTATTTCATTCGCTCTGGGTCTTCCTTGAGCTTTTTGAACTCGTCTTTGGTGTACACCTTGATTAGGTTTCCCTGCTGCTGATACTTGAAGTTTTCGCCTAAGATCGCATCCATCGCTTCTTCAAAGGTTACGTCTTTGAGGCTCCGAAAGGCTAGTTGGCCGTCGACACCCGCCGATGGCACAATATTCTTTTTATACAAGCTCGCCAGCATCGCCAGCGCATCACGTATGCCGAACTGTTCCTTGAGCTCAAACGACTGTACTTCCGCCCCTGCAGATCCCCTTGTGGCGGGCTGTGCCAGCTCCGGAGCAGGCTGGCTTACGGCCACCGCAACTTCAACTGGCCCACCATCCGTCTGGCGGGCAGGACTTACGGATTCCGCTTCGCGTGAACCCTCATCGGGATTAGTTCCTGGCGGACTCTGCCCGACACTTCCAAAGACAGCGATCGCTATCACTGTCGATATGAAGCACGTGAGAACTAGTCCCTTTCCGATCTGAAATCTTTCACTCATGCTTCTCTGTCTGAACATAATTTGCTCCTACAACTAACAATTTCCAATTTTGAATTTTCAATCTTCAATTACCTTATTCAGTGTCAAGGTCACTTCTGTTTGCTCACATCTTATAGCCACCTGGTTTTCTTCAATCTGAACTACTTCACATTCAAACGTCCGGCCTCCTTCGCGGATGGGCAACTTATCCCCAACCGAGAGCCACTTTCCGTTTATAAAGGCCTGGAGATTTTTGCCCTTTACTGTTACTATTGCCTCCAGCTTCAGCTTCGCTGCCAACACGTCGATTACTCCTTGATCGCCCCGCGAGGAAACGAATTTTACTTTGTTGGTATCCGACAAATTTCCTCCCTGTTCGCCTTTGATCGACTTCCACCAGAGGCCGGGAGTAAAAAAGTCCCTCGTAATTACGTCGTGGCGGCCAGCGACTTTCGGCAACTCCACAAAGGATATTTTTAACGGCGAATTTGGCTGTCCCTGCGAAAGCGGGGATGCCTGCTGCGTCATAGAGTTGGCCGCAGCAGCCTGTGGTTTATCTTTGCAAAGCACCCTTATCCACATAAAGGCCATAATGGAGATCAGGCATGCTGCCAGCACTACCCTTCTTTTATCTGCCACCAATGGGCTAAGTATTGTATTAGCCCCGCCATTACTACTATTTTTTGCCTTTTGCCTCATACCTTTTCTCTAAGAGCATGTCGTTGCACACAGAGAGCTTATCCTTGCTCGACGTTGGGCCTGTAATAAACGACCGCTTTTGTCTGCATACTAATCTGGCCGCTAAGATCGTCACTGTTTACCAGTCTTACACTCTCGATGCGGACGAGCCTATCCAAACGCTGTAATTGCTTATAAAATTTGAATATTTGGTCTAACTTTCCCTTACACTGCATGTTCACAGGTATACAGCTCAATTTATCGGCCTTAATTTCCTCACCGGGGGCAACGATCTGCTCGGTCAGATTATGCTGGCTCATCAGATTGGCTATCTGTTGCAGGAAGCTGCCAAGGTCTCTGTCGGCAGGCACATTCACTTGGTAGTTACCAATAGTGCTTTCGAGCTTCTGTAACTGTTCTTTAAGGTTGGATAGCTGCATCTGCTCAGTCGCTGCTTTGGCTATAACGAGTCTCTGGTCGGTTCTTGCCTGGTTAACAGCCTTCAGTCTCTTGCGCAACGGCGAAAACCCGAAGAATATGAAATCGGCCGCCAGCAGTACAGCCACAACGAAAATCATCAGTTGTTGTTTCTTCCAAAAAACCATTGGGCAACTCTGTTTTCTTCACTGCCTCTTGTTCAGTTACTATTGCATCAAATCAGGACTCACCTTGTCGATAATTTGCCAGATAGCAACTTATCTCAAACTCGCTTACCTGATATTTCTTGACTGTCGGTTCGGCATCGGCCTTCATTGGGCCGGATATCTTGGCTGCCTTAATATCACTATTCACTGTCGAGCCGCCACCGCTGTTGATCGTTTTGTAGCGAGAGAAAGAAGGACGAACCAAACAGAAATACGGCGAATCCTCCAATCTGCATATTAACTCCGCAACATCGCTCGGATCTGAGGCAACGCCATTTATCACGATCTGGAATCTGACGCTGCCGAGCGGCGGCGCCTGTTTACCTCCAAAACCGTCGCTTGCTACTCTGACCACGGAAGAGCTGGCAGATTCGCGCTGAGATGTAGCACTAAACTTCTGGGCAGTGAATTCCACTTTGCTCAGGACGATCTTATCATCGAGCAAGAAACTCATTTCAGCTAAAACGCTTGCCACATCAATTTTGGATTCTATCTGTTCGGTTAGTCGCGTTCTTTTCTGCAAGTCTGCCAGTTTGGACTGGAGCTTCTTGAATTCTCGTGACACGCTTTGCGCCTGTGATTGCTTTGGAGCCATTTGAACAAGCTCCGCTGTGGCTTTCGAAAGTGACCTTATGGAAATAAGATTCCATACCATCATTACCACAAACATACCACCAAGAGCGACGTACTGCGTGCGGTAGCTGAGTTGCCGGCGTCTGCCGGTTTTATACCACTCTGGAATAAAATCAATTTCTTTCATAGTTATCATAGACCAAAATGCGTTGGACACATTTGGCATCCATCGCTATCTCGCCGGCATATCTAAACCCTTAAGACTAAGTCCCACAGCCACGGCCCACTCACAAAGTAGACCCCGCCTATCGCCATCCAGATTTATGTGCATGCCTTCGCCTGACAAATCGAAGCCTTTCAATGGTTGAGCTACCTCAACCTCGACTGCCAGTGTTCGCGCCAATACGCTGAGCAGTATACTTTCGTACGCCTCACCTCCGGTTAAGAACGCTCGCTCCACACGTTTTCCCCGGAAAGTCACCGTATAATATCTAAGGCACAGCGATATCTCTCTTGCCAACTCTTCGGCAACAGTTCCTATGGCGTCTGCTATGACCTGT
>Ga0172363_10002320_pt1 | contig 15327 bp, 9 predicted proteins | sample LakKivs2_kivu2a2_FD_114541 | JGI IMG/M metagenome (GOLD analysis project Ga0172363, IMG submission 114541) | Sediment microbial communities from Lake Kivu, Rwanda - Sediment s2_kivu2a2 | ecosystem: Environmental > Aquatic > Freshwater > Lake > Sediment | place: Rwanda: Western Province, Lake... | reverse complement strand
TGGCGTGCAGGTCGTGGACGTGCACGCGGTTTTCGACGGCCGCGAACCCGAACTCGTCGGTGGCCCCGTGCACATATCCGCCGCGCACGCCGCCACCGGCCATCCACATCGTGTAGCCGTGATGGTTGTGATCGCGGCCGTTGATCTTGCCGGCGTTGGATCCCTTTTTGGGCAGCTCGACGGTTGGGGTGCGGCCAAACTCACCGCCCCACACAACGAGCGTGTCTTCTAACAGACCGCGGGCCTTCAGGTCCTTGAGCAGCGCGCCGATCGCCTGGTCGCACTGCCCGGCGAGCTTGCGATGGTTCACCTCGATGTCGTCGTGATTGTCCCAGGGCTGGCCTTCGCCGTGCCAGACCTGCACGAACCTGACGCCGCGCTCGATCAGCCGCCGGGCGATCAGAATCTGCCGGGCCTGCGTGCCTTCGCCGTACATGTCCAATATGTGCTGCGGCTCGCGGCTCACGTCGAAGGCATCGGCCGCTTCCATCTGCATGCGGTAGGCGAGCTCGAACGACTGGATGCGCGACTCAAGCTGCTCGTCTCCGGTGCGCTCCGCCAAATGCGACTGGTTGAGCTGGGCGAGCAAGTCGAGCTGCCGGCGCTGCTCTTCGCGCGTGACGGCCTTGTTCTCGATGTTCTCGATCAGGCGTTCGACTTCGCGATGCTTGGTGTCGATGTAAGTTCCTTGGTACACGCCGGGCAGAAAGCCCGACTGCCAATTCTGCGATTCCTGGATCGGATACCCGCCGGGACACATCGCAATGAACCCGGGCAGATTCTGGTTCTCGGTTCCCAGGCCATAGGTGAGCCAGGAGCCCATGCTGGGGCGGATCAACCGCGGTTCACCACAGTTCATCAGCAGCAGCGAGGGTTCGTGGTTCGGCGAGTCTCCGTGCATCGAGCGAATCACGGCAATGTCGTCGATGCATGCCGCCGTGTGCGAAAACAACTCGCTGACTTCGATGCCGCTTTGCCCGTACTTCTCAAACTTGTATGGCGAGGCAAACGCGGCGCCGGTCTTGCGCTCGGTCGGCAGGTTGATCGGCAGTTCCTGGCCGTGCCGCTTGGTGAGCTCAGGCTTGGGATCGAACGAATCAACGTGCGAGGGGCCGCCGTTCATGAACAGGTGAATCACCCGCTTGGCCTTGGCCGGAAAGTGCGGCGTCTTGGGGAGCAGCGGATTAATCGCGTCGGCCTGGGCGGTGTTGAGCAGCCCCTGCTCGCCGAGCAACTGACCGAGCGCGAGCGAGCCGAAACCAATGCCGGTGCGAGCCAGCATCTGACGCCGCGACAGCCGGAAGCTCGAGCTCACGTCGTTATTGAGGTTGGCCATGGCACGAATCCTTGATCTCAGTCGACAAACACGAACTCGTTCGAAAGTAGCACGACTTGCACGTAACGCTCCCAGGCACTGGGTCGATCGGCGGGCGTCTCGGCCGGAGCCCGGCTGGCATCTTCGCTGGCGAGAAATGTCTTCCCGAGATCGAGTTCCTGGGCGGTTGGTTTACGCGCCAGCGCCACTTCGTACAGTCGCTCGACTTTCACGGTCGGGTCGCTCGCGTCGCTGAATTCCTGCCGTGTGGCAAGGTGCTTCGCCTGCTCGCGTACGAACGGATTGTTTAGCAGGTACAACGCCTGCTGCGGAACGGTCGTCGTATAACGGCGCGGGCTGTGCGTATCGGGACTGGCAAAATCGAACGTGCGAAACAGATTCGGCAAATTCTGGCGATCGATCCGGCCATACAGCGTGCGGCGCGTCGGCCACGGTTGCGCCATCAGATCGACGGCCGGTCCGCCGACGGCGGCGTCGAGCTGGCCGGATGCCGCCAACAGCGCGTCGCGCATCGATTCGAAATCGAGCCGCTTGCGATTCATGCGCCACACGAGGCGGTTCTCAGGATCGATCTTTGCCGCCTCGGGGCGATCGACGCTGGCTTGTTGATAAGCCGCGGACGAAAGAATCAGCCGGTGGATGCTCTTGAGCGACCAGTTGTTCTCAACCAGCGTCGCGGCCAGAAAGTCGAGCAGTTCCGGATGCGTGGGGGGCGCGCTCCGCAGACCGAAGTCGCTCGGCGTGTCGACCAGCGGCTGTTCGAAGTAATACATCCAGATCCGATTGACGATCACGCGAGCCGTGAGCGGATTGGCGGGATCGGCGATCGCCTGGGCGAGCTCGAGCCGGCCACTTCCCTGCTGGAACGGCTGTCGATGATCGCCGGCGACGATCGAGAGGAACTGCCGGGGCACTTCTTCGCCGCGATTGCCGGGGTTACCACGCACGAAGACCACTGGGGTCACGGGCTGTTCGGCCTCGGCCAGCGACATGACGTCCATGTCCTTTGGCTCGACGCTGCTCGCCAGCACGCCGTAGAGCGAATAGTAGTCCTTGGTCGGGATCGGATCGTACTTATGGTCGTGGCAGCGCGCGCAGGTGACGGTCAGCCCCATCGTACCGCGCGTGAGCACGTCGATCCGGTCGTCGATGATGTCGTGCGGATTGTTGAGAAAACGCCGGCCGACCGTCAAGAAACCCATCGCCGCCAGGGGATTCTCTTCGCCTTCGATGGGCAATCGATCGGCTGCGATCTGCCGGATCAGAAACTCGTCGTAGGGCAGATCATTGTTCAGAGCGCGAACGACCCAGTCGCGATACTTGTAAGCGTTCGGGTAGTTTCGATCTTCGGTGAATAGATAACCCTTGCTGTCGGCGTAGCGGGCGACGTCGAGCCAATGTCGCCCCCAGCGCTCGCCATAGTGCGGAGAGGCCAGAAGCTCCTCGAGCGCGCGATCGAGTGTGATCTCGCCACTCGTAATCCGGTTGACCTCCGCCAACTGGGGCGGCAGACCCGTGACATCGAAACTCGCGCGGCGGTAGATCGTCCGCGGGTCGGCTTGATCGGATGGCATCAGGCCGGCCGCTTCGAGCCGGGCCAAGATGAAGAAGTCCACCGGCGACTTTGGCCACGCGCCATCCTGCACGGCGGGGAGCGCCGGTTTGACGATCGGCTGGAACGCCCAGTGTGTGCGCGACTGCTCGGCGCGATCTTCGGGCTTGGGGACCGGGGCGTCATCGCCCGGCGCGGGCGCGCCCAGCGAAATCCAGTGTTCGAGCTTGGCGATCTCTTCGGCCGCGAGCTTGCCGTCCGGAGGCATCTTGGGTTCGCTCTCGTAGCGAACGGCGTGAATCAATCGGCTGTTATCCGGCTTACCCGGCACGATCGAAGGGCCACTTTCGCTACCGGTAAGCATCGCGGCGCGGCTGTCGAGTTGCAGACCACCCTGCTTGTCCTCTCCATGACATTCCAGGCAGTGGTTCGCCAGCAGCGGACGGATGTTTGCCTCGAAGTATTCGAGACCCTCGGGCGAACTCGCGGCAGCCGGCTCCGCGGCACGCACGCCGCTGGACAAACCCAGCCCGGTCGCGAGAATCAGCAACGCACAGGCGACAGTTCGATTGGTTTGCCAGTTCGTAGTTCCCATGACAGACCGGTGACTGCGGGGAAAGGTCGGAGGCAGGGTAGCATCTTGGCGGGGCAGTTTCAGGGCGGGCACGGCAAGCCGTCAGGGCCGGCTTGTCGTTGGCTATCGTTATAACTGTCCGGCAAGAGCCCGTCAGCACCCGGAATCTTGCCAGAAGCTGCAATGCCGGCTGCACTTGGCCGTCGCGCGTGGGGTAAGCTAACGATTGCACGGAATCCGGTTCCTTTTCCGCCGCCAGCCTCGCTCTATGCCCACGATCGCCGAAGCCTTGAATCACGCGGCCACCCTACACCGCGCCGGCGAATTGGATCAGGCCGAGGGTATCTACCGTCAGGTATTGGCCGTCGACCAGCGCAATGCCGACGCCTGGCATCTATTGGGTCTTGTGGCGCACGCGCGCGGCGCGCATCCGGCCGCGGCCGAGTACATCGGGCGCGCAATCATGTGCGATGGAGCTCAGCCGAGTTTTCATCATCACCTGGCGGAAGTGCACCTGACCGCAGGGCAACTCAAACTCGCCGAGCAAAGCTGCCGGCAAGCCCTGCGGCTGAACCCGCAAGCGGCGACGGCTTGCAACACGCTCGGCGCGATCTTGAATCAGCAAGGACGGCAGGTCGATGCCGCGGCCAACTTCGAGCGCGCGATTCAGATTGATCCCACGTTTGCCCTGGCACACTCGAACCTGGGCGCCACGCTACATGCATTGGGGCGATCGGCCGAAGGCATCGCAGCTTGCCGACGGGCACTCACGATTGATCCCGGGCAGTGTTCCGCGGAACTCGAACTGAGCAAGATCTTGCGCGAGGCAGGAGAGCTGGACGAGGCACTCGCTGCCGCGAACCGCGCAATTGTCATCGATCCGAATTCGGCCGAAGCAGAGTTTCAGCTCGGTCTGCTCGAGCAGGGCCGAGGGGCGACCGATGAGGCCATCGCTCACTACCAGCGGACCGTCAGTCTCGAACCACGACATGCCCCGGCCTGGTGCAACCTGGGCACGCTCTTGAAACAAAGGAAGCAGCTTCGCGAAGCATTCACGGCGTTTCAGCATGCCGTGCAAGCGGAGCCGACGCTGGCCGAAGCGCACTTCAATCTGGGCGTGCTACTGCAGTATCAAGGCAAGATGGCCGCCGCGCGAGATGCTTACCAGTGCGCGATTGCCGTGCGGCCCGAGTATGCGGAAGCCTTGAACAACCTGGGGGCCGTACTCGCGCATTCAGGGGACTGGACGCGTGCCGCCGAGTGCTACTCGCGCTCACTGGAACTGCTGCCCGACGAGCCTGAAACGCTGAACAACCTGGGCAACCTGCTTAAGGTGCAGGGTCGATTGACCGAAGCCGCGATCTGCTACGAACGAACGCTGAAGCTTGCGCCGGACTATCCCCAGGTGCGCTACAACTGGGGCCTGATGTTGCTGGCGCATGGCAACTTTGCGGAAGGTTGGCCGCACTACGAGTGGCGGCTGCGCGCGATGGATGCCGAGCGCAAGTTCGATCAGCCGCGCTGGCAGGGCGAGCCGCTGCGTGACAAAACCATAGTCGTGCATGCCGAGCAAGGCTTCGGCGATACGATTCAGTTCGTGCGCTATTTGCCGCTGGTGCGCGAGCGCGTCGGCCGCGTGATCTGCGAAGTGCAGCCGGCCCTCGTGCCTCTGATGCGGCAATCGCGGCTGGCCTCGGTCGCGAGTTTTATGCCGCGCGGAGAGCCGCTGCCGCAGTTCGATGTGCAGATCTCGTTGCTCAGCCTGCCCGCTGAATTTCAAACAACCGCCGAGACGGTGCCTCTGGCCGAGGGCTACCTGGCCGCTGATCCCGAGCGTGTTGCGAATTGGGAAACGATTCTCGGCGCAACCAATCGCCTGCGGATTGGCGTCGCGTGGCAAGGTTCGGCCGGGTATCCCGGCGACCGCGAGCGCTCGATTCCGCTGGCCGAATTCGCGCCGCTCGCGCTTCCGGAAGTAGAGCTTATCAGCCTGCAGAAAGGCTTTGGCAGTGAGCAACTGGCGGAGCTCGGCGGTCGATTTGTGGTGCGCGAACTGGGGCCGGATTTCGACGCCGCGGGCGGCGCCTTCATGGATGCGGCGGCAGTAATCCAGAATCTCGATCTGGTCGTGACCTCGGATACGGCCATTGCCCATCTCGCCGGAGCTTTGGGCAAACCGACGTGGCTGGCGACGTCGCTGGTGCCAGATTGGCGATGGATGCTGGATCGCTCGGACAGTCCCTGGTACGCGAGCATCACGCTTTTCCGTCAGTCGCGACTTCGCGACTGGTCGGACGTCTTTCAGCGGATGGCTGCTGAACTTTCGCGGCGATTTCAAAAGCCGTAGCGGTCGGGCTGGCTCTGCCGGCGGCCCACGCCAATCTCTCACGGTTTTCTCACAAAATGCTTGCGATTCCGTTTGACGCAACAGAGAATCACGGGGCGTCCGCGCAGGGCGCTCATCTCTTCTTGTGAGTTTCGCAGGGTTAAAAGGGCGGTTCGATGACCAACAGAGCTGGATTTGCGCTCGCGGTATTGTTTTCGATCAACCTCATGAACTTCTACGATCGCCTGATTATCGGGGCGGTCGGCGAATCGATCGCGGTCGATTGGGGACTCTCCGACGCGCAGCTCGGCTACCTGGGTACCGCATTCATTCTGATTTATGCGGCGGTCGGCGTGCCGCTTGGTCGCTGGGCCGATGTCGGTAATCGCTCGCGAATTCTGACGTTCGGTGTCACCGTGTGGAGCGTGCTGACCGCACTATCAGGGTTTGCCCAACAGTTCTGGCAGATGGTCATGCTCCGGCTTGCGGTCGGCGTCGGCGAGGCGAGTTGCGCCCCGGCGTCGAACTCGCTCATCGGCGATTTGTATCCCGCCCGCACCCGCGCTCGCGCGATGTCTCTGTTCATGCTGGGCCTGCCGCTGGGGAATGCCGCGGCACTGATGGTCAGCGGCATCATGACGAAGCACTACGGTTGGCGGTCGGCCTTCTTTATCGCGCTGGTGCCGGGGCTGCTGTGTGCTGTCGGCGCGTGGATGATCAAGGAGCCCAAACGCGGTGCCACCGAGACGCACAACGTCGGCTCGCGCAAGCGTGATGGCTCGCCTTACAAGCTCGTGCTCTCGATTCCCACGATGCGATGGATCATCGTTTCGGGAGCGCTGCACAACTTCAATATGTATGCCATCGGCGGCTTCCTGACGCCGCTGGTGCGCCGCGTGCATGGTATGGATCCGGCTACGGCAGGCTATCTGACGATGGCCGTGTATGGGCTGGCCGGTGTGCCGGGCATGATCCTGGGCGGACTATTGGGTGATGCGGTGATTCGCCGCCGCCGCAATGGCCGGATGATCGTGGCCGCCGTGGCCATCGCGCTCACGGTGCCTTCGATGTACTTCGCCCTCAGCGCCGAGGCAGGCCAGTGGATGCTGTTTGGCGTCCTGTTTGGGTTTGGCTGCATGATGATGTACGTCTACTACGCCACCGTATACTCGACGATCCAGGATGTCATCGAGCCCTCGCTCCGTGCCACGGCAATGGCCCTGTACTTTGCCGCGATGTATGTCTTCGGCGGGGCTCTCGGCCCAACCGTGATCGGCGCCACCAGCGACTACTATACCCGCGCTCAAGCTGTCCAGCAGGGTGTCGAGCTCGACGCATTGCCGGCGGAAGAGCAACTGCCATTCCGCGCCTACGGGCTCAATAACGCGCTGTATCTATTGCCGTTGATGTCCATCTTCCTGGCCGGCAGCCTGTTCGCCGGCGCCCGGACTGTGAACGCCGACGTCGACAAGCTGCAGGAGTGGATGCGCAAAGTCTCTGATGAAGAGAATGCCAAGCTGAAGCGCGAGCCTGTCACGACGTAACGCACACAATCGCGTGCGGACTGGCGCGCAGACCCATCGGCCGCCTGGCTCCCACCCAAATTGGCCCAGCTAGCGAGCTTGGCGCGGCCTCCGGCGGCTCTTATCATATGGGCGCGGGTTGATGCATTCGGTGCGGCTCAGGAGAAGCCCGCTGAGTCCGTCGGCCCGAGCCTGCTGATTCCTACCTACCAAGTACCTGCCTTGATAATGTGCGTGCTTCCGACCGGACGTTGGGGGTGCGAAAGCGTCTGTCGGGAATAGTCTCGGCGTTTGTGGCGGATATCTCGGTGAGATGTCCCGCCGTCGAACCAACTCCGAGAGCATCGCCGGGAGAGACGACATGCCTCGCGAACGGCAACCATTCTTGCTCTTTAGCTGCGCTTTGGCAGTCGCGTTCTCATTCAGCTCGATCGGCCTGCTAATGGCCGATGAAGCTGCGTCCCAGCCGCTGCACCAGCGGATCGACGCACTGGTCGAGTCCGCCTCGCCCGGACCGGCCGCGGCCCTGTCGGACGATGCCGAGTTTCTGCGGCGGGTGTATCTGGACCTGGCGGGCACGATTCCGGATGCGGCCGCGGCCCGCGCGTTCCTAGACGATGCGAACCCCGCGAAGCGAGCCGCGCTCATCGACCAACTGCTGGCTTCGCCGCGCTTCGCGCGGCACATGCAGCATACGTTCAACTCGATGTGGCTGGAACGCCGCCGCAGCACACTTGTCGGCAAGGGCGTGACTGACGACGAGTGGACGAAGTACCTCTACCAAAGCTTTCTCGACAACAAGCCGCTGAACGAACTGGTGCGCGAAGTCCTGGCGGCGGACGGCGCCGATCCCAAGTTGCGGGCCGCGGTGAAGTACTATCTCGATCGCGATGCCGAGCCGAATCTGCTCGCCCGCGATGTGGGGCGTTTGTTCTTCGGCCACGACCTGCAGTGCGCCCAGTGTCACGATCATCCACTGGTCGACGATTATTTGCAGGCCGAGTACTACGGGCTCGCGGCATTCTTCACGCGCGGCAGCGTGTTCACCGACGTTAAGGACGAGAGCAAACTCTTCTATGCCGAGCTCGCCGAGGGCGAAATCAATTTCAAGTCGGTCTTTACGGGCAACGCGCGCGACCGGGTGCTGCCGGAACTTCCCGAGGGCAAGCCAGTCGCCGAGCCAAAGCTGGCCGAAGCGGATCGCTACGTCGTGGCTCCGGCCGACGGCGTACGTCCGGTGCCGAAGTACAGCCGACGTGCTCAGCTTGCCTCGCTGGCTACCGCCGGCAAAAGCGCGGCATTCAATCGTAATCTGGCGAACCGCCTGTGGGCGCACATGCTTTCGCGTGGTGTAGTTCATCCGCTGGACATGCAGCACAGCGGTAACCCGGCAGTGCAGAGCGAACTGCTCGATCTGCTCGCCGCCGAACTCGTGCAGATGAAGTTCGACATCCGCGCATTCTTCCGCGAAGTCGCTTTATCGAAGACTTATCAGCGGACCAGCGTCGAACCCGATCCGACCAGGCCGCCGGTCGATCCGGGCGTCCTCTCGCCCTCGCTCGCGACCTGGCAGACGGAAGTCGATCGTCTTACTGCCGAGGTTCCCAAGCTGGAAGAAGCAGTGGCCGCGGCCGATGGCGTACAGGCCACGGCTTATGAAGCCCATGCGGCGGCGCTCGACGCGCAGGCTAAGATCGAGAAAGATCGAGCCGAAGCCAAGAAAGCCAGCGACGAACTATCGGCGGCGCTAGCCGCGGCGATCAAGGAAGTGACGACGAAAGAAGACGTGCACAAAACGCTCGCTGCCGCCCAGGCTCCGGCTGAGGCCGCCGCGGCGAAGCTGCCCGAGGACAAGGCCTTGGCGGAAGCTGCTGCCACGATCAAGACCCGCACAGCCGAGATCGAGCAGGCGCTGACCGCGGCCCGCGCCACAGTCGCCGAGAAAACCCCGCAGGTGCAGGCCGCTTCGGTCAAGCTGGCGGAGTTTGATGGCCCGCTGACCGCGGCTGCGGCCGAGGTGGCCAGGACCGGCGAAGCGCACCTGGCGGCAAAAGCAACGTTCGACGCCGCGGGCACGGCGCAGCGCACAGCCAAGGCAAAGCAGAACGAAATGCTGGCGCGCGTCACGGACGCAACGCAGGCCCTCAAGTACCAGTCGCTGCTCGCGGCGGCCGAGACCTCGCGCGCCGCGGTTCAGGCGGCCGTCGATCAGGTTGCATCCCTGGAAAGCCAAACCGCCACCGAGGAGACTCTGACCGGCGCTCGAACCGCCGCCGACGAAGCCAAAGCCAAGTCCGCCGCTGATCATGCCGCCGCAGAGAAAGCCTGGCTCGAACTCACAGAACGCTCGACTACGCGATTTACCCTCGCCCCACTCAAGCCGCTCACACCCGAGCAGCTTACCTGGGCCACGATGCAAGCCGTCGGGATTGTCGATACTCAGCAACAGGCGCTCGCGGAGGAAGCGACGAAGGCGGCAGCCGCGGCCGGTGAGATGTTGCCCGAGGCCCGCGCCGAGCTCGAAGCCCGGACGCTCGAACAGCTCGTGGATGCCAAGCTCACCGGCAACATCAATCACTTCCGCGAACTGTTCGGCCAGCAGCCGGGGCAAGCACCGAGTTTCCAGGCAACCGTGCACCAGGCGCTCTTCCTTGCCAACGGCGGCGTCCTGGCCGGTTGGGTCAATGCCGGCGGCGGAAACCTGACCGAGCGGCTGTCAAAGCTCGAAGATCCCAATGCGGTCGCCGACGAACTGTACCTCTCGGTCTTTACACGCCGTCCGACGCCGGAAGAGGCCAAAGCCGTGGCCGACTATTGGCAAACCTCTGGAACGGATCGCGCCGCCGCGGCACGCGACCTCGTCTGGTCGCTGGCCACCAGCAGCGAGTTTCGCTTCACTCATTAACGATCACACCTACCGACCGTTGCGAGGAACTCAGCCATGAAATGCCAATACGCGTGCGGGACTGCCGAACACGTGCTCGAGCGGCGAAAGTTCCTCGGCACCATCGCCGGCATGGCGGGTGCCGCCACGCTCGGCGCGCCGCGGATGGTGCAGGCCGTGATGCCCGAACTCGTGGCGGGCAACAAGCACATCATCATGATCTGGCTGGCCGGCGGCGTGAGCCAACTTGAAACCTGGGATCCCAAACCGAAGACCAATACCGGCGGACCGTTCCGCGCGATCCCCACCTCGGTGCCGGGCATGCACATTTGCGAGCTGTTGCCGCACACTGCCAAGCAAATGCATCACCTGGCGATCGTGCGCAGCATCAACACCAAAGAGAACGACCACGGCAAAGGCGCGTACTGCATGACGACCGGCCGCAAGCAAGAGCCGGTCGCCGACTATCCGCATCTGGGCGCCGTCGGTGCGAAGCTGCTCGCTCCGGAAGATTCGCCACTGCCAGGGCACATTCATGTCAGCCCCGGCGGCAGTGGCGGCAGCGGCAACAACGCCGCGTATCTTGGCCCGCGATACGCCAGCATTATCCTGGGAGACGGGAACCCGCCGCGCAACACGACGCCGCCCGAGGGGATTACACCCGAGGGGGACAATCGCCGGCATGCTTTCCGCGCGAGCGTGAACGATCATTTTGCCAAGCGCCGCCGCTGGGCTGAGAGCGACGCTTTCCTGTCGTCGTTCGACCAGGCTCGCCAGCTCATGGAACGCCGCGACGTGTTCGACGTGAGTAAAGAGGCTGCGAAAGACCAGGAGCGTTACGGCAACAGCGAGTTCGGTAAACAGCTTCTGCTGGCCCGCCGACTCGTCGAGCAAGGCGTGAGCTGCGTGCAGGTCACGCATTCGAACTACGACACGCACTACGAGAACTTCGACTTCCACATCGAACAGCTCGGCGAGTTCGACCAACCGTTCGCCACGCTCGTGGCCGACCTCGTCGAACGCGGACTGTGGGAGAAGACGCTGGTGGTCGTGATGTCCGAGTTCGGCCGAACACCCAGTATCAATCAGTTTCACGGTCGCGATCATTGGGGCACGGCCTGGAGCGTAGCCCTGGGAGGCTGCGGCATCCAACGCGGCGCGATCATCGGCAAGACGAACGACAATGGCACCGAGGTCGCCGATCGCGAGGTTGATCACGGGCATCTATTCCATACTTACTTGAGTGCAATTGGCGTCGATTCGAGTGGCGAGATTGTGGCCGGTGGTCGTAAGCTGCCGATGGCCGATCCCGCCGCAGCGCCGATCACGGAGCTCCTGGCATGAACGACGCACCAGCTCCTGCCGCTTCAGCAGACGCCCCGCAAGCCGATCCCAAGCTCACGCACGCCGCGGGCGAATGGAAGTACACCAGCCCCCTGCTCTCCTGTCGCTTCGATCCGAGCGGGCAGTTCGTGTTCTGCTCGGCTCAGGATAACAGCGTGCAGCGCTGGAACATCGCCAGCGGCCAGGCCACCGCGCTGAATGCACATGACAGTTGGGTGCGCGCACTGGCGTTCAATCCGTCGGGCAACCACGTCTACACCGGCGGCTACGATGGCCGCGTGTTCGTCTGGGAAACGTCTGCGGAACAGCCCACGCCGCTGCGTTCGCTGAATGCGCACGGCGACGTGGCTCACGACGGCTGGGTCCGGGCGATCGCCGTCAGCCCGGATGGCAAGACCGTGGCCACCTGCGGCAACGATAACCTCGTGCGCCTGTGGAACGCCGAGGATGGGAATCTCCAGAATGTTCTCTCGGGGCATTCCAAGCACGTTTACAACGTGATGTTCCATCCCGACGGAACCCGATTGATCTCCGGCGACCTGAAGGGGGAAGTTCGCGAGTGGGATTTGGGCACGAGCGAACAATTGCGTACGCTCGACGGCGGCACGCTGTGGAAGTACGACGAGGGTTTCCGCGCCGATATTGGTGGCGTGCGGGGCATCGACTTCAGCCCGGACGCGGCGCTGCTGGCTTGCGGTGGAATTTCGGAAGTCTCGAACGCGTTTGCCGGCATTGGCAATCCGCTGGTCGTCGTATTCGACTACGCCACGGGCGAGAAGAAGCAGTCTCTGGTTACCTCGAAGAAGCTCCGCGGCACCATTTGGAACGTGCACTGCCACCGACAAGGCTTTGTCATCGGCTGCGACAGCGGCCACGAAGGCGGGCATCTCCTGTTCTGGAACACGAACGATCCGAACGAATTCTTCGACTTCAAACTGCCGAACCTGTGCTACGACTCGGACCTGCATTCCGATGGATTGCGGGTCGTGACGGCACATCAGGATAACGTCCTGCGCATCTGGCGGATGACGGCGCCGGCGGCCTAGAATCGCGGGCCGAACCTTCGCAATGGGTCGCATCAGGCGCGAACCTTGGCTGGGCTCCGACCCCCTGGAACGGACCTTCCGTGGCGGTCTTGCGGCCTTTTCCGGCGAATCGATGGGTAGCGGCAGACGGGGCGACCTATAGTATAGGAGTTGCCTGCGGCGCTGCCCGCTGATCCTTGATCGACTCAGGAGAGCTTCCCCATGTATCGTTGGTTCGTGCTTGCCGTGTGCACGATCGTGGCCAGTGGGAATTTGAGCGTTTGCGCAGCCGAGTCGGATCGAGCGGCCGACGAGAAGGCGATTCGCGCCGCGGCCCAGCAGTACGTCGCGGCAATTGCTCGCGGCGACGCCAAGGCCGCGATCGGCTATTGGGCTTCCGGCGGCGACATCGTTGACGAATCCGGCCGCCGCTCGACCGCGCGCGAGCGTATTGAGAGTGATATTGCCAGCGCGGTAAGTTCGGGCGAAGCAGCGGTCGCGACCGTTCTCCCCAGCACGACGATTCGTTTTCTGGGTCCCGACACGGCAATCGAAGACGGGAGCTACGGCAGTGGACGATTCTCTGCCGTCTGGACCAAAGGCGAGGGGCGCTGGCGGCTGGCCAGCCTGCGCGAGTCTCGAAGCGAATCGCAGCCGCTTGCCGATCTGGAAGAACTCGATTGGATGGTCGGCCGCTGGATTGGCGAACAGGATGGCACGACTTACGAAATCACGGCCCGCTGGAATGAGCCCCACACCTATCTGGAGCGAACGCTGTCGGCCACGCACAACGGCACGTTGCTGCTTAAAGCCCAGCAGCGGATCGGCGTCGATCCGGCGGACGGGAGTGTCAAGAGTTGGATTCACGATGCCGAGGGTGGTCACAGCGAAGGAACCTGGAGCCGACTTGGCGGAAGCTGGATCGTGGAAACTCGCGGCGTCGCCGCCGCCGGCGAAGATCTCCGCGGCACCAGCGTCTACACGCCGGAGGGGGAGAAGCAGATTCGCTGGGAGTCACTCAATAACTGGCGTGGCGGCCGGCCCATGCTCAACTTTGACGTCACGCTGTCGCGCTCTGCGGATAACTAAACTATGAACACCGCACATTCTCAATTGGTTCGCTGCCTGCTGCTGTTGGCTCTGGCGGTCACACTCGGCAGTTTCGCGGCCGCTCAAGATGCTGCGAACACTGCTGTCAATGCGGATGACGCTCGCGCTCGCGCAGCGGTGCTCGACAGCCCCGAGTGGCGGCGGGCGATGTTCGAGGTCAACGAGTGGTTTCGCACCCAGCAGGTCTACACGCCCGCGCAAGTCGAAGACGTGCGAATCGCGTTTCAACAGCGGATTGCCAATTCCAGCGCCGCGGAGCTCAAGCTGATCCTGGCCGACTTGCAAACCAAATTGGCGCTCATGGATAGTCCGCAAGCGCGCGAAGCCCGGGCTTGGATGGCTGAATACGTGGCGGTGATGAGCGATAACAAGCGGGAACAGGTGTTGAGTCAATTTCCCGGACTCGCCACGCTTACCAGCCAGCAATTGCACGAAGCGATCGTGCAGATTCAGAGCAAACGAACGAGGATCGACGACAAGCAGGCGGCGTTCGGGCAACGTCAGGCCGGCAAAGTCGCGGCCCGTTCGCAGTCGCTGGCGGCCTCGCAACGGGCGGCAAATCGGCCTCGTCCGGCAGCCAGCCATTCGCCCTATCGACCGGCGTCGAATGTGAATGATCGGCTGAATGCCGCTCCCATCAACAATCGCCCCACGTTCTTTGTTAATCCGCTCGGCGGGTTTGGGCAGACGCTACCCGGTGCCTGGTAGCGGACGATTAAGACTCGCCGTGCGTCGGGTCGCGTCCGGCGGCAAGTGCGTGCACGATGCCGACGATAGCGCCATAGACAATCAGCATTTCACCGCCGCCGTAGTTGACCCAGGTCAGCTCGTCGATGCCCGCGAACGATTCGTGGAAAAGTTGCCAGGCGAGCAGGATGTCGCTGATCAGGAACAGCGCGCCCCCGACCGCCATCGCCCGAAAGGCCGGCCGTTGTACGGCGAGTGCCGTGCTGAAGCCCGGCGTCGCAGCCACCAGCAGCGTGTACAGCAACGTCGGGATGCGCAGCCCTGGTTCCTTGTTGGAAGTGAGCGCGACGGCCGCCCACCCTACCAGTGCGACGAGCTGCCAGGTGAGAATCGGCAGCCACCACCGTCGCCCACCGGTCAAACCAGCTTGTCGTCGAATGGATATGCAAGCGGCCACATAGGCCAGGTGGCCTAGCCCGTAAAACACGATGCCGCCAACAATCTTGTGCGGGAACGGCGGCCACCAGAAGCGATCTCCCACGTGTGAGTCGCCATAGAAGCCCAGCGACATGCCAACTGCGACCAGCAGTAGTGCGCTGCGATATCGCGTGCCACGCATCCACCACCACGCCGTCCAGGCGGCCACGACCAGCAGCAGACATGAAATCATCCGCAAGTCGAGCCTTGCGCCGTCCCACCAGTGCTTGTGAGTCTGACCGGCGACGAAGCTCGCCAGCAACGTCACGAGCCAACCAAACCAAAGTCCGACCAGCGGTTTGCGGGGTTGAATCATCAAGTGAAATCTCGCTCAGGGGTTGCTATCTGGCACGGCCGAAACGCACAAGATATCGGGTCTCGACCGCGACTAGCCCGGATTTCTCACCATGCGACTGTTGAGAAGGGAGTTTGATGGTTGTTGCCGTTGTGGGGCGGCCACTTGGGCTGCTGTGATCACGTGAGGCAACC
>Ga0172363_10002318_pt1 | contig 15330 bp, 16 predicted proteins | sample LakKivs2_kivu2a2_FD_114541 | JGI IMG/M metagenome (GOLD analysis project Ga0172363, IMG submission 114541) | Sediment microbial communities from Lake Kivu, Rwanda - Sediment s2_kivu2a2 | ecosystem: Environmental > Aquatic > Freshwater > Lake > Sediment | place: Rwanda: Western Province, Lake... | reverse complement strand
TTTAGTTTTTTGCCGTCACCTGTGGTCTTTGTTTCCTTGTCGCTGCTGCTTAAAGCGCAACAAGAGCCTTTCGACTTCCTGCCGTCGTAGTTTCCTTGTGGCTTTTCTGTCTTGCCGCGCCCTGGCTGCCTCAAGCTGCCTGAGGTCTTCTGTCGTCAGAAATTCACCTCTATCCGAAAGCCTTTGCAGTTCGCGGTTTATTTCGTCCTGCTCTCTTCGGAAAGTCTCTAAGTGCAACTGAAGGTCGCGTAGCAAGGCAAGAACCTCTCCTCCTTTGTCTTGGTATGCAGTCTTAAACTCACTTAATATCACGCTGAGTTTGACCTTATCTCCCTTGTTTTCGGCAAATTCCATCATTTGTTTCTTCAGATAAGCAGCCAATTCCTTCTGTTCGTTTACATACTCTTTAAGCTTTTCCCTAACCTGCTTCTGCTCTTCTTCGATCTCCTTCCTCTTTCTCTCAGAATCAGAAAGGTTCTTTTCCATGAGGTTATTGAAGTCTTTCCTTCGTAATGAACAGTTCTTGGCCAGTGTTTCTCGTAGGCTAATTCTGAGCTTTTCTCTCTCCCTATCGAGCTCAGCCAGACCTTCGTCGGGGCTTGCCGTTGCTTGGTAGGCAGTAGAAATCAACCCTTCCACCGTTGAGATCCTGTTTTCATAAGAGGTAATAAGGTCCAGAACCAGTTCCTGCATCTCACTCCCAATCTGACTCAGAGGGGGAAGATGTTTGGCAAGGCACACTTAAAATCTCAAAGGATGCCCTGGCAAAATCCCCCGTTCCGGTCTTAGGCTGCTGGAGCTGTAAGCCCAACTGCTTCAGCATACTTCAGGTATGTCTCGACACCGGCGATGACCACGCGAGCCTCAATAGTGAGGATTTCCAGGCCGAGTAGGGAGACCCTGACCCAGGCATCGATCACAATACCCTTATCCAGGATACGGTCGAGAACCTCAGCCAGCCCTGAAGGCGCCATAGAGGTCTGAACTGCCACTAGCTTTCACCTCCTTTCTTTTACAAGTATTCTATCAAGCGTGAAATAGAATATGTGTCAGACAAAGGCTGAACTTTTTGTAGGACTTTGTCTCATTATGTTGTCAGCATTTGCTTGACAAAAATAGGGAGATGATATAATGATGATAGTTTAGATGGTTGAGCAAGCTATGAGACAGAAGCCATCACTATTATGACTTTACTCTTTAATGAACGTGTCATTAAGAGCGGGACGCCTTCTTTTATTGCTTGCTGTATTTTCAGGATACCAGCTGATTTTGTATAGCGTAACGGGTTAGCTCTATATTGTTATTCATGTTCATTTTTCGCAGAACTCGAGATCTATAGGTGCTGATGGTTTTTGCGCTCAACAACAGTTCATTAGCAATCTGCTTTATACTTTTGTCAGAAGCTATCATACACAATACTTGATACTCGCGGTCGGAAAGAGTCTGGTGAAGCGGCTTTTCAGCGCCAATTTCCAAAACAGAAGCCAGCTTTTCAGCTAGAGATGAAGTGACGTATTTACTGCCACTTGACACCTTTCGCATAGCACTGATCAATTCCTCTGGGGCGCTTTCTTTAGTCAAATACCCTGCGGCGCCAGCCTTTAAAGCTCTCACCGCATACTGCTCTTCTGGATGCATGCTTAATATTAGAACGGGAAGCTCGGGCTTTTGGTTTTTGATTTCTTTTAGAATATCAAGTCCGCTTCTATCGGGCATAGTAATGTCTAACAAGACAATGTCATAGTCATCTTTCAATGCTTTATTTAGCGCTTCCTGCCCATTGCTTGCTTCACCAGCTACAACCATGTCGGAGGTATCGCTGACAATCTGCTTTAACCCATTACGAACAACGGCATGGTCATCGGCGACTAGTATTTTTATCATCGCATTCCTCTTTTCGGTTAAGGGGAATACTTACTGTTACCGTAGTTCCCTTACCTGAAGTGCCATCAATTTTGACGTTTCCACTCCAAGAATGGGCACGCTCGCGCATTCCGATTAACCCAAACGACTTGGGATGGGCAATCTGCTTCTTTGTAATCCCCTTGCCATTGTCGCTGACCTGTAGCACTAGCAGCCCGTCCCTTTCTTTCAGATTTACTTTAACTTTTGTTGCATTGGCATGGCGAGCAACATTGGTGAGTGCCTCCTGAAGGATCCGAAAAATCCCCGTAGTTAGGTCACGGTCCAAGTTGATATCCTCCCCGGCAGTAAGTTCACATTTGATTCGTGTCCGCTCTTGAAATTGCTGCACTTGCCATTCAACGGCTGCCGTAAGACCAAGGTCATCCAATACCCCCGGCCTCAATTCTGTTGAAATCCTCTTCACCGTTTGGATAATCTTGCTGACATAACTTGAAGTTTCTTCTATCTTCTTAATTAGTGCTTCTTGCTCGTTGGGTAGTCTTTTGTTCACCCAGGACAGATCCATTTTTAGGGCTGTTAGTGCCTGCCCTAACTCATCATGAATCTCACGCGCGATACTTGTTCTTTCTGCCTCTCTCAGAGATTCTATATGCGCCGAAAGGTCGCGTAACCGCTCATGTGACTGCAGCAGTTCTTCCTCCGCCCGCTTGCGCTCCATTATTTCTCGCTGACTTTCATTGTATAGCCGTACGTTTTCCAAGTTAATGGCTGCCTGACTGCTTATAGCATAAATTAGCTGCTTATCTTCAATAGTATAAGGCTGCTCTGAGAGTTTTGGCCCCAGGATGAGCAATCCTGATAATCGGCCTGTAGGCGTTTTTAGCCCAATTATGAACTTTATGCGTAACTGTTGTAGGGTTCCCTTTTCTTTGGAGGTAACGCCCTGTAATTGGGGAATGATGTCAATATCCTCGTAAGATAGCATTTCTTTAGAGCGCTCTAGCCATTTGACCAAAAGACTATCCCTCTTCAGCATTACGTGGGAGGGGGAACGAGGCAAATCAGAGGAAAATGCCATAGTAAAATCTCCGTTAGGAGGGAGCGGCTGTAAAACGTAGACGCTCGAAGTTCGCAATGCTCCGCTAAGCAGATTGACTATAGTAGACCCCAACCTAGTGGAGTCTGTGATGCTCTGAGTTTCCTGGCTGAAGGCTTCCAGAGCCTTGAGATAATCATATCTATTACGATAGAACCATCTGTCAACCTGCAGTTGAACCCATTGCCACAGCTGTGGCAAGATGAAAGCCAATGCGATGAGGAGAGGAAAGTAAACCCATGGGGAGAACCTTACTTCTTTAAAAAAGAAGGTGACTAGGAGAAAGACGCCTACGAAGGGAATGGCAATCACAGCGCTGGTCAAAATGTAAGCAGCACCTTTACGCACTACGATACGGACATCTAGGAGGTTGTGTCTCACGATAGCTGTTGTGGTCAAAGAGCAAAAAACAATGTTACCTATTATTAGCCCAGGGTATAAGGGCAGTCCCAGTACCGGTAGAATATCAAAGGTTGCTCCGACGAAGGAAAAAACCATTGCGGTAATAATATAGGCAATCCGGTTTCTCTGCTCGGCCTGACGTGAGGTCCTATAGGCTTTAACAAAAATCAGAAGCGTCAGCAAGGACACTCCAAAAGTAAACAGCATGTTGAAAGACCCTGCAGGACCAAAGATAGGAGCATAGCCGTACGGTTTTGTCTGCATACCGCTTACCACCAAGCCTGCTGCAGATAAGGGGATGAAAAGAAGGCAAATTGTGTAGAAAAAACGAATAAGCCATCGGTTGATTCTGGTTATAGTATAACGAATAGCAAAATGGTAAAAGAACACCGAGGTAAAGGGAGCCACCGTAACCAGCCATTTTTCCCATAGATAGGCATGCTCAATATCCGGGCTTGCCCGCATCCCGAAAATCATAATACCCCAAATAGCTAGGCCCAGTAGGAAGAGAGAAAACAGGCGATGAGTGGAGCTCCAGATATGCCCCTTCAGCACTACGGCTATCAGCACCAAGCTAAAAAAGGCCTGGATTAATGGCAACAATAAATAAGCGTCCATAAGTTTGCTCCTATCTGTTTTGAGCGTAACTTAACAGGTCTTGGATAATAGTGTCGGAAGCATTCATATGAGGAGGCTTGAGTTGAGCCAGGGCAGCACCACCCCTCTTTCTTTCTTCATAATAACTTTGGAAGCTCCCTGGAACAATAGTTGTCACCCTCAATGGTCGAATACCAAGCATGTTTTCTAGATCTTTATAATCGTGATTGATATTCACTAACTCCTGGTGAATTCGCTTCTCTACCTCCTGAACTTCTATTTCCTCTCTAAGCTCGATATATAGGCGCACAATAGGCATGTTTTTCTCATATTCTTTGCGGGCAGACCAGTCTTCGTATTTTATTCTGGTGTTGGCAATAGCCTGCCACATTGTCTTCTCGTCCAGTCTGGGAAAACCGGCAATATCAATAAGGTCATTAGCACGGCTGTCAAAAAGCATCTGGGGTAACTTAATCCCCGCTTCTTCATCTTCTAAGGCAACTATTTTGATGAGGTCACCTAACCTGTACCTTAGGAAAGGCATACCATAAAAACTGGTAATAATTATCTCATAGCGCTCTCCTGGTTTAACCTCATCCAGAAGCACAGTGGAAGGTTGGTAGTCTTTATTCTCTCGGCTTTTAAGCCATTCTTCCTCAGGAGAAAACTCGAGAAAACAGGATGACGGGGCAAAGGTCATAGTCTTCTTATTCCAGGCATGAGTCGCAATCAGTCCTGCTTCTGTAGCAGCGTAGGTCTCTAATGGCTCTATACCCCAATAATGTATTAGTTGCTCTCTATAGATGCTGGTATCCGTTCCATAGAGGGCAAGCCCCTTCAAAGGCCATAGATCCTTAGGCAATATCGTTCTGCCTTCCCTCTTACTCCGTAGCCAGGCCCCAATCAGGCGCCACATTATTTGTGGGTGTAACATGCGTCGATTAAACTTCAACTGTCCTGAAGTTTCAGTGAATCGTTCCCCCATCTTGACCAGAACAGTGGCTAGAGAGGTTAAGAAATCAACCCCCGTGCGTAGTGATATCTCGAAACCAGCTCGAATCCTGGTCTGGAAGTCTGCGTCTTCATATTCATCAGGGGGCGGTATAAAACGCATGTCTATTAGTTGAGGTACGAGGTAAACAAGAGTCCCTGACATATAAGGCCGTGGAGGTAGGTTATGCAGCACTCGTACACCATTACCGACATTGACTTCACCTTTTTTGGTGGCACAAGCCAGGATCATCACTGCAGTGCTATATATAGCAGCCCTTTCAGCACTCCTCTCTGTGTAAGGCACCCATTTGGAAGTACCTCCTCTACCTGAGGTACAAGTCCAATAATAGGATTGTGGAATGAGGGCATCCTCCTGGCGATCGCCGATGTGAGGGGCATAATCCGCATAAGTGGTCAGGGGAACAAGCTGGCGGAATTCGGATATGTCTTTGGGCTTTATTGGCATGAATTTTTTACCTAGAGGGCTATCATAGACCAGTTCAATTTGATCCATTAATAGTTGCTCTTGTATCTCCATGAATTCAGCCAGAGAGAGGTCAAGAAAGCCACAGTATTTCTGCCAAATCTTTTCCCGATTTCCGGTTTGAAATAGCTCATCCTTGGTCATCATAAGACTAACTCCTCTCTAAAGTGCGTTTCTCGGAGCAAATCGGCCGGCCTTTCGGACTAAAGTAGGCCACTCTTTCGGAGCAAATCGGCCAGGCGACAACAGCAAAATGGGACAATAACGAGTTTATGATGGTAACTACTACCAGGATTATGAGATAGGTGTAGATTCCATGCCTGTTTCTCGTAGCTTGAGACATTTAAGCCAGCCTCCTTTCTTGGCAGCCAATGATGATTATGCTGTATTCCTTATTTTAATTGACTCCCTGGGTTGGTATTGGCCAGATAATCTCCCTTGCGGAAGATTCCATGGCCGTATGGTATGATATTGCTGGTCAACCAGCCTCTCGTACTGCCGGAATAAGGCCTCAAAGGCATCCATGTCTCCAGATTGACATTTCTCCATTTGGGTGGTCGTATACTATAAATATATTCACTTCGGCTCAAAAAGGTTCATTTTGGTGGGGGATAGAGGGGGTTACCTAAATCAAAAACTTACAGGGAGTGAGGCTGAAAAACAACTTCTTGAGCAGACAAAAATCAGCCGAGACAAGTAAGAGGTTATTCAATTTCCACCCTACCGATAAGCTTTTCTACCTCCTGACGGTCATTGCAGAAGGCGAGCAGGGTTTCACCGGTGATGACCCTTTTAAGATAGAGGCTAACCAGAGTTTCGTCAAGGGAAATCATACCTATTTCCCGATGAGTGCGGATTACATTGGGTAGCTGGTAGATTTTACCTTCGCGGATAAGGTTCCTCACCGGCGGATTTGCCAGCATAATCTCCACCGCAGCCACTCTCCCTGAGCCATTAGCCCGGGGAACAAGCACCTGACAAAGCACGGCAACCAGTAACGAGGCTAACCTCGACTCAGCTAGATGACGCTCATGAGGCGGGAACAAATCTATTATCCTCTCTATCGCCTGCGGGGCACTGGGGGCATGACCGGTAGATAGTATCAAGTGCCCGGTTTCAGCCAGAGTGAGCACTGCTGCTGCAGTCTCCAAGTCTCTCATCTCACCCACCAAAATCACATCTGGGTCCTGCCTTAAAACATGCTTCAATGCCTCGACAAAGGAATGGGTATCGCTGCCTAACTGCCGCTGGGTTATGGCGCATTTTATACTGGTGTGGATATATTCAATAGGGTCTTCAATAGTAACCAAATGTCGGCTTTCCGTGATGTTCAAATGGTGAATCATAGCCGCCTGGCTGGTGGTCTTGCCGCTACCGGTAGGTCCAGTAACTATTACCAGCCCCCTTGGCTTTAGGGCAAGCTCTTTAAATATCTGAGGCAACTCTAGCTCATCTATAGTCGGGACTTCCTGCGGCAACAGGCGTAGGGAAAGGCTAATAGCTCCACGCTGCTGAGCGGCATTGCAGCGGAGACGCCCAACATCGGGTAAGGTATAGCCAAAATCAAGCTCCAGCTGGCGGTGGAATTCTTCTCTTTCCTCAGCTGTAGTTATCTGGAGAAAAGCCTGGCTTATCTCATCTGCAGTTAATGGTTCTGCGCTATCCAGCGCCTGTAGGCTGCCATTAACCCGCAGCAATGGCGGGCTGGAGACAACTATGTGCAAATCAGAGGCAGCTAATGCCTTAGCTTTATGAAGTAATGAAAAGATATCCATTCCTTACCCCCTACTTAAGAGAAGTTCAAAATCATACCCTGTAATCAGTCCCTCATCATCTTCCCTTGCTTTAATAGATGAGATGGCAATACTAGCGAATTTGCTTCTTAGGTCTCTGGCATATCTGAAAATGTCATCCTCATCCGGGGCTATGCCACATACAGTTACCGAATTGCCCCCGTGGTTAACCTCAGTTAAACTTACCGTCCCCGGCAATAGGTTGACAATATCGGTCAATTCTCTATCTACCCCTTCCCGCCCCAATTCCAGAGAGGTGAACGTGGTATCAAAAATTTTCGCCACGGCTTGCACCGGCGCAATCCCGGCCTCTACCTCCTTAACCTGCCCCTGCAGCATTTCTATCTTCTTCTGCTCCTGGGTAATGCGGCTCTCAACGGGTGTTAGCTGAGAGCGCAGTACCGAGGTATAATCAGCCTTATTGCGAACCAGAAATCCCATATAGACCAGTAAGCCAATGCCAATTATGAGACCGATCGGAACAAGGATGCTTGATAAACGCAACCTCCTGGGTAAATAAACCTCAGGCAAGGCATTAAAATTCACCAACGAAAAGTTAGCGCCTTCTCCTTGCGGCAATAGCTCCTTAAGTGCTAGCCCAATATTGACCATATATTCATTCGGGTCAAAGCTGTCAGGGGAACCCACAGGCGATGGCAATATTGACACTGGGCACTTTAACTTACCAGCTAGTGATTGCCAGCTCTCCGGTGCTTGCACCGGGTCGCCGCAAACAAACATCGGCACAGATGAATCCAAAGGCTTTTCTTTGTGGCTGGAATTATAGAAAGCAACAGTTCGGTCAACCTCTTCAGTGATAGCTGGTAGCCTTTCCGACAATGATGCCGCTTCAACGGGCAGGGATAGGGTGCGGATTAGCTGAGGCAGCCTATCCTCCATAATCACAACGTCAAGGTGGTCTAACCTGGCATTAACAATTATCGCCCTTGGTTCATCCAGGGTTCGGCACAGGGCTAACGGGGCCAAGTCCATAAGATATGGCTCAACCCCTGCCCGACGCAATGTCCTAATCAGGACGTCGGCCTCATTCCGAGGGAAAGTAGCTAAGAAAATGCGTGTTTCCCCCATAGCGGCAGGAAGAAGTTGATATGAAAGGTAGACTTCATCCAAAGGCACTGGTATCACCCTTCTCGCCTCCTGCCTTACTGCCTCAGGTAGTATCGCTTCAGGCAATTCGGGCAGGGAAATAAGGCGATATAAGGAATTGACCCCGCTTAAACCAGCTATGACTCTCCTTGCCCCTACCTTTGCCAGTTTAAATAGCTTAGTAACCTCATCAGCTACCTTGGCTTCGTCCTGGACAAGCCCTTGGCTGACCAAACCTGACTCCAGGGGTAAGCTAGCCCATTTCTTTACCCGCTTCTTCTCAACTACCACCAGGTTAACTGCATTATCACTAATAAACAAAGTTTTAATTTTTTTGGCCATGATTATTCCCCCTTGTAGCTATAGCCAACAAAATTAATAGTGGCTGATGGCATCTCAGGTTCCTCTCCCTCAGCCGGCGGCTCAGGAACCTTTATATTTACCAGCTCCAAGGTAACACTGGTGAAATGCTCACCTGTAGCTATTTCATGAACAAAGTCAAGTATATTAGTCACCTCACCCTGCACCTTGCCCTTCACTTTCACCTCAAAAGAGGTAACAATGTAGGTAACATCCTCTACCTTTCTCTCCTGCGGCACTGCCACCGATAGGCTTATTACCTCAAGGTCACAATCATCAGCAATACTAAATAATACCTCGTCGTATTCAATGCTCTCCGATGAGTTAGGGAATCTCGCCTTAGCCGTACTGAGCAGTGATTCAGCTTCAGCTAGTGCGCTTTGCCGCTGGACTATTTGGCTTTCCAAAGCCCCTCTTCCAGAAACAAGCTTGGGCAAGAGAGATTGAGCCGTAGCCAAGCTGTCATTTAACCGCTTTTGCTTTCCCGACTCACTATAAGAGATGGCATACAGGGCAGCAAAGGCAATGATGAAAACACCAATCCCTAGAACTAAGAAAGCTGTCTTACTTAACTTCATTCCTAACTTTTACCCTCTCACTAGGTAAGTAATGGTGCCCGGCTGGTGATTTCACTGTAATAGGGGAGAGTGATATACACCAGGTTCCAAAAGTCAGTCCCGTTAGATAAGTCTACCCGAGCCGAGACATCTCCTGGTCTTATAGTGGGATAGTGAACTTCAGGCGTATCAATATCTATTTCATCCTCCACAAGCCCTAGAGATGCTAAACTGCACACATTTTCCATCGCTGAAGCCTCTTTCGTTTTCCCCAACATAGCTTCTAGAAAGTAACCTGCCCGTAGATAGAATACATAGCTGAAAGCAGAGATACGGCAACAAAACCAACCACCAAGGCAATAATGACAACCAGGGTTGGCTGAATAAGCCCCACCGCTGAGCTGGTCCTATCATCAGCCTCAACCTCATAGCTCTGAGCCACGGTAGTTAGCGTGTTATCAAGGTTACCCGTTTCCTCACCGACCCCGACCATCTGCACCATCAAAGGTAGAAACAGCTTCCTCTTTGCCATAGGTTTGGATAAGCCTTCACCCCTAATCAACTCCTGCTGAACCTCAGTTAGAGCCTTAGTCATAGCCTTATTGCTACTACCGCGAATTGCCATGGTCATGATTTCGGGTAAAGGCAAACCAACCTTAAACAGGAGCGCCATCGTTCGGCAACAACGGGAAAGCTCAGTAAGCATATTAATTCGCCCAATTACAGGTAAACTGAGTAATAAACTATGCCACTGATATTTTCCCGCTGGCGTTTTGATATAGGCATAGCCTATGCCAACGAAAACTAATATCGCCAGCAGAACATAAAGCCCGTAATTAAGAAGCCAATCAGCCAGACTCATAACCATCCTCGTTGGCAAAGGTAATTTAACACCGAATGCAGAGTATAGATTAGTAAAGGTAGGCAAAACGAAGGTGACCAGTATGGCTACCACAACAACAGCGACAATGGCAAGCATAATGGGATAGGTCAGGGCATTTTTGATCTTCTTCTCGGTAACGACTTCCCTCTCCAGATAGTCAGCCATTTGCCTCAGTACTATTTCTAGATTGCCCGCTTGCTCACCGGCAGCTATTGTCCGATAGTAGATTTCAGGGAAAGCCCGAGGATGTTTGCCCATAGCTGCTGACAGTGAACTGCCACCACGAATGTCGGAGACGATGTCATCAATCACCCCTTTAAGGGTACGATTTGCTACCTGGCTTTGTAGTAGCTCTAAAGAGGTAACAATATCAGTGCCAGCTTCAAGAAGTAAAGCTAGCTGACGGGAAAACAATACTATTTCTTTCGGCTTTATCCGGGAAAAGCGAGCTAGCAGCTTCTCGGTGTTAAAAAATGGGGTTACCAACTTCAGGCTAACCACCTGATAGCCACCATAATTTAGCAAATTAGTTGCTGCTTCCTCATTGGTTGTCGAAAGCCTGCCCCTGACCACTCTTTTATCTGTAGTGTAAGCTATATACTGGTAAACCATAGAACCTCCAAATCGCTAATCCGGAGAGTAGGCACTGCGCAATACCTCCGAAGGGGTGGTAATACCAGCATTTACTTTACGCATACCATCCGTTATCATCGGTACCATACCTTCCTTAAGCGCCTGGCCACGAACCTGGTTACTGCTAGCCCGGTTAGTAATCATTGTCCTTATGGCATCACTCATAGTTAGAATCTCAAAGATTCCAGTTCGCCCCAGATAACCGGTATAAGCGCATGCCTTGCAGCCGGTACCATATACGAAATCAGTCCGCTTCTCCCCGATTTCCTTTGCGTAAGCCATCTGCTCAACCACCGGCGCCTCAATAAGATGGCTACAATCAGGACAAATGCGACGCACCATCCGCTGGGCGACAACACCAATAACCGCTGAGGCTATCAGGAAGGGCTCTACGCCTAGGTCAATGAGACGGGATAGCACACCGGCAGAATCACTAGCATGGACGGAAGACAGCATCAGGTGACCAGTCAAGGCAGCTTGAACCGCAATGTTAGCTGTTTCAGCATCACGTATCTCACCGACCATTATTACATCGGGGTCGAGACGAAGAATGGACCTTAATCCCGTGGCAAAGGTAATGCCAGCTTGAGGATTAACCTGAATCTGATTAATATCCTTAAACCGATACTCTGCAGGGTCTTCAATGGTAACGATGTTTCTCCCGAAATAATCAAGAGAATTAATTGAAGCATATAGGGTAGTGGTCTTACCGGCTCCGGTAGGACCGCTAATCAAAATCATGCCGTAGGGAACCCTAAGCATGGCTTCATACTTGGCCAGGCTGTCCGGTAACATGCCAAGTTCAACTAACCCCAGGGTCGCCCGTGATTTGTCCAGAAGGCGTAGCTCTGCCATCTCGCCATTAACTGTAGGAGCAGTAGCTACGCGAACATCTATATCTCGTCCCTTAGCCTTAACCGAGAACTGACCATCTTGAGCACGATGACGGTCGGCAATATTCAAGTCTGCCAGAATCTTGATTCGGGAAACAAGAGCCAAATGTATATTCAGTGGCAGAGACATCAAATCCTGAAGGGTGCCATCAATACGGTAGCGCACCCTTAATCTGCCCTCTTCCGGCTCAATATGGATATCAGATGCGCGGGCTTTAACTGCTTCTTCAATAATAAGGTTAAGAGCTTGAGCCAGAGGAGCATCAGTCTCAGCAGTAATAGCAAGCCTCTCTGCAGCTGCCTCATCAGGAAGGGAAACACGAGAAAGCTGCTTTTCAATCTCGCCATAGGCTTTGTAGTTAAAGTCGATTGCCTCTCGGACTTCCTTAGCACCGGCAGCTATGGGTTTAAGCCTCATCCGAGTCAGGGCAGAAAAAGCCTCCAGGGCAAAGATGTCAGTGGGGTCGGCCATAGCTACCTGTAAGGTATTACCGGATATAGCCAAGGGGACAGCATTATACCTTCTCGCCATCACCTCAGGGATTAGTTGCAATGCTTCAGGCTGGGCCATCTGCTTAATATGCTTGGGCCGGGCCTCAGTAGCGGGAGCTTCTGCCTTTTCTACTTTTACCTCTTTTGCCGGCTTCTCTGGTTGGGATTTCAACTCTCTGTCAATTCTCATCTTCAAATTTGTTTGAACTCCTTGGTTACTCATATTCCCAGGAAAGAATGGAAAAGAGTTTTAAATCAGGGAAAAATGTTTGCCACTCCTCCATCTCCCCTGTGTCAACCCATTTCACCGCGCAGACTTTAAGGGTGGTGTTGCCCGCCTCAGCGGTAATTACCAGAATATCACCGCCAGTTCCGCCATCCCCTAGGGTGTAGTAAGTAAGTTGATTTGGAGAGGGCGGGTTATAGTAGCCACAAGGAAGTGGTGTTACAAAGTGGAACCGCATCCAGAAGTTCTGTTCTCTTGTTTCGCCGGGGGCAATCACAACAGGCGGGGCAAGCTCCCAGGTTACCACTTCTAACTGATATATACCACCATACCAATTATCCCTATAGCTTTTTTGGGGGTAGACAGTGGTGATGTTGTTATCACATCCATATCCGGAACATGACCTGTACTCAAAACGTGTCGGTAGGCAGGCAACCAGCCTCGTCAGGGGCACCGGCTCTTCAGAGCTATTAGTTACTGTTATTTTATATAAATAGTCATAGCTGCCCCAGTACTCTATTCCTGTGCCAATGTCCAGCGCTCCGGAAAGAGGCCCGTCATCCTCGTCGTAGTACCCATGACCGCTAGGAGTATATTTTCTGGTATAGCTGTGGTAGTAGCCCGACGTGGAGGGGACTTGGTCACATGGAACTGTCTCAACGGGCAAAAGCGTTACCGACAAGTCATTTACCGGCTGCGGAAGTTCTGGGGGCACCGCTTCATCTTCTTTTATGCGGTAGAGAGCATACTCAATGCCGGCATCGACAGCGTAAAGCTCGTCTAACTTGTTCTCCGCCACTACTTTAGCTTTGAGGCTGGTGCCCATGTAGGCGAGCGAGGCAGGAATTACTAGTGCTCCTACAAGCAGCAAAACCAAGGTTAAGACCAATGCCTGCCCCTCATTTGCCTTCACTATTCTCTTTAAGGACTGCATCATCTTGGTTACCTCACAAAATTAATCCTCCCAGGGGTTCTCCAGCCCGCTTACCCTTGGTTTGGCTTCATATTCTTTGGTCAAGGTAGCTTCGCCAACGCTAGCAGTGATGGTGACGGTAAGCAACTCACCGTCATATGTGGACTCAGCATAGTCAATATACGTGGCTACTAACAAGTCAGTTTTTTCTACAGGAGGTATCCCATCCTCCCCCTCATACCTGCTGAAAGTTCGTACTAACTTATTGTCTTCAAGCGTGTAGTCAATCTTACAAAGTTTTTTCTGACCGGTGGACCAGTCCCACCACTTGTAACTGACTACTTTGGGAGTATGCGGGTTATTGTCAGCTTGAACCCGGCCCGGGCCATTCTGAGACATCTGTGCATCACGGACAACCCAGCAGCCGGCATTCTGCACTTGGTTTAGCACGGTTGCCTGGTCATTGCTGCGCCCACTGCCGGTAAAGGTTTGAGAGAGGCTCATCGCTATCACGCCTATAATCACTGATATGGCTATGGCGAGCATCACCTCAATCAGGGTAAAACCCTTCTCATGCCCGGTTATCTTCATCTGTCTAGCTTATAACCCTCTACTTCAAGTATTTTCTTATCTCTATGGCTAACAACCACTGTTATCTTCTGGAGCCCATCGCCGAGAGTCTCACGCTCAAAGGGCCATTCAATGTCATAGCCTTGGTCAGCCAATTCACTGGGGATGTCGATTTTCTGATACTGATGGTGTTCATCTCTATAATCCTGATTCTTAATATACTCCAGTTGTGACTTGGCTAAACTCTCCGCAGTGACTCGCTCCTGCATAATAATGACTGATTTAAATGCAACCGCCAGACCGCTTAGAAAGGTAACACCAATTATGCCAAGAAGCGCTATGGCTATAATCACCTCAATTAGGCTGAAGCCTTTTTCACTTTTTATCAAGGTGCCTACCCCTTTTTGAATTTTGGGCGGCTGGATACCACTAGCCCGATTGCACCAAGGGCAGCACACGTGAGGGGTGCTGAATCTGCCAGAGCCCTTGTTTCCCCTAGCAAAGCCCGCCATAACTATCATGACAGGTATAATAGCCAGCCGGTGTTCCATGACACTACTGCCAACATACATATGTTGACGACCCACAATACTTTTGTCTTGCCCAACCTGATTAAAAGAAAGGCTATGGCAAAAGCTAATAATGCCTTAACTACTAGGTTGCTACCGTATGTGCTGACCATGGGATTGATTTCGTAACAACCCATAGCTATTAGCTGCCCCGTTAGCCACCCATCAGCTATACTCAGGCCGACAAGCACTAAGCCATTGCAGGCAAGGGCTATACTTACTGGTTCCCTTGAAAAGACCTTCATCCTTTATCTAAGGTTAGTTTAACTTCTTACCCACTGCTGTTTGGTAGCGTCCCATTTGATGCCTGTCCACCCCCCAGTAATTAGCTCGCCAGTTATGGCACCGGTGGTAGAATTCCAAGTATATTTTGCTCTAAGTGTCCCGGTGAGATAGGGGGCTATATCACCTCCAGTGCCATCGGCTCCTGTGCCATTGGGGGGCCAGGTGCCACTGTGCTCAGCGTAATAGGCCGTACCTGCTGTTTGGACATTGGCCACCTCAGTATTGGCTGCGTTTAAGGTCCCAGCTGTCATAAAACCAGTAACATTGGGGACAACTATGACGGCCATGATGCCTAGGATGGCAATCACTATCAGTAGCTCAATTAGCGTAAAGCCGCCCTGTCCATATCGGAAGAATTTCACAAATCGCTTCATTATTGACCCTCCTTTTTTGTCAGATTTTCCCGGCTGTCCTAGAATAAAAATGTGATATGCCTCTACTAAACATCCCCCCCTCGTCTAAAACCTACTTTCGCAATCTATTTGTTTTTTGCCTCCTTAGTCCAATAACTCAATCTCACGGAGAGCCAACCAATAATAGCCAGCACGCAGCGTAGAGTACGCTTGCCACTGCCCCGACGCCTACTATTCGGCTGAACCAGACAATCCCAG
>Ga0172363_10002314_pt1 | contig 15349 bp, 12 predicted proteins | sample LakKivs2_kivu2a2_FD_114541 | JGI IMG/M metagenome (GOLD analysis project Ga0172363, IMG submission 114541) | Sediment microbial communities from Lake Kivu, Rwanda - Sediment s2_kivu2a2 | ecosystem: Environmental > Aquatic > Freshwater > Lake > Sediment | place: Rwanda: Western Province, Lake... | reverse complement strand
GTAGCCAGAGCGCGGGAGGGTTTGGGAACCCTCCCAGGGTTGACATTACAAACGCGTAGGCGGAGCCGAGCTTTGCTCGGCGTAGCCAGAGCGCGGGAGGGTTTGGGAACCCTCCCAGGGTTCCCATTACAATTGTGTTGCGCCTCACCGTCAGGGGACGTAAGAAAGGGTCGTTTTCTTTTCCCAATAAGCAACTCACGGGAGGACCAAGGAAATGGCTCGCAAGTCGGTCACCATCGACGGCAACGAAGCGGTTGCCTACATCGCACACAAGACGAACGAAGTCTGCGCCATCTATCCCATCACCCCATCGTCCAACATGGGTGAATGGGCCGACGAATGGTCGGCGCTGGGCCGGACGAACATCTGGGGCACCGTCCCGGCGGTCGTCGAGATGCAGAGCGAGGGTGGGGCTTCGGCCGCGACGCACGGTGCCTTGCAGTCCGGTTCGCTGACCACGACCTTCACCTCCGCGCAGGGCCTCCTGCTCATGATCCCGACCATGTTCAAGGTCGCGGGTGAGCTGACCTCCACCGTTTGGCACGTGTCCGCCCGAACCGTGGCCACGCACGCCCTCTCGATCTTCGGCGACCACAGCGACGTGATGGCGGTTCGCCAGACCGGGTTTGGCCTGCTTGCCTCCGGGTCCGTGCAAGAGGCGATGGACATGGCGCTCATCGGGCAGGCCGCCACCCTGGCTTCGCGCGTCCCGTTCGTGCACTTCTTCGACGGCTTCCGGACTTCCCACGAGGTGCAGAAGATCGAGCAGCTCTCCGACGCGGACATCCGTGCCCTGGTCACAGACGAGCTGGTCGCCGCCCACCGCACCCGCGCCATGACGCCCGACAAGCCGGTGCTGCGCGGCACCGCCCAGAACCCGGACGTGTTCTTCCAGGCGCGCGAGACGGTCAACAAGTACTACGACGCCGCCCCGGCCCTCATCCAGGCGCAGATGGACAGGTTCGCCAAGCAGGTCGGCCGCGCTTATCACCTCTTCGACTACGTCGGCCCCGCCGACGCCGAGCGCGTGATCGTGCTCATGGGCACCGGCGCCGAGGTGACGCACGAGGCGGTGGAGTACCTCGCCAAGCAGGGCGAGAAGGTCGGGGTGATCAAGGTGCGCGTGTTCCGTCCCTTCTCGGGCGCCCACCTCGTCGCGGCCCTGCCCAGGTCGGTCAAGGCGATCGCGGTTCTCGATCGCACCAAGGAGCCGGGCTCGGCCGGCGAGCCGCTCTACCAGGACGTGGTGACCGCTCTCGCCGAGTGCGCGGCCGCCGGCAAGCTGCCCTTCGCCATGCCCAAAGTCACCGGTGGTCGCTACGGGCTTTCGTCCAAGGAGTACACGCCGGCCATGGTCAAGGCGGTGTTCGACGAGCTCAAGAAGCCGGTCCCCAAGAACCACTTCACGGTGGGAATCGTCGACGACGTCACCCACACCTCGCTCGACGTGGACTACGGTTTCTCGACCGAGCCCGACAGCGTCCGGCGCTGCCTGTTCTACGGCCTCGGCTCGGACGGCACCGTGGGCGCCAACAAGAACTCGATCAAGATCATCGGCGAGGATCCCCAATTCTACGCCCAGGGCTACTTCGTCTACGACTCCAAGAAGGCCGGCGCGGTCACGGTATCGCACCTGCGCTTCGGGCCGAGCGTCATTCGTTCGAGCTACCTCGTCACGCAGGCGCAGTTCCTGGCCTGCCACCAGTGGTCGTTCCTCGAGCGCTACGACATGCTCCAGTACCTGCAGCCGGGTGGAGTGTTCCTGCTCAACAGCGTGTACGGTCCGACCGAGGTCTGGGACAAGCTCCCGGTCGAGGTGCAAAAGCAGATCATCGACAAGAAGCTGCGCTTCTACGTCATCGACGCCTACAAGGTGGCCAAGAAGACCGGCATGGGGGTGCGTATCAACACCATCATGCAGACCTGCTTCTTCAACATCTCCGGCGTGTTGCCGCCCGACGTGGCCATCGCCCGGATCAAGGACGCCATCAAGAAGACTTACGAGCGCAAGGGCATGGACGTGGTGGAGAAGAACTACCGTGCCGTCGACCAGACCGTGGCCAATCTGATGGAGGTCAAGGTCCCCGCAGTGGCATCGAGCAAGCTCAAGATGCCGCCCATCGTGGCCAAGGAGGCGCCCAAGTTCGTGCACGAGGTGACCGCCGAGATCATCGCCGGCCGCGGCGACAAGCTGCCGGTGAGCAAGTTCCCGGTGGACGGCACCTTCCCCACCGGCACCGCGCAGTGGGAAAAGCGCAACATCGCCATGGAGATCCCGGTGTGGTACCCGGACTTGTGCATCCAATGCAACAAGTGCACCCTGGTGTGCCCGCACGCCGCCATACGCACCAAGGTCTGCGATCCCAAGCTGCTCGAGAAGGCGCCCAAGACCTTCAAGTCCATGAAGTACAAGGGCAAGGAGTTCGACGGCCAAGCCTACTTGATCCAGGTTGCGCCCGAGGACTGCACGGGTTGCACCCTGTGCTTCGAGGTCTGCCCGGGCAAGGACAAGAAGGATCCGAGCAAGCGCGCGTTGCTGATGGCAAATCAGATCCCGCTGCGTGAGCCGGAGCGCGAGAACTACGCCTTCTTCCTCGATCTGCCCGAGGTCGATCGCCGCCAGGTCAAGGTCGAGACCGTCAAGGGCTGCCAGTTCCTGCAGCCGCTCTTCGAGTACTCGGGCGCCTGCGCGGGCTGCGGCGAGACGCCGTACTACAAGCTCCTCACCCAGCTCTTCGGCGACCGCGCCATCATCTCGAACGCGACCGGTTGCTCGTCCATCTACGGCGGCAACCTGCCCACCACGCCGTTCGCCCAGAACAAGGACGGCCGCGGCCCGACCTGGAACAACTCGCTCTTCGAGGACAACGCCGAGTTCGGCATGGGCTTCCGCCTGACCATCGACCAGCAGAACGCCTTCGCCAAGGTGCTGCTCAAGAAGATGGGGGGCAAGCTGCCGGGTGACCTGGTCACCGGGTTGCTCGAGGCCAACCAGAAGGACGAGGCCGGCATCTACGAGCAGCGCGCGCGGGTGGCGGCTTTGAAAGAGGCGCTGGTGAAGCTCGGCGCCGACGTCGATGCCAAGAACCTGCTCACCGTGGCCGACATGCTGGTCAAGAAGAGCGTGTGGATCGTGGGCGGCGACGGCTGGGCCTACGACATCGGCTACGGCGGCCTGGATCACGTCCTGGCCAGCGGCCGCAACGTGAACATCCTGGTGCTCGACACCGAGGTGTACTCGAACACCGGCGGCCAGTGCTCGAAGGCAACCCCGACGGGCGCGGTGGCCAAGTTCGCCGCGGCCGGCAAACCCACGCCCAAGAAAGACCTGGGCCTCATGGCCATGGCCTACCGCAACTGCTACGTGGCCACGGTGGCCATGGGCTACAGCGACGTGCAGACGGTGCGCGCCTTCATCGAGGCCGAAGCCTACGACGGCCCCTCCATCATCGTCGCATACTGCCACTGCATCGCCCACGGCATCGACATGGCCAAGGGCCTCGACCACCAGAGCGCGGTGGTTGACTCCGGCGCGTGGACCCTCTACCGCTTCAACCCTTCACTCTACGCCAAGGGCGAGAACCCGCTCAAACTCGACTCCAAGCCGCCCAAGCTGACCTACGAGCAGTGGGCGATGAAGGAGACGCGTTTCCGCTCGCTCACCCGGAGCATGCCCGAGCGGGCCAAGGCGCTCATGGAGCAGGGCCAGCAGGAAGCCATCGCGCGCGTGAAGTTCTATCAGGCGCTCGCCGCCACCGCGACCTCGCCCTACGCCCCGCCCGAGGCGCCCAAGCCCGCGACGTAGGCGCGGTTTGATCGACAGGGGCGCAATGAATTGCGCCCCTACAAGTCTTGCCCGAGCCGGCGTTTCTCGGCGATGCGGGCGATGGCCAGCTTGGCGGCGGCGGTTCGCGCGTCGTTCCCCGCGGCCCACTTGGCCAGCACCTCCTCGCAGGCGATCCGCACCTCGGGATTCTTGTCGTAGACGGCGAAGTGCTGGAGGATGGCCGCCGACTCGGGCTCGCCGATGGCCGCCAGCGCGGAGACGAGGTTCACCTTCCCGCGCGGCGAAGCCGTGTGCAGCGCGGTCTCGATCTGCGGCACCGAGCGGCGGCCGATCTTGCGCAGGCGCTCGATGGCCGGGCCGGGCAAATCGTCGGTCTTCTCGCTGAGCACGTTGATGGCGGCGCCGATGGTGCGGTAGGAACGGTCATCGCAGGCCGGCAGCGCGAGTGCCGTTGCCAGGCAGATTGAAATCAAACCCCGCATGCTTTGCCTTCCTCCGCATGGCCGCGGCGTGCGCGGCGCTCGACGCACCTGGCTTCGGCAGACAGAGCCGGCTCGCGCAGGTCGCCGCCGCCGCGGGCCTCGCGCTCGCCGAGGCGGGCGAAGTAGGTCTCGCCCAGCTCCAGGAGCGCGTGCGTGTCGGGTTCTGCGAAGCAGCGGCGGCGCAGCTCGGCGCCGCCGAAAAGGCCGTGCGAGTACCAGGCCAGGGTTTTGCGCAGCTCGTGCAGCACCATCTTGGGGGCTGCGTACTCCCCCACTAGGTCGGCGTGCCGGCGCCACACCTCGCGCCTCTCGCTGATGCCGGGCCCAGGCGGCACGAGCCTGCCTTCCTCGACGGCGAGGACGTCGCGGAAGAGCCAGGGATTGCCCCGGCAGGCGCGGCCGATCATCACGGCATCACAGCCGGTTTCACGCTTCATGCGCGCGCAATCCTCGACCGATTTCACGTCTCCGTTGCCGACCACCGGGATGTGGCGGGGCAGGGCCGTACGCACCTCGGCGATGGCAGCAAGGCGTGCCGGCCCCGAGAAACCCTGGGCCCGCGTGCGACCGTGCACCGTGACCAGGGCCGCGCCCGCGGCGACCATATGCTGCGCGAATTCGGCCGCATTGAGGGAGAAGTCATCCCAGCCCGCGCGCTGTTTGACCGTGACCGGAATGCGGTCGGGCAAGGCGGAACGAACTGCGCCCACGATGCGCATGGCCAGCTCCGGCTCGCGCATGAGCGCGGCGCCGCACAGCCCGGCCGTCACCTTGCGCGCCGGGCAGCCCATGTTGATGTCCACGATGCTGGCCCCGATGTCCATAGCCATGCGGGCGGCGTCGGCCATGACCTCGGGCTCGCGGCCGAAGACCTGCACCGCGAAAGGCCGGCCGCCCAGGCTCGCCAGCATGCGGCCGGTTGCCTTTGCCGCCCCGCGCGTGAGCGCCTGGGCCGGCAGGAACTCGGTGCAGGTCAGGGCCGCCCCATGCGCTTCGCAGATGGTGCGAAACGGCAGATCGGTCACCGCTTCCATGGGCGCGAGCAGCGCCCCCGGGCCGATGTCGATGCCGCCGATGTGCATAGAAACTGAACATAGCACGCACGTTTCTGTATAGTGGCGCGCCGACATCCATGAGAACCGTTGGACTTCTGGTAGCGAGTAATGTCTTCATGACCGCGGCTTGGTACGGCCACCTGCGCTTCAAGGGGGTGGCGCTGTGGAAGGTCGTCTTGGTTAGCTGGTGCATCGCGTTTTTCGAGTATTGCCTGCAGGTTCCTGCCAACCGTTGGGGCCACGGGCAATTTAGCGCCTACCAGCTCAAGATTTTGCAGGAAGTCATCACAGTCCTGGTCTTCATGGTCTTCTCTGCTCTCTGGCTCGGAGAAGCGCCGCGTTGGAATCACCTGGTGGCCTTCGTCTTCATCGTGGCCGCGGTGGGTTTTGCCTTTGTTCCTCGCATGGTTTGACCGGCATGCTGGTGGAGAACTCGCTGCGTCTAGAAAGCGTCCCCGAGCTACCAGATATCGAGCGCGAGCCCCACGAATGAGTTAGTGTCTTACGTCCATGGGCTCAGAAAAGTCGGTTTTGGACAAGGTGCTCGGCGGCGCCGCCGAGTTGCTGGGGATAAAGGATGTCGGTGAACTGGCCAAGCTCGATCGCAAAGCATTGATCGGCTACACCCAGAAGCAGCTTCTCAAATGCGCCAAGCGCCTGCAACTCAAGGGAACTTCCCGGCTCAGCAAGGACGAGCTGGCCACGCGCGTTGCGGGCGAGCTGGCGGCCCGCCGCGCGGGAACGGACAAGCGGACCGTCATGGAGGAGCCGAAGCAAGTTCCCGAACCCGCCGGACCGGCCCCCGCCGACAAGGGGCCGGCAGAGGCCGGGGCTGACTCCATCTGGTCGCACAAGTTCGAGGTGCGCGAGCCCGCACCCGCCCAGCCATCGACCACCATTCCCTGGTCCTACGGCTACGACCGGGTCACCGGCATGGCCGTCGATCCCGACCGGCTTTTCGTATATTGGGAGGTGACCGACGAGGCCATCGCGCGCGCCCGCGCGGGCCTGGGTCCGGGCGGCAAAGACGCCTGGCTCAACCTCCGGGTCTACGACACCACCGACCGCATTTTCGACGGCACCAACGCCCATTCCTACTTCGACCATCGCGTGGAGCGCACCGACCGGCACTGGTTCTTCCACGTCGGCAAGCCCTCGTCGTCGGCGTTCGTCGACATCGGGCTGAAGTCGCACGAGGGCTACTTCGTGAAGATCGTGCGTTCGGGCCGGGTCGAGTTTTCGCGCAAACAGTCGACCGCTTGGGGCGAGCCCGAGTGGCTGAGCGTGCGCTCGCTCATGGGCCCGGTCGAACACGCCGGCCGCGGTCCGCACGTGCGGCGGCAGGCACCCGGGGTCGCGGCGCCGCCCGCGTCGGCGCCCATGCCCGCCCCCAGCCAGCGGCGTCACGTGGCCCTCCTGCCCTGGGAAGAGAGCTTCCTGGTCGGCGAGGGCGGGCGCAGGGAAGTCGTCGAATGGGAAGAGCACTTCGTCGACGGTACGACCGAATTCCATCGCGAGACCACCTGGGAAAGCCCGGTCATGGTGTCGGCCTGGGAAGCCGGCCCCTTCAGTTTTCCGGTATCGGCACCGGAGCCGGTGCGGGAGGATTTCGTCGGGCCTACGCGCGTGTACCGCGTGGGCGGCCGCACCCACATCGTGCACGGCCCTTGGCAGGTCGCCATCCGCGGCGTCGGCGCCCATCACGGGCGCGCCGTCATCGCGCGCTGGGAGATCTACCGCTCGTGGGTCGCCGAGGAAAAAGCCGAGCTTGCAGGCGGCGCGATGAGGGAGATCACGATTCCCGGCAGCTCGGAGAAGCTGCTTCTGGGCGCGAGCGAGCGGCGCTGGCGCTACGCCAGCGAGATGCGGCTCGGGGGTGCATCTGAGGTCTTCTTCCTCGGGGCCAGCGAGGTGCGCGCGCGCGGCGCCAGCGAGCGTTTCTTTCTCGGGGCCAGCCAGTACCTGATGCGCGGGGCGAGCGAACGCCGGCTGGTGGGCGGCAGCGAGGTGCGCCTGCGCGGGGCCAGCGAGCGCTTGGTTGGCGGGGCCAGCGAGCGCATGGGTGCGAGCGAGCGCAGGCTGGGCGGCGCGAGCGAGAGGCTGCCCGGCGCAGGCAGCGAAGCCAGGTTGGGCGGCGCCAGCGAAGAGCGACTGGGCCGAGGCCAAGCCGACGACGCGGCCTCGGTGCAGGGCGAATCCCACTATCCCTCCCCTGAGTCGATCGGCAAAGAGCCCAAGGACTAGCCACGATGCCCACCGGATACTTCGCGCTGGTATTGCACGCCCATCTACCCTTCGTCCGTCACCCCGAAGATCCCACGGTGATGGAAGAGCGGTGGCTCTACGAGGCCATCACCGGCACCTACCTGCCCCTGGTGCAGATGTTCGAGGGCCTGCAGTCTGATCACATCCCCTACCGCTGCACGGTCTCGCTGTCGGCGCCGCTCATCGCCATGCTGACCGACGACCTGCTCAAGGTGCGCTACGCGGATCACCTGGACGACCTCATCCTGCTGGCGGAAAAGGAGCTGGAACGGACCAAGCCCGAGCCCCACTATCGCCGCCTGGCCGAGATGTACCACAATCGCTTCCAGAGCCTGCGCCACACCTGGCGTTGCCACGAGGGCAACCTGGTGCAGGCCTTCCGCAAGCTGCAGGAGGCGGGCGGCCTCGAGGTCATCACCTCCACCGCAACCCACGCCTTCTTCCCGCTCCTCGACCGCAACTGGGCCGCCCTGCGCGCGCAGGTGCACGTGGCCGCCGACTTCTACGAGAAGCACTTCGGGCGCAGGCCGGTGGGCATGTGGCTCGGCGAGTGCGGGTACGTGCCCGGCGTCGACGAGCTTCTGCGCGAGGCCGCCATCCGCTACTTCCTGGTCGACAGCCACGCCATCCTCTTTGCCGACCGGCCCCCGGTGTACGGGGTGTACGCGCCCATCTACTGCGCCACCGGGGTGGCTGCCTTCGGGCGCGACACCGAATCCTCGGAGCAGGTGTGGAGCGCCAAGCACGGCTACCCCGGCGATCCCCAGTATCGCGATTTCTACCGCGACATCGGCTTCGACCTGCCCCTGGAGTACATCCGCCCCCACATCCATCCCGACGGGCACCGCATGTACACGGGGTTCAAGTACCACGCCATCACCCACGAGAAGCTGCACGACAAGTGGGTCTACGATCCCGACGCCGCGCGCGGCAAGGCGGGGCTGCACGCCTCGCACTTCCGCGGCAACATGGAAAAGCAAGCCCAACGCTTGGCCGCGGGCATGGATCGCCCGCCCATCATCGTCAGCCCCTACGACGCCGAGCTCTATGGCCACTGGTGGTACGAGGGGCCGATCTTCCTGTCCGACGTCTTCCGCCAGATTCATTTCGACCAAAGCGTGATTTCTCCTATCACGCCGGCCGAGTACCTCGACCGCCACGTCACCAACCAGCTCGCCACCCCGGCCGCCTCCTCGTGGGGCCTCAAGGGCTACTGCGAGCAGTGGCTCAACGAAAGCAACGCCTGGACCTGGCGCCACATCCACGCCGCGGGCGAGCGCATGGTCGAGCTGGCGCGCAGCCACTGGGGCGCCTCGAATCCGCTGACCGTGCGCGCCCTCAAGCAGGCGGCGCGCGAGCTGATGCTGGCGCAGGCGAGCGACTGGACCTTCATCATGGCGACGGGAACCACCGTCCCCTATGCCACCCGCCGGTTCAACGAACATATCATCCGCTTCTCCCGACTCTACGACGAGCTGAAGCAGGGACAGGTGGACGAGAAGTATCTGGCCTCCATTGAAGCACAAGACAACATCTTCCCGGACATCGACTACCGGATCTACGCATCCTAGGCCGAAGGCGCGCGCCCGGCGCAAAGGCACGGATGCGGGACCCATGTTGAAAGGCGCTCGCGGTGGTGCCCCCGCGGGCCAAGCCTTTGCCTTGAGGAGAGAGAGTGTTTCCGCCGCCGCGGTTGCGGCCCTTGCGCCCAGAAAGCGGCCCGCGCCCGTCATCCCGGCGACCACCGTGGGCGCCGAACAGATCACCCACCAGGTCAGCGACGGCAGGATGAAGGTGCTCTACGTCGCCTCGGAGGTCGCCCCCTATCGCAAGACCGGCGGCCTGGCCGACGTGGCGGGCGTGTTGCCGCGCGCCTTGCACAAGCGCGGCCTTGATGTCCGCGTGGTGATGCCGCTCTACCAGGGCATGCAGTGGAGCAGCCTGGACCGGCTCGACGGTACCCTCGCGGTGCCCATGTACTTCGGGCACGCGCGTGCGGCCGTGCGCATGAGCCGCCTGCCGGGAAGCGAAGTGCCCATCTACTTCATAGAGTACAACCGTTTCTTCGATCGCCCCCATCTCTACGGTCCGCCCGGGCAGGCCTATTCCGACAACCTGGAGCGTTTTGCGTTTTTCTCGCGCGCCACCTTGGAACTGTGCAAGACCATCGGCTTTTTCCCCGACGTCATCCACACCAACGACTGGCAGACCGCCCTGGTGCCGGTGTACGTCAACACCGTCGAATGGTCGAAGCCGCTCCACGGCGCGGGCACCCTGTTCACCATCCACAACCTGGCCTACCAGGGCAACTTCGAAAGCGGGGCCATGTTCATCACCGGGCTCGGCCGCGAGCACTACAACTCGAACGAGTTCGAGCACTTCGGCGACATGAACCTGATGAAGGCGGCGATCCGGCACGCCAATCTGCTCTCCACCGTGAGCCCTACCTACGCGCGCGAGATCCAAACCCCGGCCTACGGCTTCGGCCTCGACGGCGAGCTGGCCCTGCGCAGTCGCGACCTGCGCGGCGTACTCAACGCCATCGACACCCAGGATTGGGATCCCGCGCACGACCCGCTCATCGCCGCGCCCTACAGCGCGGAGGATTCGAGCGGCAAGGCCGTGTGCAAGGCAGCCTTGCAGAAACAGCTAGGCCTGCCGGTGCGGGCGAACGTGCCCATGTTCGGCATCATCGGCCGCCTGACCCCGCAGAAGGGATTCGATGTCCTGGCCCACGCGTTGGACCGCATCCTGTCATGGGATGTGCAGATGGTGCTGCTCGGCAACGGCGATCGGGAAGCCGAGCACTTCTTCTCGTATTTGGCCGCCCGGCGCAGCGAGCGTTTTCGCACCCACATCGGATTCGACAGCGGTCTGGCCCACCGGATCGAAGCGGGCGCGGATTTTTTGCTCATGCCTTCGCGCTTCGAGCCCTGCGGGCTGAGTCAGATGTACAGCCAGCGCTACGGCACCTTGCCCGTCGTGCGCGGTACCGGCGGCCTTCTCGACACCGTCGTGAACTACAACCAGGCGACGGGCGACGGGACCGGCTTCCTCTTCTGGGACTTGAACCCGGGCGCCCTCGCCGACACCGTAGGCTGGGCGCTTTCCACCTTCTGTGACCGGCCCGGCCACATCGCGAGCATGCGCAAGCGGGCCATGCAGCAGGATTTCTCCTGGAGTCGCGCCGCCGCCTCGTACGAGGCGCTGTATCGCGAAGCGTACCGAATCCGTCGCGGGCACGAGTTCGGCGTCTAGGGTTTCTGCGCTGCTTTTTCGGCGGCGCGTTTGCCGAGAGCGGTGCCCTTGGCGAGCTCGGCAATGCGCGTCCATATCTCTCGTGCTTCACTCGCTCGACCGAGACCCGCGAGGGCCAGGGCACGGTTGGTGAGCACCGCCTGGTCGTCCGGCGCGACGGCCAGGGCGCGGTCGAGAAGGGGCAAGGCCTCCGCGAAGCGGCCGGCTTGCACCTCGATCGAAGCGGTCCACGCCGCTGCCGCCTGTTCGCGTTCCCGCGGAAGGCACCCTTCGGGCGCAGCCAGGGCCGAGCGGTAGGCAGCGAGGGCGCGTTCGCTCTTGCCGCCGTCGAGATCGAAGAGGAGATCCCCCAAGCGGAGCTGCCATTCGCAGGCGGGCACGGGTGAGGCGCTCGGCGGAGTGAAGAGCGGCAGGGTGACGGCGCCATTCTCGACCGAGAAGTCGAAGCTCGCCGGGATCTCGAAGCGCGCGATCAACTCCCTCCACCTGGGCAGACGGCGCACGAACACCCGGCTGTCCCTGGCCCGAAACACGAGGGCCCAGGACTCGGGATCCCAGAAGGACACCCGGCGGTTGATTCCGGCATAGTCGAGCAGGGCGCTTTCGACGCCCAACTCGGCCATGGCCCGGGACCATTCCTCGCGCGAGATATCCATGCGGCCGAGAAGGCGATGGAAAGCGAGGGGATAGGCGGGGAGGCGCGGATCGACAAACACCCGGTAGCGTGGAAAACCCTCCCAGAGCAAGTAGGCCCCGACCTCAAAATCGTTGTACATGCGCTCGCGCAGCCCGTATCCGGTGACGAAGCGAAGGGCGTCGAGGGGAAGCACACTTTCATCGAGCCCGAGGGCGAGAAAGCGTCCCCCCCGGCGGGCATCCGCCACACGCGGGGTCAGGGCGGCAAGAACGAACGCGACGAGGAGCGCGAGCCGGGCATACCGGGCTTGGACGAGGCGGTCGACAAGCGGAGACAGCGCGGGCGCGGCGAGCACGGCGAGGACCACGGTCGCGTCAGCGCTGAAGCGGACGTGCCAGGCCGCGAGCGCGACCATCCCCAGCGCGGGAAGACGTGCCTGCCAGGAGGCGCGGCCGGGCAGCGCCAGAAGCGCGAACGCGCCCAGGGCGAAGAGCACGAAGGGCGCATCCGAGCGCCAGGTGAGAGCGCGGAACTCGTCCACCGGGTGCACGTCGAAAATGCCGACGTGGAAGGCGAGGTAGCGGAAGATACCGGCGCCCACCGGAGTCGCGAGGAGGGCCGCGGTCGACAGAGCTGCAAGCAAGAGCACCCGCCGACCGCCGGGCCGCTCGCCGTCGAGAAGCGCCCCCAAGCCGGTCAGAACCAGCAGAATCGGGCCCAGGAAAGCCCCTGCGTGCAAATTCGCCCACAGCGCGCCGACCGGGACGACCAGCCAGAGGCGGCGATGATTCCCGACATCGGCCAGCACGCCGAGAACTGCGACTTCGCCGAGCAGGGAGAAGAGGTGCGGCCGCTCGACCAGCCGTTCGCGCATGCACAGAAAGCCCAGCCCCAGAACCAGCGCGGCGGCGACGTCGCTTGCGCCCCTGCGGCGGCAGATTCGGTAGGCCCAAGCCGCGACGGCCAGGACGAGCGCTGCCTTTCCCAGGGTGATGCCGGCAAAACCGCCCAGCCGATAGAGCCCTGCCACGCCCGCGTCGAACAGCCAGGCCGGGTCCAGATAGGGCGCATCGGGATAGGTGAAGGAAAAAAGATTGCGCTGCAGGATGCGGCCGCTCTGCAGGAACTCTTCGCCTGCGGCCATGCGGAAGAAGAGATCGGTCTCCTGCATGGGGCCGAGGCAGAGCCCGGCCACGAACACGAGCAGCCCGAGAAGGGCCATCGCCGGCCGCTACTTCACGGACTTCGAGAGCGCGGTGACTTCGTTCCTGGTACAGACCTTGGTCGAGGCGGACACCATCACGTAGTAGCCCTTTCCGGGCAGATAGAGTCCGGTGGTAGAGCCGCTCATGGTGGCGGCCTTGGGCGACTTCGCCTTGTCGGTCATCCACACCTTGCCGACCTTCTTGTAGCTGAAGAACGGGTCGGTAGGCTTGTCCGGGACTTCCTTGGCCAGGCCCAGGTAGACCTGGACGAAGGTGTCCTCGGAGTTTTCCCCTGCGATCTTGAAATGGTACTTGCAGGTGTACATGTCCTTCGAGGCGGCTTCACCCAAGAAGGTCGATTCCGACTCGCCGCAGGCCGAAAAGACCGCCTCCTTGCTCAAGTGCGCGGTCACGTCCGGGCTGCAGCATTTCCCGGCGCCGAAGGTTTTGCAGGTGCCGGTGGGCGCCGCGGGAGGCGGCAGTGCCGGCGTCGGTGGCTTCACCGGCGGTGCGGCAAGGGTCGCGCGCTGGTGGACGAACAGGAAAACGGCAAGAGCGGAGGCGAGAACCGAACCGGCGAGTACGATGCGCATGGGCTTCATGGGCCGCTATCTTAGCACAGGGCCGAAGGAAGATGATTCTGGCTCTGCTACCATTTGGCGCAGGGTTTTCGCATGGAAAGACTGCGCAACATGCTCGCCGCCAAGGCCGCTGCCGTGGTTCCCGGCCCGGGGTACAACGCTTACCGCGGCGCGCAACAGGACAGCGCCTCGGGCTGCGCCGTGCCCCTGTTCTTCGAGTCCGCCCTGCCCGCGGCCGAGCCCGAGAAGAACCTGGTGGGGCAGGTCGTGCCCTCCTTGATGCGCTTCCTTCACCGCAAGAAGCAGAGCCTCGACAGCCCACGCAACGTCCTGGTCGCGCTCTTCCTCGGTGAAACCTGCTTCGTGCTGACAGCCGAAACCGTCCTCGATCTCTTCTGCGAAATCGAAGACACCACGCGACAGGGGCTGCGCTTGCGCGTGCTCGACTGGATTGACGGATGAGCTAGCGCGAGCCGCGCTTCACCATCAAGTCGAGATCCTCGCGCAGGCTTTGCAGATCCTCCTCGTGCTCGACCTCTTCCTCGAGGATGTGGAGGGCCATGTTGTAGGTCACCATGTCCCTGTCCTTGGTCGCGTCCATGAGATCCTTGTAGGTCGTGATCGCGCACTGCTCGCCGGCGATGTTCTGGTCGAGCAGGACCGCCACGTAGGGATCCGCGGGCGCGTCGTACTTGCACGGACTCTGCTCGAACCAGTCTTTGGGCGAGAGCAGAGGCGTGCCGCCGAGTTGGATGATGCGGTTCGAGAGTAGCACGGCGTGGTTCATCTCTTCGGTTGCGTGCAAGGCAAGCTCGGCGGCGACCGCATCCTTCATCGGTCCCTTGATGACCTTGGCGCCGAGCCAGTACTGGTAGTGCGCCAGCCACTCGCTGGCATAGGCCGCGTTGAGCAGCTTGAGCAGGTGAATGACATCGATGCCGACGATTTCGCGTCCTCTGGTTCCCATGGTGCTCTCCTTGTGGCGGTATTGAACTACGCGCTGAGCTTTTTGGCAAGCACGGCCACGTGGCGGCCTTGGAAGCGGGCCGCCTCAAGCTCGTTCTCGCTTGGCATGCGCTCGCCCCGGCCGCCCGCGATGGTCGAGGCGCCGTAGGGTGAGCCGCCCGTGATCTCGTCCATGCGCGTCTGGCCTTGGAAGGCATACGGCAGTCCGACGAGGACCATACCGTGGTGAAGCAGCGTGGTGTGGAAGCCAAGGATGGTGGACTCCTGGCCGCCATGCTGCGTCGCCGAGCTGGTGAAGACGCTGCCCACCTTGCCGACCAGCTTGCCTTGCGCCCACAAGCCACCCGTGGCGTCGAGGAACTGGCGCATCTGCCCTGCCATGTTGCCGAAGCGGGTCGGAGTGCCAAAAACGACGGCATCCGCATCCGCCAGGTCGGCCACGGTCGCGACCGGGACACCCGCCAAGGCCTTCTGCGCCTCGACCGCCCCCATGGCCGCGAGCACCTCGGGCGGCAGGGTTTCCGGAACCCGCTTGACCAGCACCTCCACGTCCGAAACCTCGCGCGCGCCCTCGGCAACCGCCTGGGCCATGCGATAGACGTGTCCGTAGGTCGAGTAGAAGAGAACGAGGAGTTTCATGGCTGCCTCCGGGGTAGAGTTGGCAGAAGGATAGCGCCGCCAGGATAGAGCGCCAGGGGATGGGCACAGCCGCGCTCAAACCGCTGACTTCCCGCACCACGGAAAACCTACGTAACGGGAAGAGCAGACGGGTTCGAAGAACGAATCCACAAGATCGCGCCCCCACCCGGCTTCAATGGGACCGCCGTCCGAGGACGGCGGAAATCCACCACGAGCGGTCACTGCCGTCAAGCCACGGGGCGCTTCAATGGGGCCGCCGTCCGAGGACGGCGGAAATTTGATTCGAGCGAGACGGCGCAGGGAGCGCGCAGAAGCTTCAATGGGGCCGCCGTCCGAGGACGGCGGAAATCGTCGGTGCTGGCGGCGACTCGGGCGGGTCGGTGTCGTGCTTCAATGGGGCCGCCGTCCGAGGACGGCGGAAACATAGGTGGAATTGAGAAAGTTGGGCGGAAGGAACAAGCTTCAATGGGGCCG
>Ga0172363_10002312_pt1 | contig 15355 bp, 10 predicted proteins | sample LakKivs2_kivu2a2_FD_114541 | JGI IMG/M metagenome (GOLD analysis project Ga0172363, IMG submission 114541) | Sediment microbial communities from Lake Kivu, Rwanda - Sediment s2_kivu2a2 | ecosystem: Environmental > Aquatic > Freshwater > Lake > Sediment | place: Rwanda: Western Province, Lake... | reverse complement strand
TAGAACAAGCCTACGAAATAATACAGAACTTTTCGAATATAGTGGAGCTTGGCAACTTATAAAGGAGCACTTTAGGTAGACCTTTGACATTGGGTCTGATACTAGGAGCTATCGGAAAATATTTATTTCCTCAGAACTTTAGTGAGCTGAGCGTCAGTTTGGGTTGAGGTGTATAGATGTGTCTTCAGTTGATGATTTGGTGGTGGCAGCTAAGAGGTTTCTTAAGGATACTTGGAACGAAGATACAGTCTCGATGACCATAACGAAGAATGAAGTTGTCGATGGAAACGGCAAGCTTCACACGGATTGCGTTGTAAAGCTGGGGGGGTCAACATCCAAATGGCACAAAGTTTTCACTTTCAAAAAAGGAAAAGTAGTAGACGAGAAATACCGTCTGCTTTAGAAACCGACACCAATAGGCTAAATCTCTACTTCCCTGCAAAAAGGTTCCAGCGTTGAATTATTGTATAAACTACGGCAAAAAACTGCCTCAAGCGGAGCTACCCTCAGTAGCTCCTTCTCCGCTTCAACGTCCTCCTTTAGAAGAAGCACCAAGACTCAAGATACACCCTAATCTTTATTGGATTCCGGTCATAGTGATCGCAGTAGTTTTCACGGTCTTAAACGTTTTCCCTTTTTTTATTCCTCAAGTGCTCCACACTTACTCCGCCAGATGGTAAACGACTACCTCTTTGAATTTTAGAAAAAAGTAACTGTCGTTAAGCCATGAAGAATGCGTGCCTCATAATTTTTCGTGCTTCGTTCTCGACATATCCTTCAAGGCGTCCGGTTATGTCAATGGCTGAAATGACGCCGTAAAGTATACCTTTCCGGACAACAGCCAGCCTGCGGATTCTATGTTGGTCCATGAGATTCGCCGCCTCAACCAAGTCCGCATCTGGGTCTATCTCTATCAGCGGCGTTGACATAACTTCGCCAACCGTCACCTTCTTGGCATTAAGACATCTTGCTGTAGAAGATAGAAGGTTAGAAGCTGCTCGTAACTTCTAAGTTCATAAAAAGTAGTTATATTAGAGGCTGCCAAAGGCATAATCGAGATAGGGGCGCTTACGTTAAACTCCTTTTTCTTGGAAACGGATATTGTTTGCGTAGACTTAACTTCGCGAGGGATAGTATTAATGGTACATGAATTAGATGACCTATTAGTGTTGCCAGTTCTACTCCTGAATGTTATGTCGCCACCTGTTTATGACGTAAGCGAGAGTGAAGGGAACAATTATGGTTGTTATTGCTGAAACGGCTACAAAGGACGAAAATAGCTGCTGATCAATGATGTGGGCGGAGTAAAATATCTGGACAGGTATGATGCCCATGGAGAATTTGGCGCTTAATCCCAATCCTATGATGATGACTTCTTTAACGTTTAGCTTGGCTAGTTTGCCTACCAGCACACTATTAGCTGAAAGGGGATAAAATGCTGATAGGGGATAAAATGCTGATAGAGAAGGCATCCATGCAACATTATTCCTTGCAGCTTCTTCTAATAGTGTGTTTAATATTGCTTTAAGAGGGTAGACCGTATTAATTCTCGTCAAGGATTGGTGAATATGGAGCTTCCTATTGCTCAAATACTGCCCATTGTCGTAGCCTTCCTAATGGCTCTTTATATAATCCTATGTATTTTTATTCGACGGCATACGACGAGAAGATACCTATACTATTCGAATCTTGAACCTGTTTTAGCAAATCTAGGTTTCCTTTTCCAATTTTCCGGAACTTTGATGTTGCCCTCAGTTGCCTTTGCATACTATTCATATGAATTGACAGCGGGCGAGGGTTTAATATTAACTAGTGCAGTTCTTTTAGGATTAGGATTTCTATTAGGCTTTCTTTTTGAGCCAAAGATGCCAAACATAAAACAATCCTGTCTGCTTTTAGTATTGTTTTATACGATATATCCTTTGATAATGTGTATTCCCCTTCTTTATATGGGAATTTTCAAAGGGAGCCTTTTAGACCAGTTCGTAGACTGCTTATTCGAAACATCCTCTGCGTTTTCGACAACTGGACTCACTCTCCTTGATGGAATAACTGTGCCCAAGTCGCTGATTTTGGCAAGGGGAATTACTGAATGGAGCGGAGGCATTGGCGTAGTCTTTATACTTCTTCCTGCGTTCTACCCAAATATTTCGCTTTCACAATATGGCAAAGTCTTGGGTGTAGAGAAATTTACAGAGGATTATAGAGGTTCGTTCCTAGCAGTTGCATTAGTTTATGGTGGTTATACATTACTTTTTACTTTAGCTCTGATTCTAGCAGGTGTGGACTCCTTTATGGCGTTACATACAATTCTCACGGTCTATTCTACTACAGGGCTCACGATGGTTGATGTTTTAACCTTACCTGTTCCAGCCGTAGTCATCATCTTCTGTTTGGCTGAATTGTCCCGTGATAAAGGCGGGGGTTTAGTCTCTAAGAAACCTCCAGAAGAAATCATGTTTTTTGATAAAGTCTGTTATCCTTTCTGGCTTCTTCCGTGGGGGAAAAGAACCCTTGTTTTCGATGGTCTCAATCTTAAAAGTCACACGATTACTTTTGACATACTGCCTGACATTGAAATGTTTTTACGTGAAGTAAATGGTAGTGGGCGCAATCTTGAATCGTATACTGCCTTTCTTTCGCACAACCTGAAATACTTTGAGACCGCCTTTGGTAGAGGACAAAAAATCGTAAAAGGGCTAATTCCGGATAACAATTTTTTGAATGATTTTTTCTCTTTGTTTAACCAGAACAGTAAAGCTGAGAAAACGGAAATCAGCACTTTACTCTCTCCAATTCTGGATGAGGCTACTATTCGAACAGCCATGTTGGACCTACATAGCCTTCAAGACAACCTAAGTTGTGATATTAAGAGGTTGCATCGCATCAACGAATTGCTTATAAGAACAACCCAGAAGCATGTGGCGGCTATTAACAAGAAAATAATAAAAATCCGTGAAAAATTTGAAAACAGGATCCGCCGCTTGGCTGCCCGCATTGAAAAAAGAACAGCAAAAATGAGAACTAAATACGACCAGAAGATAATCAAAGTTACTGAAGCCGCGAGTCTTAAGATCCAAACTTTAAACGAGGAGAACGCAAGCCTTCAAATCGACAAAGAACGGTTTACAGCCTATGCTAAGAAGTGTGAGGACGAGCTTTCTGTAGCCAAAGCAAACAAGAATGACACCCAAACCGAGCACTGGACGAGCGAACTTGATACATGCGAAGAAAGGCTCTTTCAGATAGAAGTGAAGATGCAGGAAACGAACCAAGACATCACGAACATCACTTCCTCAAGTGATGCTGCTGTGTCGAAGCTGAAATCCGAATACGTTTCAAAATCAGAGGCTTTGGCGTTCAGTCTTAGGAAACTTGAGGCTGCACGGGATGTCAGAGTCAAAGTTCTACAGGATGCTTCTGAAGCTTTGGAGAAATCGACCCCCACAATTTTAGGGCAAGTTCAAAAGCTGGTGGAAACTAGAAGTCAAACTTTACGAGGATTGGAGAATCTGGGGTACCCTATATTTAGAAGAAAATCCATGTTGATAGAATTACCATTCTATCTTGTCGGCTATAGGCAGGAAGCAAAAACAAGATTTGTTGGGTTTCCCCCATCTGTAGTAACCACAATGAGTAGCATGAAAAAGATCAAGGGGGTTTTAAGGTCTTTCAATGTAAGGTCTATTTTACAAGAGGTATCAATGCCTATTTCCGACCTTATCCATGACTTTGTTGATGTAATCCCGGAGGATTCCATACTTAAGGATCGGATAATGCATTGTAGCTCAGGCTTTAAAATATTAAAATCCATTGCCTCAAACAACTCGATTGCCTCTTTGAACCATCCTTTTGCGTTTGCGTAAGAGTTTGCAAGAATAATGATAAATCCTGAATGTTCAAGTTGATTTACGAGGATTTGTTTTCCTGTACCTTGATGAGGAACAGTTCGCAACTCGTCTTCTTGTATGGCTGATAGATACAGAGGTAAATCTTCTTTTCCTCTGTTTTTTATTATCCATTTGACTATGGCTATGTCGCTTCGGTCATCCAAGCGAGCCTCTGTCAAAATTTTTTCCAAAATCTCGTTTAACTTCATCTCGAATCCTCTTTAGCCGTTCCAGATGAGACAAGATAAACTATATCTAGTATCTACTTGATTTACTGTTATAAAGAGATAGGTTGTTAAGTAGCTAGTTGTAATACCCTCAAATCTAAACCTCTGAGCCAATATTGCTAGGTTTCTACCCATAAACTTTTATTCTCTGGCTGTGGGAGGCGTTGGTTTCTGACAACTGTGCTTATCAGAAGAATTTGGGGAATCAGATATTCAGACTAGAATCTCTTTTAGAGAAGTCCACGAAAACCGATTAGATAGAATCTCTGCAATTAGCTCGCGTTCTTAATAGGAAAACAAGGCTAGGACTCTAAGAAATGATTATAACGTACTGCTGACTTTGTGAAGATAAGCAGGCATCTGTTTCCTCGAACTTTGCAAAGATCTCTGTTGTATTGTCATACCAATCACCTTTCTTGGCGGTCCATTGTATGTTGAAAGTTCCATCACTCCTAGTTGTTCCAGAAGCCAATAGGTCATCAAAGTCTGGATCTCTATCATAAATTTCAATGGTGGCTCCAGCTATTCCTTCTCCCGTATCTGTATTGACTAGTCTTCCCGTGAAGGTGACGGTTGAACCAACAAAAGTACTGTTTGGAGGTTGATTTAATGTTAGAGTTGTAAGTGCTTTGTACACTTCAACTTCATATTCTTCGCTAATTGCTTCTTTGTAGGTGTTGGTTTCCTCAAATCTAGCATAAACATCCAGCTTGTTGTCTATATCTCTTCCTATTTCAGCCACCCATTCTATGTTGAAGGTTCCGTCTCCTGCCGTGATCCCTGAAGCAAGAAGGTCATCTGGATTGGGAAACGGGTCATTGTCATAGATATAAACACTGACTCCGGCTATACCTTCGCCTATATTTTCCCTTACTAGCTCTCCAGTGAACGTTGCCTTTGAGCCTGCAGAAATCCTGCTTGGAGGCCTGTCCAATATGATAATAGTTGGAACCTTGGTCACTGAGAGAAGTTTTGTTCCCGAAGTTGAAGGAATGCTGTAGCCATTTATCTTTGCACGTGCAAAGTATCCCCAACATACCCATAGTTCGTATGATTGATCTGGGTCGACGATGAAAGCCTGATTGAATGTTTCTTCATATTCTGAAATAGTGAAATCATTGCTCACCCAGATCTCATCAAAAGCCTTGTCTTTGAGCATTTCAAGAGTCAAAACACCTAACATATTTGTTGTAATAGTTGTGGAACACTCGATTTCTTCACCAACATAAGCGAGGTCAGTATTTCTTCCATTCCTTAGCCAGTAAACGTCAAAGTTAGCGGACGTTTGAAAGCCATGATTTCCTAAGTATCCAAAATCTCTTTTTAAATAGTAGATGATGGAACGTATTGTTTGGAACTCAGAAAAGGGCATGTTTCCATAAGTGGTGCTTTGAAAGCCAGCGATGTGGAAGTTTGCCGTGTATGGCAAAACAGTCATTTCTGGAACCCAGAGCGTTACAAGGTAGTTATTGGCATTAGGTTGAAGTGCTTCAGAATAGTCAACCGTTACCGTATCCGATTTTTCAGGATCTACTGATATGAGTATTTCTTGGATTTTGTATACCTCTTCAGATAGCCGAGCTCTTAGGAAATTGATGAAGCTACTGTCAGCAGACCAAAAGGGTTCTCTCAATAGTCCGCACATCAAAGTTCCGCTAAGAGGCAGTGTTTGTCTGTTTGTAATTGTTATGTCGAAGATTCCGTAAAGAGAGCCCCTATTGGTTATTTCGACTGAGGGGCTTTGTGGAATTAGATCTATTGTGAAGTCCCCAGATCCTGATACCGGTATCTCTCCTAGAAGCGTTGGTAGGTGAGATGTTATATCAAAACTGACTGTTATCCTGAAATCATCTTGCATAATCTGGTTAACAATGTTGAGTAGATCAGCAAGTTTTATTGTCAAATCCGTGATTGAGATGATTGTTTCGTCATATGATGGTATAGTGTATGTTTTGGTAATATACGCTGTATCCAGATAAATGTCGTTGATCCTCAGAGCTATTTCTGCCCGATCAATCTGTACCGTTAGAAATGAGGGATTTTCAACTTTAAAGAACAGAGCCATGGTTATCTCTGTTTCGCTTAAGAACTGTTGCAGCTTATTTGCCAGATTCAGAGCTCCGATTGCTACACTAAGAGGTGGATAAATAACTTCAAGGATTCCTGTTGTAGAAAGTAATGTATTAGTAATTGTTGATCCGAAAACAGACGATGGCGAGGGCATATCCACATTCTTGATTTCGACATGGTTAAACGTAAATTTGCAGCTTGTTACAGCTATCCTTTGAGCTATAATATACCCTGAGGGCATACCTATTGATAAAACGATGACCGCGAGTACCGCTGCTAGGGATTTTCTACTAACCAATCTTTTCAGATCCCCTATCTAGAAATAGACAATTCCCGGAGCATTACTCAGTATATGTATTTTGTATAATCTTAAATAAGTTTCTATTTAACAATCATGCCTTAACCATGACTGTATATAACTCACTTCGAGCATTGTGTCAATCGCTAGCTTCCTTTTCTGATAACTCTAAGTAGCAGAACTTAGAATTAGCTGGGCGGGTGGAGACGTAAAAAGCAAAAGGAAGAATAGGGATACATTTATTGTGGTTGGTTTGAAACATGAGATAGAAGATCTTCGCATGAAACTTCGCGGCGGATTGTTTTTATCTTCCATGATGAATGTGACTAATGGTAAGTTTTGTGCTGAAAGAAGCCGTGGTTGCTCCATGGTTCAGCTTGGAGCCTACTTAGCTGAACCTCCCGCTTATGGAAAAGAACCTTGGATTTTGCCGCCAACCAGAGAAGACTGCGTAGAATTCTTAGCTAAAGAATGTAGACAAGCTAGGACCCACCCAGACCTTTACGTCTGCCTGAATCTTGCAACGCCCAGACTTGGGTGGGGATTAGAAGCAGCTGAGTTCTTCAGCGAAGCCGGCGGCGATATCGTGGAGCTCAACATTCACGGGGGCTTCGAAAGATACTTGAAGCAAGGTAAGCTGCGAGCTATGGTGCTGCCTGAAAACCGTTCTGAACTTTACAGGTGGCTCGACAAGTTCTCTCAGATTGAGGTGCCCGTGATTGTGAAGTTCAGGCTAGGCGTAATCCCAGACTACACACCCGTACTCGACCTAATCAGGAACCTGAACCTACTCGGCGTACACTTCAACATTAGAAACGACGAAATAATGAAGCCAGACTGCAAATTCATCGAAAACATAAAGAAGAAACACCAGTTCTTTGTACTGGCAAGTGGATACGTCAGATCTGGAAAGGATGCTAAAAAGCTTTTTGAGGAAGGAGCAGACATGGTAGGAATCGCAGACCCTACACGGAATGCCCCAGAATACATCGCCAAGATAGCCGAACAGCTAGCCCAGTCACAATGCTAAAACAGCGGAACCCGCATAAACTCTACCGTTTCCTTCAGTAAAAAATACGTGTTCCTTACCCTTACACCAGCTGATTCCACGTCTCCATAGAGTTTCAGAATTGACCCTGTTCTTTTATCGCTCAATATCGGAAGATACCTCTACATTAAGGAGTTCGTAGTAATGAAAGGTCATATTTCCCCCTAAGCGAACAAGAAAACTAATTAATCAACATGTTAATACACCTTACTAAGATAAGGTCGTGTCTTATGTCTCAAGGCTCTTTACAAACTGTTGAGCGGAGCAGCCGAAAAGCAGGTCGACAGGGCGTTAGAGAAGTTGAAAAGCATACTTGAGAAATAAAAAGAAGCATAATCTATGTCTCCCTTACGTCGTATTTTGTTGATTTGCCGTTGCCAGTTCTAACTAAAACAACATCCATGCACGCGCGCGCTTTGATAGATCACGTAGTACAATGAATAATACGCCGACCACTCTGTTAACTCCGATTAACGGAAGTTATCTAGGCACATATTTTTCCTCAGACTTCTTGCGTCAGATACGCCACTCTCTGTTGCTACGTTCCAGCATATTATAGCGACCGACATTAATAGACCTTAGGCGTAATTAAGTATTTTCTTAGTTTTGTGACATAGTTTCGATGAGGGGAGAAGGACTGTAAGCGTTGCTCGAGAGAGATGTTTGCATTGGATATTCGTGGATGTTGGTTAGGCTTTTTTCTTGTGCAAGCTGGCATATCGCCGGGTGTGCTTTATTGCTTAATTATAGAAGACTGTCTACGAGACCGTTGATTTTCAGGTCTTTCACAGGATTTGAGGTGCCAGAGTTCGACTCCTTATACTTGAAGATGGAGGCATTGTACCCTAAATATGAGGAAAAAAGGCTTTCAAGAAGGGATAGGAAGAGAAAGGTAGGTGCTGGGAGACCTTTCAAGCTACCGCTTAAAAGCAGGCTTCTCATGTTCCTCGTCTATTATAGGCTGTACATAAGCTCGACACTCGCCGGTTTTCTCTTCAACCTCGACCAGAGCAACGTGTTGAAGAACATACGGATACTTGAGCCCCTCGTGAAGGAGTGCATACCCATACCAAAGAAGCTGTACGAGAGAGCTAAAAGGGCGAGGACAGTGGAGGAGGTTGAAGAGTACTTCCTAGGCTTCAAAGCCTTCATAGACGCCACAGAGCAGGAGATACCTAGACCCAAAGATAAGGGAAAGAGAAGAAGCCACTACTCTGGAAAGAGAAAGCGGCACACAGTGAAGACGCAGCTGACCGTGAACAGCAAGGGGCTAATAATACACAAGATACCCCACGCGAGAGGGAGAAGGCATGACTATGATGTCTTCAAGACCAGCCATCCCCGTGTTCCACCAGAAGTAAGCTGCAACTTCGACCTTGGCTACGACGGGGTTGAGAAAGATTACCCAGAGCTCAACCCTACCATACCATTCAAGAAGAGGAGAGGCATGGGAGAGCTCACTATGGAGCAGAAGAGCTTCAATCGGGAGCTTGCGAGGGAAAGAGTGGTAGTCGAACATACGATAAGCCGGATGAAGAAGTTCAAGATAATGGGCGAGGAGTTCAGAAACAGGCTTAAATGGTATGACGGGGCGACGTGCATAGTATCTGGACTCGTCAACCTCAGAATAATGGGAACAAAAATGTAACAATCAGAAAAAACGGAAAGCAGGAAAGACGCAAGACGCCAAATAAACCGCTCATTAACTAATTTCGCCTAAGGTCTAATTTTTGGTTGTAACCATTATTCGGTCATACTAAGCTAATGATACATGGCTTTTCTAACCGTTAAATTTAGGTGAAAAAGGCCGTTTTGGGCTTAATAGAGACATGAAAAACCGCCTAAAGCATAGAAGGAGAGTTCTGTACCGTTCCTTATAGGAGCGATAACCAAATATTTACGTCGTTCGCTATAGCTGTTCTATTTTGGGTTCTGGTCAAGATAGGGTTGGTCAAATCGGGTTGGTCATTTCGGGTCGGCGCAGATTGGCACAGTTAATAAAATTCAATCAAACTATTCCCCCATCATAAATAATGCCATTTCAATATCAGCAATCCTAAACTTGTGTGATTTTTCATTTAGATAATCCCTAATCACTTCTAAAGTCCAAATGAGTTTTTCATAGTTTTCTGCCCATTTTTTATTTGAACACGCATCACCTTTTCTTAGACGACCTGGAGGGCAAAGAATTAGTCTTAAGTCTCCCTTTTTCAATGTTCTTAGTGCAGTACCGACTCGGCTATCATAAATGCAATATTTGTCTTGATTAAAGAGTCCGATTATTTTGGATGCGCGGGCGATACCTACTCCATTAATTAACATTAATTTGTATATACCTTGATACACATCTCCTTGCTCTACAAAGTCAAATGCTTCTGATGTTATTTTTATAATTTCGTTTGGATCTCTCAAAGGAAATTTGTTAAACCCACCCCAGTCCATTAATCTATCTGCTGTTTTTAAATCTATACCACCTTGATTTCTTATTCGAGAGAGTTGTATGGCTTGAGAAACTTTGTTTCTTTCATTAATGCATTCTAAAGTGGATTTTGTCCCGTAGGAATATTTTTGTCGATTTTTGATTATTAAACTTTCATTTTTGCTCGCCCATTCAAGTATTATACTTTTGTATTTTTTTAAGAAAACTTCTTTATTCATCCGTGTTGTTGTACCATTGTCCCATTCCCATTCTTCCTCACTTATCTCTCTCATGTACTATTCATCACCATCCATTCCATATTTAGTTATTGATTGATTTACCTGAAAAGTTTAACCGACCTGAATTGAACAAGCTGATTTGACCAATCCCATTTTGACCAGAATCCTATTTTGCCTCTACCTGGACACTAGGAAAAACCTGCCATCTGGTCTCTATTATGTAGCCGTTAACAGTGGACAGACTGCTTATCCCTATTGTGTAGTTTCCGGGACCAAACCGAAAGACAGGTGGCGACAGGTAAAATCTGGTGAATCCATCAATTGCAATCTCGGCTGTTGTACTCATAGCCTCTTTGGTTAGATGTTGGATATAGAGAATAAATGCACCTCTAAACGCTGTTCCGTTCAGATAAGTCATTGTGATATTCCCAGAAACTGGATCTTCGTAATAGTAGGTTGTACGATCGATTGTGAGTGTGATATTTAGGTCTTTGACCGTGGTGAAGCTCGAAGTAGGTTTGTTTAGAAGGTTATAATGGAATAACAAATCTTCATATTCTCTCAGCAAATCGGTGTAACTTTTATTCAAAGCGGCAATCTGGTTATTGAGTAAGGTGATGTTTCCGCTTAGCCATGCTGAATACGTGCTAATTTGGTTTTGAAGGGTATTTTTGTCAGATATTAGCAAGTTCACTTGGCTTTGAAGATTTGTCTTGTCAGCGTTTAGGGAGTTTATCTGATTGAGAGAATTTTGGCACGTTGAAACAAATCCTGCCCCAAGCATAATTATTATAACTACACATACCACTAAAACCGCCCGATACCTCCTTAGCTTCGCCGCTTCAACTGTCATATACACACCTCAAAATAAGTGTATCACGTACAGGGAATTTAAAGCCTATTTGTATCTATTGGTTTAACGGAATAACCTATCTAGGGTTCTCGACAGGTCTCTTCTCCTTGACCTCAAAGAATATTTCGACGCCTTGGGTTCATATGTCTGCCTCAAAATTTCACCAACTCTGTTATGAGGCTTGCTTCATAAACCCTGCGGTTATTGAACCACTTATAGAAAAACTTGAGGCTTAGCAACTTTCGGATTTCAAAACGCTTTCTCGTGAATGTTCCTTTGAAGTTTCTGAATAGATTCTGAGAAAAGTAACTCCGTTAAGACTTGTACAACAAATACCTTTTCTGCTGTTATCCCCTATTAACAGAACCCCTCCGTAGTAAAAGCAAGAAGAGCAGATTACCGCTAACGTTGCTTATGACCCAAACACGTAAACAAAATCAAAGGGTTAATTTTATATTGCCAACTGCTAGATGTTTCTCAGGAGAAAAACATGAAAAGATAATTTTAACGTTCATTTACTAGGGCGGTATAAATGGAGGGTCGTCTCAAATCCGTTTTGTTCTTGTGCTTGCTATTCACTTCTCAGATTATGCCCTTTTCAGGACAGCGTACTGGATTGTGGGTAAAGGTTGCAGCAACATCAGATGAGAAGTCGGGTGGTGTTCGAGCAGTTATGATTGTAGGTACACGTTTGGGCAAGAACTGGCTGGATCTCGTAGCTTTGGCTTCTTTGCCTCCTCTCTATAGATTGATGGAAGGCATGCCTTTAATGCTGATATGTGACGATGTCACAACGCGTTTAGATCCTAATTCTGAGAAGTTCCTGTTACAATACCAGCCGCAAAAAGTAATCCTAATTGGCGATGACCTTTTCTCCCCAGACATTACAGCCCTAATTCCAGATGTACTTACCCAACAAATCGTTGGAAACACCTTAGATGAATTAACCGTCAAGATTTCCAAAGAGTTCTTTTCAAACTCCTCTTCAGCGATACTTGTCAAAGAAGCAGACTATGCATCTGCACTTACGATTACACCCTACGCCAGCTACACAAATACTCCTATCTTCTATTATCAAGAAAACGTCTCTGAAACCGTACTAAACGAGTTGCATCGGCTTGGCGTTCAGAAAATCATCCTGCCGAACCCTTCAGAAGAGATAGTGGAAGTGTTAGAACCCTTTGCATTGGATATTGTACCTTCCTTACAAGAGATTGTAGATCGAACTGCGGGCTATCTAGGAAGCGTTGAATATACTACCGTCACTAACCCCTTAGATAGGGAAAACGGCAATAAGGTCTCTTTAGTTGCCCCGCTATTCACGTTGTTGCACCAAGGAATATTGATTCCCATAAATTATAACATGACTACAATTTCAGTTCCAATCGGATCATACTCCTTGACAACTGAGAGACCTTTAGGAGCACCAGATGCTCCTTTACGGTATTGCGATTTTGAAGCGTTTGAAGAACAACCGCCAAGAGAAAACGGCTCAACTTGGGCAATGTATCCAGTAAACGAAACATTTTTTGAAACATCCCTGTCCGATCTCAATCCCTTTGACACTGCAGGAATATATTTCACCAATTGCTATCTGGGCGCATCAATACAAAATAGTACCGAGATTGACATGATTGCTATAGATTTAGACCGGAACGGCAAGATTGCAGATAACGAAGTATTCAGAATTATCAATGGAACATTAACAATTACCAGATCTATGGGCGATTACAAATTTGAAAACATAACATTTGAAGACTTTAGCGAGCGTAAGATTGGAAGAGGCATATCCTTAATTTGCAAGTCCTCAACGTGGATTAGGGGTCAAGTGATATTTGAAGGCAACGCCGTGGATTTTATTCTCAGTCCCTCGTTGACAGACATTATAGATCCGTTGTGGAATCCTTGGAGAGGTGCTTATCGCTATTGCCCCGTCAGTTATGTGCTTCTTAACTTTGACTGGAATGATAATGGAGATTTCAATAATCTATCGGAGGGTCCTTACACCGTCGGGAATACTTTCATGTATGGGAACACAAAATACCTGTTAGATTTCAACTTTCCTTCTATATATGAGAATATAGGGGAAATACGGTTAATCTCTCCATCCCCAAGTATTCTTCTATCTCTTATTGATTCTAAGGTGAGTGATCTTCAGACCAAATTTTTGTGCTTAGTTGGAAGTGAAGATTTCGTACCAATGCAATGCTCTGTGGAGCCACGTGTAAAGCGGAGCTTACTTTGGGGAGACTATAATTACTCCGGTCTCAATGTCGACAGTCTTTATCCAGCTGTCGGAAGAATCAATGCTTATGACGCGACGGATTCCTCTCTTGTATATCTCCGCACTGCTACATACTGTCAAATCCAGTCCAGCTATCCAACTGGAAAAGCTTTGGTTCTCTGCGACCATGTCCCTCCGTATAGCGTCAGCGAATTGAAACAAGCTGGATATGAGGTATCTTTGATGGGTTCCATGAACTACTCAACAGAAAAAACATGGGAGAACATGCGCGATTCGGACATTGTCCTAATCAATGTTGGTCACGCCACATGGCCATTTGAATACGCTGAGCCCGAGTTTAGCAAGCCTTCATTAGTTGTGCATTGGATGTGTAAATCCGCCTATGAAAACGTAGGATACAAACGTTTCTTTCATGCTGGCGCCGCCCTGTTCATTGGAACGACTGAAGTGATGGCGGGTCCAGAGGGGGGAGACGTAGAATTGATTCATGCACTTCTTAACCAGATGTTGATCCAGAACTCTACGATTGGGGAAGCGTTCAACAGAGCTAAACTCTTCGTCTCATTGCGAATAAAAGAAATGCGCGTCATCCCATGTTACGCGAGGGGTTGGAAGCTCCGCGTTCTAACAATCTTAGGCAGCTCTATCTTTGGAGATCCAGCGTTTAGAATGTGCTCTTCCCGCGAAGTTAACAACACCGTAAACTACTCAGATCTCTACGGATTTTGCCCGTTGAATTCAACGCACAAATTGGCTTACGTGGATGTAAATGCGTCATTTCAGAGTGCGTCTTGGTGGGACACATATACAGGAGCCTGGTGCGGACTTGAAAAGTTAATTGACGTTAGCCACTTCACGGTAGAAGGAGTCTCAGTTTCTCAGTTTGAACAAAGTGTACCATTCGGTCCTAACTGGGGTGGATCGGCTGAGATATTACTTCCAACTGTTCTATTTACATATGCTATGCCTGAAAACGCCGCAATTTTTAACATCACACTTATTTTCTCTATACCCTACGTGACTGTCTGGAAAGAAATGTGGGGAGTGCCAAAAATAGAACCCTTCAGTGGTAAATATATACTTTTCAAGGCTGGTGACGCTCAATATGTAACGTGGAACTCTATTATAGCTGAGTATGACAAAGAAAACAAAACTCTCATTTGGTTTGCCGATGAGGTTTCATTCAGAATTTATCTATTAATGCCGACCAACGAATACGTCATCATCGATCAGTCGATAGTAATTAACGATGGCAATACCTACACAAACTCGACAACAGTAACGTTAAGCCTCTCGGCAGCCGATGCTACTGCTGGCGTGTCTCAGATGCGGTTCAGCAACGACAACATCACATGGACGTTCTGGGAAGCGTACTCCGTTTCTAAGGCTTGGACACTTGCAATAGGCGATGGCGCCAAAATAGTTTACGCTCAATTTATGGACAACATCGGATTAGTTTCCACGTATTCGGACAACATTTTATTGGACACAACTGCCCCTAACGTCAAGGTTACTATTCCAAGCCACGAAATAAGGTCGTCCACTGTAACGGCAGCATGGACAGTTTCAGATAATGTTTCAGGGATAAGCCACTGCGAAGTTAGACTGGATGGTGGTTCATGGATCAATCTTGGAACAGGCACAACTCATACTTTTAGTGGATTAGGCGATGGAAACCATTCAATCTATGTTAAGGCTATTGATAAAGCAGGAAACACAAGACAAGATATAGTTAACTTCACCGTGAACACTAGCCTCATCGGAGGACCTGGATGGACTGACGACATAATTGCGATTTCTGCGTTGGTCATAGTAATACTCGTAGCTTTCCTGTATCTCCTTAAAATCAGAAAGCACTAATAACCGTGAAAATTGATTCCGCTATTGGGGAAAATCAGCATTCTTTTTTAATACGCCACCTTCCTTCAGGTAGGTTGTGGCTTTAAAGAAGAGTTTATGGAACATTTTTGTTGCAGTAATCCCCATTAACGGAAGTTCTTTCGAGGCTGAAAAAGGATCTCCTTCGCTTACGCCGCCCACACTATTTCTGATGGCATTTTCCCCTC
>Ga0172363_10002311_pt1 | contig 15359 bp, 11 predicted proteins | sample LakKivs2_kivu2a2_FD_114541 | JGI IMG/M metagenome (GOLD analysis project Ga0172363, IMG submission 114541) | Sediment microbial communities from Lake Kivu, Rwanda - Sediment s2_kivu2a2 | ecosystem: Environmental > Aquatic > Freshwater > Lake > Sediment | place: Rwanda: Western Province, Lake... | reverse complement strand
TTCACTCTCAAGTGCTTTTGTGTATGTGGCATCCTCAGTTTTCTGATTATTTGATCATTATCCTACATGGGGTGACTGCTCGTCAGTTCTTGAGGTTAAGCGATCTAATTATGTCAGACACTGAAACATTTTCTATCATGATTTTTCTCCAGATGGAGTACATGATCATACTCCACAAAGTTTCAGCTTTTCTATCATCGCATGTCTGCAATTCGCCGATCTCATCATCAGAAAAGTATTGTCTACATAGCCTAATAAGAGGAGCAAACACTCCCTTAGGTGTTGCCCAAAGATCCATGTAAGGTGCCAGCCCAAATCCACTTTTCTTTCTATCTATGATGAAGTCAGGGATTTTTATTTCGCGAGCAATACATCGAATCACATACTTTGGTTCTTTAAGCTTTATTTTCCAAGGAATAGAAAAACAAGTTTCGATAAATTGCCTGTCTTCGAATGGGTAAAAAAATGTCTTGCCAACAGATTTTGCTATATTGTTCCAAATAGTTTGAGTTTCAGTACCTTCGAAGTAATCTAAAAGACATATGATGTCAAAGATAGAGTGATCCTTCAAATCTGGTATTCCCCTTTGTATTGCAGTGAGACGGCCTTTTATGATGTCTTTTCTGGAAACACCGAAGGTTCTACAGACCCAATCCTCGTCCCCATAGCTAGTGAAGCTCCAAATAACATTCTCAGGATTATCAAAATCCGTTTTCATTGATTTAGGAATTATACTTGCGTCTTTCTTGAACAAATTGAATACGCGAGCACATACTTTAGAGAGCCCAAGAAAAGATAAGACCTTTATGAAAGGTATACGACCTTTCAGCTCGAAAAGACCACCACCAGCCATTCCGTCAGCCCCAAAACCACTGATAACAATTTTGCTTTCTCTTGGAAGGCCTTGAGATAGAAGCAGGTACAACATCGCTGTTTGGGACCATTGAAAAGGTGCCTCATTTATGGCGATGCAATGAATCACTGCTTCCAAGAACTGCTCAGTAGTCGCTTGGAGATGTTTGTGGGAGATTCCGAATGCTTTTGCAGCAGTTAGCGCATATTGTTTTTCTGTGTCTCTCTTTGAGCCTATAAAAGGATAACTTGTTGAATATGTCCTTTTAATCATGTCTAGCTTTATTCCGATTTTGGCGAGAATAGAACTGTCTAGACCACCACTTAAAAGCAATGAAGCATTCTCGTCAAGATCGAAAATCTTTGAAAGGTTTTCGGTGATCAACTCCATGAGCCTAGATGAAAAGTGGTCTGCCCGAACAGATTCCTCTTGAACTTTGTGTGGCACATACCGTGAATAAGTCTCAACCTTAACTGATTCTTCTCCGAATCTTATTTTGATTCTCTGTCCCGCCGCAACTTGAAAAATTCCCTCGTACATCGTGTTTGGAGGCGTCACAAAGCGAGATACGAAGAATTCTGGTATGACCTCCTTGTTTTCTCGTATCGGGACTCCGCACTCACGTAGAAGAGACACCTTGTTTGAACAACATATCTTTTGGTTGTTTTTATCAACGTAATAATACAATGACGTAGCACCTAAAGAGCCCTTTACCATGGTAATGGTATTGTCTGAATAGTCTAAAATAATGAAACAACGAAGCGAGTCATTTAGTAAGGTTTCAAGGACGCCCGCATCGATTGATGGTAACTCGATTGTATGGTTCGGAAATATAGTTTCGTAAATCAGTAAGATTGAATTATCTTGGATCACATGGGAATAATCATCTATCATAACCTTAGTATGGAGCCCGCGAAAATTATGTTCGGCAGTTGTGGTCATATTAATCTTTTTATCGCTAGTCGGACTTCGGAATAGAAGAAATAACATTAGATGTTCCTCAATTCAGCTGTGAACAAATACGTCATCCTTTAACCATTAGTCATTCGACCAATTCTACATTAAGCCTTGTTTTTTCTTATTTTGTCTATCTTAATCTTAAGTTCAACTCGTATTTTTTCTATTTGCCCATAGAAACTCAGCTTTTTGTATTGGTTTTTCATGTTAATTTCCCCTTAATAGTTTAGATGCTCTCTGAGGGTTGTTGTCTGTATTTGTGCTCTACGCATATTGGGGAATGTTTATTAAATCGTAAGATCTAATATAATTTATGAAGCGTGGCGGTAATGGTTAGAGTTTGGGGTTGTTAGTTTATGGCAAGGTTGAAGCCAAAAACCCTAGGAGTAAGGGGAGGATCTCAGAGAGGCTGTTGAGAATAAAAACTTATTTAGTAATATCCTTTCTCATTCTAAGTTGGTCGGTTATGCCAATTCAAGGCCTACAAACTTCTTCGATAGTCGTAGTATCTAAAGGAATGATCAAGGGTTGGGAACTCTTTTACTTAGAGAATTTCGAAACTGGTGAACTTGTGCCTCAAGGAAACATTACATTTCACTCTGAAATTGTGAGAAGTGGAGAAACAGTGTACGAAAGAGTCGCCGAATTGGACTCAACTATAGGATATGAAAGCATCAGATCCCTCCGTGTATTTTCGCTGGCGGAAAAGGGCATAAGAAGTTACGGATTTGCTTTGACAGAAATTCCGCCATACAGGTACCTGAAATGGAATATGATGATACGTTTCGAAAGTCTGGGAAACACGGTTGAACCTATTGAGTTCGAGCTTAACATTGAAGAAGCATCGAAAGGCAAAAGCACAGACCTCATTTTCGCATACGTGCCCATAAACGTTGGAGTTTGGGACGGAAGCGGAGGCGACCAGTGGACAGCATACTCACCAAATGGTTCTTGGATAGAAATTGGACACCACAAACTTGAAACTGGCAGATGGTATAACATCACGGCAACGGTTGATCTTTCAGATAATCCAGCAAAAGACTTTGTCTTAACAATTGACAACGAGGAATTAAATAGGATTCCAAGGTTTAATAGTGGAAGTCTTGCTAACTATGGAGACGTTATGACGGCTGGTGTTTCAATCGCGTCTTACGAAAACATAACTCATTACTTAAACGTGGACAGCTTTGCAATTTATATTATGCCGTGACTAAAAAAGGCTGAAAGACTGCTAATAAATATCCATTCACCATTTTTCATACAGCAGTCAGTATGCACTACTTCTTGGATTGAAGGATTAAGATTCCAACAAATTCGGCATTAAGCCTTGCGAGTTCTCTCACGCCACTCACTTTGCTTTTCAAATGCGACCTGATTTCTTCTCTCTTGCCCCAAACATCATCTATCTTCGATGTAAACACGCCATAGTTTAAACTCTTTACATCCAAGACATACTCTGTCTGCCCAAGCATTCTCCCTATTATTCCATAGGTCTTGACAGAATAGGCAACAGCAATTGTTGGAACACCCATGGAGGTAGAAGCTATTGTTGCATGCATTCTTGCGCCAATAAACATGTCGCATTTTCCAATAACTCCCTTCAGTTCAGCAGCAGTGTATTCTCTGTTAACTACTATGCATTTTTTCTTCCTTCTTACTAGCTTGACGATGTCATTTGCAACAATTCTATCATCAGTATCCGAAGAACCTATTACATGTGGCAAAAAGACTATGCTAGCGTCAAGCTTGCCTATCAAGTAGTCCACTACTTGTGCCATTAAGATTACATATTGTTGATACTTGTTTTGCGAAGGTGTCAAATGAGAAAAGCCATAATTTGAGATTATTTTGTTTACAGATATTCCTACGAGAGGCTTGCCATCTTTAATAATTCTCTCGTTCAATAATATTGCTGTTACTCTGCTGTCTGAGGCTGGCTCCAACAAGAAAGCAGAGTCCGCCGTCACACATATCATGGGGCACCGTACGTTTAGTCTTTCTAAGTATTCTTTTGAAATTCTTTCTCTTAAAGTTATAATAGTGACTCTATCCAGTAGAAACTTTGCAACGTATCGGTTCCACCGAGATTTAAACGGACCTATAGATTCAGCGTAAAGTACCACTGGCTTTCTCATTACGACACCAAGCATGAGATTAAGCACATAGTTTAGAAGCTCGCGGGAACCATAATCTTCAGTTAAGACATCACCGCCTGTGTTTATGATGACATCGGCATTCTTATACTCCTCAAGCCCTTTTGAATGCATTTTCTCTGTGAAACCGGTGACATATGAGAGGAATCTAGATATGGAAATAATCGTGCGCAGAATTTTTCTCGGCGATTCAGAAAGTTCAAAAAGGATTTTCTGAAACTTCACAGGTATTCCTTGAATATATTCGGTTTCGAACCCAAAATTTGTTTCTAGGTCATATGTAAACACTGTAAATTCGGCATCAAGAATGCGTTCCTTCAGTGCTTTAATCGTAGTACTAAGTAGCGCGACAGAACCTTTGTTCAGTCTGGAACCAAAGTTTGTTATAACAATCTTCGTCATACTTCCACTCACTTTGTGAGACTATTTAGCATTCTATGTCGAAGCCTGTTTGGCACGAAATAATATGCATGAAGTGCCTCCATAGGTACTTTTTTGAGAAATTCGTCGAAGAACGGTTTTGAGAGGACATATTGGTTTAAACACAAGAATATTGCAGAGAGATAATCTATAACTCCAAGCTTTAGCGTGCCATTGGAAGTCATCTCGTATTTCAGAAATTTATTTCGCGGGATAAAGCCTTTCTTTTTTGAGTAGAGCACATCCAGTTGTGATTGAATTACCTTCTCAGGAGACAATTCGCTTAGTTCTATTCTTTTTGCACATCTAGCAGTTTCAAGTAGCTTCATGCCCGTGTTGCTTCTTACTACTAAAATTGAAGTTCCAAGATTATCTTTTGAGTATTCAGGCAACCAAGCGTCCCCAAAAGAAATATCTGCGAACTCATTTAGTGAATCGCGACAAGCAAGACATCCTTTCGAACCTAAAAAATCGAGACCCAAGAAATCCCAACAAATAGGCATAGGCATGGAATTTGTTGTTCCATCTTTCAAAACGACTTTTAGATATCCGGGCCAACCCTCTCCGCGGTAGTCCAACTTAACTATGGTATCTTTTCTGATATTCATTCTTTGCAACAAAAGTTCTGTAGCCCTATAAGTAGGTGTGTGACTGCAGAACAATCCTAAGTGCAAAACGATTCTTTCTCTGAGTTTATTATTGACTAGCTCAGCTTTTCTTGCTCCTAGAATATGACAAGGTAAACCCACTACTGCGAATCGCCCGTTCTTCTTCAGAATTTCGCTCAAAGCTAAATTGCATGGGACGGGGCAGTATTTTGATTTGGAGGCTTCCACAATTTCATTTTTCGTTGTTGCGACAAAAGGTTCTGGCTTAAGCGGGTCATCACGCCTCATTCTTGTAACTAACGCACCATCAATCAAATTTGATTCAAGTGCAAAAAGCAGCAATTGAGTCACCAGACCACCAGACGATGAATCATACCGAATTTTTTTGTTGGTAGAATATCCTGCGTAGGAATCCAAATAGTCTCCAATTAGGTGGTTCTTTTTTGTGTTCCCAGAAGTTTCCTTCAAAATCTCAGAATTGATGTCGAGCGCTGGACAAACTTGACAACAAATTGAACAATTTATGCATCGTTCCTCATTCAGTTTAGGAAGGTACATTTCTTTTCTTGAGTCTAGGGACAATTCCAAAGCATTGCAGGGACACAGACTGACGCAAGTACCACAACCATTGCAAAACCTGTTCTTTATGACGAATTTGAGTTTTTTATCCATTCAAATCTCCAGTCTCTACAGATTTCGTCAAAAACACTTTGTTGAAAAGAGGCAGCACGACAAGAAAAATGAACGAAACGTTCACATATTTTAATAAGGGTAGTCTCAACCAAATAGGGTAGGTAGCGGTAGGAGTTATTGAATGAAAATCGTAGATGTTGGGATGCCACATTCTCTACTGTTTGGCCGATCAGAGGATTTATACTATAAAATCCGTACGCATTCTTCATCATCTCTGATTTAGGATGCTAATATAGACTTCGAAAGATGGATTAGAATAGACTTTGTCAACGCAGGATATGTTGTCGATTTTGTTTATGGCACGTATATAACTGTTATTACTCAAATTAAAATCATATTCAAGCACTATGTTAAAATACATAGACCTTCGAAAAACCACAATATCTGAGATATTGTGGCTGTCAACCGAGCGTGCTATATCTGACATATTAAAAGGGCGTGCAATAAACTCTGTCCTAGGGTCTACGTATGAAAGAAGGTGAACGGATAAGTACATGCTGATCGATTTTTGATTAAGTGCGGCATGAGAACTTAAGAAACCCAATCCGCTTCCTTCTGAAGGTGGATATGAACTATAAGACGCAACTTGATATGACACTAATGGGTAGATCAAAGCTGCAAAACTAAACCAAAATACCACAGCTATCTTAACATATTTCTTAAATCTGGGCCATCTAGATTTTCCATTAATGAAATTAAAAGCAATATATGCGGATATCGTAAAAACAAAAAAGAAATAACTTCTGACATAGAAACCCCATCCCCCAATGCCGCTAAATGCTATAATTAAAGAGAAAGCAAAGAATAAGATGGCTAACGTCAAAAAGAGAAGTTCTTTGAAATGCATTTTGGTTAAAAACTGAAGTAAAAAACGTTTAGTGCTTGCGCGCGCTCTTAAACTAATTAGTGATTGACAAAAGAATATCAGAGCGATGGCGACAGTCCCATAGTCTAGAGCCTTAGTCGCGATATTGATTGCTGGAAAAATGCTGTGAGTTGTCGATGTCGATCTATTTACAATTTCTCCAAGTTCATTGGGGAATTTCAATGTAAGCACTTTTAAAATGCCAGAAACTGTTATCAATGCTGTCTTGGAAGCATGATAAAATGTCCACGCGAACCAGCCTATGATGATCGAAAATGTTCCATAACCCAAAGAAAATGATTTTTGCGAACGAGTTACAAACGTGGATATTTGCCACGCTAACAAGAAAAATATGAGGATTATTGGGGATATCACATGAGTCAAAATAAGAATAAAAGATAAAATAAAACCGAGCATAGAACTCTTGATGCCGCTACGGGTCAAAAGTAGCGTCACAACAGTCAGCAAAAGAATCGTGCCAAGCGAGTTCGGTGATACGTAAACCTGAGGTACGGAGCCCAAAGCTAAAGCTGCGATGACCACCGAAAGAAAAGCGACTTTAGGCTTAAAGAAATGACAAAAAAACACATACCAGAAAAAAACCAAAGCAATCGATGTAAATATAGGGTAGACAATTCGAGAATATGTAAAGGAATCAATTCCTGACACAGTCATTAGTAGATAATTGAGAATGAAGCTAATTGGATATTCATCGCCGTATGTCACTGCCTCAATCGAAGAGGTGCTTTTCAAGACTACAGGGATGTTATGCGAGACACCCACTTGCATGAGTGAATCGTTGACGTATGAGAAACCTGAGAGATAGTATGGCGTAAACCATAGAATCATAGCCAGTTGAACAAGCAACGCAATATGGAGGTATTTCCTTTTCACATCATAGAATACGCATGCAAAGCACAGCAGCACGAGAAGAATTAGAGCAAAATAGTGCTGCGGAGGCAGAGATTGTATCATGGCAAATGGGTTGGTATTGCTGGTCGCTGAGTACAGCGGAAAAGCTATAATCATTGACCAACAATACAAACCGAAAACTAGCAAAAAGATTACTAATATTATCGCATTCTTCTTAAGTACTGTCACTGCAATCACATCAAAGTCATGAAGTACTAAGATTCATTGCAAAGAGTCACGACAAAAATACCGCTCGACTCAGTTTTCCTGGGCGATTTTTGTCAAAAAGTTGAAATATCTTTTGCTAATCACCATTTGGTCAAATTCGGATTCTGCAAGTTTTCTAGCATTTATACCTTTCTTGATTAAAGATCTATGCGAGCTCTCACTGGCTTCTATGATTGTGCTAGCGATTGATTCAACAGTAGGTTCGCAAACAAAACCGCAATCGGATCGTTTTACAAATCCCGACGTTTCGTCAACATTTGTAACAATGACTGGTTTTCCAATGGCAATGTACTCTGCGAATTTTGTAGGGAAAGCATACATCAAGGTCCTTTGTCTTCCTCTCGGGATTATTAAAACATCCGATTTTTGCAGTTGACGGATGAGCTTAATTTGAGGCAATCTATCGATCAGTTCTGCCTTGTCCCCGAGCTGTTGCTTAATCGTTTCTTTTAAAGTAAGGTCTTCTGGGGTAAAACCTATAAACCTGAATGTAATGTCGAGTTTTTTCAACGATTTTGCAGCATCAACAAGAAGGTCTATGGTCTGCCATTTCTGAAACGCCCCAGCATAAGTTACAGTGAATTTTTCGTTTTCTGTGATTTCAGCCCCAGGGCTAAATATTTCAGTATTAACACCATTTCGGATCACCTCAATTTTCCGGGCCTCAATTCCTTTGCTCAGATAGAGTTCTTTAAGGGGGTATGAACATGTGATGAAGTAATCCGAAAGTCGGGTTGCTATGGGCTCCATTATCATTGACTCAAATACTTTGTAGTTGAAAAAAGGGTCAAACCTGTTTCTCCGGCATAGACGAAAATCGCCAGCCATGTCACCATGAACATCGTAGACTATTTTAGTATTTAGAAGTGGCTTTGTGATTCCCGAAACGTACGTTGCCGATAAGTGTCCACCGTGAATTATGTTATGAGTTCGCATGTGTTTGAGAAAAAAAGGCATGTTTGCCATTTGAATAATCTGTGGTGATCTTAAGAAATAGTCCCCAAGATACAAGATATCTGTTGTAGTGCCGAGTTGCTCAAGTCCCTTCTTTAGGGTGAGCAGTCTTGTCGTATATGCCGTGGAATCATCGGAAGGGCTCGAGGATACAAAAAGCACTCTTAGGTCCATATCTCGCACATCCTCAGAATCAAATCCAATCTATCATTTTCATAGTCGCCTACAGCAAAGTTAACGCTGATTTCAGTTATTTTGCAGATTGGTTTCTAAATGAATTACCTACTTCCAAAAAAGTCTTTGTAGCATATCCCTTCTCTTTAACAAGCTTAACGAGTTTTCTGAACAAATCAGGTCGCTTCAGTCCCTCGAATTCAGCGTGAACAAAAGTACTAGCCATTCCGTACTTATGTACATCTTCATCTATCAGCTCGCCACTATGTTTTAGTGAAGTCCAATCCGAGACCCCAATAGACTTGAAATATTGCAGAAGTGGCAAATGCCTCTTAATTCCTCTTATTGTCGTTGTTGCATAAGTCGTCACGGGGACCATAACGTGGCGACATTTTCGCCCGTCAATTGAAGGATGAAACATTTCTGATCCGCCCAAGTAAGAGTTTACCTCCATTCGAGCCTCTTCGGTTAATCTGATAACATCTTGATTGAAAGTCCCAAAGGGAGCACACCAACTTTTTGGATATGTTTGAAAGATGCGAAAATACTCGGAAATCATCGCCTCAAACTCCTCTCTCATTTCAATTGGAGTAATGCCGCTCCACTTGATGTGAATATATCCATGTGGTCCAATCTCATGTTTCTCATCTGCAATCCTCTTCAAGATGTCTATTGCAGAACTGACTCTATGCGGAAAAAGTAGGCTTCTTGACAACCGTGTTCCTTCACTCAAAAAGGCTAATGGATTTTTGAACAATCTGTTCGCAGCTTCTGATAGCGATATACCCACACCGAATTGCTGTACTGTATCGCGCAATTGTTTGTATTCTTCTCCTTCGACATTCCTCGCGAAAACGCGCTCAGACCTTATCTTGTGTCTCAAGCTATTCAGTATATCTCCTTCGCGACCCATGGTGCAATAGAAACTTGCTCTTAAATCAAACTGATTCAGTATGTCCAGGATTTGAGGAACACCCTTTGTCAAGCCCTCAAAAGTGTCGATGTCGATTCTGAGCATGAACACGAATTTATTTCCTCCTAGTTTGATTTCTTTAATTTTGAGAGACTAGCGATGGATATGCATGCAATATTCAAACTGCGTAAACTTTTTCGGCGTCATGAGAGCGAAAAATATTAAGGAAGAACTTCTTCGTATAAGTCCAAGTGTTTTTTAGTGACAACAGTCCAACTGTATTTTTCCTTGACCAAATCTCTTCCTTTTTTGCCCATGTTAAGTGCAAATTTACGGCTGGACAAAACTAAAAGTAGCGCTTGGGCAAGCTGAGAGACGTTGCCTTTCTCTACAACAAAACCTGTCTGCCCATTTTGAACGACCTCGGCCATACAACCAGCGTCAGTAACTATTACAGGCTTTGCCATTGACATAGCCTCCAATACAACTGTTGGAACGCCTTCGTAAAATGAAGGGTGAGCCAAAACAGTTGCCGTAGACAGGATTAAAGGAATATTCTGATAAGGTAGGTCCCCAACAAACCTTACATTTTTGGTTAGGTCCAACTTCTGAGAAAGATATTCAAGGCTATTCCTTTCGTTTCCGTTTCCGACGACTAAGAGTAGTACATCTGGAAAATCAGATTTGACAAGCTTTACTGCCTTTATTAGATAGTCTATCCCTTTGTGTTTAGCTAATCTTCCTACAAAAACAATTATATTTTCCTCTCTAATGCGGAATTTTTTCCTAGCTGCTTCCTCTTGACATGTTTTCGGATCGAATACTACATCATCGACGCCATTGGGAATTATTCTAATTTTTTGAGAGAAATCTTGGACTTGATTTTTCAAGATTGCCGAATAAAGTAGTGCTTTCATCGCTTCCCCTTGAACTATAATTCTTTGCGCACTTTTATGAACCCAGTAATACAGCAGGCGGTCATGAAGCATACAAACAGCTTTTTCCAAGGAAATTAAATTATTCGCTCTTGCGACATCCACTAGGATAAAGCGCTCAGTCACAGGTGCATGATTGGTTAATATTAAAGGAACCTTCCTCTTAAAAAACTTGTAAAACACAGTTGTAGCTTCCGGAAAAAATCTTGGCGGCGCATGGATGTGGACTACATCAGCTTCAACTTCATTTAATTTCTTAAAAATGAAAGGACATATTGGAGCCCCAAAGAGTTTGCAAAGCGTTGAAAGTCGAATAACATTTTTGTCCGGATAATAGTTCAGAGGAAAGTCACTCGTAACAATGCTTACATCATTGCCAAGGAGTTTTAGGCTTCTTGCAAGATTGTACACATGACGTTCAACGCCGCCTATATGAGGTGGATAATAAGGCGTAATCAGCAATATCTTCACATTGCGCACCAAGTTTTTTAGGTAAAATTATAGGCCAGTTATAGTCAGTCTTGATCTCAGAACTAACGACCATAAAGCTGCCAAGCAATTATCTCAGTGACTTCCACCATTCAACCGTCTTTCTGAGTCCGTCCTCTAACGATATCTGTGGATCAAAACCAAAAGCTTTCTTAGCCTTGGTTGTATCTGCCACACATCGTCTGAAGTCCGCAGCTCTTGCAGGTCCATATTCTGGACTAAGATCCTCTCTGCCCACTATCTTTAGAATGAGTTTTGCCAGTTCATTTACGGAGGTTTCTTTGCCATAACCGATGTTGAAAACTTCACCCCGAGTCTTATCTGATTCGGCTGCCAAAATATTTGCCTGAACCACATCAGAAACGTAGATGTAGTCGCGGGTTTGCTCACCATCTCCAAAGATTATCGGATGTAATCCCTTTAGAGCGCGTTCTATGTATATGGTAATGACGCCGCTTTCACTTTTGGTGGAGCGTTGTCTGGGTCCATAAATGTTGGTGTACCTGAGCCTCGTTGTGTCAATTCCATAGGAGTTAGAGTAGACAATGCAATAAGCTTCCCCGCTGAGTTTTGAAGCAGCGTATGGAGATAATAAGTCAATCGGATGGTTCTCATCTATTGGCAGATATTTCGGATTCGCATAGACGTTTGTAGTCGCAAACAAAAACTTACCGACATCCCTTTTCCGGCAAGCTTCAAGTAGAGTTAACGTTCCGCGAGCGTTAATATCGAAGTCGTACAATGGATCTTCTATGGCCCGAACTGGATTAATTTGAGCGCCTTCATGAAAAACGATATCTGCATCCTCAAGCACTTTGAGGCAAGCTTCCGAATCTCTGACATCCCCCTTGATAAATTCTACCGAGTCAAGTTTCAGTAGATCATTGATGTTTTCCATAAATCCTGTGCTCAGATCGTCGAGTAGCCTGATCCTACTACAACCTTTGCTAACCAATGCCTCGGCCAAATGAGAGCCGACAAAACCGGCGCCGCCCGTTATTGCAACCTTACAACCCTTCAATTCCGTTTTTCTTCACCCAACCTCAACTGCATCATTTTCATTTACGCTCACGCACTGTCTACCATGAACTCTTTACACAAAGGGCTAACAGTCTTTTAAGCATTCAGGAAAGCCTGCAGTAAATACACTGGATGAGGAAGAATCTCAAAGAAAATTCCTCCCGGCAACGTGTGGCACCAATGCTTACTATTCAGACACATGTAGTTGTCTCTTCTCACAAAAGTACCAACGTCAACACTAATCAAGTCACCGACAACTCCGGCGTCAACGAGGTGCTTAGCTTTCTGTACTGCAGGATTAAACAGGTTTTGATGCACAACGCAAAGTTTGACATTTTCCCTTTTAGAAACTCTGAACATTTCATCAACCTCCTTAACGTTTAGTGCCATCGGTTTCTCGATTAATACGTGACAACCTGCTTCCATAGCCTCAATAGTCAAAGAAACATGTGTTTGAGGTGGAGTGCAGATGTCAACAACATCAAATTCTTCTTCCTTTAACATGTTCGAAAGATTAGTATAATAATGCTTTATCCCAAATTGTTCTGCAACGCTTCTTGCAATCGATTCCTGTTTATCACAGATTGCAGAAACTTTCACATCCTTCATCTTTTTAAAGATTGGTATATGCCTGTGTTTTACTATATGTCCGCCACCAACTACCCCGATTTTTAACATATCAAGCACCTTTAATTAATACTATTACTTTCAATCAGTTCCTCCAATTTTGCCAAACAAGAACCCGACGAGAACTGCACACATCGAAAATAATAATATTAAAAAGTGACACATTTTGTCAAAATTGTAAATTCGCCTCAGCCTCGAAGGAATAGCAACTTTAAGCAAATACTTCAAGTAGCGATCTTCAGTGGATAAGGTTTTAGAAGGATTCTTTTTAGAACCGGTGATTAAGGCTTTTGACACTCCTTCGTAGAATGATCTTTTCCATAAATATCTAAGATTTGTTCTGCTTTTATTAACCCTATGGTGAACAACCGCTGAAGGATCATGCATGATCTTTGAATTCGGAATTTTTTCCGTAACCCTGATTGAAAGTTCAGTTTCTTCGCTAGCTAGAAGCCTTTTCCCAAACCTACCGATATTAATTGGAAATATCCAACTTTTTCAAAAACACCCCTTCTGAAGGACATGTTGCAACCAATCGGATTTCTAATGTAAGCCTTTTTCTTTGGAAACATCATTTTTCTTCTCCCAGATGTACGATGGCCCCCTCAATAGAAGACTTAAGCCTCCCAAGAGGAGCGAGATCTGCGATTCAAGGAAACCGCTAAGCAACTTGGGATGTCCCGTTACATATGAGAGCCCCAGGAAAATAACTACAAGTGTAGTTAACAACACACCTGAAATACCTATCAATCCGGACAGAAAATACAATATGCCTAGTCCGAGTAGAGGGAGCAACCATGGATTCACGACTATCAGAAGGAACATGGTTGGAAAGATGAACAGACCGAATGATCCGTACTTTGGATTGAACAAGACCCTCCAGTTTGTGAGGGCGAGCTGGATGTGGCCCTGTCCCCTCCTTGACTTCTGTCGTAGCCTATCAACCGTTGAGGTGGGGGTCTCTTCATAGAAAAGAGCGTCTGAAATGAATACCGTTCTGAATCCTTTCCTTCTTATCTTGAGGGCTAGTTCACCGTCATCGGCGACTGACTTCTTATTTATCGGCTCAATGAGTCCCTTTCGGAAGGCGCAGAAAGGCTCGAACATATAGGCAGAATCCAGCCTAGATTGGGCTTCACGTATCTTATCCATTATTGTTCTGTAGCCTTTCTCTGTAGAATGGGGATTGGAGAGAATTTGTCTCCCACAGGCTCCGCCTATCTGTGAATTAGAGAAAGCGGCTACTAATCTTCGAAGAGCATTCGGAGGATGTAGAATGTCACAATCCGACTTGATGACGATATCCCCATTGGCTGTGGCATACCCCAAGTTCAAAGCCGTAGCGAGACCTCTTCTTTTCGGTTCTTCGACCAGCTTAATGGTTTGAGTTTGCTTCGCCCACTTCCTAACTCGTTCTGGTGTTTCGTCTTCCGAGCAATCCACCACAACAATCTCTAGCATCTTTTTTGGGTACTCTAGAGAGAGAGTGTTCTCGATCTTTCTGTCGATCTTTTTCTCTTCATTGTAGGTAGCAATTACGATAGAAACTGATGGTGTAAATCTCCCAGCATCCACAACGATCGACCTACCATGTGATCGAAGAAATATGAACAACAGCAGAACATATGGAAAGACAAATAGCGTAATTGCTACAACCATCAAAGCCAGTATCAAGCCTTCTTTCCCCTACACCTAGTCTTTGGTCAACATCGAAGGTATCGTGTCCCCCACGATTCTCCCGTACGTTGGTACCATCCTCCCGACAAATAACCAGCCATTACTCGCTCTTTTTTCTCGGGATATAGCGATGAGAATTTTCTCTCGATTCCTTTTTATAATCTTAGACAAAATCAGCTCCTCAACACGCGCACAGTTACATTTATCGTTCAAGTTTCTCCTTAAGAAGTTTGAATGTTTCACGCGCATGAACTTCTTTTGATACGCCTACAACGACACCTTTCAGGTTGGGGAGACTTCGTACATAGTTTATCGCTTCCGGAGGCTTAAGGTATCCAGCTGCCAAGATGCTTATCGCTATCACGTTCGGTTCAGGGATGTTTGCCAATACTTTCTCGCATTCTGTTCTGGAAGGGTTCATTTGGAATCCCACCTTATTAAAGGGTGTAGCAATTATTATTTCACGCAAGTCTATATTCCACTCTCTGAATTTATTTACTAGATACGTGAAATTACGGGTGTTAAAAGCAGGTTTTATTCCTCGTTTCAACATGAAGTCCACATATGACTTGAAGAGCCAATCTAGGTCAAGGGCTACAGCCATATCAGCTATTATCTCGTGAAGCAATACTGCATCTAGATTTGCTTGTTTACCCGCTGAAGATTTTATCCTAGAGATTTCATAAGTGAGATATGTCTTCATAAGTGCTACAGGATCTGTTCTTATAACCCCTTTCAAACCCATCGCGACCGCTCTCACATTTCCCGAGACCGCTATTTGTTTCGCAAAATTTTTAGCTAATCCAAGGACGCCTATCTGAGTAACTAGTCTAACGTATTCATAAGCGTACGGTACAATAGCATAAAGTCTTAGGCGCTCA
>Ga0172363_10002310_pt1 | contig 15362 bp, 16 predicted proteins | sample LakKivs2_kivu2a2_FD_114541 | JGI IMG/M metagenome (GOLD analysis project Ga0172363, IMG submission 114541) | Sediment microbial communities from Lake Kivu, Rwanda - Sediment s2_kivu2a2 | ecosystem: Environmental > Aquatic > Freshwater > Lake > Sediment | place: Rwanda: Western Province, Lake... | reverse complement strand
TTTTCCCTGATTGGGCAGCATCATGGAGTGCCGGCTTTATTCCAGACGCGGCCCTTGCCATGCAAAGAGGCCTCCTTACCATTTGGTTCGGGCCCCTGATAGGAATCGGACTGGCGATATCGACCTTGGGCATTCTCAGAGTTCGGAAGACACTGCCAGGGGCCATAAGGAGGCTCTCGAACGTCTCCACAGCCGGTGGATATTTCTCATTGCCCATCACGCTGGGGATGTTCTTCTTCGGAACAATCGGGGGACTTTTCCTGTTCTGGTACATGGTTCCTGATGCCAATGCTCAACTACTGTTACTGTCTGCCCTGCTCTCGATATTCTGGTCTGTCCTCTTCGCGGCGGTGAACATCAGAGCAACAGGAGAAACCGGCTACGGTATTTCGGTCCCGTACATATGGCAGGCTGCGGTAGCGGCTTCCGGATATCAGAAGTTGGATGCGTGGGTGACCGAACCGGTAATAGGCGGCACGGGGGCCTCCAGCTTTGTCGCGCAGCTGAAAGTAGCGTACCTAACAGAGACGAACCCTAGGGACTACTTCTTGGGGATCTTAGTTATGATACCACTAACTTGGCTAGCAAGCGCTTTTTGGGTTTCAGTGTTCTGGAGCTTAGCGCCAATACCTTCATCAGCTTATCCCAATACCGCCTTGACCTGGCCGCTGTGGCTCACCGGCCAAGCGGTCTGGTGGTCGAGACAATTCTCAGCTTTTAGGCTTGACTTGGTTGGGCTATCCTATGTTCTATTCCTTGCCCTTGGCCTTCTCTCGAACTTCATAAATGGTATCGGAATCCCGTTTTCGTTCATCTCTTTTGTAGCTGGTTTGACAGGCTACGCCGGGGGGATCATGCACTTGCAGATAGCAGGCTTCTTCGGTTCATTGATCGCCAACCTGATTATCATACCCCGAATGGGCAAGGATTGGTACCAAAGACATAGGTCTTCAATCATAGCTGGGCTCATAACTGGCGAAGCGGTAGCAATAGCCATCGCTGCAGCGCTAGTGATGGCATACAAGGCCCTCTGGATACTTCCCTACTGACCAGTTTCCAGTGGTCCAACTGGTTCGTCCTCGTCTGAGGAGAAAACGATAAGATTGTTCAGGAGGAACAACCTATCAGGGTCGACCTAGTCCATGCCTTCGATAACGCTACGTGCTTTGCGAAATACGGCACGCCTAATCGCAGTTGCAAAGGGTGATGTACCATAGTCACCGTGACAGTGCGTACTAGGGTTTAGACCTAAAGTCTATAATGTTAGCTATCTCACGAACCAGGCATGGAAGATGTAGGCGTTGGAGTAATAGGTGTAGGCACTTTCGGAGAAACCCACGCGAGAGTCTACTCGGAGTTACCGCAATGTAGACTGCTGGCCGTAGCTGACTCGAACAAAGCAAGAGCCGAAGAAGTAGCTAGCAAATATCACGCAGATGCTTATGATGATTGGCACAAGCTCGTAGAAAGAAAGGACATTCAGGCTGTTAGCGTGGTAACTCCTGAGGATCAACACACTGATATAGCCGTTGCGGCGGCTACGAGCGGTAAGCACATGTTGGTCGAGAAACCAATAGCGACCAAGATCAAGGACGCGATCGCAATGATCAACGCAGCAAAGAAGGGCCAGGTCAAGCTCATGGTAGGTCACGTATTGAGGTTCACTCCTGCCTATGCCCAAGTGAAACAGGCCATAGAGTCAGGAAACATAGGAGAGCCGATCTGGTCATTCTCGAGGAGGAACGGATCGATAGTGCAAGTGGAGAGGCTCAAGGGCAGGGTGTCCGCCGGAATGTTCCTAGCTGTTCACGATGCCGATCTGCTTCATTGGTACATGGGAGACGAGCCGGAGAGAGTCTACGCTGAAGATGTGAGAAGAGAAGTGCACAAGAAATACGGGGTTTCGGACTTCATCTGGGCGTTGGTGAAGTTCAAACGAGGGGGAGTCGGAAGCATAGAGGCGGGATGGGGCCTCCCAAAGAGTTGGGGTGGTTCTGCGCATCCGAGCAAGTGGCACCAGTTCAATGCCGACATAGGCGTAGAGGTGATAGGCACGAAAGGTTCCGTGAGGATCGATTCCCCTCCGATGATGGTCTATTGTTGTGACGAGGCTGGGTTCAAGTACCCTGATGTCATACACGGCGCTGAACTTCATGGCAAGATAGAAGGTGGTATCAAGATTGAGCTGCAGCACTTCATCGAATCGGTGCTGAATGATTCTGAGCCCTTGGTCACTGGCGAAGATGGCTTGGTTGCGCTCGAGATCATTGAAGCCGCGGAGAGGTCGGTATCAGAAGGCAGGCCAGTCAGAATAGAGGAGTTACAGTAGTCGCGTGAACTGTGACGGACCGGGCTTTGCTCATACTAGAACGGGTTTGAGCTTGCGCGCGCGTCACGCGCACGGTCTGCTTCAGCTATCTCAGGTCGCGCATTCACCACGCATCAATAGGGCTTGTGTACCAAGTTCTCCTTGGAAACAGAGCGAGCAAAACGGACACTATCTTACTCAATGGCTCCGAGGTAATGATCTTCACCCCCCCTCCTCGTAGGGCTGTTTCTATCGTTTCCACTCCGAATATCATCTTGGCGAAGGAATCAGCGTCGAAGGCTACTTCCGATGAAGGCTTGCCGTCGTCCAAGCTCAGCTCACCCCCCTTAGTCCTTAGCATGACTTCTCCATATGGGGTCCGGAGAGCCAGGACGACATCGGACCTGCTTGAGCTAGTCACACTCAATCTGCTCTCCAGATCTCCTCTGATCCCTTCGAGTAGTTCTCGAAGCAAGGTGACATGCGTCATGTAGAGGTGGCCCTCCGACCAACCTGGCAGCGGCATTCTCTTGAAAGGATCGAGCAAGGATAGGTAAGGCTCATCCATTGGGAGATCCGCTTCACACAATTTCGCTCCCTCTGACAAGAACCTATCCATCAATGCGCCAACCAGCATCGCTGCTGACCCATTGTTGTCAGGGGAGAACACCAGCTCCCTTATCGAGACATCGTCTCTGCCACGGAAAGGTTTGTGCTTGTTCTTCCAATACGTCACGCAAGCATATGAGACTACCTTTCCATTCTTCAAGCCAACAAAGACTTCGTTCGGATCGAATTCTTCGTAGAAGAACGTGTTGGAGAAGCTTCTCTCCACCATTTTGCTTTGCCAGTATTCCGAGCTCCTCTCCACGACGCCCGTGTACGATCCAATCCACTCTCTGTATACGTCAAGCATTCCCTTTTCGTCACCCTTCTCGTAGTTACGAACCGTCACCTCTCCGGCATTCTCGTACCTTTCTCTGACCCTCTGCATGTCAATCGCTGAACCAACGTATCTTGTTTCACACATGAGCGTGTTCGCGTAGCCTAGACGCCCGTAGATCCTTTGGGCTGCACTGCCGTAGTCAGTGAACAGGCAACTGATCGGGTAGCCGAGCTGCCTACACGCTTCCAATGCATCGCTCATGAGCCTAGTACTGATGCCCTTGCCCCTCATCTCTGGAATAGTGCATACGTTGGCAATGCAACCGGCGCTCACGAACGAACTGTCCGCGACCTTGATTCTCCTCCCGAGGAGTTGCACATTACCGACAATCTCGCCGTCTTGTTCGGCCACAAAGGAGTCGCCGTTTCTGATTCCTGGGTCAACCCTGCTATATGAGAGCCAGTAGTCTGCATCAACCCCGAATTTTTCGTAGTACGGGAAGCAAGTCCTGAGGACCTTGACGATGCCTTCCTCATCTCCTCGCCTATATTTTCTGAAAATCACTTCATGGCTCATCCTTCATTCCTCGTGCTGCGAGCAAGGTCTGCGCGTGCGAGGAAAATTGCACAAGGCAATAAACATATTTCGACCTAGGAGAATCATAAGGCTGATACATGGGCCAAGAAAGAGCACTAATGGCCATCGGCATGAAAGAAACTGACAAGCTTCTCCTGTTCAACTCCATGGAGGACGAAAGCGTCATTGAAAGGATAACGGGCACCAACCTACGGGATTTCATTGATCCAAAGGAGAAGATGAGAGTCATTTACAGTGCCTTGGATTCTGATTTGTTGTATCAACTGGGCGTTAGGCTAGATGTCATATGGAATGACAAGCCCGCAGAACTCGGAGAAGGTTCATTTGACAATCTAAAGCGGGATTTTCCTTATACCGATGCTTTCGATGTGGCTTACAAAGACCTAAAGCTACGCAGGACTCCTTCAGCCACGCAGCTCTGGGTCATCGACAGGCCATTCAAAACCTATTCCGAACTCCTGAATTACCTGAAGCACTATGATCCTAGGTCCGACGAGCCAAGATCAGCGAAGGAGATTGCCACTGAATACAAGAGGGTCCATCAAGTCTATCAACAGATCTTGAATGGAGTTTCGCTGGTCGCCGGTGAATTCTATCTGACCCTATTCACGTATCTGGATATTCACATAGGCCTCACACTTGTTTCCAGAATGGCTCGTCAGAATCCGGAGGTCCTAGATGGTCTGCTCACGGAGTATGCTGAAGTTGCAAGAAAGCATGTGGAGGCTTGGTCGATGACAGGAATCAAGGTATTTGTTTCTCACGATGACATCGCTTGGAGAGGTGGCCTATTTTTCCCGACAGAATGGTTCAAGGATCACGTCGTTCCTCTGTGGAAGTCCATATGGACACCAATCAAGGAGAAGGGAATAAAACTGATTTTCGTTTCGGACGGAGACTATCGGCCTCTGATGGACGACATAGTTCAAGCCGGAGCGGATGGATTCCACATAGAGTGGGACCCAAGATTGCCTCACGACGCAATGCAAGCCTTAGCCGAAAAATATGCGCGTGGCAAGATACTGATAATTCACCCCAGCTATGAGATAATGAACTATGGGGATCCGACTCAGGCAGAATCAGAGGCAAGATGGATCGCGTCCCTAGCTAGGGAATATCCGGCAATTTTCTTGGCGGACGTGCCAGGCAAGAAAGAGAACATAGAGGCCTTCTATAGGAAATGGTTCTCACTGAGGACAAGACCCAAGATTCAGATTTGAATGGAGATTCACACTTCGCATGACAAATGCCCTAGGTCTCCTGCCTGTAATTTGAGAGGTACGTAAACGACTTCTGCATTGCGCGCGCATGCAGAAGCGGATGCATCTGAAGGTAAGGGTCGACGTGCTTGGGGAAAGGTACGAAAGTAGATCGCGCAGGAGATGGTTGGTACTGAATCGAAAGTGATGAAAGAAGGGCAGTGTCCATACCGAAATGGGTTTGAGTCTACGCTAGAATGGCGAATCTGAGCTTCTGACGCGATTCGAGTCGCGCGCGAGTGAATGCTAGGAAGATAAGAACTCGCCTCCCCACTTGAGAGCATGGTCGAGCTGAGGGAACTTAAGAAGAAGGACAGCGCGCTCGCGCGTTGGTGTGTACATGAAAAGGGATTTCTATACCGTGAAGCCCAATTGTGTCTAGAAGTAAATGAAGAAAGAGAAAATCAACAAGTTGTATAAGCTCTACTGCGATACCCTCGTCAAAGACATAGTTCCTTTCTGGCTGAAGAATTCTTTGGATCATGAGCGTGGTGGTTACCTCCAGTACTTGGACAGGGATGGATCCGTGTTTAGCGAGGACAAAGGCATGTGGCTTCAGTGTCGTGAGGCATGGCTTTTTTCAAAACTCTATAACGATCTGGAACCACGAAAAGAGTGGCTCGACGCGGCAAAGCTTGGCTATGACTTCATCATGAAGCATGGGTTTGATACCGACGGCAGAATGTTCTTTGAGGTCACACGTGATGGTAGGCCACTGAGGAAAAGGCGCTATTTCTTCTCTGAGATGTTCGCGGTCATGGCCTTCGCCCAATACTACAGGGCTACAAAAAGCGATGAAGCACTTCGGCGAGCAAAAGACACATATCAGCTAGTGTTAAGGCTCTTCAGAAGCCCCGACGGCACAACCCCTCCGAAGGTGCTTCCACAGACCCGTGAGTCAAAATCGCTTTCCTACCGGATGATGATGATATGCATAAGTCAGGAAATGAGGGAGATGGATTCTAACCCGTTGTACACGGAGGTGATCGATGATTCGATCCATCAGATCTTGAATCACTTCCTGAAGCGCGATAAGCACGCTTTGCTTGAAACAGTAGGCCTCAATGGCGAGTTTCTTGATTCGCCTGAAGGGAGGACAATCTGTCCCGGTCATTCCATCGAGGTGGCCTGGATCATCATGCATGAAGGAATGTACCGGGGCGATTCATCTCTGGTCAATGCTGGATTGGACATCATAGACTGGTCCTTGAAGTGGGGGTGGGACAAGAAAAACGGGGGACTTTTCTATTTTGTTGACCTAGAGGACAGACCTTCATTACGGCTTGAATGGGATATGAAGCTCTGGTGGGTGCATACCGAGACGATCTATGGTCTTCTGTTGGCATATTACCTAACTCATAGGAAGAAATATCTTGACTGGTATGACAAAGTACATGAATACACTTTCAGGCACTTCCCCGACCCCGAGCATGGAGAATGGTTTGCATACCTTCACCGAGACGGCACACCGGCGAGCAGACTCAAAGGTTCACTATGGAAAGGACCTTTCCATCTTTCACGGGTCTTGTTGCAGGGAATGAAGCTACTCGAGAAAATGCGTGAGCCAGAATCCAAGACTCACGCTTAGATGGATGCTGAATGCGCGGTTTCGACATCATGATCCACTCGCGCCCGAGGCCATTCGCCTTTGGCGTACATGAGCAGATCACGTGGGACCAGTCTGTTCTGAACCGGAACTAGTGCAAGTGCTGCGGTTCCCACGCCCAAAGGGGTTCGAACCCATGCCGACAACAGTGAATCTGCGCTTTTCTCTCCCTCGCGCGACGCACGCAAAAGCGTTAAATGATGCCGTGGACTCCCAAGATGGCGAAGAAACCAATGGCAGAATCAGAAGGTCCAAAACCAGAAGCTCCTAGGATCCCATCGAACATCATCTTCATCGGCAAGAAGAGTCCGCTAGTCTACGCAACAGCTGCGTTCATGCAGATCACGAGCGGACACGATGCAATACTCAGAGCAAGAGGAAGAGCCATCTCGACGGCGGTGGACTCGGTCGAAATACTGAAGAGAAGGTTCCTCAAGGATGTCTTGGTCATAAAGGAGATCAAGATCGGAACCGAAGTCATGCCACCCAGAGAAGAGGGCTTCAGGGAGCGAAACGTCTCTACTATCGAGATAACTCTCCAGAAATCAGCTTAGGCGCGAAATAACTGGCCGTTGAAGTGCTAGTCGCGTGCGAGCTGAATCGGTGGGTCGCGGACACATACAGTGAACTAGGCATTGCGGCTGAGAATAGTCGAATGGTGGACATGAGACCTGCGAGCGCCAAGCTCAGGGAGAGGTCAAAGCGAATAATGATGGAGCTGACCAGGGCCGACTACAAGAAGGCAGACGCCGCGTTTGAGGAGTCGGACAGAGATCTGAAGTCGGCCTTGGTGATGGTGGAAACTGGCGTCACCCCGGAAGAGGCAACCAAGCTCTTGAAGAGCGCAGATGGACATGTGTTCGAGGCGATTGAGCTCAAGCGCAACATGTTGCCCAAGACTGAAGCAACAGGCGAGAAGTGAAGAAGCCATTTATCGCAACCGTCATCGCACGCAGTACAGTAGCCTGAGATGCTACTCTGCTTGCTTCCCAAGCTGGGTGCGAATGACCTGAAGGTGTCTGCCACACCTCTGGCTATTGCATCATCAGCTTTAGAGAAGGCCCTTGACAATGTACTGATCCCTAACCTGTTGCACCAAAGGAAGAAGATCATCTCGAAGCTCGACGACATGGAAAGAGAGGATCTAATCAGGCTGAAGACCGTGAAGGCACTTCTTCATGCGCGACGCTGACACACCTGAAAGCCAAGATTAACGCGCTTGAGGAAAGGACAAGACAGATTTAGCACGAGAAACTACTGGTTCTGAACCGAAAGTGATGTAAGTGCGGCGGGAGACCACGGCGGAAACGGGTTTGAGTCTCTGGCAGAAGCGCGTAGTCCGCGCCAAAAGACACTACCCTAGGTGTTTCTCGCACGCGTTCCCTGATCCTCCAACGTGCTATTCATGAGATCAGATAATGTTCGTCTTTCACAACTGATAAATACCTCATTTAGACACAACTGAAGGAACATGTCCAGCACTGCTGCACCCACGCGTCGCGAGAGCATCGCTATTCGGAACTATGAGTTTCGGTTTGAGCAACAGGGCTCGGGGGTTAGTTTCCTAGTAAGGAATAGTACTGGAAACATGACGGATGGTGACAAGGATTGGATAGATGCCTGGTTTGGGGACATGGGAAAATGGGAGACCTCTCTGAAGGCCCTCACTAGTATTGCGGATGATCTTGGAATCTCCAACATTTCGGATTCTGTCAAGGAGAGATATGCAGGTGAGTATAATTCAGATAATTACGTGGTCGAATTCACCAGGATGCGCGAGGAATTTCTGGAGGGGAGAGTGTCTCTATCGCAACAGGAGTATCGTTTGCGCGCTTTGGGCTTGACGGATCCAGTGGGTGAAGACATCCTATCGATTGACGAAATATCACTCTTGTCCAGAAACGTTGAGAAATGGAGGGCGCTATGTGAGACTTGTTCGTGGCTCTTCAAGTGATGGTATAAGCACACCTTCCTCGTAAGCGGGGCATTGATTGACTTGCAGGATCCTATTATGATTGGCGTGAAAGAGGACGAGGAGTGCCTCCACGTGACGGAGATTGAGAGATTTCATTCAGTGAAGTGAGTAGAGTGGTGTCCATACCGGAATGGGTTTGAGTCCACGACCGAAACGGCGAATCTGGTTTTTCATGTGGTTCTTTGGCCTGGCCACATGTTTTCGCGTGGTACTCTCAACCAGAACACCTGTAGCGTCCATTAAGAAACGGGTTCCTGTCCGAGTTAGCCAAAAGTCCATGATCCGAGACTTCAGGCACTCCTTCCTTGTCCCTCGGGTTCAGTGCATCGAATCTATTCCTCTTGTCCGCGAAGGAACTACTCACTTCGTTGTGAGCGCAATAGGAGGCCTTTTGTAAATCGCTTGAATCTTTCATTTCCTCGCGCTAGACGGGTTACTACAACGACTCGACACGAAAAGATGGAGGTCAGGATGCGCGAAAAACAAGATCAACAGCCTAACAGACGCTCTACATCCCTTCACGAAAGGCAAGGACAAGATCCCAATCATATTGCTGGATCTCTTGGCACACTATTTGTGGAACGGGATCCGTAGGAGGGCGCCAAGGAGTCCGTCAGATACATGCTGCCGAAGCTAGCGAAAGAAGCCTACAGGCAAAAGCGAAAGCATCGTTGGGCTCGCTGCGCGAGTCTACGCCAGAATGGGTTACCTTGGTGTCGGAGGCTCACCAAGATTCAGCGATATCTGGCCTCCTTACTATAGCATCGATGCCTTATATGCGGAAGACCATGAGCATCCGATTGGACAGATCTTGGAGAACGAGGACAAGACGAATCTAGCGTCAATAGACAGGACTCTTAAGGAGATTCTCAAGTGGACTCGCTTCGAGAACATTTCCAAACTAAAAGAGATCTTGGAGAAGGAACTAGACACGGACGAGAAGAGACTTGCATATGAGAGTACCGATGGTGCGAACGGACTAAAAGAAGTCGCAACAGTTTCCGGTGTGCCCTTACCGACAGTCGGTACGTGGTGGCAGAAGTGGTTCCGTCTCGGATTGGTAACTGAGAGCGAGGAACGCAAGGGAAGAATGGTGAAGATAGTCTCATTGGATGATGTTGGCGCAAAAATACCGAAAAAGTCGAGTGCCGCACAGATTTCACAGGCAACCGCGGTACAACAGAGTGAAACAGGTCAACTGACTCAGACAGAGAAGGACAAGGGGGGAACTTCATGACCGAAAAACTCCAAGAGAAGGCGGATGAGGAAGAAGACTATCGAAAGGTAATGCAAATGGTAAGAGATTTCATTTTTGAACACCATAGCTTTCCTCAGGTAAACGATATCATAGACATCACGGGCATTCAGAGGCAACGATGCAATGAAGTGGTTGATCAGCTGGTACGCCAGAAGCAACTCTACGTGGCATTTAAAGGTGAGGGTCTTCCAACAATCGTTCTTCTCTATGACATGATGCAGGGTGTGCTGATGACACAGAAGAAACCCGATTGGCTCCTTGGCTACGGTTTCTCAGAGAAGTCTGCGATATCTGAACAAATAGAGAAGCTACAGAAAGATGCAATCAGATATGAACAGTTCGAGCGCCTGATCTATGCGGCGGACATCCCTCTGGAAGAAGCGATAGCATACGCACTCGATTGGCTAGGGTTTGATAACGTTGCCCATCACAAGGATGATCCAGACAACCCAGACGTCACCTTCGAATATGATGGTATCAAGGCATTACTTGAAGCAGAAGGAACAACGAAAGCCGGCTCGAAGGACAAGATCGGGCAGCTTTCAACATGGATGCAGAGAGAGCTCAGCAAAGGTATACCTGCTTCACAACTCGCAGGGTTTTTCGCGGTGAACCATTTTAGAGATTTGGAACCTAGTCAGAGAGGTGACCCCCTTACGCCGCATGCGAAAGAATTCCTGCGAGCGTTTCGTTACAGTTATTTCACAACAGCTTATCTTTTTGAAATTGTCAAACAGGTTGTAGCTAGCAAACTGTCAAAAGAGGATGCGCGAAAGAAGGTCTGGGAAGGTGAGACGATATAATGAGTTCAGGGAAGCGTGATCCTCAGTTGTCAGAGATCTCAGGCAAACTCGACACGCTAATACGCTTAAGCGCACTTAGTTTGGTCAAGGGCATCAAGACTCAGAAGGACCAGATCGCCTTACTCTCTGATGCTGGCTTTCAGCCTAAAGAGATAGCGGACATTCTTGGAACGACAAGTAACACTGTAAGCGTCACTCTTAGCGCTATCAGAAAGGAAAGGGCAGAAAAGGAAAGAAAAGAAGGAACCAGCCCGGGAGAGAGTGTGGTGGCTGCAGAGGCGAAGAGTGAACAGGAGGCGACGGAAAGTGCGGAGAAAACCTGAGGTTCAACCAAAGGCAGGCTCGGAAGACATAGAGTCTATGCAACCTGTGTTTGAGATAATGATCTCACTATTGGGTAGGCTTGTCTATCCTCCGGAAAAACTGAGACCTATCATAATGAAATGGAAGAAGAAACCTGAAGACTATATCAAAGCCTACAATCTCTGCGATGGAGAGCATACCGTCAAGCGAATCGCGGAGGCGATTAATGTAACTGGCACTACTTTATCGCCGATTTTGGCAGAGTGGGAGGAGCTGGCCATAATCTACGAAGTCACCAAGAAAGGGGGGAAATTCTACAAGAAGCTATACAAGCTTGAGATGCCGAAGCTCGGCGAGATCTCCAAAGAAGAGGAGCCCGAAGCTAGACCCGCGGAAGTTGCAGGAGAGAGGCGTCCAGTTCCCCCTCAGCAAACTGAGAGCCAAAACTAGAGTACAATCGGTTACACTCCTAGAGAGGCACGAGCCCTGGCACTAGCTTAAGCATCACATCGCTATTATCCTCTCCTTTCCTCCAGTCGTGGAAATCATCTGGCCACCATGCCCAACTGCCTACAGACTTTTTCAGTTGCTTCCTGAACTCCTCTCTGACTTTCTCTTCCCTCGTTCTCTCCACTTCAACGGTCTGAAGGAACTCCTGTGGTCTCCTGTAGAACTCCCTAATGTTCTTTATGACCTGCTCCGGAAGTCTCTGTCTGTTCGTATTGTGCCTGTTCTCCATGGATCCGTTGTGCCCTATCTAGAGCGTTCTGCAGTCCCTCAGAACCAGTCCACCTGACTTTGCAATTATGAGCCGGGTATCAAAGTAGCTCCTGAGCACGTAAGGTTCCCTTGAGAGGCTCTCCTCACTTATAATCAGACGGCTGTAAGACAGAGCTGAGAGGGGCACATTCAGTTAGTTGTCCGGAGAGAGTGGTGCAGAGCGGACAAGGGGGAACTGTGGCGCAAATTGTTCTCTTTGCAGCTATTTCCATGAACCCTGTTCAGGGTGCTTCACTACCAGAGGCTGTCTGGTTGACTACTGCATCAAAGGGATGTCATGTGCCGGGATAACTCGCCCGCATACTTTCTGTCTGCTGAGATCCTACTGCCCCCTAGGCGGCACAGTGAGGCCTGCACCAGAACATGTCTCACAAATCCCTCCTGAGCTTGGATCTGGGGCAGTTGTGGATCTGCCCGGGTTCATACCGATCGTAAGCGTCACAGACCGAAGATCTTGGTTCTGGGACGACATCCGGCTGCCCATGATCGTTGTGAGGCTGTCGGAATTGGTCACGAGACCTAGCTTGCTCTCCGAGGTGTCCAAGGTGGGGCTCCATAGCCACCTAGGGTTTGATGGCAAGATAGTCCTTTCAACGATAATGCCAGATGAGGTGATTGACAGACTCAGTCCGGAGGACTACTTGAGTTGGGTGTCTATCCTGAAACCGGACGCCACTATGATCCCAGACAACTACACGTACACGGATGATCCTCTGTACCTATCTTGGTCGCAGACGATTCGGCTCATCAGGAACGCGCTTGCATTTTCGGAGCTTGATATCCCGACTATCGGTTTGATCAAAGGAGCAACTCCGGAACAAGTCAGCTGGTCGACGAAACAACTGGTCAGGATGGGCTACCGCAGCTTCGCCCTGCCAGCAAGGGAACTCTCGCGGTCTGACCTTTTGGACAACGTCTTGGCGCCGGCGCTACTCGCCTTTGAGGAATGTCAGGTGAGTCCCAAACTGATGATCTACGGGCGGTCGTACCCCGTCAAGGGACTGAAGAGAGCCAGCTACGCCAACCTTTCTTGGTTCCTAGGAGCGAAAGGCGGCACCTACTTCAAAGGAGGATTCCAGTACGATACCACTGATCCTGACATCAGATTCGAGAAATGCGATTGCGACTCATGCAGAGGTAGAATGGCTCAGGATTTGATAGGAGACACGCGTGCGATCGCCCTGCATAATCTGCTGGACCTCAACAGGGGGTTGGGAGGTTTCTGGTAGATGGGTGCCGGAAGCAGGGTCAGGCAGTACGAACAAAGGTTCTACCAAGGGGAACCGTCACTTTCCAACACACGAGAGGCCTGCCCCGAAGGAGGAAGAAGAGTCGCGGAATTCGGGGAGTACAGAGTATCCGAAGGAGCAGATGGCTATCAGCTGACAAGAGGAGACAGAGTAGTCGGGATATTCCAAGATGCGTCCATCGACTCCAACCGCGCGGTATTCAAGTTGAGCAGGGGGATGTTGCTTGAGGTCACGGACGACGGTGCTAGAGAGATATTCACAAAGCAAAAGGCAGGCCTGCACGGGTTGACTGCATCGGACGGTAGCCTCTATGGCGGACAGCCTGGCAGGTCCTCCCACAACATCAGGTTAGAGTCAGAATCCCCTGAACTTGTGGATCTCTACTCAAGGTACTTCGAAGATGTGTATGGTCGGAAGATGCACCGGGACTTGGACCGAGGCTACCCCCGCGTCATGATCGGAGACAAGATGGCCTTCTATGACCTGAAGAACTATGGCGCGAAGACGGGTCCGTACACCTGGACTGTTCCGAGAGCCTACTTGGACAGAGAAGGCGCCGCGGAGTGGCTCAAGTGTTTCTTCTCTGGGGATGGAACGGTCAAGTTAGTCTGCGGGGGCAAGGACTATGATATCGCGTTCGATTCCACTTGTCGAGAAGGCTTGGAGCAAATACAGGCTCTCTTGTTGGACGAGTTCGGCATCCGGTCCACACTGAAGCCTAGACCTAGAAAGACCAGACCCGGCCGCAGGCCCGGGTACAACCTTCGAGTCAGGGACGAAGTTGAGTTCGCCGAAGAGATAGGCAGTTATAAGGAAGAACACATAGAGCGTTTGGAAAAGATACTGAAGAAGAAAGAGAGGAGATGATGGATGCCGGTAGTGTGGGAGTGGGGTTCTGGATTCGACCTTCTCGCAGAGAACTGTGAGAAATACGCGTTCGCGGCTTGGCGGGATAACATAGCCGAAGGTGCCATTCTTATTGACGGGATTGAGCGGAACGAAGGTGTCACCTTCTCGATCACTGGATATGCAAAGAGCCCCGACCTCACTAGAGATGTAGCCTCAAGACTCCTGTCTGCAGCCTTAGGAACAAAGATACGCTACTGCAGCGTTGAACTGGCTGAGCAAGAGTTCCCCAAACAGACTGATGTCATGTATGAAGAAGAACAACTGGCCAAGAGAGTAGAACTCTTGCTCCAGAAGGTCAGCAGCAAATTGCTGGAAGCGGACGAAAGCCTAAGGAACAGGGTCAGACAGACAGGCAAGCAGCTGGAGGTGGACTGGGCTCTTTCGTTGACATGTTATGTTATGAGTCCTGAAACTCCCTACCTTATCGACTGCGAGGACTCTGTCTTGAGCGTAGTCCTTCCATTTTCGAAGAAACTCGCCTCGAAGCTGGGCGAGGTTGCCGGGTACACACTTTACGACAAGGTTGATGAACCCATCGCCATAGATGTTGAGGAAGATGAGAGTCACATCTACGTGACGGCGATTGAGAGGTCAGAGTCGAAGAGCGGGAACTGAATGCATTGCAGTAGATGGACCGGGCGGGACTTGAACCCGCGGTCTCTGGCTCTTCCGAATCGTTTGCGAAGCCAGCGTGTGCACCACTCGCCGTCTGTACCAGCCTAGACTACCGGCCCAACTTTCCAACCAGTCTTGCGTATTTTAACAGTTGTGTGGTGGGCCAGGGCGGAATCTCAGGCACCCTCTTGAACCGCCGACCTCCCGGTCTCAGCCAGTGATATCAGCATCGCCCCCGATGAAGGACGGACGCCCTAACCATCCTAGGCCACTGGCCCACTGCGTGTTCCCGGCTCGGTTCCGTTTTTAGCTTTAATGTTTGAGGATGGCCGCTACTCCACCAAATCCCTTCAGCAGCATCCTTCCTTCCTCTGTTTTCGAGGAGATGACCTCCACGCTCGCCCCCGTCTGTTCTGCCCTCTCCAACAGTTGATCAAACACGCGATGCAAAGGTTCGGCGGTGAGCGTGAAGTTCGTACACTTGGGACACCTCTCTGATTTCACCGAAGAGAGGAAAAGTTCCAGCTCGGGTTCCTTCGCCCTTCTCTCCTCCACATAGTCACACGAACTGCACGAGACCTTCACCACCACGTCGTCGAAGTCCTCGGATATCAAGAGCGTCTGCACCTTGTGAGCTTCAAGCGCATGCGTGACCTCCTTCTCACCGTAGATCGCCGATCCAGAATCCTTCGAGACTTCGGATAGGAACCTCTGGACCATCTTCCTCTCCTCTACAAGCTCGATCCTCTCCAGCTTCTCGGACGCTTTCTCCAGCGCTTCCTTGACTCCCTGTTCCTCCGTGTAGGCCGTGTC
>Ga0172363_10002308_pt1 | contig 15376 bp, 10 predicted proteins | sample LakKivs2_kivu2a2_FD_114541 | JGI IMG/M metagenome (GOLD analysis project Ga0172363, IMG submission 114541) | Sediment microbial communities from Lake Kivu, Rwanda - Sediment s2_kivu2a2 | ecosystem: Environmental > Aquatic > Freshwater > Lake > Sediment | place: Rwanda: Western Province, Lake... | reverse complement strand
GATCGAGAGGATTACTCAAAGTCAGAGGCCAACCTTTCGTTCCTGCCGGAGCGTCCATAGCCAGCACCGTACTGAAGCCACCGTGAAGTACGGCAGTTTCAATGCTCCAGTCTCGCAGCAGTTCCGCCATTACATCGAGGGCGTACCCTTTGCCGATGCCGCCCAGATCAACCTGTACTGGACTAGCCAGCAGTTCAACCGTATAATTAGTTTCGTTCAGCTTTATAAGATTCATGCCGGTCTGCTGTCGGGCAAGATTTAGCTCCTGCTCGGAAGGATTGCGTAAGGTTTTATCTTTATTAAGCCAGCACCTAAGTAGTGAGCCGATGGTGACATCGAAAGCACCGTTGGTTTCGGCGTAAAGCCGGGCGGAAAGTTTCAGACATTCGAATGCAGGCAGGCCAATCAAGAGAGGCTGCCCGGCAGGAAGATTATTGATCCTGGAGATGTCGCTATTCTCGACGAACCGGCTCAGCTCACCTTCGAGCTGATCAAGCTCATCGAAGGCCTGCCCCGCTGCCTGCTCCGCGTAGCGGGCATCGTCATGCTGGATGATAATCTCAAAAGTTGTTGCCATTGCCTGGTGTGAAAAGCGGCGCAGCCCGGTGATTGAATCCCAATTTAGCCCTAATTTTACATTTTGCATTTTGATTTTTGAATTTCTTATTATATCTCGCCGCCCTGCCAGAGCTGCCAGAGGTCTTTTCTTACCAGGCCAATCAATTTGACCTTGGGACGCAACCACACATAGTATGGCTTGTCAAATATGTACATATACATTTGCCGCTGCTGGAAGGGAGTCTGCTCGTAAAGCTTTTTGGCAATCGCATCCTCCAGGCTGGGCGATGCGATGATAACCGGTGCCGCCGGCGTATTCACGTCAACATTGTTTCTATATTCGACACTCGTAAAGAAACGGAAGTACCAGGGCAAAGGCCAATAGTCATCACCAGGGCAGATAACCTGAATGTGCATGGCAAGGCCGGCAGGGTGCACTTTAGCGATCTCTTGCACGCGCTGCACAACGGTGAAAACCTCCGTAGTCGGATGGGCGTAGACGTAGGGATTCCGGCTGTCAGTATAATATACATAGTTGGCCAGGTATGCCTGCCAGGCCAGATGTGCTCCGCTGGCAACAAGCAACAAGATGACGGCTGTACGGGCCAAAACGTTTGGCGCCAGCTTTATCATGGCGGCGGCGCCAACGCCTGCCAGTAAAATCATGCCGTGCAGAAATCCCAGCATGCACCACGGAGTTTTATAGGGAATGACCGAATATACGACAGTCATTATTAAGGTGTAAAAGGCAATAAACCTGAGTAGGCCTTGACTTGTCGCCAGCAAAGTGCGTCTTGATATGGCAACTATGAACCCGGCCACCGCTAAGATTATGATAAAAGCCTCGCTCCAAGCAGGCCCGGCGCCGTATCTGAAATACAGTAGCATTTTCAGATAATAGTACCAGGGATGAATGTGCAGGTTGTTATGGCCGGCCCGGCTGAAATAGTTCGCGTAGGTGCGAAAAGAATCCAGGACGCCTTTTGGGTTGCTAAAAAATGATGAGTAAAAAAGGGCAGAAACTGCCACGGCAACAACAAGGCCCGCAACGATGTGCCACAAACCCCGCCTCAAAGGCGGGGCTAAATATCTCTCGACTTCGCTCGAGACAGGTTTAGCCCCCGGTTTTACCGGGGATTTTGCCCATAAGCGCGTAAGTAAAATAGCCAACAGCATTGAGCCGAAAGCGATAATGCAAGTTTCTTTGGTAGCGTGCATCAAGCCAAGAAATACTCCGGTCAGAATCGCCCAGAAAACGTTCCTGCTCTGCACGTAGCGGTAACCACAGACTATCGCACCAAAAGTAAAAGAGATTAGCAGGATTTCCATGATGTAGTACCGGCTGTAAAAAACCATAGCCGGTGACACTGCGGTAAGAAATGCCGCGCAGATTGCACTGGTGCGTCCCAGGCCATCAAGTACGAGCAAAACAAGCACCACCAGCAGCAGGCCGAAGAAAACGGGCACCACGCGGAGGGTAAACTCAGTTACCTGGGTCAGTTTTTTAGCGGAGCTGAGCCATGCGGGAATCAAACTGAGATAATTAAGTGCTGGGCCGTGATATTCGTTGGGGTCGTACGTGTATGTGCCTTGTTCCAGCAGCCAGCCAAACTTCTCGGCATGAACGGCCTCGTCGCCGTGCATGGGGCGCTGCGCAAGCCTGGGCAGCCGAAGCGCAGCCCCAATGATTGTCGCGCCCAAAATCAGGACGCAACATTTCGCCGACCTGCTCATTCTACCGGTTTGCCGTAAACATCGACTTCAATATAGTGATTCAAATCGTTGCTGGTGTTGCCGTTGCTGTAAAGGCGAACGTACCGGCCTTGTACGCCGGGCATACAATCAATAAGTTTGCCCTCGGCAGTTTCAGTGTAGTGCATATTCTTGCCGACACCAAAGCCGGCTGAGTTGTCAATATCATTGTTGAAGACGGTCTTGACATTCGTGATGAAATCTGCGTCGTCCGCAACCTGCACCACCACATCAAAATAAACACACGGCTGCTTATGATAGTGCCACACCACAATTGCGTATATCTCGTGCTCAGCACCCAGGTCAATGGTCACATGTTGCAGGAAAGGCCCTAATTCAACGTAACTGCCGTCGGCAGCTTCTTTGTCCCCATCGGTGATCATCTCTATTTCACCAATGATAGGCTCTTCATCGCTGGACTTTACAGGTTTTCCCAGTGCTACGTTCTTTGTGCCCGGCGGAGCTAAGAAAGGCGGACGGGGCTTGCCTAACGGCTTTTCCCAATTTGGCACTTGTGTATTCTGCGGCGTACCGACAAACATCGGCTTGGGCAGCTTTATATCTACCGCCACCAATCCAGAACTACCCGTATCACCGCCGACTGGGGTCTTTGCTTCTTGCGGAGGTTTTGTTGTTTCGGGGGTTTTCGCAGTGGGTGTTTCAGCAGGTTGTTTAGGTGACTCGCTGGGTTCGACCTTGGCAGTTTCGGGCTTCTTTGGGCCAGAGCTTGTCGACTTGGACTGCGATTGCTGCTCTGAAGGTTGACCTTGCGGCGGGGACTTCTTGCAGGAAACGACAAGGCAAAGAGACATCACAAACAACACAAGGACACAAATCTTTACTATGGAACTGAGACTTCTTGGCATCATTTGCTTCAAACCTCAAAAAATAACTGCCTGATTGACACGATCACTAATTGTCGATAAATGCGCACGCCCTTACCCGACAACCCAAAAATGCTATCCTGCCTATAAGACGTTGTCAAGCCGCACAATAGTATATTTTTCTTCTCTTTAATTAGCCCTGCCACCTGGCCTACTCCGCCGAAGCGGTTGCGAAGGCTGGATGGGTAGGGATAAGCAAGTTTCATTTTGAAAAATACAGCAGGGATTCAACCTCTGCCGAATCCCTGCGTTATCGACTGATCTGTCGCAACCGCCGCGATATGCACGCCTGTTTAGCCGTCGCCGGTACGGCGACGGACCCGCTACTAAGTTCGGGGCTAAAGCCGCACGTTAAGTTGTTCGGGCGGCCATCTGAACCGTTGGCGGTTCGAGACCTGCTTTGGCCAGAACGTAGTAGAGTACTGCCCCAACGAGAAAAGCGACAAGCGGCGCGGCTGGAATGTTGGCGATCTTAACCAACGGGGCGATTCCCACGATGAAACCGCCAGCCCACGAAATCCAACCTGCCAGATTCCAGCCTTTGCGAGGACCGGACCACTGCCCACCTGCGAGGAAGTAATCTACCAACATCGCTCCGCAGATCGGTCCGAACGACGCACCGATTACGGTAAAGACCGCACCGGCACTACCGGCCCAGCCGGTTACGGCCAGAACAATGCTCACAATAGTACCGAAGCCAACGGACAAAAATGGATTAACCTTCGGCAATGTGGTCTTGAAACTATTAGCAGCGATGAACGCAGAGAAGCAAGCCGATGGAAATGCGGCTATCGCCAGCAACAAACCCATCGTTTTTCCGGCCCCCGGTGATCCCATGACACTGCCCATGAAGCCTGTGTCAGTCGGATTCATGGCATAGTTATTCGTATTGCCAAATGCCCCTGCGGCGATCATAATGGCGGCACCCGCCGAAACAATAGCAGCCAGGGCGATGCCCACAAGGCCCCCCATCTGTACGTCTTTCTGATCCCTGCTGTTTGTGCCGAAGTCCACACCGGCGGCACCAGCCGTGGCAAAGAACCCGATAACGAATGACATACTCAACGCCATCACGCCGAAGAAACTTAAACCACCGCTCTGACCCGGCGCTGCGGCGAGACCTGCTGCAACAAACTTCTGAGGGTCAAAACTGCCTATCCCACCAAGGGTCTTCGCCAGCAGGATAACCAGGATGGCCAACGGTATCAGGGGCAGATATGTAGCGACCTTTGCAACATATTGAATACCCTTGAGGCCGACGAAGGCAGCCAGCGCCGCCCAGATGATCGCTATGATTTTTACGGCGGTGGCATTGCCGCCGACCAGAGGCGACAGGGCTTGGGAAGAAAAGTACGCATTGACGCCGAGCCAGCCGAACTGAAGAATTCCCATCAGGAAGCCCGGCATGAGAAAACCGCCCTGCGTCCCATAGGTCGAAGTGCCGACGACATATAGGGGCAGACCTGTCTTCAGACCGAGCATGCCTGGTACATAATAGAAAAGGAAGTGGCACAGCAACGCCGCGATGACTAGGCCGAGAAGGGCTGCCCCGACCCCTTGCGACAGCACGCCGCCAGGTATGGCAGAGCCGCCGCTGGGGGCCTGGCTCCAGAACACGAACCATAGGAAAATCCCCGCATAGGTGGGAGCCGTGTTCTTGTACCAAGGAGCCCGGTTGCTGGGCGGATTGGGCTTGGCCATACTCACATAACTTGGTAGCACTCCATTACTCATGGTCTTCTCCTTTCATCAAATATAAAAAATCAAATATCAAAATTGTAGAATCCCGATAAATCGGGATGAATTCCTTAATCCTTCGATCTTGCTCAGGACAAGTTTTGCATCTTACATTTTGATTTTCTTCGCCAGAACGGTGATGCAGCTCTAAAGCTATTCTGCCTGTGGAACTTCAATTCTTTTGCCGTTCTTGGTCGCAGATTCATGGGCACAGATGCCGGCCATGGTCCAGTTGGCCGCGGTCTTGGCATCGACAGCGGATTCGCGCTGTTCTATAATCGCACGGATAAACTCATGAGCCAAATGTGGATGAGAGCCGCCGTGCCCCGACCCTTGAATAAAAGAAGTGTGTTCGTGCTCTTGGTCATAGACGCCGTGTCCGGTGAAGGGAGCTATTTCTTTTGGCAGCAGGCGTCCGTAATCGGGGACCTCTATCCTACTGGCGTCTTCATAGCCGGAGTAAATGATCGGCCCTTCGCCGGCAATCTGCTCCCATTCAAAGGAAAGCTTCGTGCCGTACACGTCAAAGCTTTCTCTATACTGGCGAATGGTGTTAAAAAGGGATCTCGTAACCTCGCAGGCAAGGTCTGAATCACGCAGTTTCATAATCGCCGTCTCAATCGCAAAAGGCGAATTGTAATGCTTGATATAATCTTCCTGGATTCGGCCTGAGCCGTGGCAGACAACAGACTCAACTGGTTTTTTGGCAAGGCAAAGCAAAGGACTCACAGCGTGTGTGGCGTAGTGCATGGGCGGAAAACCGTACCAGTAAGCGGGCCAGCCGGGTAGTCCCATGTTCTGCTGATGCGAACCTCTCAAAAATTGAATCTTGCCGAGCTTGCCAGATTCGACCAGCTCTTTGGCGTAGAGGAACTCACGTGTGTAAACCGCCGTCTCCATCATCATGTAAACTTTGCCGGATTTTTTCCTGGCTTTGGCAATATCGAGGCAGTCTTTTTTAGTTGTAGCCATAGGCACGGTGCAGGCGGTGTGTTTGCCTGCTTTCAACGAGGCCAGTGACATCCATGCGTGGTCGGCTATGGGGCTGACGACGTGAATGGCGTCCAATTCGTCAATATCCAATAAGTCCTCGAATCTGGTAAAGCGCCTTTGGATTCTGAACTGGTCGCCAATCTCGTTGAGGTGGTCCTCGCTTCTCTGGCAAATGGCGTAGCATTCAGCATCTGGGTGTCTTTGGTAAATAGGAATAAACTCCGCTCCGAAGCCGAGCCCGACCACCGCCACCTTCACTTTTTTTGTCGGCATTTTTTCCGCCCTTTCACAGTTCGGGAACCTCACAAGGGTTCCCCCTTCGCGGAAGGCCCAATTGCGGGGCAAAGTATTATTTAGCCCCCAAATTTATTTGGGGGTCTTTCCGCGATTTTACCGCAGATTCGCCCCGGAAAGAACCATCAAGTAAGTATGCACAATTGCGACCAGGGCCAGCGCCAATGCGCAGTAACGATGAAATTGGGCAAGCAACTCCTGCCAATAAGTCCCGAAAAGCGGAAACATACTTAGAACAATGGATAGTATTACCGGCAGAGCCAAAAACATTATTATCCAGAAAGCGAGTTTTCGCGGCAATTCATACTTTTCGGGAATCCCAATATCGTCTGTCCGCCGCTGAAGGATCCTTTGCAGCCAGGGCCAGTAGTTTTTATTCAGCCGACAATTATCTGCCCACATAACCGCCAAGACTGCCAGACAGGCCGCGAAAACCGGAGCGGCAGTAGCGTGCAACATCAGCCAGTAACCATATATCTGTTTTCCCAAAAATAATCGCGGGACAAACCCCGTAACCAGCAGTACCAAAAAGCAAAGTAGTGCCAGCAGATAAACCAGCTTTCTAAGAACGCCCACCAGCGTAAACTTCTGCGGAACAAAAAGCAAGGTTAATAGAAAAACCAACACCCTCAACGGGTCGAAGATTCGCAGGCGGCGGTCAGCACCGAATAACTGGTCGGCTTTGGGCCGGAAAATAATAAGGTGGATAAAAATGCCCACGAAAACAATTACAAAACCTGCTATCGAAAGTGTACGGAACATATCTTTATAAATTCAAAAATCAAAGAGCAAAACGCAAAATTAAGAAAGTCATCCCGATTTATCGGGATTCCACAATTTTTATTTTTTATTTTTAGATTCTGTGTAGACCAGTACTTTTGCCACGCACGCCAGCGCCTTAAGCGCATACAGCAATAAGACCACCGCGATAATCGCGCAAGAGCATAAGGCTACAACCTTCAGCAACGGGCGAAACATGAATGAAAATGCAAACGCCCACGTGTAGAAAGCATCAAGACCCTCAAATTTGACCATTTTCTTTACGTAAGTCCGGTCCGCGACAACGGGCGAATCAACAGTGACTTTTCCGAATAAGAACGGCGAATCCAGACTATGACAGTCCTGGCAATGCCGCACGCCGAGCGACTGCGTGGCAGGCCGAACATTATGAGCGATCGGCCACATATAAGGCGCCGCCGCGGGATGATCGGGCTCTTCGGCAAGTTCCCCCAAATTATTAAGCTGATATAATTTCCCGCCCGCTATGTACAAGGCCTTTCCATTGACAGAGGCACTAAGAGCTTTTATCGCCTCTGCGATTTTTCCCTTAGTTATATTAGGCCAATCGCCGTTAGCAGGAAGCTCAAGGTCAGCGAAAACTTTGCCGGCCACCTTTTCGACAACATCGAGCGTTATCGGCTTAACCTGGCCATCCTCCAGAACTGCCCAGTAGGCCGGCCAAATCACTTTATGCGGCGCTATCTTGCTGTGTTCGCCCGGTTTAGCCGTCGCCGGCACGGCGACTGACCCCACAATACTATTGCCCTGCCTGGCAAAAACAGGCGCGACGATATGAGGCAATACCTCTTGCGCCTTGTTCACGTTTGGTGTGCCTAGCCGGTGAGCACGTGACGTCTTGACAAGAATGGTCTGCCCGCCGGGCCAAGGGCCGCTGTGACACGCTGTGCAGGCAAGTTTCTCGAAATGAATAGGCGGAATGCCCGGATGCGTCGGCACAGGTGCTCCGAGCCGACCTCTTTCCGGTTTACCTTCACCCTCGGACAGGTGACAACCTTCGCACGAACTAGTCGCAGCCAACGGATTGGAGGAATTGTCGCTTTCTTCAGCATATCCCCTGACTATGTTGTGGTCGATGCCGTTGCGATGACAGTCAACGCAGGCCAATCCTGCCGTAAGATGTATATCCTCATCCGAAGACCACTTCTCTACCTTCTCAGTGTGACTATAGTATAGATTGGAATGACAGTAATAGCACCGCTCATTGGGAATTTGCCGGACAATATTGAGCAGAACTTCACCATTTTCATCGAATGCCTCTTTGCGATATGTCACGGTCGGTGCTCCTCTGGCATCGGGGTCCGGCATAAACGGGTCCCATGTGTCAGGCATAGCCTCAGCCGAACCCTTCACCGTCGCAAAGCCGCACGACGCCGTCGCTGCCCAGCGGAAGTTCTCCCTCGCTATCTGGACCGCATAACCCCTCAGCCCCCCCATGTCCTGGCCAGGATGGGCATTATGACATGCAAGACAGTTTATCTCGAGCTTGCCGGAGATGTATCGCCGGCCAATCTCATTAACTCCCGCTGCCTGGACCTCGCCGGGGCCGCCCCCCGGGAAATTTCTGCCAAATATCTTTGTAAACTGGAACTCTGTTAGCCCAATCTGCGCTGGGTGAAGTGTCCCCGGCCAGTGACGATACGAAAGCGGAATCGCAATACATAGCTTGGGAGCAAAATATATCCAGGGCTGACCAGGCCTGCCGGGTGGAACATTGCTGTCTGTCGCGTTGAAGTGCCACCCACCACTGACTGTCTGGTAACTATGACACGTATCACATGTAAAACGCGTGGAAAAAGGCATTGGCGATTCTCCCTCCGGCTTGATACGCTGGCCTTTCCTGCCCTTTTCGTTTTCAGGGAACAGCGGAATAAGATGAAGCGGCGTTGCTCTGCTGCCGTCACTCCTGTCACCGAGAAGCTCCTGCCCTTGCTCTGCGTAAGCCTGCACTGAGCTTAGTAGAAGTGTCGAAGTGAATAATGCCAGTATCGAGGCAACAGTTGCCGCACTCTCTTTTTTCAATTTACTGCCAATCCTTTACTCAAGTTTTGTCGCTGATGGTTCCGACAGACTAAGCCTTGAATTCATCCGGCTTGAACTCGAGTCTACGTCCGGCTTCGACTGCTTCATTGACCTTCAGCACGGTGACAGCCGTTTCGTATGCGGCCTCGGCGGGACAGTTGAGTTTTGCCTTGCCGCGAATCGCGTCAAAGAAGTTCTCCAGGTGCGGTTGATGGTAGAGTTTCTCCATTGTCACCGGCAGTTTGTAGGCCGGCGGCGCAACCGTCTCACGCACATCTATCACCGCCGCACTCTCTTCGGGCTTTTCCTTTTTCTCTTCTTGTTTTGGCGGTTCGCTCAAGTATCCCAGCTTGACCCATCTGTCCCAGTCGGGCGCTGTCGGCTCGCGGTAGACGTCGCCCTTTCCGCCAGATTCGGAAATCTCCAGCGTTCCCTGGTCGCCCATAAGGCGTTCAAAATATCCCCAGGCACTGTTGGTGGTTATCGTCTGATAATAGGCTCTGACAGCTCCTTCTTTGGTCTGGTATTCGTAGATAGCCATCACGGTGTCATACCATTCGTGACTCTTCTTGTCGTAATAGTCGGTGCCTCCTGATGCTATGACGGATGTGGGATTAGCTCCAAGGAACCAGCTATAGATGTCGATCTGGTGCGAGCCAAGGTCAACTATCGGGCCGCCCCCGAGCTTTTTATACCACCGCCAGTTGCGGAACTGCTCCATCGACTGGAATCCGTACTTTTCGAGCATTTTCTCGTCGATAGCAGCTTTTGTCGGCCAACCCAGGTCCTCGCGGGCGGCTCGATTCCACTGCCCGTTAATGGTGGTTACGCGGCCAAGAATCTTGGCGTCTTTGAGCAGTTTCTCGTAACAGTGAATGTAGCGCGGGTTGCTGCGACGCTGATGACCAATCTGAAGCAATTTTCCCGTCTCTCGCGCAGCCTGCACCATCTTTTTGGCGTCTTCCAGCTTGTTGGACATCTCTTTTTCACAATACACGTGCAGGCCGGCTTTCAGACAGGCGATGGTGTGCTCGGCGTGCCAGAAATCAGGCGTTGCAACTATAGCCGCATCGAGGTCCTTTTCGTTGGCCAACATTTCCTGGTAGTCCACGTAGCTATTATTTTTGTGGCCAAACCTGTCCAGCAGGCGCGAGGTCCGTTTCTGGTTGTACTCTTCCCAGATGTCGCAGACCGCCTTGAAGCGCACGCCCGGTATCTTCAGGCAGGCATTTACCAAAACCTGTCCCTGAGCACCCGCGCCGAGCAGAGCAACGTTTACATCATCTTCTTTCCCGCCTGCCGGACGGGCAGGTTTGCCAGCCGTTTGCCCGATGACCATCGGTGAAAACGCCAGCCCTGCTCCTACCGCTGCGGAGCACCGCAGGAAACTACGTCTGTCTATGCCTTTCTTTGTCTCTGGATTGCTCATTTTTTTCCTCACAGCCCCACTAAATTGTTCGCGTATTTCATTTATCGGTTGCGCTGCTCGTATCGTTTACCGTCTTACGTTAAACGTAACCGAGACGAGTCTCGCAACCGCAATCGGTTTGCGGTTTCATTTTCTGCCGACGGTATTATTTCGGCGGCGCAAAACATTGTCAAGCGACCTTCCGCGATTTTTCTGCGGCCGTCACACCGGCAAACGCTTCAGAAAAAACGCCGCAGTCTTTTACTGTCACCACTAATATAGACTACTTGTTCAGAGGTTTTAATATAATATTTCTGTATGCAACCGGTCCGTGATTGCCCTGGAACATAAGCGGGCCGGTAGGTGCCTCTTTGCCGGTGACACCACCAGGTGTTTGGCCGGACATCTCAAGATTTTTATGCAGCACTTGGCCATTAAGCTCCACCTTGAGAAACCTGGCATTTTCGGTCTTCCTGCCATCAGTGTCAAACTTTGGGGCTTGGAACTCAATGACGTATTTTTGCCACTCGCCTGGCTTTTTACAGGCATTGACGGATGGGGGGCTGGCGCCGTAAATGGCGCCCATATCGCCAGGGCCCATTTGTGTCCTGCCCCAACTATCGAGCACCTGTATCTCGTACTCGCCCATAACGTAGACGCCGGAGTTGGAGTTTTTAGGGACCATCACCTGCAGCTCGATGCGACAGTCGCCGATCTTCTGTTCGGAGTATATATCTATGCTGTCACCATGTCGGGCAGTCAGGTTAATCATTTCACCAAAACCGCCCTGGTTGGTTAGCAGCTCTGGATTTTCCGAAGAAATTCTGGCTCTGCCCACAGCCCACTTACTCTTTTGCTTATCGCCGTTGACCAGCCAGCCGTTCAGGTCCACGCCGTTGAATAGAATGAAGGCATCGCCATATTTGGGCGGCAAATTCTTAATAAGGATATCCTTAAACTCCACAACCATTGGTGGGCCGGCGTGAATTTGCAGCGCTAGTAATCCCTCCCGGGCAGCGCCTTTGCTGTCCTGTGGGTCATCCGGATTGGTGATGCGGTCGTTGTCTATCAGTTCAATCGTCTGATAGCCGTTAAGGTACTGTATAATATGGTTACCCTGGGCGATGATGTCGTATTCGTTCCAGTCCTTGTCTTTGTAGTAGCCGGCCTTGATAAGCTCGTCCCTATCGCCGACCCTACCGATTATTTTTTTGGTGCCCTGCTCCTCAATAACTACGAAATCACCGACGTTAACCAGCGAACCTCGGCCAGCCTCGTGATAGAGGAAGCCGACTGCGCCCGGATTACCGACAACCTCGGCCTGATAGCCGGATATTCGCCATTTGTCAAACTCCTTGCTGCGGTACTGGACGCCGGAGTTGCCACTCTGGATGCGGAACTTTATTTTTAACTCGAAGTCCTTCAGTTTGCCGCCGCGCCAGACGCAAAACGTATTGTACTTAGCCGGATTTTCCGCCGTCGTTTCGCCGCGAATAGCGCCATCTACAACCTTCCATAGGCGTGGGTCGCCGTCCCAGCCGGTAAGGTCTTTGCCGTTAAATAGCGAAATCCACTCGGTGGATGAATTTGCCTCGCCCGCGAGCGCAGTCTGCTGCCAGCCGAGCATAAACGTCACAAACACGATGAAAGCCAATATCGCCACGACCAGCGTCATCCCGCCGCGGACGATTTTAGCGTTTAGCGTATAGCGTATAGCGTTTAAAACTGTCCGCTGTCCGCTGTCCGCTGTCCGCTTCGCTTTTTTCATTCGCATGTACATCATTGCAATTATCCTCAGTCAAATGATTTGATTTTCAGATTTTTGAACCAGACGGGATTGCCGTGATATTGAAAGCCCAGGTGTCCTTCACGGGGCATATCCTTATAGGCGGTGGGGAACTTATTCTTGGTTCCCTGGGGATTTTTGTGCGGCTCGGTCCAAAGATCCAGGTCCATGTCGATGATGTCCTGCCCGTTAAGATTTACATAAATCTTATTGTCCAGACAGGTGATGATGTAGTGGTTCCACTCGCCTGGTTTTTTGACAGCCATCTTTGAGGGCGACAGGCAGTCGTAAATGGCGCCGCACTGGCCGTGCTTTGTCCCGTCGGTAGTAGCGTGAATCTGGACTTCAATGGCGGTGTTAATCCAGTTCTCTATACTGCCAGTGCGGACAAAGACGCCGCTATTGCCGCCTTCGGGGACTTTGAAGTCCAGCTCCAGTGTAAAGTTGCCGTAGCGCTCTTTGGTCCAGATGTCGAGGTCCCCTCCGCGAATACCAGCTACTGGCGAAAGGACGCCGTCAGCATCAAAAGCCCAAGAGTTAGGATTCATTACGGCATTGGAAAGGGCTTTCTTGAAGACGTCTTTGTACTCGGCACTGCTCAGCTCGGCTGCGATTTTTCTAAAAAATGCCACACACCCGGCGATCTCGGGCATCGAGTTAAGCCAATTATACTCATACTCGATGGAGAATACGCCCTTGAAATTCTGTCCGGCCAGTTCCGTCAGCATTGCCCTAGCGTCGCCTGCGCCTGTCCCCCAAATCACGTCATGTGCCCCGCCTCCAAACTCGTTCAGATCCTTAAAGTGCAGGCTGACTATCCGACCTTTGAGCTTCTTCAGCGCATCGACTGGATTTATGCCGGAGCGCATCCAATGCCCGGTATCGGCACATGCGCCGATTCGCGGGCTTCGCCCCTGGCAAACTTTCAGCACGGTATTAGGGTCCCAATAATGCGAAGGCTTTGGATGATTGTGAATAGCTACGTTAATCTGGTACTCTTTGCACAGTTTGTCTACCAGGTCAAACGCATCCTCCGGCGGCTCGGAGACAATCGTCTCTATGCCCATATCCTTGGCGAAATCGAATACCTTTCGACATTCCGCCTCATCGTTGGGCAATCCAACCACACCATAGTTTACGAGCTTTACGCCCGACTCACGCAGCTTCGCCAGAACCTCTTTCCTTATATCGGACGACATATTGTCATCGAACTTGATGTCGGATTTTTCCTTGCTGAGTGATTGGCCCGGATAGGCCTCAATATACTTTAGGCCAAGCGTTTTGGTCTTGTCTATAGCCTCGTAGAACGTGAACCTATTGAAGCTGTAAGCCTGCATACCAAGCTTCCAGTCCTTCTGGCTGTCGGCAAATGCTCTCGGCAATAGGCTGCTGCCAAGAGCAAACGCCAGTAATACAATGATAAATTTCGGCCATCTGTTCATCTGTTTGTCTCCTTAAATTGAATGCAAAAATCAAAAAGTAAATATCAAAATTGTGGACTTGCTGCTACGCGTCAACGAATTCCTTAATTTTGCACTTTACATTTTGAATTTTGATTTTATAGTGTCCAGCCCTGGCGATATTCACGTCTCAAATACTTCTCAGCCTCAGACAGGTTGGTAACTTTGAAGTTCATCCCATCCCAGGCCAATTTTTGTCCGGCGCGGGCAGCCACATTGCCCAGCAAAATCGTCTCGGTCAGCGGCCCGGAATAATCAAAATTTGCCAGCGGCTTCGGGCCGCCCTTACAGGCCCTTATCCAGTCCTGATAGTGGTTCACTTCTCTCGGCAGCAGCGGCTCAGGCAGCTTAAAGCCTTTCATTCTGGATTCGGGTATAAGCCTGGGATTGCCGCCGTGTGGGGCAAGTATAGTGCCTTTTTCACCATAATAAAGCCCACCCTGGTCGGGTAGGTTCCGCTCTTTCTCAAGCTCTTGCGGGCGCGGCGGCTGGTTGGAACCGTCGTACCAGGTAAGCGTTATCGGCGGCAATTCACCTCTGGCAGGAAATTCGTATCGAACGACTGTTTTTTCTGGATAGGTCTCTTCGTTGAACGGGCCCGGATGGGCTTCGACCGAGGTGGGATAGGTCAAATCGAGCGCCCACCAGGCCGGGTCGATAATATGGCAGCCCATATCGCCTAACGTACCGGTCCCGAAGTCCCACCAGCGGCGCCACTCACCCGGCAGATAAGTCGGATGGTAGGGCCGATATGGCGCAGGACCGAGCCAGAGCTCCCAATCCAATGTTTCAGGAATGGGCGGCGTTTCTTTAGGCCGAGTGCCTCCGCCCCAGTTTTTGCCGCTCCAGATATCCACCCTCCGAACCTTGCCGACCACGCCGGACTTAATAAACTCCACGACGTACTTGACACAATTCTCAGCGTGAAGCTGAATGCCCATCTGCGTCATTACTTTATGCTCACGGGCCGCCTCGGTGAGCTTACGCACCTCGTACATATCGTGGGCCAGAGGCTTCTGGCAATAAACGTGCTTTCCCATCTTTATCGCCATCATAGCTGCGACAGCGTGCGTATTGTCCGGCGTGGAGACCGTGACGGCATCTATGTTTTTGTTTTCTTTTTCGAGCATCTCGCGGAAGTCGCGGTATTTTTTAGCCGCAGGATAGCGCTCGAAAGTCCCGGCTGCGTGCCGCAAGTCCACGTCACACAGAGCGATTATATTCTCTGTACTGACCTGCCCGACGTCGCTCGCCCCCATCCCGCTAACGCCGATACAGGCAACGTTTAATTTTTCGCTCGGCGGCGTTCGCCCAGGTCCGCCCAGCACATGTCGCGGAACGAGCGTGAAAGCCGCTGCCGCAACCGTGCCGCCCAGAAACTCACGTCGTGACATTTTTTTATTTGCCACAATTCAGCTCCTAAATAAGTGCAAAAATCAAAAAGTAAGTATCAAAATTGTGGAGTTGCCGCTACGTGGCAACAAATTCCTTAATTCGACATTTTGCATCTTTCGACTTCGCTCAGGACAGGTTTTGATTTTATAGTGTCCAGCCCTGGCGATACTCGCGGCGGAGAAATTCATTCGCCTCGGGCATGTTGGTAAATTTCATATTTTCGCCGTCCCACTGTAACTTGTCGCGGATTAGTTTCTCCCTCAGTTCCGGACGCAGGGCAACGTTGCCT
>Ga0172363_10002302_pt1 | contig 15386 bp, 25 predicted proteins | sample LakKivs2_kivu2a2_FD_114541 | JGI IMG/M metagenome (GOLD analysis project Ga0172363, IMG submission 114541) | Sediment microbial communities from Lake Kivu, Rwanda - Sediment s2_kivu2a2 | ecosystem: Environmental > Aquatic > Freshwater > Lake > Sediment | place: Rwanda: Western Province, Lake... | reverse complement strand
TCGATAAATCGAACCCCTACAAGCAAAAAGTTATCAGCGAGCGACCCAAATCCCGAGCTACCTTTTGGCGTTAAGAAATTCCTCCAGCGATGAAAAACTATCTTTATGCTCTACACCCTTCTCTGTTTTGGCGGGCGGCAGCCATTATGAGGAATGGGCGTTACGTCCTTAATGCTTGTAATTTCCAATCCTGCTGACTGTAAAGAACGGATAGCCGTTTCCCTGCCCGACCCGGGTCCCTTCACGAAGACAGCAACCTGCTTCATACCCTGCTCAATTGCCTTTCTGGCAGTTGCTGTGGCTGCCAATTGGGCAGCGAACGGAGTCCCCTTGCGGGCTCCCTTAAACCCTGAGATTCCAGCTGAACCCCAGGCAATAGCGTTTCCGCTATTATCAGTTATGGTAATTAAAGTATTATTGAAGGTAGCCTGAATATACGCCTTGCCTTCAAGGATATGCTTTACCAGTTTCTCCTTGGGGGGAGCAGCTTTCTTTTCGGCCATAGCTTTTTTCTCTGGAGTATCTTTATTCTCAGGCATAGCCTTCTTCGTTGGAGTATCCTTCTTCTCAGGCATAGCCTTTTTCGCTGGCGCGGTTTTCTTCTCAGCCATATTTTATTCTTCTCCTTCTTTTACTACCTCTTTTTTGACAGTACCAACCGTCTTTCTTCTACCTCGCTTGGTGCGAGCATTAGTCCTTGTCCTTTGACCCCGTACCGGCAATCCCCGACGGTGACGTAGCCCTCGATAGGACCCGATATCAACCAATCTCTTAATGTTCCCCTGAACAATTCGCCTGAGCTCCCCTTCCACCCGGAAATTCCTCTGAATTATTGTCTGTATGGCGTTAATTTCACTTTCCGTCAGGTCCTTTACTCTGGTATCAGGGTTGACTCCTGCCTCGTGGAGAATATCATTGGAGGAACTTCTTCCGATTCCGTAAATATAAGTCAAACCAATCTCAACTCTCTTCTGCGAAGGCAATTCCACTCCTGCTATACGAGCCATACACTACTCCTTTCCTCATCCTTGTTTCTGTTTATGTCTTGGGTTGGTGCAGATTATTCTTATTATTCCTTTTCTTTTTATTATTTTACATTTTTTACATATTGGTCTAACGGAAGCTCTTACTTTCATTGACAACCTCTATTTATGGCGATAAACTATCCTTCCTCTAGTCAGGTCATAGGGAGAAAGTTCTACCTTAACCTTATCCCCGGCCAGTATCTTAATGAAATGCATCCTCATCTTGCCGGAAATGTGAGCTAAAACCTTATGGCCGTTATCCAGTTCAACTGTGAACATAGCATTAGGTAGAGCTTCGATGACTGTTCCTTCTACTTCAATCTTTTCTTCCTTGGGCATAGCCCCTCCTGAATATACTTAATGCAGTTCCGTGAGTATCTCCGGGCCGTTATCGGTAATTGCTACAGTATGTTCAAAATGGCAGGACAGACTCCCGTCAGCAGTAACAACTGTCCAGTGGTCATCAAGAGTTCTTATCTCATACTTTCCCATATTAACCATAGGCTCAAGGGCAAAGACCATGCCTGCTTTCAAGTAGGGACCGGTAGACTTCTTCCCAAAATTGGGAATCTGAGGCTCCTCATGCATTTTCTGTCCAATTCCATGGCCTACTAAGTCCCTGACTACGGAGAAGCCGTTACTTTCGGCACATTCTTGAATTGCTGAAGATATATCGTAGAGTCGATTACCCGGCACCATTTGACTAATTCCAGAAACTAAAGCACTCCTGGTAACTTCTATTAATCTCTGTGCATCTTCAGATATGCTTCCCACAGGTAGAGTTATGGCCATGTCGCTATAGTAACCCTGGTGAACAACTCCAAAGTCGAGGCTGATAATATCTCCCTCACGCAACCTGTAGCTTCCGGGAATTCCATGAACTATCTGGTCATTAACCGAAGTGCAGATGGATGCGGGAAACCCTCGAAAACCGAGAAACGCGGGACGAGCCTTATGCACCTTTATTAACGTAGAAGCAACTCTGTCCAGCTCCTTGGTAGTCACTCCTGGCTTTACCTTTTCTGTTAACTTCCGCGAGAGCTGGGCAGCAATTTGACCGCTTTTTCTCATTTTTTCTATTTCTTCAGCAGATTTTAATATGATCATATACGACCATCTACCACTTCACATAAGTCTTCAAAGACTGCATCTATGGATTTATTGGCATTAATTTTTGTCAGAAGACCGCGGCTTTTGTAATATTCAATAAGAGGATATGTCTGTTTTTCGTAAGTCTTCATTCTCTCTCTTACTGTCATTTCCTTATCATCTTCACGCTGAGACAGTTGCGCCCCACACCGGTCACATAAACCGGGAGTATGTGGCGGACTAAAAACCAAATGGAAAGTGGCTCCACAGCGAGAACAAGTCCTCCTGCCACTCAACCGTTTAACTGCTTCCTCTTGACTTAGCTCCAGGTAAAGAACTTGATCGATGGGCATGCTGTTTTCTTTGAGAAAACCGTTTAATGATTCTGCCTGGGGAAGTGTGCGGGGGAAACCGTCCAGAATGAACCCTTTCCCACAATCTTCTTCTCCCAGCCTCTTCCTTACGATTTCCGCAGCAATCCTGTCAGGAACCAGCCTGCCCGAGCGGATAATCTCTCGCGTTTCTCCATCCAGATAACCTTCTTCCTGCAAACCCGCTCGCAGGATGTCTCCGCTGGAAACGTGGGGAATACCATATTTTTTTGCAAGCCTTTTCGCCTGGGTGCCCTTACCACTCCCAGGAGGACCTAAAAGAACTAACTTCATAAGCAAAAATCTCAATTAAAGATTACCTAATGTTAAAATATCTTCCCTTAATTCTTCCCTTCTTCATAAACCCTTCATAATGGCGCATAATCAGATGAGATTCTATCTGTCCTATAGTGTCTAAAGCAACACCAACTACAATCAGTATGGCGGTTCCTCCAAAAATGGTGGTAAGCATGGGAGGAGCGTTAACCCAGCCTATAGGGTATTCCGGGAGAATGGCAATACAGACCACAAATAACGCACCTGCCAGAGTGATTCTGGTCAATACCCGGTCAATATAGAAGGCTGTCGATTGTCCAGGCCTTATACCGGGAACGAAACCACCCCACTTCTTCATATTCTCAGCCAGGTCATTCGGATTGAAGGTAATTGCCGTATAGAAGTAACAGAAGAATATAATCAGGCCGCCATACATAACCGTATAAAGCCACTGCCCGGGTCGCAGAAACCCGCCAATTTTCTGCATCAGCTCTATATTGGGAAAGAACTGAGCAATGGTTGCCGGGAACATCATTATAGCCACAGCAAAGATGACAGCAATTACTCCCGATTGGTCTACCTTAAGAGGCAGGAATGTGGACTGTCCTCCGTACATCTTGCGTCCAATAATCCTTTTGGCATACTGTACGGGAATTTTCCTCTGAGCCTGCTCCACCCAGACTACAATGGCAGTTATAGCAAATACCAATACTGCCAAAAACAGGATCCCAAAGAGTGTCATCTCTTCACTTTGGAACAGACGAAAAGTATTCCCCACTGCCACCGGCAACCGGTCTACGATGCCGGCAAAGATGATAAGGGATATTCCGTTCCCTACGCCTTTCTCAGTAATCTGCTCTCCCAGCCACATAATAAACACTGTCCCGGTAGTTAAAGTCAAAATAGTTAGTAATTGGAAACTTAGGCCGGGATTCTTTACTACAGAAGCTCCGCTTGGCGCTTTCATCGTCTGCATCCAGAAAGTCAATCCGAAAGACTGGATGGCGGCTATGAATAGCGTAGCGTAACGGCTTATCTGAGTAATCTTTCTTCTACCAAATTCTCCCTCTTTGGACAATCTCTCAAGATAGGGAACGGCTGTCTGTAGAAGAGACATTATAATAGAAGCGTTAATATAGGGCATAATGCCCAAAGAAAAAATAGACAGCCTGTTGAGCGCTCCTCCGGAAAACATATCTAAAAAACCGAAGAGTGTCCCCCTTTGCGTCTCAAAAAAAGCTTTCAAGGCTGAAGCATCGATTCCCGGAGTAGGAATGGCTGCTCCCAACCTGTATACTGCCAGAATTCCCAGAGTAAATATTATCTTCTTCTTCAATTCTGGTATTTTGAAAATATCGGTTATGCTCTTTAACATTACTGACTCTCCTATTTCTCCAAAATTTCTACACTGCCTCCGGCTTTTAAAATCTTCTCCCTGGCACTCTTGCTGAAGCCAGCCACTTTTACCTTAAACTTTTTTGTTATCTCCCCGCTTCCCAGAATCTTTACCGGCAAATCTTTCTTTACCAGCCCCTTCTGCTTGAGTGTGGAAGCGGTAACTTCGTCGTTATCACTGAATCTCTCTTCCAGACTTTTTAGATTCACTATGTTATATTCTTTCTTGAAAATTCCGGTGAATCCTTTCTTCGGGAGACGCCGAATAAGTGGCATCTGACCCCCTTCGAAACCGAGGCGCACTCCTCCGCCGGAGCGGCTTTTCTGCCCTTTATTTCCCCGACAGCTTGTGCCACCGTGACCTGAACCAGGTCCCCGGCCTACCCTTTTCTTCTTATGCTTACTGCCAATATCAGGGGCGAGCTCTGAAAGTTTCATTTCTCCATCCTTCATAATTCTTCTGCCTTCTTGTCTCTAAGCTCTGCAACCATCTCCTTAGTCCTGAGACTTTCCAGTCCTTGCATTGTGGCATAGACTACATTAATAGGATTTTTCGACCTAAGCGACTTAGTGAGAATATCCTTTATACCCGCTGCTTCCACCACCGCTCTTACCGGACCGCCCGCTATTATACCGGTTCCCGGGCTGGCAGGCTTCATTAGCACCCGACCAGCTCCAAAGTGACCAATTACCTCATGAGGAATGGTGGTGCCTTTAAGATGAACAGTAATTAGGTTCTTTTCCGCTCTTGCTGTGCCCTTCTGAATAGCAGCCTGAACTTCTCTTGCCTTGCCCATTCCACAACCCACATAACCATTCCCATTCCCCACAACTACCAGCGCGGTAAAACCAAACCTTTTACCTCCCTTAACTACTTTAGCTACTCTATTGACATTTACAACTATCTGTTTTAGTTCTAAACCTTCTGCACTAATCCTTGCCAACTTACCTCCCCTCTATCCTCTCAATATTTGAAAGATAGTTTGTAAAGAGCTTTAGGAATTTTAGCTAAAAAATGAGGACGATCTCTTCTCTTTCAAGCAAATCACTGTTTGACGAGCGAAGCGAGGAGTTTTGATTTGCGCCCTCGAGAGTCCGAAATTTTTTAGCGTTAAAAAAATCCTTGGCGATGAACAAACTATTTTTCAAAATTCTAATCCGCCTTTGCGGCAAGCCTCAGCCAGGCTCTTTACTCTCCCATGGTAATCATATCCACTCTTGTCGAATGCTACTCTCTTAACACCTGCGGCTTTCGACTTCTCAGCGATTAGTTCTCCCACCAGGGCTGCTGCCTGGCTCTTTTTCAATTTCTCAACTTTCTTCTTGATTTCAGGAGAAAGCGTGGAAGCTGCCACAATTGTCTTGCCACACTGGTCATCCACTACCCGGGCATAAATGTGCCGTAAACTCCTGTAGACACATAATCTGGGATGAGATTCCGTTCCGAAAATCTTCTTTTTTACTCTCAGGTGTCTACTTTTTCTTCGCGCGGAACGAGTAATCAAACTATTTCCCTCCCTTAGGAGCACCAGCAGTTACTGCGGCAGCTTTACCTACTTTCCTCTTGATATGTTCGTCTACGTATCGTATCCCTTTCCCCTTATAAGGCTCGGGCGGTCGGAACCTCCTTATTTTAGCAGCAACTTCACCCACAAGTTGCTTATCAACTCCGGAGACCATAATTTGCGTCTGCTTTTCCACTTTTACCTCAATTCCCTCGGGTAATGGAAATTTTACAGGGTGAGAATAACCCAATTGTAAATTTAACACTCTACCTTCTAATTGCGCCCTGTAACCCATGCCTGTGATAATCAATTCTTTCCGAAAGCCTTTGGTTACTCCTATAACCAGATTGTTAATAAGACTACGCACCAATCCATGGAGCGAGCGATGGTATTTACTATGGGAAAGCCTTTCCACAAAAATTTTACCATCCTTTTTGGTAACTCTTATTTTGGAATATAATTTCTGGGTTAGTTTTCCTAAAGGACCACTCACTTCCACGAGATCGCCGCTTATTTTTACTTCCACTCCTTCGGGCACGACAATCGGTTTTTTACCTATCCTGGACATCTCCCTCACCACACATAACAGATTACTTCTCCCCCGAGGTTTGCCTCCCGGCATTTCTTAGCAGTCATCACTCCCTGAGAAGTTGAAATAATCGCTACGCCAAATCCCCTATATATTCTGGGAAGCTTAGCCGCAACACAATAGAATCTCCTCCCCGGTCGAGAAATTCGCCGCAAACCTTTAATAACCCTCTCCTGCTCCGGGGTATACTTTAGATAAACTCTCAAAATCCCCTGTTTGCGGTCGGAGATAAACTTATAGTTAGCTATAAACCCTTCTTCTTTTAGAACTTTTACTATTTTCTCTTTTAGCTTCGATGCGGGAATATCTACTTTCCCCTTCATCTTCTGATTGGCATTGCGAATCCTTGTGAGCATATCTGCAATGGGGTCAGAAATAGACACTCTATTTCCTCCTTTTACCAGCTCGATTTTGTTATTCCCGGGATTTCTCCCTGCCGCGCCAACTTGCGAAAACATATCCTGCACAGCGCAAAGTCACGCATATATCCTCGCGACCTACCGCAAAGACGGCAACGGTTATATTTTCTCGTGCTAAACTTTGCTGCCCGTTTGGCCTTAGCAATTAAACTCTTCTTCGCCAAGAAACCCTCCTTCTGTGAATCTATCTTTAATCCCCAACATTTGAAAATAGTTTGTGAACAGCTCTTGGAATTTCAGCCAGAAAACGAGGACGACCTCTTCTAAAAATCGAAGATTTGTAGGGGCTCAATTTATTGAGCCCGTGTCTACGGATTCGATGAATCGAACCCCTACAAGCAAAAAATTGTTAGCGAGTACCGTTAGAACTCTTAACCTTTCTCCTTATTGGGCAACGGTACGCTATCTCTCTATCTATATTACCCCTGTCCTGGAAAGACCTCTTGTTCTAACGGCACGAGCGAACCAAGTCCCGAGCATATTCCTCAAGCGATGAACAAACTATTTTCAAAGACCTATGTCTTTCGAAAAGGCATACCGAAAAGACTTAATAACTCATATGCCTCATCTTTATTTTTGGCAGTGGTTACTATGCTTACATTTAATCCTTTGATTTTACCAACTTTATCTATATTAATCTCAGGAAAAATTGTATGCTCCTGAATTCCCAGATTATAATTTCCCTGACCATCAAATCCATCACAGGAGACTCCCCGAAAATCACGAACCCTGGGCAATGCCACATTAATCAAACGGTCCAGAAACTCATACATCATGGCTCCGTGTAGGGTGACTTTGCAGCCTATGGGGATTCCCTTACGAAGTTTAAAGTTGGAAATAGACTTTTTCGCCCTGGTCACAATGGGCTTCTGCCCTGTTATTGCTGCTACCTCTCCTACTGCTTCGTCTAAAACCTTGATATCCTCCTTTGCTGCCGAAACACCCATATTGATTACTATCTTATCTATTCTGGGCACTTCCATAATATTCTCATATTTTAGACGCTCTATCAGTTGAGGAACAATCTTTTTCTTATATACTTCTCTTAATCGCGCCATCTTGCTTTCCCTATACTATCATTTCTCCGCATCTGCGGCAGACCCTTATCTTCTTACCATCGCTTAAGTGATCTATCTTTACTCGAGTAGACTGGTTACATTTAGGGCAAATCAACTGCACATTGGAAATATGAATGGGAGATTCTTTTTCTGTAATTCCACCTGGCGAAGTCTGCGTTGCCCGGGCATGCCTCTTTATAAAATTTATCTTGCTTACTACCACCCGGGAAGTCGCGGGAAACACTTTCAGGACTTCACCTTTTTTTCCTTTGTCTTTACCTGCCTTTACTATTACCTTATCCTTATTCCTAATTGGCAACATATCAATTTCCCCTATACTACTTCCGGAGCCAGAGAGATTATTTTGGTGAATCCCTTGTCTCTCAGTTCTCGAGCAATTGGGCCAAAAATTCGAGTTCCCCTGGGTTCGTTGTTGGCGTCCACAATTACTGCACCGTTTTCGTCAAATTTTACATAAGAACCGTCGGGTCGGCGTACCCATTTTTTCACTCTAACAACCACTGCCCTTACCACCTCTCCCTTTTTAATCGTAGCGTCTGGCATAGCATCTTTTACCGAAGCCTTAATTATATCCCCTACTCCTGCATATCTCTTTTTGGTTCCACCCAGAACTCCTGTGCACATAATTTTTCTCGCTCCCGTATTGTCAGCTATATTTAATCGAGTGCGCAGCTGTATCATGTCAAATTTCCTCTGCCTTCTCCAGGATTTCCAGAACTCGCCATCTCTTTCTCTTACTCAAGGGTCTGGTTTCGGCAATTCTCACCTTATCTCCTACGTGCGATTCGTTCTTGGGGTCATCCGCCATAAATTTCTTTCTTCTCTTTATAACCTTTTGATATTTAGGGTGCCTGAACAATCTCTCCACTGCTACTACTCTGGTCTTCTCCATCTTATCACTGACCACTCTGCCAATTTTTATCTTGCGTTTTACTTGACTTTCTCTCATCCTTTCTCCCTTATTTTTATTTTTCCTTGGACAGTCTACTTTCTGCCAGAATTGTCTTAATCCGTGCAATATCTCTGCGGATAAACCTGATCTCCAGGGGATTCTTCAATTGACCTGAGACGTTTTTGAATTTCAACTGAAATAGTTTCTGCGTCGTCTCGTTTAACTTCTGCTCCAATTCGGCTACACTCAATTCTCGCAATTTACTCGCTTTCATTTCTCTTTTACATTAGCCCTTTCGAATATTAAAAATTTTATCATTCTCCCCTTGCTAAGAACGCTGTCTTTATCGGTAATTTATGACTGGCAAGCTTCATCGCTGTTTCTGCCTCAGTCCGTTTGATTCCCTGGATTTCAAAGAGAACCCTTCCCGGCTTGACCACAGCTACCCAACCGGACGGAGCACCCTTCCCTTTTCCCATACGCGTCTCTGCCGGTTTCTTGGTAATTGCCTTGTCGGGAAAAATTCTAATCCAGACCTTTCCGCCCTTTTTTAAAGCGCGAGTCAAAGCTACTCGCGCAGCCTCAATCTGTTGCGCTGTCACCCAGGCGGATTCCAGAGCCCGTAATCCAAACTCGCCAAAATTTATTTTATTTCCGCGTGAAGCCATGCCCTTCATCACTCCCCGCTGGGACTTGCGATATTTAACTCTCTTGGGCATTAGCATCCGTGTTCACCTCATCCTTTTCGGTCTTTTTCTCTTTCTCTTCCTTCTCTTCTTTATGAACAGGTTCGCCAACCTCTTCCTGTTCAGCTTTTTTCGTGACCTCCTCCTTAAAAATCCAAACCTTAACTCCAATTTGACCATATGTGGTAATGCTTTCGGCAAAGCCGTAATCGATATCGGCTCGAAAAGTCTGCAAAGGAATACGTCCCTCTTTCAGCCACTCCCTACGGGCTATCTCTGCCCCGCCAAGGCGACCACTGATGCATACCTTAATCCCCCCTGCTCCGCCCTCCATTGCTCGGGAAATTGCCCTCTTCATTACTCTCCGATAAGGCATCTTCTTCTCCAACTGCATGGCAATTCCTGCAGCCAAAACCTGAGCGTCCAGTTCCGGTTTCTTTATAGGGATAATGTTAATAAACACTTTCTGGTCTGTTAATTCTTCTATGTCCGTTCTTAAATTCTCAATATCAGCACCTTTCTTTCCAATCACTAGTCCTGGCCTTGCCGTATGGATATCCACTCGCAAAGATTTACCCGCGCGCTCGATTCTTACTTTGCCCACTCCAGTCTGATGAAGTTTCTTTTTAATAAACTCCCTTATACGTATGTCTTCGTGGAGCATCTGGCGAAAGTTTTTCCCACCAAACCATTTTTCATCCCAAGTCTTAATGAAACCGAGACGACTTCCCACTGGATGAACTTTTTGTCCCAATTTTCTACCCCCTGGCAAGAGCTTTACGACTCTCCACAACTATATTTATATGGCAAGTTTTTCTTTTATACATAGCTCCTCGACCCATAGCCCGGGGCCTCAGACGTTTTAACACAGGTCCTCCTCCAACATATGCTTCTGCAATATATAGATTCGGTTCATTTCCGGGTGTTCGAGTATTAGCCACTGCTGATTTCAATACCTTCTCCACAGCTTTAGCCGCCCGCTGGTGAGTAAATCTTAAAATTTGGTAAGCCTCCAATACTCCTTTTCCTCGAATCAAATCTAAGACCTGCCCGACTTTCCTGGGGCCTAACCTTACAAATCTGGCTATTGCCCTTGTTGCCAACCTAACCTCCTTACGCTTCGCTTCAGTCGGTTACCCGCCTGCTCACCGACTCGCAGGCGTCGCTAACCCGTTCCTCCTTATTCGTCGGAACAGCGACCCTCCCTGTGTGAATCAGCTCCGCAGGAGTCCGACGCATCCATGGGATGCGGAGTCCTGTCGGACCTGTGCTTCCCGATATATCGGGACGTTCGCTTCGCTCTCTTCCCCGGGGCGCTCACCGTCTCGCGCCCGTCGCTAACACGGAGCTCCTTATTCGTCGCTCCAGCGACCCCATCCACAAAGGTTCCTTATTTTAAGTTAGTGACGTGATCTCTTTAGTATGGGCGGAACCATGGCCCTTAAAAAATCTTGTGGGAGCGAACTCTCCTAACCGGTGCCCCACCATATTCTCATCCAAATAGATGGGGATGAACTTCCTTCCATTATAAACCGCTATAGTATGCCCAACAAATTCGGGAGCTATTACCGAACTTCTTGCCCATGTCTTTATTACCTTCTTTTGTCCGGAGGCATTCATCTGTTCAATCTTCTTCAGAAGTTTCTCATCCACATAGGGTCCTTTTTTCGTAGACCTGGACACTTTTACTTTCTCCTTTTCAAAATTAGTCTGTCAGATTTCTTTTTCTTTCTCGTTTTGAAGCCCTTAGATGGTTGTCCCCACGGGGACTGAGGTACATTATGTCCTTTGCTCTTTCCCCGACCACCTCCCATTGGATGGTCGACCGGATTCATTGCTCCCCCCCTCACTGTCGGTCGAATGCCCAAACGGCGGTTGACTCCTGCACTCCCCAACTTAATGCTTCCATGTTCAATGTTTCCCAATTGACCAATAGTAGCTCTACAATCGAGAGAGACAAGTCGAATTTCTCCGGAAGTGAGTCTCAATTGAGCAAATTTGTCTTCTTTAGCAATTATCTGTACAGATGAACCGGCACTTCTGGCCAGCTGTCCACCAAAACCCGGCCTTAATTCGATATTATGAACCATCGAGCCAATAGGCACGTTTCTTAAGGGAAGACTGTTACCTGTATTAATAGGAGCAGAATCTCCACTCTGCACAGTATCACCCACTCGCAAGCCGAGAGGCTGAAGAATATACCTCTTGTCTCCATCAGTATATTCTAAAAGAGCAATTCGACAAGAACGGTTGGGGTCATATTCTATGGCAACAACCTTGGCCGGGATGTCAAACTTGTCTCTCTTAAAATCGATAATTCTATACCTTCGCCTGTGGCCACCTCCCTTATGCCTTACCGTAATCCGTCCAGAAGCACTCCTTCCTCCATGGGAACGCAGACCAACAGTTAGCGATTTCTCCGGCTCGGTTTTGGTAATTTCATCTCTGGCTACTCTTCCTGTAGCGAACCTGCGAGCTGGCGATGTAGGTTTATATTTCTTTATTGCCATCTATCTCCCCTTTAATGCGAAGGGATCTGGTGTAGCGGGCATTAGAATTTTTAGCCGAAAATCGAAGATTGTAACCGCAAAGCGTAAGCTTTGCCTATTCTTAGCAGAGCTATCGCTCTGCAGCTACAGAGATTTTTGGCGGTGCTCAGAGAGCAAAAAATTCTCAGCGAGCGAACCAAATCCCGAGCAAATCCTATGCTCCTTCAAACATTCTTATAGTATTTCCCGGCTTAAGGGTAACTACTGCTTTCTTTCTTCTCGTTTTATATCCTTCGTGAATTCCCATCCTCTTCTTTTTACCCGCGATATTGAACGTATTTACTTTTATCACTTGCACCTTGAAAAGCTCTTCCACAGCCCTCTTAATTTCAGTCTTGCTAGCCCTGAGAGATACAAATAAAGTGTACTTGTTCTCCTCTCCCCGAAGAGTTGTAGATTTCTCCGTTATAACCGGACCCTTAATTATCTTATATGCATCAAACATTCAGGATAATCCCTCCACAATAGCTCCTAAGGCATCGCGAGTAATAATTATTTTCTCATAATTCAAAAGATCATGTATATTGATGCTTTGAACGGGAATCAGTTTAACTTTTGGTAAATTAGCGAATGCTCTGGACAAATTTACATCCCTGCCTTTGGCAATCACCAGAGTCCCCATTAAAGCGCCCATCTTTTCCAATAGCGCTCTTGCTTTCTTAGTCTTTCCCTCTTCCAGCGTCAATGAATTTATAACTCTAAGTCTATTATCACGGATTTTTTCTGATAAGACCTGTTTTATGGCACTTCTTCTTTTCTTCTTAGGAAAAGCTATCCAGTATGAACGGGACTTGGGGCCAAAAATAATCCCTCCATGCCGCCACAAAGGGGAACGAATACTTCCCACCCGTGCTCTCCCTGTGCCCTTTTGCCGCCAGGGTTTAATCCCCCCTCCGGAAACTTCTGCTTTCGTCTTGGTGGAAGCTGTTCCCTGCCTGGCCATCGCCAACTGACTGACCAAAGCCTCATGAACCAGTCCTCGATTTAGCTTCTTTCCAAAAATTTCCTCGGGCAAACTAATCTTACCCACATTTTCTCCTTTAGAATTGAGTAGATCCACTTCCGGCATTAATTCTCCCTCTCCAAATAAGAGTGTCTAACTTTGTTTCTCCTGTTTCTTCTCGGTCTTCTGTTTTTCCTGTGTCTCTTGTTTCTTCCGCTTCTCTTCTTTCTTTTCTCTCTCCTTTTTCTCCGGTATCTCTTGTATCTCCTCTATCTTTCGTGTCACTTGTTTCTTGCTTTTCGATATGACCAGTAAACCTTTCTTAACCCCGGGGATAGCCCCCTTGACCAAAATTAGATTTTCTTCCGGGATAATCCTTACTACTTCCAGTTTTTTTGCCACGCTGGAATTTCCCCCCATTCTTCCAGCCATCCTGGTTCCAAGAAAAACTCGCGAGGGGAATGAACTTGCGCCAATTGAGCCCACTCTTCTGTGTTGAGCGGAACCGTGAGAAGCAGGGCCACCTCTAAATCCCCAGCGTTTTACAGCTCCGGCAAAGCCCTTTCCTTTTGCAGTGCCCTTAACATCTACGTAATCTCCAACTTTAAACACGTCTACCTTGATCTCCTGGCCAAGTTGATATTCGTCCATGTTCTCCACGCGAAATTCTCTCAAATGTTTCAGAAAGCCAACCTTTGCTTTCTCCAAATGGCCTCTTTCTGGTTTATTTAAACTTTTTTCTTTTCTTTCTCCGTAGCCTAACTGAATAGCATTATAACCTTCTTTTGCACTACTTTTCTTCTGCACTACGAAACAAGGGCCTGCCTTAATCACTGTAACAGGAAGTGCTTTCCCCTTCTCAGAAAAGACCTGGAACATTCCCACCTTCTCACCAAGAATTCCTACCATCATCCACATCCTTCCTTGCTGTTTTACTAAAGTTTTATCTCTACATCTACCCCGGCGGGAAGATTTAATTTCATAAGTGAGTCTATCGTTTGAGGAAGCGGCTCAAGTATGTCCACAAGCCTCTTGTGAATTCGCATTTCAAACTGTTCTCTCGACTTTTTGTCTATATTAGTAGACCTGAGAACCGTATACTTACGAATTTTAGTGGGCAACAGAATTGGTCCAGAAATTTTCGCTCCCGTCCTCTTAGCTGTTGCCACAATCTCCTTTAGAGACTGGTCAAGCATCTTGTGGTCATAGGCCTTAAGCCGTATCCTTATCCTCTGACTAGCCATTCTTCAACTCCAATTCCTTATTATTCCTGACACTTAATCTTGTAGCAGCAAAGCGTAAGCTTTGCCTATTCTTAGCAGAGCTATCGCTCTGCAGCTACAGCAAAAAATCACTCTGACCCCTTTTCTATTTTATTATTTCTGAAATTACTCCTGCACCAACAGTGTGTCCGCCTTCCCTGATGGCAAACCTAAGCTCCTTCTCCATGGCTATCGGTGTTATCAGTTCTGCCTCAAGGTTGACGTTGTCTCCCGGCATCACCATCTCTACCTTCTCCGGAAGTTTCACCACTCCCGTTACATCTGTCGTCCGAAAATAGAACTGCGGACGATACCCCGGGAAAAATGGCGTATGCCTGCCCCCTTCTTCCTTGGTCAATACGTATACCTGCCCTTTGAACTGGGTGTGAGGAGTTATTGTCCCGGGAGCTGCTACCACCTGCCCCCTCTCTATCTGCTCCTTCTCTATCCCTCTCAGAAGTACTCCTATATTGTCTCCTGCTCTCCCTTCATCCAGCGTCTTCCGGAACATCTCTATCCCGGTAACCACACTCTTCCTCGTCTCCTGTATACCTACGATCTCTACATCATCCCCTACCTTTACTTTCCCTCTCTCCGCTCTCCCTGTGGCTACTGTCCCTCTACCGGTGATGCTGAATACATCCTCTACGCTTAACAAAAATGGCTTGTCTACATCCCTCTTCGGATCAGGTATATACTCATCTATTGCCTTCAAAAGTTCAATTATAGGCTTACATTTGGGACAATCCTCTTTCCCGCAGCCACAGCTTAACGCTTCTGTCGCACTACCCTTTACTACCGGTATCTTATCCCCGGGAAATTCGTACTTCGTCAATAAGTCCCTCACTTCCAGCTCTACTAAATCCAGAAGTTCCTTATCATCTACCTGATCAACCTTATTGAGAAATACTACTATTGCCGGAACCCCTACCTGGCGAGCTAATAAAATGTGCTCCCTGGTCTGCGGCATCGGCCCATCTGCCGCACTCACTACCAAAACTGCCCCGTCCATTTGCGCCGCCCCGGTGATCATGTTCTTTACATAGTCCGCATGCCCGGGACAATCTATGTGCGCATAGTGCCTCTTGTCTGTCTCATATTCCAGATGCGCGATAGCAATGGTTAACCCCCGCTCCCTCTCCTCAGGTGCATTGTCAATCTCATCTACCCTCTTGGGCACTGCCTTCCCTTGCTTCGATAAGCAGAGAAGAATTGCCGCACTGAGCGTCGTCTTCCCGTGATCTACATGTCCAATCGTCCCCACATTTACGTGTGGCTTGGTTCGTACAAATTTCTCCTTAGCCAT
>Ga0172363_10002301_pt1 | contig 15389 bp, 3 predicted proteins | sample LakKivs2_kivu2a2_FD_114541 | JGI IMG/M metagenome (GOLD analysis project Ga0172363, IMG submission 114541) | Sediment microbial communities from Lake Kivu, Rwanda - Sediment s2_kivu2a2 | ecosystem: Environmental > Aquatic > Freshwater > Lake > Sediment | place: Rwanda: Western Province, Lake... | reverse complement strand
TTCCCCGTTGTCCCTTCTGCCACCATCCCCACATCTCGCCTGGCCACCTGAAAGCCCACTCATTTGGTGCTCATGCCCGAAAAACCCCAACACCACGCGCGTGACACAGTAGTGGTAGGTTAGGGTTGTGGCCGAGCCCCCTGGGCGCGTGATCGTCGTGGGCAATCCATTCTGGTAGGTGTAGGTGGTGCTGTTCCCGAGGGCGTCCTGCGACTCGAGGAGGTTGCCCGCCGAATCGTAGGTGTTTTGGGTGGTGACTTTCCCGGTGGCGTCCGTCACCTTGGTCAGGCGGGCGAATGCGCCGTATTCGTATTGCGTGGTGTTGCCCAGCGCATCCGTGTGCGAGGTCAAGCTCCCGTCGTCGTCGAAGGTCGAAGAGGTCCAGTGGCCTCTGGCATCGCGCTCTTGCGCCCGGTTGCCGTGCGCATCGTAGAGGGTACGGGTTTCGTTCCCCAGCGGATCGACGGTTCGCACGGGCAATCCGACATCGCCGATCTCGTAGAGATGGACCTGCCCCATCCGGTCGGTATAGACCACCGTGCGATTGCGCATGTCGTAGGCGTACTTGAAGACGCCGCCCTCGCCATCCTGCACCCTCACGGCGCGACCGAGGTCGTCGTAGTCGATGCGGGTCAGGTTGCCGAGGAAGTCGGTCTTGCTGCGCATGCGGCCCACCGAATCGTAGGTGAACGAGCGCGTGTAACCGAGGACGTCGGTGTAGCTCGTGATATTGCCGGCGGCATCGTAGCTGAAGCTGAAAGAGCGTCCGGCAGAGTCGCCCACCGAGGTCAGCTTGCCGTTGCTGTTGTGGACCAACGCGAGCGCATGGGTTCCGGTGCCAAGGATCTGCGTGATCCGACCGTTGCTGTCCCGCACGAGGTCGACCTCCCGGCCCTGGGTATCGCGCTCGTAGGTCAATCGCCCGCTCTGGTCGAAGTGGTGCCGGAGGCCATCCGGGAAGATCATGTCGTAGCCGCCGCCGGTCGCGACCTGGACGTGCTGGAAACGCGTCGGGGGCGGATTCCACGTGCCCGAGCTCGAGGCCGCGGTGAACCTCCAGCGCACGCCTTCGCCGTCGGTGAAAAGCAGCGAACCGTCGGACTGAAGCGCGAGGCTGCGATCGTAGTTGTGGTGCCAGCCGAGCAGCGAGCTATAGGTGACGACGAGCGATAGAGGTAGGCCGCGGTTGGGCAATGACAGATCTGCGATGTGATCGAGGTAGTTGCCCGAAAGGAAGTTCACCTCCGAGCCGGCCGGGCCGTTGCCGCCGCAGGTGCTGCACTGGCCGCCGTTGTCCCCGCTGGTCGCCGGAGGCGAGGCGTTGCTGCCCACGCCACCGTTCATCGGCTGGCCCCGGAAGTTCACTTCATAGACGCCGCCCGATGCGGAGGTGGCCACGAAGCCGTACAGGGTTCCGAGATCGGGCGCGTTGTACACGCCGAGCGGCGCGGTGATGGTGAAGCCTTGGTCCGCCAGATCCCGCAGTCGCTCGATGACCTCGTCGGGGGCGGTGATGCTCAGCAGCGCTTCGTCGACGTTGCTGCTGTCGAAGGTGATGGTGTTCGGCCCGGCAGATTGAACCAGACTCAGCGCAGAGTAGGCCGGTGCCCCTTTGTATTGCTCGCTGATTCGATGCTCGAGGAACGAGCTTTCCAAGCCCGACAACTTGAAGACATAGGCCGAACGGTGGTTGTCGCCGTCCACCGAGAAGGTGCCGAAGCCGGTCTGGGCCGCATCGAAGATGAAGAAGTCGCGGGCCAACCGAAGCGGCGTCGAGCCGGCCTTGGAAAGCTTGGGCTCGATACTCGCCTGGGCGACCTCGATATCCTTGAAGAGGCGATGCCATTGCAGGCTCGCAATGCGCTCGCGACCCAGTTCGAGCTGGCGGAAGTAGGAAAGCCCGATGACGTTGAGCTTCTCGGCCTCAAGGTCGTCCCCTAGGAGCGTGTCAAAACGCGCTTGGCGCTCGGTCACCAGGTCAGCGGGAACCAAGCCGGTGTCGAGGGCAAACGCATACACGCCACCCACGGTCAACGAATACGTGGCGGACCGCAATTCGGTCTTGGGCGGCACGATATCGAGCTGCAGCGTCTGTCCGGCTCCGGGTGTCTCGGCGGCACTGCCGGCCACGGCCACGCCGTTCACTTTGAGGGCAGCTTTGAGGCGTATGGAGTAGGCAGGGGTGTTTTCCAGCCCGCCCGCAGCCGCGATCTTGGCGGCGTCTTGCGCCGTCGCGGGCTCGTACACCACGGTTACGCTCTTGCCCCACAGGCTGGCCATCGGGGCGCTGTAGTTGTAGGCCAAGCCTTGGCTGGTCTTTCCGGCGAATCGCACCTGGTGGCGCGTCTCGGTGGCGAGCACGGCTACACTGCCTTGCGAATCCACGCGCCGAACCGGCAATTCGGCCGGCAACAAGGGCAAGGTGTCAGCGACGATGGTCCGTCGCTTGGTGGCATCGTCCACGCTCTGGCAGTCGGATTGCGTGCCGAGCAGGTAGGTGCGGACCTGGCTCTCGTAGACCTTGGATGGCGGGTCGCTCTTCGGCGTGGAGAGATACCCTTGGAAATCGAAGGTGACGGCATCGCGAAGATCCACCGCCTTTTGGGTCTTCATGCGTTTGAGCGCCGGCGCAAGATGCGCCCACGAATTCTCCTTCGAGGTCTCGGTGATACCCCGGTAGGCCGTCGCAGGCACGAACACGCGCACCCAGGTGTGAGCCATCTGGATTCCGATTCCGCGTCCCTTCCCCAGCGATACGGCCTTGGCCTTCACCCCGGACGAGAGCAAGGCCGAAAGCGTCGCAGAAAGCGATTCGCTGGCGGCATAGGCGTTGGCCGCGTCGGCCGAGAGTTCGACGGTGCCTGACTCGTAGCGCGAAGGGATGTTGGACGCGCGCAGGAGCGCGATCAGGAGCGAGGCCTGGTCGACGTCGTTGCCGCGTCCCTCGCGCAGGGTACCCACGGCCCCCTTCTTCGAGCCGTAGTACATCTCGGTCTCGATGCTGTCGTGCACGAAGTTGTAGATGCGAATCACGTCATTGCCGAGTGACTGTGCCTTGGCGACGATGATGGGATCTGTCGAGGGGGCATCCAGGGTGGGCTGCGTGTCTGCGCCCGTGGGCTGCGGGATGGGACTCGCGGCCGACGGGTCGCCGGTTTGAGTCGACCCTGCCTCGGGACTCGTGCCCGACGGACCGGAGCCTGTTCCCGAGCCGTCAGGCAGACCGCTCGGCGTCGACAGCACGAGCTTCAGCGAGGTGCGGATGCGCCCCGATGAGGGCCTGGCTCCGCCGCCCGCCACCCTCGCTTTCGCGCGCTTGGTCTCTCGATAGAGAGCCTGCGCCTCCGAGGAGAGTCGGTCGAGCGCATGGGCGTCGCCCGCGCGCAGGTCGGCCAACCCTGCCGCCAGGCTATGAATGGCTTGAGCCCTCTCGACCCGCTGGGCGGCCTCGGAGAGCCAAGCAGGAGACTTGGCGACAGGCAAGCTGGCCAGCACCGCCTTCCGCTTCTTCTCGGCCAGAGCCTCCTGCTTCTTCGCCCAAACGCGCGGCCGCAGGAGAAGATCCGGATCGATTCCCTGCACCTTCGCGGCCGCGAGCAAGGCCGACTTCCGCGAGGCTTCGGCGTGGGCCAAGCCGGCCGCGAGCGGGCCGTTCAGAAGGAAACAACCGAGCGGCACAAGGAACGCGAGGGTGAAGGCCCGCAACCCTCTTCTTTCTCGGCGGGGTCCAAGAGACTTCATGGCTGCCACCTCCGTTCATGATTGCATCGCTGTCGACGAGGAACACGCAGTAGGCTTTTCATAGGACGATCTCCTCCGGCTCCTTCAGAAGGAAGCACCTGGAATGCTCGTGCAATCCCCCGGCGGAGTGCCACCGTCGGGGTTGCTGCCGCCTCCGCTCGGACAGGTCAGGTCGGTGTCATAGTGGACCTTGGCTCCGCTGTTGAGAGTCGCGCCACCGGCAACCACGGCACCGAAAACCTCGTAGTTGAGATTGACCTTCGCCAAGGGCGCGAAGAGAACACCGTAGAACTTGCTGCCGGAGTTGTTGTTGATGGTTCCGCTTCCGTTGTAGATGAGCCAGAAGTCGCGCGGGTTGTTGCTGGTGATGGTCGCCCCCGTATTGAGCGAAGGCGCGTTCCGTGTCCACACGCGCACGACACCGTCGGCCTTCAGGGTGCCGTTGCTGTTGAGTTGCAGATCCTTCACGATGTAGCTTCCCGTCTTCAGCTTCAGCGTGCCGCCGGAATTGAGCACCACCGTGTCGTAGAAGGCAACCCCGCCAGCCGCGTCGAAGGTCACGGATTGACCGCTGTTGACATACACCTTGGTGCTGTTGGCCACGGACGGGGGTTCCGCGATGGCGGTGTAGTGGAGATCCACCAGGTATTGGATGCTGCCCGAGACGCACGCGCTGCCGCAGTTGTCGGAGCAGGTGTTGTTCGAGTCGTGCGCCCGGTCGTTGCAGCGCATGGCCAGATCGCCGTTGTGTTTGTTGCCGCCGCCGTACGGCCCCTCGCTGTGGCTGTAGCTGTCGACCATCGTGGCGGCATTGATGGTGATGCAGCCGGAACCGCTGATGGGGGCAGGGGGCGACTTGCTGCAGGTGCTAGCCGCGGTAACGCCGTAGGCGAAGCACGGCAAGCCGTCCAGGTTGGCCGAGACGCCCGAGCCACCGGTCGCCATTTCGTAGGACCGCAGCAGGCGCGCCAGGTCGATGCGGTTGGCGGTCACGTTAACCGAGGTGATGCCGCGAACCGCGTCGATGGCCCGCCACACCAGTCCGACGGCATCGAGCGGGGTGGCTGCCTGCGCCGCCTGGGCGAGTAGCGCCACGGCTTGGTCGCGCTTCTGGGCCGAGGTCCCGGTGAGGGAAAGGCCTTGCAGGCCACTTACCGCCTGACTTCGTAGCGCGCCGGTCGTCAGCGTGATGGCGAAGGTGAAGGTCTTCTCGTCGAGCAACCGGCCTGCAGCGCTGAGCTGACTCGTGAGCGTGTAGTTCCCGGCCGCGACCGGAAGGTGCACGGTAAGGATCTGCTCCCTCGCGCCTCCGCCGGGCACGACGATCGTGTATTGCAGCGGATCCTTGGTGCATAGGCCGGACGAAAGCGTGTGCACCAGCGTGTACTGCGTCTCGATGCTCGACGGATTGTGGACGGTGGTGCGAAGTCGTGTGGTTCCGCCAGCGAGCAGGGGGACTCCACTCGGCGGGGCTGAGGCCGAAAGCGCGGATTGGTAGAGCGTCCTCGAGGCGGAAGTCTCGGTATCCCACGCCAGGGTCAGGGTTTCACCCAGGCCGCGACCTCCCAGGGCGGCCACGATCGAGCGACTGTCGCCCTGCGGCCTGCCCACGCTTACCGCGGTCATAAGCTGAAGCTTCACCGCGGTCCCGGACATCGACACCGTCGCTGGCTGCAGCGGGCTTAGGAGGGTCAGGCTGGTCGGGCGCAGAGCCATGCTGCTGAAGTCCAGACCCTCGGATTCTCGCAAGGGGGTCAGCGGATGCGTGGCATCCTTGATGACGATGAGCCCGTCGCCGATCCACGTCGCCTCATTCAACTCGGGCAGGTACGAGCCGCTATCGATGACCCCCGGCTTGTAGAGCACGACCTGGTTGAATCGCCCGGAGCGCAGCTTGCCGAGCCATTCGGTTCGGGTGGTTGCCTCTTCCCAGGGGATCTCCGCCTCGGTAAGTACGCTTCGCAACAACTGCGGTCCGCCGGTCCCGGCGTGTTCGTTGGCCAACAAGGTACGGCTGCCGTAGTACAGGTCCTGGGTGATAGTGCCTGCGATGCTCTGGATCTGGAAATGGACGGTCTGGCTGGCCTGATTGCCGGCGCAGTCTGTTGCCACGGCCACGAGCGTGTGCGAACCATCGAGCGAGACCTCCGTGCCGCTCACAAAGGGCAATCCGTTCAGGGTGGCGGTGGTGCTGACCAAGTTGGGGTCGCTCGCAGAAATGATCGGCGTCACAGGTGAACTGTAGGTGGTCCCATCTTGAACCCCGCCGATGCTCAAGGCGGGCGGCGTCTTGTCGATGATGAAGTGGGCCGTGGCCGAGCCTTGGTTGCCGGCCTTGTCGATCGCCACCACCGCGAGATCGTGCCCTCCCTCTTGGCTGACCGGGCCCCCGCTGTAGCTGGCGCCGTCGAGGGTTTGCGTCTGCGCGGTCAGGTTGGCCTCCACGACAGTGATCTGCGGTGTCACCGGACCCGGCGAGCAGGCCGGCGCCGCAATCGCGACCACAGGGTTCATCTTGTCGATGAGGAAGGTGGCACCCGCCGAAACCGCGTGGCCGGCACAGTCCGTCGCCGTGGCCGAAAGCGTGTGCCAGCCATCGTTCGAAACCACCGTGCCATTGGCAAAGGGTTGACCATCGAGGGTGCTGCTGAGGAAATCCAGGTTGGGATCGTTGGCGTTGACGAACGGGCTGACCGGTACATTGTAGGCGGCGCCATCGGCTACGTTGAGGAAATCCAGTTGCGGCGGTGTCCGATCGATGATGAAGCTGGCCGCCAGGCTCGACGTGTTCCCGGCCCGGTCAGTCGCCTCAACGCTCAGTTGGTGGCTGCCCTCCACAACAATGGGAACGCCCGGCTCATACGGCATGCCATCCAAGGTCTCCACCAACGTCACCGGCTCGTCCGCGCCGACCGCCGGTGTCACATCCTGCGCCGTGCACGCAGGAACGTTGCCGAGAACCAGATTCGGCGCCGTGAAGTCCAGACCAAACCCCGTCGGCTTCATCGCCGTATGACCCGCGCAGTCCGTCGCCGTCACCACCAGAAGATGCGATCCCTCGGTGCTCACCGGCGTCTCGCTCAGATACGGCTGGTCGTCCAGGGTCATCGTCGAGCCGGTCAGATTTGTTTCCGTGATGCTTACCACCGGGGTCACCGGCGTGGCATACCAGCCCCCATCCGCTACCCCAGCTACTGCGATCGCCGGTGGCGTGTTGTCCACCACGAAGCTCGCCTCCCGTTCCGTCCGGTTGCCTGCCGTGTCGGTCGCGACCACCTGCAACACGTGCGTCCCTTCTGCGGCAATCGGCGTGCCATCCCATGGCTGCCCGTCCAGGCTGCGCTCGTCGCTCGCCAGATGCGCGTCCGTCACCGTCACCACCGGCGTCACCGGCCCCTCTTGACACGCTCCTACATCGATCGTCACCGCCGGCGCCACCTGGTCGACCTGGAAGGTCGCATTCAGGTCGGCCCGGTTCCCTGCGCAGTCCTTCGCCGTCGCCGCCAGAATGTAGTCCCCATCCTCACTCACCTCCGTCCCACTCGTGAACGGCCTCCCGTTCAGCAAGAGCGTGATCTCCACCGCGTCCTGGAATACCACCACCGGCGTCACGGCCTGGTTGTACGCCCTCCCCGATTCCACACCGCTAAGCGCGATCGTCGGCGCCGTGTTGTCCACCACGAAGTCCACCGACTCCGCCGTCACGTTCCCCGCCGTGTCCGTCACTGTGACCTTCAGCGTGTGCCTCCCCTCCGCCGTCACACCCCCGTTGTCATACGGCTGCCCATCCAGCAGCCGCTCGTCCTTCGCCACGTGCGCCTCCGTCACTGTGATCACCGGCGTCACCAACCCCGCGGCGCACGCAGGAACATCGATCACGATTCGCGGCGCCTCCGTGTCCACGACGAAATGCGCGCTCGCTCCCCCCTGGTTGCCCGCACAGTCCTGCGCCCTTGCCTCCAGCACGTACGTCCCATCGGAGGAAACCGGAGTCCCGCTCACAAACGGCGCCCCGTTCAGCGTCGCCTGCTGGCTTCCAAGGTGCGCGTCGCTCGCTACAATCACCGGCGTCACGGCGTGGTTGTACGCACCCCCCTCCGCCACCCCCTGGATCTGCACCTGCGGCGCCGTCTTGTCCACGATGAACGACGCGTGTACGACCAGGCTCTGGTTCCCGGCTCGGTCCACCGCGCTCGCCTCCACCTGGTGCTCCCCCTCGCTGCCGATAGAAATCCCGTCACAGGAAACCAACGGCTGGCCGTCGAGCCAGCAGCTCCGCGTCGGCGGCACATCCGGCTCCGCCGCATCGCTCGCCGCTACCACCGGATTCGCAGGACCCTGGCTGCAACCCGGCGCTCCATTGATGCTCACCACCGGCGGAACCGAATCGAGCAAGAACGAGGCTCCTGCCTGCCCCGTGTTGCCGGCGCAGTCCATCGCAGTCGCCACCAGCACGTACATCCCGTCCACCGTGACCGCCGTCCCGCTCGCGAATGGCAGGCCGTTCAGCGTGGCGCTTCCTTGAGCCCCGTTGCTGTCAGCATACCCAATGACCGGCACAGCCGGGCTCCGGAATGCCCCTCCGTCGCTCACACCCGAAATCGTGACCACCGGCGCCGTCCGATCGATGATGAAGCTGGCCGCGGCCTGAGCGGTGCGGCCAATCGCATCTGTGACCTGAACCTCGAGGTCGTGTGCTCCTTCGACGCTGACCATCCCGCCGCTGTAGGGCTGCTGATCCAAGAACGCGACCTGCGTGATGGGCGGAAAACCACCGCTCACGCTGATGACAGGGGTAACATCCGCCGTGCCACACGAGGGAGTCTGAATAGTGACGGCCGGCGGAGAGCCGCTGTCTAGGAGAACCTCGGTCGCCACGCTGAGAAGCGAGCGACCGGCGAGCGAGACCTCCAGGCGACCTATGTAGGACTTCGGCAACAGTCCCACAGAAGAGAAGGTAGCTTCAACGCTCCCGTTGGCACCCATGGCCAGATCTGCTGCGCTCGGTTGCTCGCGGACGATCTGCCGTGTCGTCGGGTCGAGCACCTGCAGACGCACGTCCAAACCCGAGAGCGCCGCGTTTCCCACATTGGCCATCACGCCGATCAGAACAAATGAGCCGCCTGGCATCACAGGCGTGGGATTGCACGCAATATCTCCGGACATAGACAAGCCGCGGGAAGCACTCGAAACGATGGTGAAGTGGCTCTCCGCGGTTCCCGCCAGCGAACCGGATTGGCGAACTTCGAGAAGCGCCCGGTAGTCGCCGGGGGCATGCAGAGCCGTGTCGAACAGCAGCTCGACACGCTGCAACCCCGAAGGACCGAGATCCGCCACTGCGAACTCCTGCTCTGCCACGACAGACGACGAGCCGTTCAGCACGATGAGCTTGGGCACGATCCCAAGCAGGGGCGCATTGGGGCTGCCGTTCTGCATCTGTCCTGAGACGCGCACCGTCTCGTTTGCACCATACTGGCTGTGCCCGGTCACGACCGAAACCGACAGCGTCGGCGAACCGGTCACAGCAAAGGCTGCCGTGGCCCGGCTCTCGCTTCCGCCCTCCGTATAAATGGCAACGACCTTGTAGGATCCCGGGAGAAGGACGCCGGTGCCAAGCGAGCCGCTCTTCGCCTGGGTGCCGGGACCAGTGAACACAAGGGTTTGCGCAGCCAGTACGCTCACCAGAGCCAAACCAGTCTCATCCTGCACCTCGATCTTCAAGGATCCTGCCCGCCCCGCTTGACTTTGATTCTGCACGCTCGCATTGACCGTCCCGGTCTCACCCGGCCCGTAGCTTTGCTTGTCCGTAGTCACGGCCAGAACCAGATTCGACGCTTCAGCCGGCGTGGGCGCGGCACTCAACGGAGGCGCCTTCACCTCCACCATGAAGAGCTGTACATCCTTGCCCCCCCGCCCATCGCTTGCCTCAATGCTCACTTCTTGAAGCCCGAGCTGATCCGAAGTCGGCACCCACACCACCGCACCATTTGTCTTCGGGCCGGTCAGGCCCGATGGGCCTTGGGTCACCTGATACGTGACGACATCGCCGTCCGGATCGACGGCCTGCGGATAGTAGACCCAGTTCGTCCCGACCACCGCGGTGAGCGGCGGACTGCTCGCGAAGCGCGGAGGCAGATCGTCGTATTGGCTGCAAGGAATGAAGCTGTAGCCATGCACGTTGTTCTCGCGCTTCGCATCGGCGATGTTCTGGTCCGGATCGACGGTGACCACGAGCTGGATCGTGTTGGTCCCGCCGGAGGTGGTGATCGTCACATCCTGGTATTCTCCGGATCCCAAGGCCCGGCTCGTCAACACGTCTCCAATCGTGGACGAGATCCCCTGCGTCACCTGGGCAAACCGGACCTTCACCCCCGAGCCAACCCCTCGGCCGCCACCGTTCCCGACGCGAACCTTGTAGGTCGTTTGCGCGGGGCACGCGCTCGAGTCGACGCGAATGTACGAAGCGGTGAGATCGGCGCTCTCGCCGGTGTCGCCGCATTCCTCACAGACTGTGTGGCTGACGGATACCTGCGCCTGATAGGTGTTGTGAGCCTGCCAGCTTGGAATCTCATGCACCGGCACACCTTGGTCGTCAAGGATATTGGTCACGTGATAGCTCCTTGGCTGATTCCAAAGACCTCGGCCAGGCGCCCAGTTCGCGTTGCCAAATACTCGCACGCCACCGGCGTAGCTTGACCCGTTCAACTCCCCAACAATGATTTCCAGATGCCCATCTCCGTCCACGTCAGCAATGGCGGGAACTCCATTGCTGCTGTTTAGGTTGGCGTAGGTAAACAGCTCAGTTCCATTCTTCCCGCGCCAGACACGAAGCAAGGTGTCATCGTTCATGATCACCTCGAGCGCGCCATCGCCATCAAGATCGGCCAGTGCCGGACCTTCTCCAAACGGCTCTGCGGTGAACTGGCCGGCGACCCACCGCATGGTTCCGTCAGGCTCGTAGACCCCGATCCTGAATCGGTCATTGACCACAATCTCAGGCTGGCCATCACCATCGACGTCACCCACCGCTGGTAGCGACACGGGGGTGGTGTTTCCGGTCCAGTATCCGCTCGGAGTCGACTTCTTCCACTTCACCACGCCGTTGTGTTCCACGACCCACACACCGTCGGTTCTTGACAGCACGATTTCAGGCTCCGGGTCTGAATCGAGCTGCGCGATTGCAGAGCCCCTGCAGTTCATTTGCCATTCGGGGTGTGCCCACAGCACGGTGCAGTCGGAACGAAAGACGTAGGGAAGCGCAACAACCTCTTGCTTCCCGTCGCCATCTATGTCTGCGACGATATTCGGAAGGTCACTCGTCAGTGGGAAATGGCACCTCACGACGCCGTCATTCTCGACGATCGCCGTCCTGGCCACGATCTCCACTCGTCCATCGGCGTCCAGGTCTGCAACGTTCACCTCGCCCGCGGTGGACGAAAGTCCGCCGGCTTTCATCGCGGCGTTGATCAGCGAACCACTTCCCCACCGCAGGGAACCGTCTGCATTTAGCGCAATCACCCCGTTGACCGTCGCGGAGCTCGTTTGGTAAGACCCAACGAAGAATATCTCCGGGGATCCGTCGCCGTCTGTGTCTGCAACAGTAGGGGTGTACCCATAGCCATCAATACTGACTTGCCATTGAAGCGCCCCCGTCTTCCCATTGTGCGAGGAGGCTTTGCTGTCGTAGCTGCCAAGCCCGATGATATCCGGGGTGTCGTTCCTGTCTATCTTGCCATCCCCATTGTCGTCGTTGAGCTGTGCGACAGCGAGCGGAAACTCTAGGCCTGACATCGCGACCCTGTCGGCTTTCCACTTGAGCGAGGCGCGGAAGGGCCCGGGCACGGTCGTGAACCGCGTACCGTTTCCACTCAAGTCGCCGTTGTTGTCCTCGTGGCTTTCCTCGACGAGGTTCTCCGGATCGACGTAGACCGCGACTCGGTTGTCGCGGAACAGAACATCGCCGGAGACGGGGACGACCGCGTCGGTTCGCTCTCCCTTCGCCAAGGAGCTTACGGTTGTTCTACCCAGCAGCCGATCGCCGCCAGCCTCGTATCCGCTCTGGCCGTCTCGCTCCTCGTACACGATGACATCGAAGGTCGTAGTATCGGCTGTGCCCTGGTTGGCCACCGTCACGACGATAGCGCCGTCGCGGTGCAGGGTTTGCGCATCCGTGGGTGACTCCAATAGATCGATGGCTAAAGGCACCAGATCCGGCTTCAAAGTCGACGCGGGGTCGACGACGATCGTCCACTCCTGTTGTGTAGTCTCGTTTTGCGTGTCCGTCGCCATGACGCGAACGATGGTGTCGCCGACGTCGCCCGAGGTCGGAGTCCACGAGATCACGTTGGTCGCTGGGTTCAGGACCATGCCGCTAGGGCCAGACAGGACCGTGTAGGACAGGGGGCCTCCGTCGGGGTCGGTGCCATCCAGAGCGTAGAGGTAGGGCTGGCCCACCACCGCAGCCGAGGAGGGAACCGTGTCGATGGTTGGCGGCCAGGTCGTGCCTGGCTCGACGACATCCACGGACCATGCCTGGGGCGTGCCCGCATAGTTGAAGTCCAGTGCCCCGATCTCCATGGTCACGCGCGTGCCCGCAGGTACGTTGACCGGCCAGGTCACCAGGCCGGTGTAAATATCAACCGACATGCCGGCGGGACCATAGAGGCTGTTGTACCAGACCACATCGCCGGCCGGGTCGGTTGCGACAATCTGATAGGTGTAGACCGTGCCGACGACGGCACGAATCGGCGGCTTCGAGGAGATTGTCGGCGGGTGAACCAAGCCCATGGGCGGCGGGCTGTCCGTGATCTCGAGGATGGCGACCTTTCGGTTGTTGGTCTCGCATGCTTCGCGGATCTTTTTCTCGGCATCCGCGACCACGTAGTAGGCCAGGCTCATCTCAATGGTGAGCAGGGTCGAGATGGTCATGGTGAAGGTGTGTATGCCGCCCGCTTGGAGCGCGGGGATGGTCTTCGAGCCCTGCAACACCCCTCCGCTTGCGGGATCGCCCAGATAGACGGACACGGAAGCGTCCGACGCATCCGCCAGACCGAGGTTGGCCACCGAGATGCTCAAGCTCACGTCAGGACCACGTGGCGTGGTGGAGGGTGTGAACTCTGCCTTCGAGATCATGAGATCGGGCAGGGTCCCGGCCAGGGCGGCCGAAGCCAGGGCTGTCGTGTAGGCGGACTCCTCCCAAGATCCATCCGGCAGTTGGTTGGCCAGCAGATAGCCGCGTGCCGCCGGGTACTGCACCGCCATGTCCGCCCCAGCTTCCACGAGCGCAAGAACCACGAGCGCCGTGCTTCGCACATCGCTGGTGTCGGCGCCGGCAAAGGCCGGAAACCCGCCGTCAGCCTGCTGCTGCCCCAGCAGGAACTGGACCAGGGACTGGGAGAGAGCATCGACCGCTCCGATGCGCGAGATCGCGGCTACGGCCCGTAGCACTTCGGCACTTGTCTTGAGATCCGAGAGCTCCCCGTTGGCCGCACCGAATCCCCCGTCGGCGTTTTGCAGCGCGATCAGACGGTTCACGGCGGCCAGCAGCTCATTCGCGCCCAGGCTGGTCGTGCTGACCAAGGCCCGCAGAGCGAGTGCAGTATCCAGGGCGTCGCTGGTTTCGTACCCTGCGGTGATCCCCCATCCCCCGTCTCGCGAGCGCATCGCGAGCAGCTCCCCCATGGCCACCGAAAGAATCGCTTCCGAGATCGTGGGCCGCAGGGCCTCTACAAGGCGTGCCTCCAGATCGACGGTGGCAGGGGCTTGCGACGCAAGTACCTCACGCGCGGCGGAGAGGATGGGATCGCTCGGCGCCAGGGCTTCGAACGCGCGCAGTACTTCGACGCTGTCTCGAACCGCAAGCCTGTCGTCCCATCCCCATAGGCCATCCTCTCGTTGCGAGCTGCGTAGCCATGCCAGGCCACCTGCCGCGCCGTTTTCGTCGGCGACCACGGGTGGCCCAAGCGCCAACGCAGACGAAGCGACTGCTGCGAAGAATACCCAATGCTTTGCAGATTTCAGAAATCCCATGTCTCCTCCTAGCTCCAATAGGGAGTCACGGTCACGTAGCACAACGCGCTATCACAATAGGGCAACTATTCGTTAGCGAAGGATCGGGCACCAATCCGAGGCTCCGATTGGCACAGAACCCCTCACCACCAATGAGGGCGGCATCGCGAAAGAGAACCTCGGTGCCGACCTGCCCCGAGACAAGAGTCTGCCCATTGGTAGGGATCTGCCTCGGGCTGGACGACGCTCGCGCGGGCACCACCGGCTGCGGGGGAGTCGACGACTGAACCTTCGCGCCTCGCGCCCTGAGTCCGCGCGATGGAAACCGAAGATTGCTGCTCCAACTGCTCATAAGCCATCACCTCAGAGTCAATCACCGACCGCTGCCCGACCCCGAATGCCCATTCAGTGGCGCCCGTCCGATTCGGCCCAGCCGCAGATCCACCCCGGGCCACTGTCGCTGGGCGTCATTTTGCGTCTTTTGCGAAGTGTTTGTCAATCAGAAAACGAAGAAGATGTGAACCACGGGCTTTTTCTCGAGTTCCATGGATCCGATGACAGACCGCCTCCAAGAAGCTGGTCATACGGCCTCTGACGCCTTTGCGCCGCAGCGCGATAGTCGCAACCATTATGGGAAGTTGGAGTCCAGGAGAAAGCGCGAGACCGTAGTGCCGATGACCCGGCCGGAGATGCGGGCGGCTGCGCTCGACACCTGCGCCGGAGGCGCGGCATACCGCGGTACGCCGTGGGTGTGCGCCTTGGCGCGCGACGCGAAAGCGAAAGGCGGTAGCGTGGGCGGTCGGAGTTCGCGAACGTCGCGCAGGGGCGTAGTTATTTTGGACCGTCGCGCGTTGCGTGAAGGACGGCCTTCGGGCGGGATCGGCTGCCGCGGACGGGCGGCGCGACGGGGGACGCGAGGCCCGGCAGGGCGGATTCGGGCGGAATGCGCGTGAGCCAGCTTGTCGAGTTATGTGGAGATCCACACAACTCGACGAATTCGCCTACGAGCCGCTCGGTGTCGACGCCACAAAGTACCTCTACCGCCTCGTTGCCGCTCGCCACGGCCAAGGCGCCACCGTCCTCACTGCCAACACCGGCCTCGAGGACTGGAAGCCCCTGTTCCCCTCCGAACCCGCCGCCGTCGCCACCGTCGAGCACCTCGTCGATCGCGCCACCATCCTCCGCTTCACCGGCAAGAGCTCCCGCCAACCCCGCGAGATCGTCGGCGCTCCTCTCGACTCGTAGCTCGCCCCGCCTCACTGCACCCACTGCACCCGCGAGCACCGCCGGCTACCAGACCGCGGTGCTCGCGCTTTTACGGGCCAACGGCCATCGCACCCGGCACGTGCCCGCGGCGCTCATCGACGCCGGCTTGCCTACCCTTCGGGAGACCGTCGGCCACGCCTTTTCGCCGCCCGCCCGCATCCTCACGTCCCCCCACCAGCCGCACCATCACGGCCCCGGCCTCCCCACCCATTTCGGGACCAGACCGTCACCCGGAATTAGGAGTCAGGCGTCGATGAAGGACGACTCGGCAAGCGACGTCTCGGCGAGGAGAGCGGCGCGAGAGCGGAGCGTGCCCAGGAGTGCCCGAAGCAGGTTGGTGGCGAGTTTGCGGCTCATCGCGGCATGGTTTCAGG
>Ga0172363_10002300_pt1 | contig 15392 bp, 14 predicted proteins | sample LakKivs2_kivu2a2_FD_114541 | JGI IMG/M metagenome (GOLD analysis project Ga0172363, IMG submission 114541) | Sediment microbial communities from Lake Kivu, Rwanda - Sediment s2_kivu2a2 | ecosystem: Environmental > Aquatic > Freshwater > Lake > Sediment | place: Rwanda: Western Province, Lake... | reverse complement strand
GGGCTCGCAGCAATATGCCGGGCTACACCAATGGCGGCAATAAATTCGACCTTACAAAATGGAACCCCGGTTACTTTGCCCGGCTGCGCGATTTCGTCTCCGAGGCAGATAAGTGCGGCATTGTAGTCGAGCTTGTACTTTTCTGCCCGTTCTACGAAGATCAAATGTGGAACCTTAGCCCGATGAACGCCGCCAACAATATCAATGGCATCGGCACTATGAAGCGTACCGAAGTTTATACATTGAAATATCCCGACCTGATCGCTGTCCAGGACGCAATGGTGCAAAAGCTTGTCGAGGAACTAAAGGATTTTGACAACGTATATTATGAAATCTGCAACGAGCCTTACTTTGGCGGCGTCACGCTCGAATGGCAAAACCATATCGCTGAGGTTATCGTCAAGGCCGAAGCGGCATTCAAGGCAAAACATCTGATCGCTCAGAATATCGCCAACAAAACGAAGAAGGTCATTGAGCCGAACCCGCACGTCTCCATTTTCAATTTTCATTACGCCAAACCGCCCGTTGCTGTGATCGAGAACTATGGTTTGAACAAGGTTATCGCCGATGACGAGACAGGTTTTGCCGGCAGCAACCCTGAACCATATCGTCTTGAAGGCTGGGACTTTATTATTGCAGGCGGCGCTGTTTACGACAACCTCGACTACTCATTTACTGTCGGTTATGAAGATGGCACAGCGAAAATCAACGCCCCGGGCGGCGGCGGGCCGGTCCTGCGCAGGCAATTGGAAATCCTCAAAGACTTCATCAACAGTTTCAACTTCATCAAGATGAAGCCGGATGATTCGATCATAAAGAACACGCTGCCTCAGAACGCGACCGTTCGTGCACTGGCTGAAGAAGGCCGTGCATACGCGATTTACATCAACGGAGCAAACGTTGCTGAGCTCATGCTCAAACTGCCAGGCGGGACCTACCGCGCACAATGGGTCAATACCAAGACAGGCAAAGTTGACAAACAAGAAACCTTTCAGCACCAAGGCGGCAATCGACTGCTGCGCTCGCCCGCGTACACCGAGGATGTCGCTCTGCGGATTCTTCGCAGCCAGTAAGATAAGTACCCAGACATAAGAGGATAAAAGCTAACCCGCACATTTTATGCTGCCTGTGATAAGGCATCTTGCGGTAGGCTTACTGAGCAAAACCAACAATAAAGCGACAACCCGCATACAAAATAAGGGATATCAAAACTAATCCAAACAAGACGATGATAATGCCGAGCCAAAAATCTTCTTTCTGCATAGACACACCATATTTGGCCACTGCGATTGTGTGGTCTGAGCTAAGTGATTCTTGCCCCTCCAATTTAGATATGGATTTAGGTGTCTCTACGTCAGTTATTCCTCCCCATTACTTCCATATAAACTATAAGAATTGTACTGAGATAATGCAAAAAACGCTGTTCTCCAATGTGGGCTTGCACTTGCCCCAATATGGCGACGATATCGCTCTATGGATTTTTCAGATGCCGAAGAATAAGTAAGCGGCACAATCAATAAAAGAATTGATATTACTGCACTATCTGTGTATACTATAATCAAGTAAGCTGGCGGTTCATATTGAATAAAATAAAATGGTTTCGGGAAGAAAACTCGTCGCGGCGAAAGCTCCGGGTGATACTCGAGATGGTAACCTTTGGCGCCGCGCCGTAACCGGAAAAGTCTTTATTGCGCTGAGCGGCGGCGTGGATAGCTCAACTACCGCCGCACTGCTGATCGAGGCCGGTTTGGCCTGCGAAGGCGTTTTTATTATTACTAGCGATCAAAACCGACACGCGGAGAAAGACGCAGAGGAAGTTGCCAAGAGGCTTGGCATTAGACTTCACGTGCTGGACCTTCGCGGCGAGTTCGAGCGAATTCTGGACTATTTCTGCGGCGAGTATAAAAGGGGCCGGACACCTAATCCGTGCGTACTATGCAACAGGTGGATTAAATTCGGCAGATTGTGGGATTTCGCCAGAGAGAACGGAGCAGAATTTCTTGCCACCGGCCACTACGCAAGGCTTGTCAAGCAAAATGGTCAGGTCGGTTTATACGAAGCCGCCGATGACACCAAGGACCAGTCTTACGCCTTGTCAATGATCGACAAGAATGTACTGCCGCATCTTATATTACCGATGGGCGACTATCTAAAAAAGCAGACGCGAGAAATGGCGACGAAGTTCGGCCTGGGCACCGAAAGCAAGGCAGAATCTCAAGAGATTTGTTTTATTCCGGACGAAAACTATGCTTCCGTGCTTGAGCAGCGATGTCCGGACGTAGTCCGCAAAGGAAAGATAGTCGACAGCAGCGGCAAATTGCTGGGCGAGCACAACGGCATACATAAATTTACTATCGGTCAACGGCGCGGCCTGCGAGTCGCAATGGGCAGACCCTACTATGTGGTGAAAATAGATGCTGAAAGCAACACGGTTATACTCGGGCCGAAAGAAGAGCTTATGCACAAGCAGCTTTGGGCAACGGATGTAAATTGGCTTATGCCGCAAACGTTGCCTTTTCATGCAAAGGTCAAAATACGCTACAATGACAAGGGCGCTTCAGCAAAGGTTACACCGCAGGACAAAGGTGTGCTCGTTGAATTTGATGAGCCTAACCGTGCTATTACGCCTGGCCAGCTCGCTGCTTTTTACGTTGAGGAGGGAGATGATGCTAGGCTGGTAGGCGGCGGATGGATCGATGGAGCAGCCGACTAATGGCTAAGGTTAAAGAAAAACGGCGTAATGAACGCACGATCAAGCCGGGAGCAGCAAAAAATGAGAAAATTAAAAAAGACGCGAAGCCAAATCATTGAGCTCGGCGCTGTCGTGCTGTGTTTCATTTTCACCGGGCCAAATTTATCCGCTGCTGGCCCACGTCCTTATGTAGATGTAATAATAGAGGCAGAAAGACATGTATGCGCACAACACATCATGAAGAATACCATCTTTCTGCCGCTCAAGTTGACATATCATATCCACCCCACTGGTCATGACCAGGCCATAACAATATCTGTCCCTCCGGGTGCTAGTGGTCTGGATGTCGAGCATATCGCACCCGATGGTACAACAATCGGCCAAGCTATACCGCTGGAAATATGGTGGGACTCCAGAGCTGAAACTGTGGAAATAAGATCACCGACTCTGGAAACGCACTTTACTACTTGGATTTTACCCGGGACGAGCTTTGACTTTTCCAAGCTCGGCATCTATCGCATCTCTTACTTTCATCCGCGGGGCGGCCTGGAAGAAGATCCAAACGGCCCGGTATTTCAATCGAATACGCTGACCATAGCCTGCGTTACGCAGGAAAGATACGACCAGTTACATCTGATGTTGAGCAAAAATCCCGAATTGGTCCTGGCAAGTTACAAATTCAAGAACCCTCCATCATCAACGGAGTTTCCAAAGTATCGCCGGGCTGATTGTTCTCTGAAGAAAATTAACGAGTTCATAAAAGAAGGCACAAAACAGGATGAAGTACTGCTCTTATTAGGTTCACCTGACGCCGTCTATTATTCTACAAGCAGCGAAGGCCGCCGATGCGACGAGGAATGGTTCTACGAAACCAGTCCTGCCGGTGGATATTACGTAATGTTCAAAAACGGATGCGTTGTTGACAAAGGCGAATACGGTGATTGGAACGGCGAGACGGCGCGCGGCAGCTTAAAATGATAGGAGGCGTCATTGCGCAGATAGGCAAATTTTTCGAGCGGCCAATAAGCGAAACATACGATTTTATGAGAATTAGTGTTTGACTATGCCAGTGAATGATGACATTTTGAGTTTGCTCCAGGAAAAAGGAGCCCAAATGGCACAGGAAGCGCAGCGAGGGGTGATATTACAGCCGGGTGCGATCGGCGATTGTATATTAACTCTGCCGTTAGCCCAGTTTATGAAAAGGTCCCTCAGGCTGGGCGGTGTCGATATACTCGGGCACACCGAGTACCTCGGCATCCTGCCGGGCAGGACTTGCGTCGACGGCGTTCGCTCCATCGATTCTGCAGACCTGCATCGGCTGTTTACGGAAGCCAAGACTTTCGATCTTGCCGATGGTGACCCATTGATAAACTTTTTTGCAGAGTATGCCTGGATCGTCACATTTTTAGGTGAGCCTGATAGTAACTTCGAACAAAACCTGATTTACACCGCCAATTGTAGCCATAGCGCGGAAGTTATAACCTTATCGATGAAGCCTCCTGAGAGCTTTGGCCAACATGTAACCGATTTCTACAGTCAGCAGTTTATTGCGCAAAGCGGTTTGTCATTGGAATATGGGTCGGCCCATCCGGTCAAGATTCTGATAAAAACCACCAAAGCCGATAATGTCCGGGGCAAGGAAATGCTGAACGAAATAGACGTTGACCTTTCTAAAAAGCTCGTGGTGATTCATCCGGGCAGCGGTGGACGCAACAAGTGTTGGCACCTGGACAACTTTTTGGCCGTAGCGATGGCATTGCGTTCCAAAGGAATGGAGGTCGTGTTCTTGTTGGGACCAGCAGAGATGGACAGGTTCAATAACGCCAGCATCAGGGACATAAAAAGCACAGCGAGATGCCTTATGGATTTGTCTTTGACACAGGTATTGGGCATTTTGAGTTGTGCGGATGGTTTTGTGGGAAATGACAGCGGTATTACGCACCTGGCAGCAGCAATGGGCGTCAGAACACTGGCGGTTTTTGGCCCGACCGACCCCGCTATCTACAAACCTATCGGTCCAGTGGTAACGATACTATCTTGCGGTGCGTCGGCGTTCACGGAGCAGCCCTCAGCCTCTCTACAACAGGAACTTCTGCAGGTCCTGCTGGCGTAAAGACTAAAAATCTGAAATCACATCACAGTACAGTTGACCACACCTGGCATTGCGGTATAATAGTATTTTCGGTGTTTCTGTGATAAAAAGGTGGTCTATATGCAAGAACGGACCCTGGGTGAATTAGCCGACTATACGAGTGGTCGAGTGGTTGGCGACCCAAATGTGGTGATCAGATCTGCCTGTACGCTTGGGCGGGCAAAGGAAGGCGACATCAGCTTTTTGGTTAACCGCAAGTACCAAAAACAACTGCGAACTACCAAAGCCAGTGCCGTAATTGTAGGCAAAGACACTACCGAAACCGCTGTTCCACTTCTGGTGGCTGAAGACCCCTACTATGCCTTTATGCAGATTATGGTGTTGCTACATGGCCATCGAAAACACAAGAAGGTAGGTATTAGCCCGCGGGCTTCGATTTCAGATAGCGCAAAAGTTGGAGTGGATTGTCATATTCACGATTTTGTGGTAATAGCAGACGAGGCGAAAATTGGGGATGGCTGCATAATTTACCCCAGTGTCTACATCGGGCAGGGCGTACAAATCGGCAATGACAGTATTATATATCCAAACGTAAGCATTTATGACGGGTGCAAGATAGGCAGTCGTGTGATTATAAATGCGAATTCCACGATCGGCGAAGACGGCTTCGGCTACGCCAGCTACAAAGGCGTGCATCACAAAATACCGCAAATTGGCGCGGTGGTTATAGAAGACGATGTGGAAATCGGTGCCTGTTGTGGAATCGAACGAGGCACACTCGGCGATACTATTATAGGCCAGGGCAGTAAATTGGGTGACCTGGTAACGATCGGACATGGCGCCAAGATAGGTCCACATTGTTTGCTCGTTGCTCAGGTAGGTATTGCCGGCTCCACTACTCTGGGACATCATTGCGTGGTGGGCGGCCAGGTTGGCATTGTCGGCCATATCAACATCGGGAACAACGTCACAATTGCGGCCCAGGCCGGCGTTGTTAATAACATCCCAGATGGACAGGTAGTGCTGGGCGCCCCTGCTATCGAGGCAAGCCACGGCAAACGAGCCTACAGTATGATACAGTACCTGCCCCAAATGCGCCAGAACATCCGGAACCTTCAAAATCTGATTGAACAGTTTACATTATCCGCTGGGCCAGATTCCGAAAAATCGTCTGAATAATAGTAATGTATGGATAAGCCGTCGTTTCTAACTCTAACTATACACCAAAGACCACAGGATCGCACAGCACTATGTAGATCGGCGCCGATATTATGGATAATAAAGAAAGAGCCACAGAGGACACAGAGTTCACGGAGAAAAAAAACAAATGCTCTGAGTTCTCTGTGGTCTCTGTGGCGAAATTAGATGTGCTTGGTTTGATTGCCGGTGAGGGTAGATTGCCCTTTCTCGTGGCCAGCGGCGCCAAAAAGGCGGGACTGAAGGTAATTTGTGTAGGCCTTGCCGATAATGCAGAAACCAGCCTGGCTGACGAGGTGGATGTTTTTTACAGAGTTGCGCTTGCCCGACCGGGCTGCTGGATACGCAAGTTAAGAAAACACAATGTGACAAAGGCAATTATGGTCGGACGAGTCGCCAAGGCGCGACTTTTTACGCCCTGGCGGATACTACGCTACCTGCCGGACTGGCGCGCATTACGAATATACTATTGGCGGCTTCGCGGCAAAAATAAGCTGACGAGTTCGGTTTTGCACGCCGTAGCCGACGAACTGGCCGCCGGTGGGATATTACTGGAGAATTCCACCATGTACTGTAAGGAACACCTGGCAACAGCCGGCCTGATGACGCAACGTAAGCCAAGTGCAGCAGTCCAGGACGATATCGAATTCGGCTGGCAAATGGCCCTGAAGCTCAGTGAGCTGGACATAGGCCAGGCAATTGCAGTCAAAGAAAGAGAAGTGCTTGCAGTCGAGGCGATAGAGGGCACGGCGGCAATGATTGAGCGGGCAGGCCGGCTCTGCAAATCAGGTGGCTGGACACTAATCAAAGCATCCAGGCCAAGTCAGGATATGCGCTTTGATGTGCCGTGCGTCGGGCCTGATACCATCAGGAGCTTAGCCAAAAACGGCGGCAAATACCTCGTCGTAGAAGCAGGCAAAACCTTAATTATTGACAGACCGCAGACAATAGAACTCGCCAATAAATTGGGCATAACTATCCTGGGGTGCTAATGTCTTGGATAACAACTTTGACAAGATACGACATAATAGCTGCACGTTATACATCAGCAAAAACTTTCGCAACAAAAGCCTTGAACAGGCATTACTCTCTGGCCAAAAACGATTGCAAGAAAGTTACCAACTAACGAGTATCCCCTCATCAGAGTCTGCGCGCATATATAAATTCACGATCAATTTCAATGGCGTTAACAGAGGAGTTTATTTCAAGCAGTACCTGTCCAAGTCGCTTTGGAAATTCGTCAAACGACTTGTGCATACCAGTCGTGCAAAGCGGTCCTTTGTGGCGACAAAGATGTTGGCTGAAAATGGCTTTGACGTCCCTGCTATTATTGCCATGTGTGAATGCAACTCTCTTTTTGATAGACGAGATTTCTTAGCAACTCTGGAAGTCGAAAAAGCAAAGTCAATTTACCAAAGTATTTGTGAGGGAAGGCAAGGTTTGAACAGGCAGCAGTTGCGACACAGACGAGGGCTGATACGGGCATTCGGACAGACTGTAGGTAGAATGCACGCCAAGGGTATCTTTCACGGCGACCTGCGATTAGGTAATGTATTGGCCAGAAACGAAGAAGGAGGCTGGCGGTTCTTTTTCCTTGATAATGAGCGGACTCGGAAATTTAGCAGGTTACCTTGCCGGCTCCGAGTAAAGAACCTCGTACAAGTGAATATGGCCCCGCGGGGACTATTTACCAACACGGACCGGATGAGATTTTTCAAAGAGTACTGCACCGAAAACGCTGCTGCGAAAGAGCAGAAGATAGCTCTGATAAGAAAAATTCTCAAAAGAACCGACCAGCGTTTGAGCGAGAAACAAAGATGCAGCAGAGAACTTAGAAAGTGTCTCAGGACGAACGAGAGATACCTGCGAATTAAGGTGGGCAGGAACCTTGCTGTGTTTGACAGGGCCTTTTGCGGAGGTAATGGAACTGCAAATCCTGTCGATTTTGTACGACAAATAGATGCTTTGATGGATAAGGGACAGATTCTCAAGAATGACAGCACTTGCTACGTATCCCGTTTGATGTGGAATGACAAGGACATAGTCGTCAAACGATACAATCATAGGGGGCTTATTCATTCGCTGCGTCATACTATAAAGACGGCCCGTGCCCGGCGAGGGTGGCTGCACGCACATCGGCTTGGTGTACTCAACATTGCTACGCCAAGGCCGATAGGCTATATTGACCAGCGAAGAGGTTTACTTACATGGAAATCCTATCTAATAACCGAATACGTCGAGGGACAGATACTCTATTATTTTCTCAGGGATAGCAATGTCACCCAAGAAAGACGCTCAATGGTAACTCAGCAGGTTGCAGAGCTGCTGGACAAGCTCGGTAAATACCGGATAACTCATGGCGATCTAAAGCATTCCAATATCTTGATTACAAAGACAGGACCCGTTTTGACAGACCTTGATGGTATGAAAGCTCACAAGTGGAATTTGATTTACCAGTGCAGGGCTAAGAAAGACTTAAGGCGCTTTGGCAAGGTCGAGGACGTAATTTATACTGACAACATCTCTTGAAAAAACGGGCAGCAAAATTAGTAGTGCAAAGAATTTACGCATTCTTCAGATAGCCTTTTAGCATGAATAATCATTGCGTCTGACTGTTTCATAAGGGCTGAGATTCTGGACAAGGGCGAGACAATTTTCTTCAAAAGCGATGACCTTCTGATCCGGTTACAGTGTTCTGGATTATAATTATCGCCATAGAAATAATATTGTAACGATCCTAAAATGCCTTTTGATCTCTTATCGTATTTGATTTTTTGAATTGATAACCCACTTTTCTGCAGTAAACCGCTTATTGTCCGGGGGCTATAAATGTAAAGATGCCGCGGGCAGTCAAGCCCATACCACCTATCTTTGAACAGTTTCCGGTTAAAGCTATCAAAATTCGGAGTGCTTATTACACAGGAACCGTCATTTTTAAGAAGCCTTGATATCTTTAACAAAACTCCTGAAGGGTCATTTACGTGCTCAAGATATTCCCATGCAGTTATCACGTCAAAATACCTTTCTGGAAAGGGGGCCTCCAAAATTGTCCCTATATGTATATCGAGTCCATAATTTTCGTTGGCCGTTTTTGCGGCGAGCTGTGAAATGTCTAAACCATACGTCTGGCAACCTGTCAAAATCCTTATTTCATTGAGGAAACTGCCATTTCCGCATCCAACGTCCAATAGTCTGCTATGCTGGTTTAATTTCTTACAAATAAAGGATACAAAAGGTCTCCTTTGAGCTTTGCGCCTTAACTTATTCTCGTCTGATAGTTGTTCTTTCAGGCTGATTTGAAACGGTCCATAGGTTGCAGGGTAAAATTTGCCGCTATCATCAGGTGCAATTTGTGGATTCATATACACCAGGCTACATCTTTTGCATCGTACGTAAGTGAACGTGTCTTCATATCCATGCAGCCGATCCTTTGCATCGAAAAGAAATATAGATTCATCGCTTCCACACAAGTTACATAAAATATAGTTTTTCTTAATCACTTTCAACTCGATTACTTTGGGTGTTGAACAGACCTATTTGGCGTGTTTTGCGCAATACAGTTTTCAATAATATTGAGCAGCCTCTTTCCTACTACGGAGATGTCGAACTTTTCTACTTGCTGCCTTGCTGCCGAGGACATACTCTTTCTTAATTCTTCGCTCTTTATCAGCCGACTAATTGATTCAATCCACTGCGGGATACTTGTAGCATGAAATCCTGTGACACCGTTATTTACATATTCTGTATTTACTCCGACTGGTGATGCAATCACAGGCAAACCAGCAGCGGCATATTGTAGAACCTTGAAGCCGCATTTACCCCGGCTGAAGCGGTTGTCTGGCAGCGGCGCCAAACCAATGTCACTTGCAGTTAAATCAATAGCCTGTGTAGCTTCTGACCACCGCCGCTTTTCTACCGGCATATTTTGCAGTTCAAAAAAGTCGTCACATATTATTCTCAAAATAATATTGTTAAACTGATGGCCAACTTCCTCAAGAGCAGGCTTGATTTCAGCCAAGTATTTAAGTGTGCTGCGGCTGCCAATCCAGACCAGGCGAATTTTGCCATCATTTTCTGACCTGGCATGTACCTTGTATGCCTTTACATCCAAACCCGTGGGTAAAACTTCGACCCTTCGATTAAATCTACATGCGTGCTCGGCAAGATAAGAATTGCCGGCGATGACTGTGTCAGCAAGTTTTGCAGTTCTGCGAAAAGGCCTAAAATGAGAAGCGCTGTTGCGGTCCACAGCTTCAGGATCGTACATTACCGCATCGTCAAAGTCGTAAATGATCTTTTTGCTGTATCTTCGCAGCCAGTGGCCATCAAAGAAATTCAGCTTCTTCTTGTGCAGGAATACTCCATCAAATTCCTTTGCCCGCTTATAAAGGCTTAGACGTGCGAGAGAGCCAGATGGCAGCTTTGCAACCTCGCAAGATAGGCCGTCTGTCTGCAGAATATCAAGGTAGACCCCGATTCGCTGCCTGAAGCTGGCCCTCTGAAGGTTGTTTGAAAGCACTAATAAATTCATTTTATAGGCCTGTGACCACCCGAAACGACAAGCGGCTTATTCAAATCACTGGAGGAGTTTATTAATACATTTTACCCTTGGGCATATCCCCCTGCCAGTGGGAATATATCTCAGGACCGTGTTTTCAAAAATTTCCTATCCGAAGATGCCTATTGGGTATCTTTTAATCTTCCTATCATTAGGATGTTCGTTGGCGCATGGACATATCGGTATCCGGTTAGCCAACTTAAGAGTCCAAAATGAGACAACGTCTTAAGGAACTTAGCTGAAATGCCGCGCAGAATATGCCCATTTCTGTAATGTTTGTTAAAGTTCAAGGATATCCTGCCAAACTCATTGTTAAGTTTCTGAAATTCATCTACTTTGGAGGTTGCAGCCAAGCCAAAAGCTTCATTGAATTCTATTTTAGGAAACAGCTTTTTAATGCCTTCGGGTGTAAACCTCCAATAATCGTTTGGGTAACCATGGATTTTCCAGGAGAAAGGTGCGGATATAACAATCTGCCCTCTGGGCTTTAGTAAAAGCGTCAGATTTTCTGCCATTTTAAATGGCTGCTCACAATGCTCAAGAACACTAAGGCAAAAAATCGTTCCAAATCGATGGCCGTGTAATTTTGCGTCAAGATGCTCAAAATCTCCCGTGAGATCTAACACAATATCGACCCCAGTACCATCTTCCATATCAACACCTATATATTTGTCTCTATCAGCAAATAAAATTCGCAAATCCTGGGTGCTACCATAGTCTCTTGATCCGACCTCAAGAAACGGACCTTTCAAGTGCTCTGCAAACTTGCGGATGAAGGTAAGTTGGTTTCTATCTCCCATTGAGCGATGCCTCCGCCTTTGCTCTGCGAAGTGCTACGCAAAGTACGAGTAATTGTCTGTTTATTTCAGCCACAAATCGTCTATATGATTTCAGCCCAGGGCGGTACAAACCCTATCAAGATTTACAGCTTGTTTGAACAGACCCGAACATACCGTGCCAAGTCTTGCAGGTCAAGTCAGAATCGCCTGTTTCGCCAATAGTGACGGCGAACTGATACGATATTGTCCTCGGGAAGCTGTATTATTTAGGAAGGTTTGATATATTATTGACAATAAAATTCAGCGGCCTAACCGCGTTGTCTTAAATAGGAAACAGCTCCATGAAGAAAAACAAAATGAAGCTTTTTACTCTGCGTGACTATTTATGGAAAAGGAAATTCAGCTACATATCAGAGCCGCAGACAATTGATATAGGATGTACTACAGTAAATACGCACGGCATAATCACTGTACCACTTAAGATACTATTGTGCGGTATATGTACAAAAAATGGCAACATAAGAGTGCCTCTTGAACAAACACCACATTACCAATGGATAAAGGACCTTGTTGACGGAAATGACGACTCTTTCTCGAAGGAAAATTACCGTGAATATCTGGAAACTTTTTTTTCACGTGACATAAACTTCCCGTGGAGCACCGATGAGAAACTGAATAATGTTATGAAAATGGTGTCTTTCTATAAATCAGATGCCCAAAGATCTCAATCTATTACTATAATAACCGACGCTCCGAAATGGAAGTTCTATATTTGTTCGTATGTTATAAAAATCTACGATGGAGTTCATAGGGCGGCTATCGCAATGGCACTGGGCCACAAATATATCCGATGCATGGTGAAATGAATAATGAGTATCCGAAAGTACATAAATAATATACAAGACCATATAGGAGATATCTTAAAGGCACACTGCATTGCCGATGCTGTAAACAGTCTGAAACCTGAAGTTTCGCCCGTTACGATAACAGCTCCTCCGCACGCGGGACTATCCGAGTTAATAAACCTGGCCCAAAAACATGGCATAGGCACAAGTGAAAATCAAAAAGCCAAACTGACGCTAATACCGGTAGATTCCAACACGAATATGCCTCTGGCCGGTTCCACTAAAATCCTCCTTATGCCGGTCGAAAAAAAGTATAGGAAATTGTTGAGGAACCTTAGCCAGAGCCAGGCCCAACAGGCATGGTCTTACTATGAGAAATTTGATAAGAACTTAGATCTTTTTGACATCATACTGAACGAAGGGCAATCAACAAGGAAAACCCTTCTTGCTCTTATACACAAACTCTATCTGTTGCAGAGACTAAGAGAAATGCGGCAAAGGCCCGTACCAGCAGGCACTGACAGAATTAGTTGCTTCATAATCTGGGGACATGGCCTGGAACACAAAAATGAAATACTGAAAATAATTGAAAAACATTTTCAGATTGTAACGGTACAAGATAAAAAGATTCCTGATATAGCTAAATTCATACGAGATATTTATATCGAGGAAATACTTAAAATCGGCTATCATATCGTAAATAAAAACAGACACCTTTTAAAGCATAGGAAAGAAGCCACATTGATATTAGCAAAAAACAAAAAAAATCCTCAGGATTTTACCTGCTATGGTCACGGTCCAGATCAGAGAGTATGCTCTTCGATGGAAGAACATCTCAAGCAGGTCATAAGAGACACATACAATCCACGAAAAGCGGCTGGCATAAGGTCCGAACAGCATATCATACACGGAACGGAGTCGCCTTTGCAAATTGAAAATATCCTCGGGGCCTTCGAATTGAAGCCCTTAAGACATTGGCTGGAAAACAAGCAAAATGTCTGAAAAACCGCAAATCACAGACTGCCTTAACTGGCAGGATGCAGATTTCAGATACCTAAAACTTCGTCTCGAAAGCCGGAGAAAATATAATCTGAACATAGAACTTCAAACAAGGCGGGAAAACATCGAAATATTATCCCAAGCCCTAACAGAATGTGATATACCTTTCTGGATTCATGGTAAGACCCTGCTGGGCATTATCCGTTATAAACAGTTTGTCATTGAAGACCATGATGACGATATCGGCGTATTGTCAGAATACCGAACAAATGTTTGTTCCAGGCTTTACCCAAAATTGAAGGAAAACGGCTTTCAGGCAATAAGATATAATGACACAATGCTTTCTGTCATACGCAACGACAGGTACATAGACATCTGTTTTTTTGAACAGGATAAAGACAAAATCGGATATGGCAAGAAATGGTTTCCCAAAAAATACTTTGAGAAATTCGACTCGGTACTGTTTCATGGCAGAGAATATCCTGTTCCAAGCAACGCTGAAAAACTTTTGGAAATTATGTACCCAAAAAGAGTTGATAAACAAGGCATCCTGACAGATTTATGCAGACCTGCAAAGAAAGATAAAAACAAACTCAAACAGGCGAGAAGATGGATAAAGTCGAATGTCCTGCAAAAAAAGATTATAAGCTCTCTCTCATTTGAGCAATTTCTTGACTGCAAAATCGAGGATGATGCGGCGATAAACTGGACGCTTAGAGGACCTCATCTGGATTTAATCACTAACAATGGCGAGCTTAGAAAGATTGTTGATATAATTGAATACTTCAAGGCGAATTCGAGACTTGAAGATATAAAAAATAATCATGTTATTGAGACAGATACATCGGAGCCATTTGAAGAGCCAGTCAATCTGAATAACAGATTCTGGCAGACAGGTAATAACTATCTATTATACTGCATCTATTATGGCTTCAGAAAAAATATGGTGTCTTATGATATGGCAAACAACTATATCAGAAACGTAAAAGAGCCACGATTGTATAGTGCAGAATATTTCGAAAAGCTTCAGCCGATGAACGACTCAGAAATTGAGGAAATGCTCAAAGCAGTCCCCATTATAATCAATAGAAACGCTATCGTGCATGGTAAACACCGAGCATGTGCGATGATTGGAAGACTTATTGCAGGAAAATCCTACATCCCATTCTACATAGAAAAACATGCCCCTCGATTTGCCCTCAAAACCCAATAGAAATCGTCATACTATGATAGTTCACAAATCAAGAGCTTCCTTTTTGGCGGCAAGATATACACATGCGGTATAGGGGGCCTTTTGCCAGTGCTCTTTTGTTATGATGAAATTCGTGCTCTTTAGCAAATCCAGGAGATTTTCGTATTCCCAGCGACACATGTGCCCATCATCTAAAGGTTTGGTTGAAAACACTTTTAGTTCGTACTTTGCCGCCCTTATCATACCGAGACTTTTCAGAAATCTGAGAACCTTTGGCACAAAAGGCGAAACGTAGGTTGGCTTTTCACTCCGGTCAGCTTGAAGGGTGGATCGTCCCCCTGACACTGCTAAGCCGATAAGAACCATTCCACTATCCTTCAGCACCCGGTATGCCTCGATCATAACGCGGTAGGGATCATAAACGTGATCGAGCACAGACTGTATGTGAACCCAGTCGAAGGTCTTACTCTTAAGTGGGAGATTCTCACCATAACAGGCAATAAAATTGCAGGGTTGCGAAAGACTCGGATAGGCTTTCAAAAGATTAGGGCAAGAGTCAATCTCTGCAAATGATTCCAGATATGGATCGACACTGATATATAAGGGTACATCACTACCAGAAAGAAAATGACGAAGTTTGCCCTGATGCCCACCGACATCTAAAACAGAACCTTTTATCCTAAACTCCTCGGTATAGATTTCCTTGATAGAATCAATTGCTTCAAGGTATTTTTCCAACGGGTCTTTGCGCTTACTTCGAGCATCTCCCCGTTCGAACTCTTTTTGTATGTCTGACCATTTCGCCATACCCGCAGATTTGCAGTACGTTGGCGGACGAATGCAGAAATCAAAAACACTTTCATGAAGCTTTCCATTGCCGACCGTTCGTCTGAGATAGACTATTCCACAGGAAAGACAAACAAAACGAGAATCGGTTCCTTGCAGGTCACCCTTGCACAGAGGGCAACACAAAATGTTCCGAACAGTCGTGTCCAGTTTAACGAACATAACGTCCTCCATTTTTACCCGCTTTGG
>Ga0172363_10002299_pt1 | contig 15396 bp, 10 predicted proteins | sample LakKivs2_kivu2a2_FD_114541 | JGI IMG/M metagenome (GOLD analysis project Ga0172363, IMG submission 114541) | Sediment microbial communities from Lake Kivu, Rwanda - Sediment s2_kivu2a2 | ecosystem: Environmental > Aquatic > Freshwater > Lake > Sediment | place: Rwanda: Western Province, Lake... | reverse complement strand
TGTCGAGCGCGCGCAGGCGGCGTGCGTCGTCGAGGTGGCCACGCAGCACCGCCAGCGCGCGGAAGTAGGCCGCGTTCGCCGCGTTGAGCGCGATCGGGACGCCGTAGCTCAGGTGCGCGGGCGCGCCGCCGCGTCGCTCGGTCGCCGCGTCCTCGATGTCGTCGATGACGAGGCTCGCGTTGTGCAGCAGCTCCGGCACCTCGAAGACCGGCTCGGGCTCGGGCCCACCGCCGCCCGCAACGCGGTACGCGAGCCGGCCGATCGTCGTCCGCCAGCGCTTGCCGCCCCGATCGACCAGCGTCCAGACCGGCGCGTTCACCTGCCGCGCAAGGACCTCTGCCAGCAGCGCGTCGGCGTTCTCGCCGAGCAGCTGCCGCAGCTCGCCGAGGGGGAACGCTCGCGGCCACACGTCGTGGAATGCGTCCAGGGAAACGGCCGCGGCGGCCCGTGCTCGCTCGTGAATCATGCGCTTCGGTAGACGCGCTGGCCTGAGCAGCAACGGGCCACAGCCGTGCCGGAGATCAAGATCTCTGCCGCGGATGGGACGCTCACGACGGCACCGGATCCCCGGCGGGAGGCGCAGCATCGACCCCGCGCACGGCGAGGACGCCGCGCGCGAATCCGGCGAGCTCGCTCATCGAGCCGAGGTGGTGCACGCGATCGGGGAGGTGCAGGATCCCCTGCGGCACGCCACGCCCACCGAGCACGATGCTGCCGTGCGCCGGCATGCGTTCGAGCAGCGTCAGCAGGTCGCGACGCAGCGCCTCGGCGTCGGTTGCGACGCTCACCGTGCGCCAGACCAGCGCCGGCGCGTAGCGGTCGACCGCAGACAGGAGCGCCGCGGTCGGCATGGTCGGCCCCAGGTTCACGTCGCGAAAGCCCGCCTCGGCGAGGACGACGGCGGCAAACAGCGACGGCAGCCAGTACGGATCGGTCGTGAATGCCGCGCCGACCGCGACGGGTGCGGTGGCGGGTGCGGCTGGGATGAGCGAGCGAATGAACGACAACGCCTGCAGGCAGGTGTCGACCGCGCGATGCTCGACGACGATGCCTTCGCTGCCGTGCTCCCAGAGCTCGCCGGCGCGACTCAGGGCGTCGCGCACCATCCCGTCGCACACCGTCGCGACCGACTCGCCCGAAACGTAGGCGCTCACGACGAGCCCGCGGGCGACCCGCCAGTCGTCACGCAGAAAAGCGGCGTACAGCGTCTCGGCCGCGCTGGTCGCCTGCGAGTCTCTGCCACCCCGGACCGGCAGGACGTCCTCGAGGCCGAGTGCCGCCGGATGCTCGATCTGCAGACCCGACTCGCGTGCGAACCGGACGGCGTCGGCAAGGGCGATCCGTCGATGCCCGCCGGTGGTGCGCGACACGCGAATCGCACCGTCGTCCACCCAGCGCTTCAGTGACGATTCGCTCACGCCCAGGGCCTCGGCGAGGTCCCTCGGTGTCAAGAAGGCCTTGATTCGTCCATCCACGAGAATAAGGTGGTCGCTTTGAGCGAGAATTGCAACGCACAGAGCCCAACAATTCGGCAGAAAATAAAGTCTCGCTCCGCTATTGACACGCACAAGCCGCAGACCTACACACTCACCTGGACGATTTGAACGAATTCGGAGGCAGCAATGGACGTTCGATGTCTTCTCCCGAGCGGAACCTCGACACCTGCGCCACGGCTCAACGGCAGCGACGTCGAAGAGGTTCTGGAGCGCATGTTTGCACCCCCGTCGGTCGACGCCGGCCAGGTGCCGATGCATGCTCGTAGCCGGATCGACACCGGCGAGATGCGGCTCGCGCTCGCCATCCTCGAGGACGCGCTGCGCTGTGCGCTACGCCACCACCACTCGCGCATCACCGAGCAGCGGCTCGCCGCACGCGAGGCGATGGATTGGCTGCGCAGCGACGACGACGCACCGCCGTTCACCTTCGTACGCATCTGCCAGCTCTTCGACCTCGACCCCGACTGGATCCGCGATACCTTGCATCGCCACCTGTTCAAGGCGCCCACCCGGCACGATTCCTGTGCCGGCACGCGACACGCCGCGTAAGATCGAGCCAACGGCAGCGGATCGTCGCAGCAGCGGATAGCAGAGGATCTCATGAAGATCGTCGTCACCGGAGCAACAGGTTTCGTCGGGGTTCCCCTCGTGCGCGAGCTGATCGCCCGCGGGCACGAGGTCGTGGCCTGGACGCGCGACGTGTCGCGCGCGCGCATCCAGCTCCCCGCGCTGTGCACGCTGGAGTCGTGGGACGCGCACGCGCCCACCGACCCCGCGAAGCTGCGCGGGGTCGACGCGATCGTCCACCTCGCGGGCGAGAGCGTTGCCGGCAGCAGTTGGACGGAGGCGCGCAAGAAAGAGATCCTCGCCTCGCGCGTGGACAGCTCTCGTTCGCTTGTAGATGCCTTGCAGGTGCTGTCGGCGCCCGGCCGACCCCGCGCGCTGATCTCGGCATCGGCGATCGGCTTCTACGGCGACCGCGGTGACGAGCTGCTTACCGAACGCTCGGCAGCCGGGGAGGGCTTCCTTGCCGACGTCTGCCGCGAGTGGGAGAGCGAGGTCGCACGCGCCGACGCGCTCGGCGTGCGGACCGTCGCAGTCCGGGTCGGTATCGTTCTGGGCCGCGACGGCGGCGCTCTCCAGGCGATGCTGCCTCCGTTCCGCCTGGGCGGAGGCGGCCGCATCGGATCCGGCCGCCAGTGGATGAGCTGGATCCACCTCGACGACCTCGTCGGCCTCTTCGTGCACGCCGTAGAGAGCGACCAGCTCTCCGGAGCCGTCAATGGCGTCGCTCCCGGTCCCGTGACCAACGCTCGCTTCACCAGGGAGCTCGGCCGCGTCCTCGGGCGCCCGACGATCCTCCCCGTCCCGACGCTCGCGCTGCGCCTGCTGCTCGGCGAGATGTCGGCGATCCTGGTCGCGAGCCAGCGCGTCAGCCCCGAGCGCACGCTCGCGAGCGGCTTCGCCTTCCGGTGGCCCGAGCTCGGGCCCGCGCTGGAGAGCCTGCTCGCCGACGGCGCACACGAGCTGACCTTCGAGCAGTGGGTGCCGCGGACGCCGGAGGAAGTGTTCCCCTTCTTCGCCGACGCATACAACCTCGAGAAGATCACGCCCGACCTCCTGCGGTTCCACGTCCTGAAGGTCACACCGGAGACGGTCGGCGAGGGCACGACGATCGACTACAAGCTCGTGCTGCGCGGCATCCCGCTGCGTTGGAGGAGCGTCATCGAGGAGTGGGTGCCGGGCAAGAAGTTCGTCGATCGGCAGCTGAAGGGCCCCTACTCACTGTGGCACCACACGCACGAGTTCGAGCCGGCGGACGGCGGAACGATCCTGCGCGACCGCGTCCGTTTCACGGTGCCGATCGGGGCTCTGGGTGACGTCGTCGCCGGCGGCTTCGTGATGAGCGACGTGCGGAAGATCTTCGCGTACCGACACGAGCGAATCGCGGAGATCTTCGGCACGGCGTCCGGAAGGCCGAGTGGCAACGATGGAACCGAACACGGCCGCGCCGCCTGAGGCCCCCCTCCTCCTCACCGGCGCGACGGGCTACGTCGGCGGGCGCCTCCTCGCCGCCCTCGAAGCCCGCGGCCGGCGCGTCCGCTGCCTCGCGCGCCGGCCGCAGAACCTGCAGGGCCGCGTCGCCGCGACGACCGAGGTCGTGCGCGGCGACGTGCTCGACGCTGCGTCGCTCGCCGAAGCCCTGCGCGGCGTCCGGACCGCGATCTACCTCGTGCACGCCATGGGCACGACGGGCTCGTTCACCGAGGAGGAGCGCCAAGGCGCCGAAAGGTTCGGCCGCGCCGCGCGCGACGCGGGCGTGGAGCGCATCGTCTACCTGGGTGGACTCGGCGATCGCGACGCGCCGCTCTCCGACCACCTGAAGAGCCGCCACGAGACCGGCGACGTGCTGCGCGCGTCCGGCGTTCCCGTGATCGAGTTGCGCGCGTCGATCGTCATCGGGTCGGGCAGCCTGTCCTTCGAGATGATCCGGGCGCTCACCGAGCGCCTCCCGGTGATGGTCACGCCGCGCTGGGTGTCCATGCCGGCGCAGCCGATCGCGATCGGCGACCTGCTCGACTACCTGCTGGCCGCGATCGACATGCCGGCCACCGGCAACCCGATCTTCGAGATCGGCGGGGCGGAGCGAGTGTCGTACGGCGACCTGATGCGCGAGTACGCGCGCCAGCGCGGCTTGAAGCGCCTGATGATCCGCGTGCCGGTGCTCACACCGCGCCTGTCGAGCCTCTGGCTCGGGCTCGTCACGCCGCTCTACGCGCGCATCGGTCGCAAGCTCGTCGACAGCATCTGCTACGCGACCGTGGTCCACGACGACGCCGCGCACCACGCGTTCGCGATCCGGCCACTGGGATACCGGGAGGCGATCGCGGCGGCGCTGCGCGCGGAGGACCGCGAGCTCGCGCAGACGCGCTGGTCCGACGCGCTGTCGTCGTCAGGTCCGACGCCCGATTGGGGCGGCACGCGCTTCGGCAGCCGTCTCGTCGACTCGCGCGTCGTGCACGTTGCCGTCCCGCCCGCGGCCGCGTTCACGCCGGTGCGCCGCATCGGGGGCGAGACCGGCTGGCTCTTCGGCCAGTGGCTGTGGCAGATCCGCGGCTGGATCGACCTCGCCGTCGGCGGTGTCGGGCTGCGCCGCGGTCGGCGCGATCCTGAATCCGCCCGCGTCGGCGACGCGATCGACTTCTGGCGCGTCGAGGCCTTCGAGCCCGATCACCTGCTGCGCCTCAACGCGGAGATGAAGCTGCCTGGACGCGCGTGGCTCGAGTTCGAGGTGAAGGACGACGGCAAGGGAGGCTCGACCATCCGACAGACGGCGGAGTTCGACCCCGTCGGGCTGTGGGGTCTCGCGTACTGGTACGGGATCTACCCGCTGCACCAGCTCGTGTTCGCGGGCATGCTGCGCGCGCTCGCGGAGCGCGCGCAGAGCGCGGGTGCAGGCGTGGCACCGGATGGCGCCCGGCACCGCTCGGTCGACCAGGCCCACCGCGAGCGCGAACGGCAGCGCGCGTAGGCTCGACCATCGACGCTGCCGATGCCGCGGCACACTGAGCGCGCCCGCGGGCCCAGGCAACGCAGTCGCGCGCCGACGCGCCGGTCACCGTCGCAGCCGCTGATGGTAGAGGCGGACACCGCGCGTGATCGTCCACGCCAGCAACGCGCCTGCGATGGCCATGAGCGAGACCACCGCGAACGGGACCTTGAACGCGGGTGCCACACGCAGCGCCGCCCAGACCAGCACCAGCCATGCGGCCAGGTTCGCCACCCGTGCTGCATACAGCTGCAGCAGCACGGATCGCGTGACGCACCGGGCGAGCGCGATGCCGAGCGCGGGGTCGGCAGGCGAGACGGCCCCTGAGCAGTGTCCTTGATCGTTGCCGGCGCCGGTGATCTAGCTGATCGGGTGCTCAGGGCGGTATGACGCCGTCCGAAGTCTGGCCGCAGCGAGATCACTTGATCATCCCGCAGGACGCGACCGAAGTGGAGCATGCCGTGCGGAGCATGAGCCAGCCCGGAGAGCGCGGCCACGGACCGTGTTGCACCAGCACTGCGAAGCACTGTCGCTTCGGACCGCAGTGAGTCGATCCCCGTCCGGTAAGGTCGCCGTGCAGCAACCTGCTCTTGATGAGTTCCGCGCGACGCCGTGCTTCCTTACACGTGGCGCCACCGTCCACCCGGACCAGGGCACACAGGCGATCCGATGATCGGCCTCGACCTCGGACGGCTCAGGCGGCGTCTCACGGCATACCGTGACCGAGCGGTTGCGGCGGCCGACGGCAAGATCGTCACCGAGGTGGACGTGGATGCGGTGTATCGGTTGTTGCTTGGGCGGGCACCGGATCCCGATGGTCGACGGACGTTTTCCAGCATGGTTGGCCGCACGCCCCTGGCCGATCTCGTGGCCGCGATTCTCTGTTCGGAAGAGTTCCGCAAGTCCCCGCTGCACGATGCGGTCGCGCGCCGAGAGGGCGAGAGCCTCGTCGCCGTCGACGTGGGCGACGGCTTGCGCCTCTTCGTTTCACCGAACGATTCGTCGAACTCGAGCATCTACCGGAGCGGCTGCTACGAAACGCACCTCGCGCACGCGCTCGACGAGGTACTCGTTGCCGGCATGACGGTTTGCGTGGTCGGCGGCAACATCGGCTACCACGTGGTCCGGGCCGCGCGGCACGTCGGCCCGTCCGGACGTGTGGTCGCGTTCGAAGCTCGCCCGGACAACGTCTTGCTGTTGCGCCGCAACGCCGCGCTGAACGCGCTCGACAACGTCCTGGTGCTGTCGTTCGCGGTCGCGGACAAGCGGGCCCTCTATCGATACGTCCCTGCTCAAGGGACCAACGGCTACATCCAGCCACTCGAGATCTCGACCGACCCGGCCGCCGATCTCTGCGATGCGGCGCTGGTGCAGTCGATCTCGCTCGACGACCTCGATGGTCTGCTTCCGGCAGTAGACCTGTTGCTGCTCGACGTCGAGGGCGCCGAAGGCCTGGTGCTCCGGGGGGGCGCAACACCTGATCGCGGATCGACAACCGGTGATCTTCACCGAGCTGAGCTGCGGCCAGCTTGAGCGCATCTCGGGGATGAGTGCCGAGGCGATGTTCGCGCCGCTGGCGTCTCTGGGATACGCGTTCGACGTGGTCGAGTTCGCGGGTGGGCTGGTCTCGTTCGGCTCGGACGTAGCCCGCCTCGCCGGCTATGCGCGTGCGCACGTCGGCCCACACGTCGACGTTCGCTGTACGCCGGGTGCCGCCGCGCGGTGACGGCGCTCCCGGACGCGAGCGGCGAAGGCAGCAGGTACCTGGTTCGCGCGTGACACGCGACCCGTTTCCCGTTGATGGACGAAGACGCCGAGCTCGGCCTGTGGAGGAAGCCCAACGCGATGCGGACCTAGGTCAGAATCTTCGGCCCGATCGGGTCGCTCGGTGACGTCGGCCTGCTGTTCGACTCGCTCTTTCCCACCCTCCCGAAATGGGCGAAGCAACGCCCCGTCTGGAACCTGTCGAGCGATGCGTCGGCGCTCCGCGGTGGCGACCTTCCCGCGCAGAAGTCGCCGGACAGGTTCCGGATCGTCGTCCTGGGGGACTCGCGGTCCGGCAGCTTCGCTTCCGCGACGTCACGCCGTCTGCGCGTTCGAGCGCGCCGGGCGGCGGATCGACGGCACGGGCGCGTCCAGCATCGCCCGCAGCGCATCCGCCGTCGGCGTGCCGCCGCGTCGCGCCAGCTCGATTGGCGCCCCTTCCGCGACGATCTCGCCGCCGCGGTCGCCGCCGTCCGGACCGAGATCGACGACGTGCTGCGCCGCCGCGATGAAGTCGACGTTGTGCTCGACGACCACGACCGTCGCGCCGCGCGCGACGATGCCGTGCAGGACCTCGATCAGGCGCGCGACGTCGGACAGGTGCAGGCCCGTGGTCGGCTCGTCGAAGATCAGCAGCCGGCGCGCGGCGCTCTCGTCCTCGCCCTCGTCGACGAAGCTCGCGAGCTTGAGGCGCTGCGCCTCGCCGCCCGACAGCGTCGAGGTCGGCTGGCCCAGCGTCAGGTAGCCGAGCCCGACCGCGCGGAGCGCCGCGAGGCGCGCCCGGATTCGCGGCTCGTCGACGAAGAAGTCGTGCGCGTCGTCGATGGTCATCGCGAGCACGTCGCCGATGGTGCGGCCGCGGTGGTGGATCGCGAGCACGTGCGGCTTGAAGCGCGCGCCGCCGCACGCGTCGCAGGCGACCACCAGATCCGCCATGAAGTGCATCTCCAGCGTGACGGTGCCCATGCCGCAGCACTCCTCGCAGCGGCCTCCGGGGGTGTTGAACGAGAAGTGCCCGGGCGCGACGCCGGCGACGCGCGCGGCCGGCGTCGCCGCGAACACGCGGCGGATCTCGTCGTACGCCTTGAGGTACGTCGCGGCGTTCGAGCGCGCGGAGCGCCCGACCGGCGCCTGCGTCATCAGCACGACCTCGTCGAACGCGTCCATCCCCTCGAGCCGGTCGTACGCGCCGGCCTCGGCGCCCTGCCCCTGCGCGCGGCACCAGCCGGCGTGGAGCACCTGCTCGACCAGCGTCGACTTGCCCGAGCCGGAGACGCCGGTGACGCACGTCAGCCGCCCGTACGGGATCGACACGGTGACGTTCTTCAGGTTGTTCTCGCGGGCGCCGTGGATGGTGAAACCACCGGTGAAGCCGTCGGCACCGCCGGCGACGACGCCGTCACGCGCGGCCCCACCCTTCTTCCCCGCGCTGCGGCGCGCGCGCTTCGCCGCCGCGCCCGTCGCGGACACGGGCGTGGCGGCCGCATCCGAGGCGGCCGCGTCCGCGAGCCGCAGCGCACGGGCCTCGAGCAGCCGCGCCGTCTCCGAGCGCTCGACCGGCATGTCCCCGGGCGACCCCGCGTAGAGCACGCGCCCGCCGCGCGCGCCGCCGCCCGGGCCGAGGTCGAGCACGTGATCCGCACCGCGGATCACCACCGGATCGTGCTCGACCAGCACGACCGTGTTCCCCGCGCGCGTGAGGTTGCCGAGCACGTCGAGCAGGCGCTGCGAGTCGCGCGCGTGCAGGCCCACGGTCGGCTCGTCGAGGCAGTACAGCGTGTCGGTGAGCTTCGCGCCGAGCGCGCTCGCGAGGTGGATGCGCTGCGCCTCGCCACCAGACAGCGTGCGCGCCTGGCGCGCCAGCGTCAGGTAGTCGAGGCCGACGGCGATCAGATAGCGCAGCCGCGCCTGCACCTCGGCGAGCAGCGCCGACGCACGCGCGCGATCCGCGACGTCGAGGTCGAGGCTCTCCGTCCAGGCGAGCGCTTCGCCGATCGGCAGCGCGGTGAGCTGTGCGATGTCGAGCCCGCCGACGCGCACCGCGAGCGCTTCGGGGCGGAGCCGCCGCCCCTCGCACGCGGCGCACGGCGTGTAGCCGCGATAGCGCGCGAGCAGGATGCGGACGTGCGTCTTGTAGCGCTTGCGCTCGAGCCAGCGGAAGAAGCCGCGCACGCCGGGGAAGCGATGCGCGCCGCGGCGCCGTCCCGGCGCATCGGACGGCTCGCCGTCGAGCACGAACGCGCGCTCGTCCGCGCGCAGCTTGCCGTACGGCACGTCGGTGCGAACGCCGATGCGTGCGGCGACCTTCAGCATCCACTCCTGCAGCTCGCGGTTCGACGGCGTCTGGAACGGCACCACCGCGCCGTCCGCGAGGCTCACGCGCGGGTCGGGGATCACCTTGTCGAGGTCGACGCCGGTCACGCGGCCGAAGCCCTCGCACGTCGGACACGCGCCGAGCGGGCTGTTGAAGGAGAACAGCTGCGGCGTCGGCTCGGGCTGCTCGCGGCCGCAGTCGCGGCACGAGAAGCGGCGGTCGAGCGCGAGCACGCGACGCGACGGCGTCGCTGCGCCGTCGTCGGCCGGCTGCAGGAGCAGCCGCACACGACCGCGCGCCAGCGCGAACGCGCGCTCGAGCGCCTCGCGCTGCCGCGCACCGCCGGTCGAGCCGGCGACGAGGCGGTCCACCAGCACCGGCAGCTCGGCGCCGGCGCGGGCGTAGAACGCCACGGCTTCGGCGGCGAGGGCAGCGCCGTCCGCCGCCGGGCCGTCCTCGCGCGTGGGCGCCTCGGTCGCCGCGCCCTTCTTCGCCTTCGCCGGGCGGCCACGCTTGCGCTTGCCGGACGGCGCGTCCGGCGCCGCGTCGGCGGCCGCAGGTGGCGCGGACGCGACCGCACCGAGCCGCCGTGCGAGCTCCTCGACCGCGACCTCGTCGAGCCGCACGATCGCGTCGTCGAGCCAGAGCCGCGTCTGTCCGCTGCGGACCAGCCCGCTCACGATCTCCGCCAGCGGCAGCCCGCCGACGTCGACCGGCGCGACCACCAGGACGCGCGTGCCCTCGGCGAGCGCGGCGACCTCGCGCAGCGCGCCGTCGACGTCGTCGCGCACCACGCGTCCGCTGCACGCCGGACACGTGGTCTCGCCGACGTGGCAGTAGAGCAGCCGCAGGTGGTCGTTGATCTCGGTGATCGTGCCGACCGTCGAGCGTGCGTTGCGGATGGTGTTCTTCTGCGCGAGTGCCACCGCCGGCGGGATGTTGCTGATGAAGTCGACGTCCGGACGCTCCATGCGCTCGAGGAACATGCGCGTGTACGTGGACATCGACTGAACGAAGCGGCGCTGGCCCTCGGCGTAGAGCGTGTCGAACACCAGGCTCGACTTGCCGGAGCCGGACACGCCGGTGACGACCGTCAGCGCCTCGGGCGGGATCTCGCACGAGACGTTCTGCAGGTTGTGCGTCCGCGCACCGACGATGCGGATGGGCTCCTTCACGACCCACCAACGGTGGCACGCGATGTGCCACCCTGCCAGCCCGCAACGGGTGCGTCCGCCGCAAGTGGCCCTCACCGTCCTCGGATTCACGACGCTGCCGGTGGCGTTCGCGTGGGCGGAGATCGCCTTGCCGACCGCAGCTGCCCGCTCGTCGTCAGATGAATCGGCCGTGCCGGTTCATCCTTCGTGGTCGGCGAAGCCGGTGCGGACGTCAATCCCCGTCAGGGCCGGGCGATCGCTCGCGGGGAGTTCGATGCTCTCAGGGTTCGTGCTACGCGTGAAACGTGCCGATCGTCTCCGTGTTCCTGCGGATCGTCATACGTGTGTTTCACGACGATCACCCGCCGCCGACATCCATGTCGAGTATGGGGAGTACGCCGGGGTCATCGAGATCGCTACGGGCCGCCTGCTTGGTGGGCGGCTCCCCCCTCGGGTGCGGCGCCTCGTGGAGGAGTGGCGCCAGTCGCGGCGTAGCGAACTGGGGCGGGCATGGCTCGAAGCACAAGCGGGCCAGGCGCCCCGTCGGGTCAAACCGCTCGAATGAAGGGTGGGGTAGCTCATGAAGTTTGGACATCGGTTGAAGCGGATCGTCTCCTGCGACGTAGAGAACTTCCGCGTGACCCTCGAATTCATCGATGGATCTCGAGGGACCGTCGATTTGAGCGAATTGTTTCGTCGTCCGGGTCGCCGGCCGTTGCCGCTCGAGATCCGCCGAGGCCAGCTCTTCGACCGCTGCTTCGTCGAAGCAGGTGCGCTGGCGTGGCCAAACGGATACGAGCTATGCCCCGACGCGCTTCGGGCTCGGATCCTTGCCGCGAGCCACCGTGCCGCCTGACAGGCGCTGAAGCGACGGACCGGAGTGGCTACCGGATCGACGGTCTCGCCTTCCCGTACCTGCCGGCTCGGACCCGTGGAGGAGCGGACGCCGATCGCGCGAGATCCCGGAGGTGGCCGCCCCCGACGTCACGAGATCTGGGCCTGCGCACCCGACGCGCCGGAGCGGCGCGAGCTGCTCGCTGCCGAGCAGGTAGCCGAGCCCGTCGGTCGTGAACGCGATCGCCTCGGCCTGCGGCTGCGCCGCCGCCACGACCTGCACCAGAGACGCGCCGAACACCTCCTCGAGCAGCAGCGCGCCCGGCAGGCGCAGCTCCCACACGCGCGAGTAGCTCCGCAGCAGCACGCTCTCGCCGCCCGGGTGCGCGTCGGCCGCCGTCAGGAAGCCGTCGCTCGGCGACGACGGCCCGAGGGTCGCGACCGGCGTCGCGGTGCCGCCGCCCGGCTGCCCGAGACCGTCGAGCCGGAAGACGTCGCCGAAGCCGGTGAGAACCTTGCTGACCACGAACAGCCGTCCGCTCGCCGTCTCCGCGACCAGCGACTCCGCGTCGCGCGGCCCGCCCGGGTAGGTGAACGGCAGCACCGTGACGGGCAGCGTCTGGCCCGGCGTCAGGTCGGGCTCGGGCAGCCGGTAGATCGCGACCGAGCTCCGCACGGCGTTGTTGTCGCCGACGTCGGCGAGGTAGATGCACCACGCGCTCGAGGTGGCGCCGCAGCGCGCGACCGCGACGTCCTCGATATCCACCGCCGCAGCACCGCTCAGCGCGTAGCTCTGCAGCAGGGTGCCGTCCGCCGCGAGCGCGTGCAGCTCGAACGCGTTGCCGGAGTCGTTGTGCGCCCAGTACACGCCGGGAAGGCTGCGGCTCGCGGCGAGCCCGGACAGCTCGGGCAGCACCGCGGGCGGGCTGCCGGCCGACGTCGCCGGCGTCGCGTACGACGGGCAGCCCGCGCCGGACACGTCGTCCGGGACCAGGGTGTCGATCGTGATCGCCACGCTGTCGTTGCCGGGATCGGCGTCGGCGATCGCGCCGCTCGCGGACACGCGGACCGTGCAGCGCGCCGGCGACGCGCCGTCCGCGGTGGACCACAGCGGCGGGCGGACGAGCAGGTTCGCGGTGACGGTCGCGCTCTTGCGCCCCCCGAGCGTGACACCCGGCTGGACGCCCGGCGACTTCGCGTCGGCGTCGAGCGACGCGATCGTGCCCGTCGGGCAGTCGCCGTCGTCGCCGCTCAGCGTGAGCGCGGCCGGCGTCGCGGCCGCGTTGTGCAGCTTGATCCTGACGGGCACCGCCTTCGACACGCCGGCCGCCGGCAGCGTCACGCGGAGCGGCTTGACGGGGCTCGCGACCGCCTCGGACGCGGGTGGCGCAGCCAGGTCGTTGCGGTCCACCACGTCCACCTCGACCTCGAGGACGTCGTTGCTGTCGCGCGGATCGACGTTGCCGGCCGGCGAAGTCACGCCCGCCTGCACGCGGACGCGGCAGCGGACGGGCGCACGCGACGACGGCGTCGCCACCGCCGACGCCGGCACCTCGACGGACACCTTGCCGCGCGCCGAGCCGCCCTGCGCGACGGTCACCGCCGGCTGATCGCCGGCCGCCCGCGCGTCGAAGTCCGCTCCGGTCACGATCGTCCCGCCGGGGCAGTCGAGGGCGCTCGCCAGGACGTTCACGGTGATCGGCCCCGAGCCGACGCCGGACGGACGCTGGTTCGCGTTGCGCACCTGCACGGCGAAGGTCCGGGTCGCGCTCGCCCTGCCGCGCGGGATGCTCAGCCGCTGCGGCTTGACGGCCGCGAGGACGGCGTCGCTGCGCTCCTCGGCGGCGCCGGCGGTGCTCACCGGGCCGAGGACGAGCGCGCCCGCGAGGGCGACGAAGGCGAGCGTCGGGAGCGCGCGGCGGAGCGCGGTGTCGTTGCGTGGCATCGGCGCAGCCAACACCACCGCGGCAGGTCCGCGCAATCGGAAAGTCAGGGACGCGTCGCGGCGGTGTCGCGCTCGGGCTTAAAGACGACGATGCCGAGCGGCGGCAGGGTGATCGCGATCGACTGCGGGTGGCCATGCCAGGCGGTCGCGTCGCTCGCGACGCCGCCCAGGTTGCCGGTGCCGCTGCCGCCGTAGTCGGACGCGTCCGAGTTCAGCACTTCGCGCCAGCGCCCCGCGTGCGGCACGCCGACCCGGTAGCCGCTGCGCGGCACCGGCGTGAAGTTGCACGCCAGCACGATCACGTCGTCCGCGTCGCGGGCGCGGCGCAGGAAGCTCAGCGTGCTGTTCTCGCTGTCGTTGCAGTCGATCCACGCGAAGCCGGCGGGGTCGCAGTCGAGCTCGTGCAGCGCCGGCTCGCGCGCGTACGTCGCGTTCAGGTCGGCGACCCAGCGCTCGATCCCGGCGTGCGCCGGCAGCTCGAGCAGATCCCAGTCGAGCTGCACCTCCTGGTACCACTCGTTCCAGGTCGCGAGCTCCGCGCCCATGAAGAGCAGCTTCTTGCCCGGCTGGCCGAACATCCAGCCGAGCAGCAGGCGCAGGTTCGCAAAGCGCTGCCAGTCGTCGCCCGGCGCCGTCCCGCCGGGCATCTTGCGCAGCAGCGAGCCCTTCCCGTGCACCACCTCGTCGTGCGACAGCGGCAGCACGAAGTGCTCGGAGAACGCGTACATGCCGCGGAACGTCAGCTGCCCGTGGTGGAACTTCCGGTGGATCGGGTCGAGCGACATGTACTGCAGCGTGTCGTGCATCCAGCCCATGTCCCACTTGAAGCCGAAGCCGAGCCCGCCGACGTACGTCGGCCGCGACACCATCGGCCATGACGTCGACTCCTCGGCGGTGGTCTGGACGTCGGGGAACGCGCCGTAGAGCTCGACGTTCATACGCCGCAGGAAGTCGATCGCGTCGAGGTTCTCGCGCCCGCCGTGGCGGTTCGGAATCCACTCGCCGGCCTTGCGCGAGTAGTCGAGGTAGAGCATCGAGGCGACCGCGTCCACGCGCAGGCCGTCGGCGTGGTACTGCTCGATCCAGAAGCGCGCGCTCGACAGCAGGAAGCTTCGCACCTCGTTGCGACCGTAGTTGAAGATGAAGCTCTGCCAGTCGGGGTGAAAGCCCTGGCGCGGGTCGCCGTGCTCGTAGAGGTGCGTGCCGTCGAAGTAGCCGAGGCCGTGCTCGTCGGTCGGGAAATGCGACGGCACCCAGTCGAAGATCACGCCGATGCCCGCCCGGTGCAGCGAGTCGATCAGGAACATCAGATCCTGCGGCGTGCCCCACCGGCTCGACGCCGCGAAGTAGCCGGTCGTCTGGTAGCCCCACGACGGGTAGTACGGGTGCTCCATCACCGGCAGCAGCTCGACGTGGGTGAAGCCGAGACGCGCGACGTGCTCGACCAGCAGCGGCGCGATCTCGCGGTACGTGAGCATGCGCGACGGATCGTGCGGATCGCGCCGCCACGAGCCGACGTGCAGCTCGTAGACCGACATCGGCGCACCCGCCGCGTTGCGGCGCGCGCGCCGCTCGAGCCACTCCGCGTCACCCCACTCGTAGTCGAGCGTCCATACGCGCGATCCGGTGCGCGGCGGGACCTCCGCGTGGACCGCGAACGGATCGGCCTTGTCGGCCGCGTAGCCGCCGTGGCGCGACACGACGTGATACTTGTACGCGGCAGCACGCACGACGCCCGGGATGAAGCCCTCCCACACGCCCGACTCGCCGCGCACGCGCAGCTGCTGCGCACTCTTGCTCCAGCCGTTCCAGTCGCCCATCACCGCGACCGACGCCGCGTTGGGCGCCCACACGGCGAAGTGCACGCCGGCGACGCCGTCCACGACGCCGGGGTGCGCGCCGAGCCGCTCGTGCAGCCGCAGGTGGCTGCCTTCGTTGAACAGGTAGAGATCCTGCTCGCCGAACAGCGACGCGTCGTGACGCACCGCCGCGATTCGACCCGTCCCACCGGCTGCGCTCTCGTTCGTTCCGGCCACGTCCCTTCGCTCCTGCTTCCACCATGCCGCGCGCGACGGGCCTCGACCAGTGCGCTTCTCGCTCGTCGTCGGCGGCGGCTCAGGGAAAGATGCCGCGCCGGCGCTTCGCCTCGGCGATGCGCGAGACGCCGCGGATCATCGCCGCCGTACGCAGGTCCACGCCGCGCTGCCGTGCGGTGGCCAGCACGTCGGCGAACGCCCCGGTCATGAGCTGCACGAGGCGCGCGTTGACCTCGTCCTCGCTCCAGAAGAAGTGCTGCAGGCTCTGCACCCACTCGAAGTACGACACGGTGACGCCACCCG
>Ga0172363_10002298_pt1 | contig 15399 bp, 16 predicted proteins | sample LakKivs2_kivu2a2_FD_114541 | JGI IMG/M metagenome (GOLD analysis project Ga0172363, IMG submission 114541) | Sediment microbial communities from Lake Kivu, Rwanda - Sediment s2_kivu2a2 | ecosystem: Environmental > Aquatic > Freshwater > Lake > Sediment | place: Rwanda: Western Province, Lake... | reverse complement strand
GCTATTCCCGGTGAAGGCAACTACATCCTCAATGGCACAAAACTGTTTGTCCCCGATGCTTATATAGCTGACTACCTGCTATGTGTAACCAGGACGAAATCTGAAAATGGAATTACCATATTCATGATAGATGCCAAGAACCCACAGATTAATTACACTCTTTTAAAGAGCATCGCCGGTGATAAGCTGTGTGAGGTAGTTTTTGACCAACTACCAGTACCTAAAGCTAACATTTTGGGACGGCTTGACCAGCAATGGAGTGCAGTGCAGAAGATAATCGAACGGGCAGCAGTGGCAAAATGCTGCGAGATGCTTGGCAATCTTCAGCGAGTGCTAGAAATGACACTCAACTACGCTAAAGAAAGGAAGCAATTTGACCGCCCAATTGGTAGCTTTCAAATCATACAGCATTATTGCGCTGACATGGCAACAGATGTTGATAGTGTCAGGTTTAGCACATATCAAGCGGCCTGGATGTTAAGCAAAGGATTGCCGTGTACCAAAGAAGTGGCCATAGCCAAGGCTTGGGTAGGCGAGGCCTCACAGCGCGTCATTAACTTGGCGCACCAGATTCATGGGGCAATTGGGGCTACCATGGAACATGAACTATATCACTACACCAGGCGTGTCAAGGCTGGAGAGCTTGCCTTCGGCGACGCTAATTTCTACAGGGAAGTGGTAGCCAAAGAGATGGGATTGTGATTGTTCAAAGGTGAGATGGTTGCTGGCTTTTAAGGATGACTAGCTAAAGTCAGCGAGCTTCGTTTCTAGATCTTTTTGTCTTAAGGATACCGTCAAATCTCCCCGAGTTCTTTCGATAATGTTCCGTATGGTGTCGGTGGTTCGCCTCAAGCCATGAGCGAGCAATTCAGGGAAGTCCATGGTTATCAATATCCCATAGATTTCATCCATTATGGTCAGTAACTCCTCACAACGAGAAAAATCACTCCGTCTCAGACTATCTAATATATATCTCCGCAACTCTCCTACGGATTCCCCTAAGCCATCAAGATAGGCGGCATTGCCTACGCCCAGTGCTCCTGGTTTCGGCAAGTCTTCCCCGGCTATCAAGGCTAAGGTTATGTATCCTTCTGCGAACTCCTTTTGAGCGTCGTGAACGAAACCTGAATGAAGTAGCCTTCCATGTCCAGCCAAGTCGTGATTTAACTCTCGAAGTAATTCGTGAGCTGAATCAAGGAGTTGCTTTGCTTTATCGTGCTCTTGGCGATGTACAGCACGTGTAGCATCAGCACTGTAGCGGATTACCCGCCGGCAACTACGCAAAGTTTTTTCTCGTGCTTCATCCTCAGCTGCAAAGTAGGGACGAAGCTCAGCAGCGATAATCTCCAACTCTTCTACTGGTTTTGACATTCCCCTTTCACCGATTCTACTTTTGCGACCAACTTTTGTACAGCTTCCCTGATATCTTTATCGCTCAAGACAGCGCTAATCACAGATACAGCATCAACGCCAGCAGCCACTACCTCACTAACATTATTCTGGTTTATGCCGCCAATGGCTACTAAAGGTATAGACACTATTTGCTTGAGTTCTCTTATTATATCCACTCCTACCACAGTGGCTTTCTTTTTCGTTGTTGTGGGAAATATAGAGCCCACGGAAATATAATCCGCTCCTTCATTTTGAGCTTTTGTCGCTTGAGATAATGTAGTGACGGAACAACCAACTATTTTGTCTATGGGCAATTCCCTGCGGACTATAGGCAGGGGCAGGTCTTCCTGCCCAATGTGAAGTCCATCGGCGTCAACAGCCATAGCTAAGTCGAGATAATCATTTATTATGAATAGAATATTCGCTTGACTACAAAGCTCCTTCAGCTTTTGCGCTATGAGTAGTAGTTTTCTCTTTTTGTCCTGATAAAATTGGGACTTGTCGCGAAGTTGAATTACCCTGGCACCGCCCCCAATAATTTGCCTGGCGATGTCCAGCTCATCCCTGCCCGCCAAAAATTGCCTATCGAGAATAACGTAAAGTCCGAGCATTCTTTCTGTTTTGTCTCGGCGTGATATCCTAGAAATCAAATCTTGCTCTAAGGTATAGACGGTAAACCTCATTTGTTCAAAGCTGGCTGAATTCAGCATTGAACTTACCTCTGGCAATTTAGCTAGCTCTTCTACCACGCGAAGAGACTCTTCTACCCTTTTAGCATTGGCTGTAACTAAATCCAGCGAGCCTTGCAGTGAGGTTGTTTTTATATTAAGTTCTCTCTCGCCTGGTGGGACAGGGTAAGGGTGCCCCACATCATGTTCGGCATCTCTCTGAGACAAGAGCCCTATCCTCAGCGGTTTGGTCTCTTGGGCTAAATCATGGCGTACAGCTCTTAACCGCTGGCTCAGTTCAGTATTGTCGAGAAGAAAGCGAGCGACATCTTCCAGAACTCGCAAGCCTTCACTGGAGCGGTTTAGGTTGGCATCAATCATGCGCAACAGGTGGTGAGGCACTTTCCAAGTCCTTCAGTGGCACAGGCAACATGTCGGCTATGGTTGCTCGTATCTGTGCCTGCATCCTGGACGGTAACTCCTGTTCAATGTCCTGGAATTTCTTTTCTACACAGCAACCAATAGTGCGATGCTATTCGTCCTCCTATCCTATTTTACCTTAATTAATAACTCAATTTTAGCATATTAGATGGTTGACTACATAAATCTAACACCTCAATCCTAAATCCTGAACAATCCAAAATACAAAATGCTTTTGAAATATGGGAATTGTTTGGCACTTGAAGCTTTTACTTGACTACCCTATCCACATTAGATTTGGCCAGCAGCTGGTCGGAGTGGATGGGAGTGTTTCGAAGGCAACACGGTCCTGTATAGCTACTACAGGTAGAATATCCTGTTGCAGTTATTGCATTGAATTAAATCCCCAGCTTTGACTTTCTGCCATTGACTCGTAGGCACGGTGACATGGCATCCCAGGCATCTTCCTTTCTCCACTTTGACCACAGCTTGCTCCCTCGTTAGCCTGAGTCGCTCATAAGTATTGAGGGCTTCGCGATCGCTTTGCTGCGCTAGTCCATCACGGTTCCTTCTGAGCTTAGCAAGCACGGTTTCAAGTTCGCTTTTCTTCTGTCCAAAAGTCTCTTGCCGCTGCTGCCAATCTCGTTTTAATTGTTCAAGCTCTTCGGCGTTAATTTTTGCCTTAGCTCCTAGCTCCTCCACCTGGCTCATTAATCCTAAGAGGACATCTTCTTTCGTCCTAATCTGGCTCTTAAGGCTTTTAACTTCTTTCTCAAGGTTAACCAGTTCCTTGGCATCCTTGGTTGTGCCACTGTAGAGCTTGCTGTTAATCTGTTTAGCTTTTTCTAGAAGGTCTTCCAGTTCCCATTCAGAGCTCTTTTGCTTTCTCCTCGCGTCTCCTAGTTGTTCATTCTGTGAAACTAGTTCGGATTCGGCGGCAACCAGGGCCTTGTTGTCGCTTAACTGATTTTCAACCTCATTTAGCTCTTGTTGCTTCTTTTGAAGCTCGAGGTCAATCTGCTGCAGCCTGTAAAGTTGTTCTGCCAAACTCATGCTGGGCTTATTGTAGAAGTCAAGTAGGGATATTGTCAAAAAATGCGGTAGTTAAAGCTGCACGATTCTGAGCTTGACGCGGCATTTTTCGGCAGCGACAATGGCCTCTATCTGGGATACAACCTCATCAAGCTTATTCTGTCGGCATGTTATTATATAATCGAAAAGCGGCAGGCTTTTTATTTCCTCTTGAGCCTTTTCCAGTCTTAGAGCCAAATCTGTTGGAGATTCGCTATGCCGCTTCCTCAACCTCTTTTTCAGTTCTTCCTCTGAAGGGGGCATGAGGAAAATAAATACTGCTTGGGGCAGGATTTTCTTGATACTAGCGGCACCCTGAACATCCACTTTGACTATTGTATCTACTCCTGTGGATAAAGCTGAAGTAATTTCGTCTCTTGGCACACCATAGTAATTGCCATAGACGTTGGCCCACTCCAGGAATTGGTGTCCATCCATCATTTGTTGAAATTTTTTCGGTGAAAGGAAGTGATAATCCATTCCATCCTTCTCTCTGGCACGCTTAGGGCGTGTAGTAGCAGTAACGACATAGTGAAAGTGACACCCTAACTTTCTCACCCTGGCAAGAACCGCATCCTTGCCTACTCCCGAAGGACCGGAAAGAACGATGAGCAGGGGTCGAGAGCTTTTGGTACCTCTTCGCTTTGTTCGAAGCTTCGGCTCAAGTCTGTGGTCAGATACTTCCCAAGTCAACTTTTTCCTCAGACGGCATGGAGGCAGTGGCTAGTCTGTTAGCGATGGTCTCCGCTGTCACGGCAGCCAATATTATATGACCAGTGTCGAAAAGAATGGCAGCCTTGGCTTTCCTGCCACGAGTGGCATCAATTAAGAGATTCTTTTCTCTTGCTTCCCGAATGAGTCTCTTAATTGGTTGTTGATTTAGGGAAAGGAAAGCAATCGCCCTATTTACAGCAATGACACTTCCAAAACCGATATGAACTAATTCCGTAGCCATATTGCCTCCTAACTTAAATCTTAAAATTCATTTTATTGTAACTACGTAACCTTCTTATATCACTCTGAGTGAAGCAAGGGGTCTTTGAGATTCTTCGGTTGTGGAGTTTATACCGAGCGAAGCCGAAGTACTTCCTCAGAATGACATCAAGGGCGAGTAGTTACATTTTATTTTGAACTTTTGTCATTAGTGATTCAACATTGTTTAGCATTTAAGCTTCTGTGTGCCTTATCAGTACTTAGCGCTTGTTGCAAATCTCGCCAGAAGGTAGGATATGATACCTGTGCCACCTGGGCATGCTTGATAGTTGTTTCTCCTTTGGCTACCAAACCGGCTACTGCCAGGCTCATCGCTAATCGGTGGTCGAAGTGGCTGTCAACCTCTGTGCCTGATAAAGGTTTGTCGCCATAAATGACCATGCCGTCCGGCAATGGCTCAATTTTAGCCCCCAAGTGGGAAAGTTCACTTCCCACAGTGGCAATCCTGTCTGATTCCTTTACCCTCAGCTCCCTGGCATCCCTGATCACAGTTTTCCCTTTAGCAACACAGCCAGCTACGGCTAACACGGGAATCTCATCAATGAGGCGAGGAATAGTATCACCACCGACCTCTGTCCCCGTTAACTCGCTAGATTCTACCACAATGTCGGCTAAAGGTTCACCTGCTTCCAGACGTTCGTTATATATTCTTAACTTGGCTCCCATAGCCAGGAGAATATCTATGATTCCCGTTCGTGTCGGGTTAATTCCACAATCCCTTATAACTAACCTTGCATTAGGATGAATAGCTCCAGCAACCAGGAAGTAGGCTGCTGAACTGATGTCGCCCGGGACGCGAAGGTCGACAGGAACTAATGGGTTGTTTAAAGGCAGCAAAGAAATCGAATTTTTTTGGCTTTCCAGACTGGCTCCCATCCATCTAAGCATTCTTTCCGTATGGTCCCGGGAAGGGGTTATCTGGTGCAAGATAGTGTTACCGCAGGCGAAAAGACCGGCTAGTAGAATCGCTGATTTAATCTGAGCACTGGGAACAGGCAAGGTAAAATCTATTCCCCTTAACTTTCCTCCCTTAATGACCAGAGGAGCAAAGGAATCTCGCCCCCTACCCCAGATATCAGCACCCATCAACCTCAGTGGCTCAATCAACCTGTCCATGGGGCGATTACGAAGAGAGACATCCCCGGTAATGACAGATAGGAAAGGCTGAGGGGCAAGAAGACCGCCGAGAAGGCGCATCGTGGTGGCACTATTTTCGGCATTCAGTACATTGCTCGCCTCCTTAAGACCATCTTCGCCGGTTCCCGAGACCAATAGAGTATATGAGTCCGACGACCCCATTCTGTCAATTTTCACCCCCAGAGCTTTGAGACACCTGACTGTAGCCAGACAATCTCTCCCCGGAGCAAAATTATTAATCCTGGCTCCATCTCTGGTTAAGCTGTTCAGGATGACAGCGCGATGGGAAATAGATTTATCACCGGGTAGAATTATCTCCCCTTCTAACGTGGGACAAGGTTTGATGGTTCTTGTCTCGGCTTTAGCCGAAGACAACTTTAAGCCGACAAATTGTTCAGCCACTCTTGTCTCGCTTTGTTAGCCTCAGTTAAGGCTTGTTCCAGGCGTTTATCTCCCTCAGCCACCAGTTGGCCATACCTCTCTAATTCCTTGCTGAATTTATCTATCCAGTTAACTATAGCTTCCTTGTTGCTAAGGCAGATTTGCACATTTACCTCAGGATTTCCCGAAGCCAGGCGACTAAGGTCATGATAGCCGGAGGCTGCCAGTTTAGACATTTTTGACCAGGAGGGATTCTTGGTGGTTAGCGATACCAGGGCTGCCGAGAGCAACATGGGGAGATGACTGATGCCAGCCACCAAATTGTCATGCTCTTGAGCATCAATGAAAAAAGGTATGGCCCCAAGCCTCTTGACTATGCCTGTTACCGTATCTATCGATTTTGGCGAAGCTTTTTCTGATGGGGTGAGACAATAAGTACACCCCCGAAATAAGTCGGCTTTGGCAGCCTGGATGCCGTAAGTTTCCCTCCCGGCCATGGGATGTCCTCCAATGAAGTCCGATGTTGGCGGCAGTATTGTCTCGGCCCATTTCATAACGTGAACTTTCGTGCTGGCGGTGTCGGTGACAACGCAACCGGAGGTAAGATGGGAAGCTATCGTGGAGAAGATTTCCTTCACCGTCAGGACTGGTGTGGCGATAATGATAAAATCAGCTCGCTTTACCGCATTCTTTAAGTTGGTTTCGCCTCGCTCAATAGCACCTGAACTTAGGGCACTGGCTATAGTTTCCTGACGACGGCTACAGCCGACTATTTCCCACCCAGGCTCCTTCCCTTGCCTTAAAGCTAACCCGATTGAGCCGCCGATTAACCCTAAACCGATGATGGTAACCAGCACAGCATTATTATAGCAGCGTAAGGCCTGGCTGTCATTGCCAGCCCTCCTCTCCTGTCATTCTTCGCCCCGATTTGTCGGGGCGAAGAATCTCACCCCCGCCAAGATTGCTTCGTTGCCTGCGTTCCCCGGCTACCTATTGACAAAAGTACTCCCGTTGTATATATTGCCAAAGTACTGCTTATAGTATTACTATGATTTAATCTTAGTTGAACGTTGAACATGTAAACGCTTAGGAACTGACAAATGCCACCGATCTCAAGAAGGTCGAGGTTTGTGTTTTTTGAAGGTATGATAGCTTGTGGAAGTGGAAATTGTGCGATGGATAGGCTGTGCTACTCTAAGTCGAGGAATCGATAGGACATTAAACAGAAGAAATAAAGGGAGGGGAAGATGAGAAGAGGAATCGTTAGCATCCTGTCTGCCCTGGTGCTGGTGATAAGCATTGGGCTGGTCATAGCAGCGCAAACGGTCACCCCAGCGCAGCGGCGTCAAGCGGACCAAATAATGGTGGGACTTTTGTGAATGACAGCACAGTTGGAACAGTAGGTTGGTTAAATCCATTATTTGCCCAGTCTTCAGATAATTCATATGCAACGGCAAGCTTGGACAAGAATCAAGTTACTTATTATCTTAAAGCAACGGGGTTTGGATTCAGTATTCCTGTTGGAGCAACAATAAATGGTATTGAAGTGGACGTGGAAAGAAATGGTGATAGAGGAGGTAAAATAAACGACAATAGCGTTCGTCTGGTGAAGAACGGAACGATAGCTGGCGACGAAAAAAGTGCGGCCGGAGTTTGGCCAAGTTCTGATACATATATAACTTATGGCGGTTCAAATGACACATGGGGGCTAACCTGGACTTATTCTGACATAAACAACGCCAATTTTGGTTTTGTAATTTCGGCAAAATATTTTGGCACTGGTAGCTCCAGAACTGCATCTGTGAACCACATCCGGATAACTATCTATTACAACAGCGTCCCGACAAATATTGCTCTCAGTGATAGCAGTGTAGCCGAAAATGAGCCTGTTAATACTGTAGTCGGCACCTTCAACACCACCGACCCTGATACCGGTGATACCTTCACTTATACTCTGGTATCCGGCGCAGGCGATACAGACAACAGTTCCTTTAATATTAACGGCAGCGGCCTCAGGACTTCGGCAAGCTTCGATTATGAAACTAAAAACTCCTACAGCATCAGGGTAAGGTCTACCGACCAAGGCGGACTTTGGGTTGAAAAGCAGTTTACCATCACTGTCATCAACGTCAACGAGGCCCCGGTGGCTGATTCGCAAAGTGGCCTTTCTATTAATTCCTGTAGCACTTTAACTGTAACTCTGAGTGGAAGCGACCCTGATGGCGATCCCTTGACCTATATAATTTCCACATTATCGCTTTACGGCGATCTATACGATGGCACAGGAACTGGCGGAACCCATATTACATCAGTTAACTATACTGTCACAGATGTAACTCACAACGTGACCTATCAGCCCAACACCAGCTTTAGTGGTGCTGATAGCTTTGGCTTCAAGGTTAATGACGGCAACCTTGACAGTGATGAAGCCACCATCTCCATCAACATCAGCGGCTGCGATGATGGAATAGCCTGCACCATTGATGAATGCCAGAACGGGGTCTGCACCCACACCCCTGACGATTCATGCTGTGACCCTGACGGTTGGTATGACACAGGCAACACCCAATGGGTGGATAACACACCCTGTACCGAGAAGGAGCAGAAGGAGCAGGAATACAGGGACTACTACTGCGATGAATTTATCGGCTGTACTCATAATGTCACCGTCACCCAGTGGGTGGATACCGGTAATACCAGAAACAAGCCCGATGGTACGCCATGTACCGATGATGGAATAGCTTGCACCATTGATACCTGTGAGAATGGCCAGTGTGTCCACATTTCGGCTGCGCCCACAGTCACTACTTCAAGCAACTCGCCGGTCTCTCAGGGAGCTACCATAGAGTTAACTGGTGGACCCGATGGCATGGTTAGCTACAGCTGGATTGGCCCTGGTGGCTGGACAAGCAGCCTTCAGAATCCCACTCGTGCCAATGCCACTACGGCTATGGCGGGAACTTATACCTTGACAGTAACTGACAGCAACGGTTGCACCGATGATGACACCACCAATGTGGTGGTAGAGGTGCCGCCGCCCCCAGTGTATCCGACGATTACCACAAAAGCCACTACCACCATCACAACCAACTCAGCTACCCTGAATATGATCTATACTGTGGGAGACTTTAGCCCGATAGAAGTATGCTTTGCCTACAAGAAGTCCACCGGCTCGGCCTGGTCCTCTACCGGTTGGGTGTTTAAATCAGGAAGTGGCACCTATGCCGCTCCGCTCACCGGGCTTAGCTCCAGCGCCAAGTATGATTTCAAAGCCCAGCTTAAGTATGACAGCACTGTGATTGAGGGTACTACTCTTCAATTCACCACAGAAACACCTTCAACCCCACCACCCTCCGGAGGTGGGTGTTTTATTGCCACCGCAGCCTACGGTACTCATACCGCTAAACAAATCGATCTGCTTCGAGAGTTCCGGGATATCGTGTTGCTGGAAAGCACCACAGGCTCTCAGTTTGTCGCCCTGTACTACCAACTTAGCCCCCCTGTCGCGGATTTCATATCAGAAAGTAGCTTTTTAAGGACCCTGGTCAGGGAGCTCCTGGTTGACCCCATTGTTTGGGTTGTTGAAGCTACAAGGGATATATGGCGTAATTAGGGTAAAAGTAAAAAAGCTCAGAATAGTAAGCAGCTTGGGCGGGGCTTGCCCCCGCCCAAGCTGCGATTTACTTTGTGCCTCGCACGGATGCTCTCTTCAAATCGAGGAAGCTCACTCCGAAAAGGAGAATGGCACTTACAGCAAAACCTATGAGGCCAAGGTCCCCTTGGAGAGGGATATCAAGTCCCGGGATCTTTCCCAGCAAACCTACTATCCCACCCCCTATGAGAGCAGCCAGGGCACCTTGTGGTGTCACCTTTAGCTTCTCTTTGTAAAATCCGGCAACCACAGGAACAACCAAGCCGCAAGTGAATATAGTGTAAGCGAAAAGAAGGGATGAAATCACTCCCTTTAAGGACAAAGCCAGCCCCAACGCCACCAGACCTAACCCAATTAGACTTAAGCGAGTCAGTAAAATGGTTTTCCTTTCGTCAAGCGCAGGGTGTGTTCGCTTAATTATATCCTCGGTTAAAATGACACTCTGGGTAAGTAGGCAGGTATCCGCTGAGGACATAAGCGCTGCCACCAGGGCAGCAAGGATCAGTCCGCTTAAACCGGGGGATAGCACACTGGTTATTACCTGAGGAAAGGCTCCTTCGGCAGCTATCTCCGGATATAAAACTTTGGCGCTCATCCCTATAAAGATGATGGCAAAAGCCAGGGGAATGAAAAGAAATGCCGACAAAATGGCTGATCGCTGGGCCGTTTTTTCTCCATTAGCACAGAAAAGTCGGGAATACATATCAGGTCCAACCACATAAGTCGCTCCGACGAGAATCAAAAAGGATAAAAGCATCTTCCAATCGAACTCGGGGCTTGTTGGAAAAGAGAAATAACCCGGGGGTAGAGAGGCTTTCAACCCATCAAGTCCTCCCACTTGTGAGGAAACCAGCGCCAAAGCGGCAAAAATACCAAGGAAAAGAATCACTGCCTGGAAAACATCGGTACGGATAATCGAGAACTGCCCCCCCAGAATAGCATAAGTGACAAAAACTACAGTAAAGGCAGTCATCCAGAAAGCAACAGAGCCTATTCCCAAGATAGATAAAACTGCCCCAGCAGCAACGATTTGTCCTGCCACCACTCCCACCCAAGCGATAACAATAAGAATAGAAGCCGCCAAACTCATACGGCGGTCATACTGCCTTTCTACCAGTTCTGGAAGAGTATAAAGCGCAGCGCCTCTTACTTTCTTGGCGAAGAAAACCCCCAAAATCACGAGGCCGATGGAGCCGACAAGAAGCCACCAAGTGCCAGTCAAACCTTGCTTGAACCCCAGACCAGCCATCCCCACAGTTGCTGATCCACCTATTGCAGTGGCTATAAGTGAGCCGGTGATAAGGGGCAGAGTTCCCTGACGGTGGGCAACGAAGAAACCATTTTGGCTTCCTGCTCTCCGTTTACTCCACACCCCAATGCCAATTATGACGAGAAAATAGACGGCAATGATAGTTAGTTGTAACATCTCACAACGATGTAGCTTTCAGCTATCAGCTTCATACTGAAGGCTGTCTACTGACGGCTGACTGTTCGTATATCAGTATTTGGTGCTTCTTCTTTCCACAAGTGAATACAATCCCCGGCCATTGCCTTCTTCAAAGAGCCATCCCTCTCTTTTACTATCAATGCTCCGGTGGTATCAATGTCGATTGCCCGCCCTATTATCACCTCACCCGGCGCTACTATCCTGACATCCTTATTTAATGTCACAGAAAGTTTCTTCCACTCTTCAAGTAAATCTGCTTTCATTAACAGAGGCTGCTGTCGCTCTATTTCCATTAATAAAACGCTTAAAAATTCCTTCCTGGAGATTTCCTTTCCCAGAGCATCCTTCAATGAGGTCGCCGTTTTTTCAAACTGAGGAATAGAGGTGTTGGCGTTTATACCTATCCCGAGATTCACGAAGTTTACGACATCCATTTCGGCATCCATGTCAGCCAGTATGCCACACAGCTTCTTTCCTTCAATTAAGACATCGTTGGGCCATTTTAACTCGGCCTTTAGCCCAAAGAGCTTTTTAATCGTAGCTGCCACGGCGACAGAAGCCATCAAGTTTATCCTGGGAGCATATGCTGGACTTATCCTGGGTCGTAAAAGGAGATTGAAGTAAATCCCTCCTTTTGGTGAGAGCCATTCTCGCCTCAATCTTCCTCGCCCGTGGGTCTGGACTTCAGCAATCACGATTGTCCCCTCCCCTGCCCCCTTTTTAGCTAACTCTCTTGCGGCATCCATGGTCGAGCCAATCTCCGGGAAGTAGTGAATTCTTTGTTCCAAATCGGGAAATTCGTAAGGAAGCAGTAAATCTGGAGCGGAAATTAACTTATATCCCTTGGGTGAAGCCTCTATGATATAACCGTCCTTTTTCAGGCTACGAATTTGCTTCCAGATAGAGACTCTGGAGGTGCCTAGCTTGTTGGAGAGCATCTCGCCAGAAAGATAATCGCTACACTCTCGCAAAGCTTTCAACATCTGTCCCTTCATTGCGTTAACCTTTATTTTTAGGATGTTAACCAATATATTGATTTTTGTCAATTGCCCTGCTATTTGACTATTTCCATTACTTTGCATATCATTAACTCTGTAGTTTTACCCATAATTGCCTGTAAGACCCTCTCCCTCGAGGAGAGAAGGTGTGGTTGAGAGTGGATTATCCCCTCTCTTTAGCTCTCTCCAGCGTGGAAAGAGAATTATGATGATTGACGCAGTTAGCTATGAATTTAGAGGATACAGGCTCTTTGCCTCAGTAACGAAATGAAATATAAGGGATATACAGTACATACCATTATAACAACCTTGCTTGCCGAGGTAGCTCTGGCAACAGTTGTGCTCTGGTTGCTGCCAATGTTCGGGATAAATATCCCTCTGTGGGGTCTTGTTCTCATGATGGCTGCGCTGGGGGCATATACCTGGGTTAATTACCGGTTTGGCAGGAAGGCGCTAAGTAGGAAGCCGATAATTTCACCTGATGTTGGAAGTCGAGGACGAACAACAACCCCTATTTCCCCTACAGGTTATGTTCGAGTTAACGGTGAACTGTGGCGAGCTTTATCCAGTTCAACCATAAACGCTGACGAGGAAATTGTTGTGGTGGGCATGAAAGAGATGACACTTCTGGTAAGCCCTGTGGAAAAAGCTGATCACGAGTGCGAGCCGATACATTCCTTGCTAAGCACCAAATACTGATACCTGAATCCTAAAAATTGAGTTTTTTGGATTCCGCTGTGTTGCTATCGACAAAGATAGAAAAAAGGGTTATCCTTTAGACGCTGATGGAGATTACCTGGTTAGGACATTCCTGCTTTCTAATTAGTGGGAAAGAAAAAACCATCGTTACAGACCCATGTCATCCTGATTTGGGCTACCGCCTGGGTGAACCTGAGGCGGACATAGTGACAGTGAGCCATCTCCACCCTGGTCATAGCTACATCGCAGGCGTCGCCAATGAGCCTAAACGAATAATAAGCCCGGGAGAGTATGAAATAGGGGGGACTTTTATTACGGGAGTCACCTCTTTCCACGATAATAAGAAGGGGGATTTAAGAGGCAAGAATACCATTTATATTATAGAGATGGATGGTATGACTTTATGTCATCTAGGTGATTTGGGACATCCTCTGGACCCACATTTGATAGAAGAAATAGGAGATATTGATATACTATTTTTACCCGTTGGCGAGGTATCTACTATGCCCATTGACACGGCTGTGGAAATAGTAAGGCAATTAGAGCCTCATATTGTCACCCCCATGCACTATAAGACAGAGGCGTTCACTGGCGATCTCAGTCCTGTGGACAAATTCCTGGATATAATGAGAATTCGAGAGCTAGAAGCAAGGCCAAGTCTCTCGATTACTGCATCGTCTCTACCCAGCAGCACACAAACCATAGTTCTCAGCTATCTGCATAGTTAACTGCATAAATCGAGGAAAATTCACCCTTCGATATACTCAGGACAGGCTTTTCATCTTACCCGTTCAAGGAAGAGGGTTTTGTGTGGAATTCTTTGATGACACAAGCGGGCAGCCGAGGGTTACCTCTATTTTTTGAGACTGCCAATGAAATCGTCAACATCCATAGCAGCCATGGTCATGGTTTGAAGCGTGCCCCTTGAACCCAATGCTATTGCCACTTTGGACACTGCCTCGTTATTGGGGGCTTCTACAATGTTTACGAAGTCATACGGACCTAGTACTGCATACTGAGCCAGTATCTTCGCCCCCATTGACTCCACTTCTTTGTTGACCTCTTTGATCCTCGCAGGATTCTCCGTTATAGTCTTTCTTCCCTCATCAGTGAGAGTCGTCAGCATTACGAATTTAGCCATCTTTCACCTCCTCTGCGTTTTTTGCATTTCAAAGACCCCGGCTCAAGCCTCGCTTGTGCCTGCACTAAATGACGCTGGAATACCAGTCACTGAATCAGTGGAGCGGTTGGTATCCTCAACCCCATTCTGCACTTATATTATATCACCGCCCGGGCAAGCACTTCTCCATGAGCTCTTTTTCCCTTTCCCTCATCTTGGCTTCTTCCTCGGGTTCCTCATGGTCATAACTCAAAAGGTGAAGTAGCCCATGGATAATAAGCAATGCCAGCTCTCTTTCGGTCGAATGCCCTTGTTCTCTGGCTTGTTCTGCTGCTTGGGGATAAGAGATGATTACCTCTCCCAGGCGAGTTACCCCATCAGGAGGGACTGCGAGGGAATCATCAACTCCCCTTTGCGGAAGCATATAGAAGGCAAGCACATCCGTAGGCTCATCCACCCCCCGGTAGTCTCGGTTAAGTTGTTTCACCGTCTCAGAATCGGTGACAACCAGGCTCACCTCGTAAGGGGAAGCTACTCCTTCAGCCTTGAGGACAGTTTGAGCTATCCTCCGCGTCCAGCCCACGTCCATCACCCCCCGGAATTCTTCTACAACGAAAATTTCAATTTCCTCTGACATGACAGGGACCTTACCTTGCCCTCAGATGCAATTCTTATTGCATAGTACGGATAACATTGAAAGCGCATCTGAACTCGTCGAAAGCGTTTTGGGTAAGGGCGCAAGCCCAAAGTATATATGTGCGGTTAGCTAAAATATTCCATTCATTTTGGTTTCTCAACACACTCAAGAACTTTGGGATTGAGTATATTTTTTAAACAAGCAACCGCACTATCATATGTTTTGTTGAACCCTACCCAATCAAAATTTACAACACTCGGATCATATGAATTCTTGTTCGCAGGACATTGATCATTAGGCAAGCTCAACCATATAGCCATACCTGCCTGCCTGAACGCTCTCAGAACGTCGGACATTATCTTGCCTGCTTCATCATCTAAAAAAATTGATGCCATTACTTTAGCTCGCAAATAAGCCTCTTCTTTAGTTTGAACTTTTTCTTTGTACTCTTGAAGTGTAGATGGAGGACAATTTCCATAAAAATTCATGGTAAAGTGACAATCTACAAGTGTAGCATAAAGATTGTTTAGTGCATCAATTTTTCTTCCCAAGAAATAGTCTGCGTACCATCTTCTCTCCTCTGATTCCCTTCTTTGCGACTCATAGCGTTGAGTTATCCAAACACCGAGTAAGGTGCTTGCAGCAACTATCATGCTAACTAAAATTGTTTCTGCCACAGTCTTACCTTCTGTAACGCAATATTTGAGATAATGCGGCGTATTTATGAAATTTCTTCCTCTCCCATTATCATTATAGTCCTCCGGCTGTTTTTGTTGAAGCCTTT
>Ga0172363_10002297_pt1 | contig 15400 bp, 13 predicted proteins | sample LakKivs2_kivu2a2_FD_114541 | JGI IMG/M metagenome (GOLD analysis project Ga0172363, IMG submission 114541) | Sediment microbial communities from Lake Kivu, Rwanda - Sediment s2_kivu2a2 | ecosystem: Environmental > Aquatic > Freshwater > Lake > Sediment | place: Rwanda: Western Province, Lake... | reverse complement strand
TATTTATTTTTTTTAAGGACAGTTCTTCACCATCGTTGTGAAGAGTATGGTCATATAAAGGAGATTACCATGAATTCCACTCTGCTCGTTATTCCCTTCACTCTATACTCAGTGCTCAATTCTTATCGGATGACTTCAGGTCATCCGATGAGTTGCAGAAAAGCGTTGAAGCGTTAAAGCGTTGAAGGGGGTAAGAGTATAAGGGGAAAAGGGAATAAGGGGAAAAGCGTTAATTCGTTGAGCCGTTTAGCCATTGAGCCTTTGATGCGTTGAAGCGTTGATGCGTAGAAGCGTAGATGAGTAAAAGTAAATAAGAGGATAAGGGGGTAAGGGGAAGAAAGTAGAAGAGTTGATGCGTTTATGCATATAAGGGAATAAGGGTATAAATGGAAAAGGGCTAATGCGTTGATGCGTTGAAGCGTTAAAGCGTTGAAGGGGGTAAGAGGATAAGGGGAAAAGGGAATAAGGGGAGAAGGGGAAAAGATAATAATGGTTTTAAGATAAAAGACAAAAGGAAAAAGACAAAAGATTTTATTTGCAATTCCAAATTAAGCTCTTGATAATCAAATTTTTAGAAAAATTTCTTTTATCTTTTTACTTTTATCTTTTGCCTTTAATCCCGACTCACTACTCACTTTCTTGATTTTCCGATTCACGATTCACGTTCAGGCATGGAATGGCGGGCCTCTGAAAGTTTATCCTGTTATTAAGGTACCTGTTTTCTCCCCCCTTAATATTTTCAGGAGGTTACCTGGCTTGTTCATATCGAAGACAATAATAGGAAGGCTGTTTTCCCTGCAGAGGGTAAAAGCTGTCTGGTCCATGACTTGCAGGTTAAGTTCAATGACCCTGTCAAAACTGATGGTATCGAACCTGCGGGCATCTTTTGATTTTTCGGGGTCGGCATCATAAACACCATCAACCCTTGTGCCTTTAAGAAGCACATCAGCTTCTATTTCGACAGCCCTGAGTGCTGCTGCAGTATCGGTAGTAAAATAAGGATTACCTGTTCCAAAAGTAAAGATGACCGCTTCATTATTCTGAAGGCATTCATGAGCGCGGCTCTTGCTGTACCTCTCACCCACCGGTTCCATAGGGATTGCGGTAAGCATACGTGCAGGCTGTCCGGTCTTTTCCATTTCACTTCTGATGGCAAGTCCGTTTATCACGGTAGCAAGCATACCCATGTAATCACCTGTCACACGGTCAAAGCCGGCATCCTGCCCGTGTTTGCCCCTGAAGATATTACCACCGCCGATAACAATACCTGTCTGAATCCCCAGACGGCATGTTTCCCTGATCTGCGAGCAGAAGCTATGCAACTTTTCAGGATCAATGCCTTGGTGAGTATAACCGGCAAGAGATTCTCCGCTTAGTTTTAATAATATCCTTCGGTAGGATGGCATAGACAGTAAATGAAAAAAAACCGCAAAACATGTTTTGCGGTGCAGTTAGTTTGGAAGCTTAGTCTTTCAGTCCGTACCTGACGAATCCTGTGACCGTCAGTTCTTTATCAGCTTCTTTAAGATACTGGCCAACGGTTTTCTTATTGTCCTTTATAAAATCCTGGTTAAGCAGGGTACTTTCCTTGAAAAACTTATTGAGTTTACCAAGAGCGATTTTATCAAGGATCTCTTCAGGCTTTCCATCCCTGCGGGCCTGATCCCTGCCGATTTCCAGTTCCTTGTCGATAGTGTGCTGGGGAACCTGGTCCTTATCAATGGCGACCGGATTCATGGCAGCAACCTGCATGGCGACATCTTTCCCTGCCTGTTTGTCAGCAACAACTTTATTCAATCCGATCAGGCTGGCAAGTTTGTTTCCCGGGTGAGTATAAGCAGTAACCTGTGGGGCTGATAATTGCCGGAAAAAAGAAAGATCAATTTTTTCACCTATTTTCCCAACCTGTTCGACGACAGCATCCTCAACTGTTTTGCCATGAAAATCAAGTGCTTTCAGGGCATCAAGTTCAGACACCTGTTTTTCCAGACCGAGGTTCAGCAGTGCACTGGCGAAGGAAATAAAATCTTCATTCCTGGCAACAAAGTCTGTCTCACAATTCAATACGAGTATGGCACCGCGTTTCAGATCAGCAGTAGCCCGGGCAAGGACAACCCCTTCACAGGCTTCCCTGTCAGCTCTTTTGCTTGCAATAGCTTTCCCTTTAATCCTGATGATCTCAACAGCTTTGTCAAAATTACCATTAGCTTCCTGCAGGGCAATTTTACAATCCATCATACCGGCCCCTGTCGTTTTTCTGAGTCTGACTATTTCAGAGCTTGATATTTCTGCCATTTGATATACTTATTTTAAGGTTTGTTTATCAGGATAAATTTACTTGATGTTGATCTTCCCGGCAGGTTTCTTGATCCTTGCCCTCTGTCCTACAAATTCTTCTTCTTCATGGATCTCAGCCGTTTCGGTATGCTCATGGATTTTTTCTTCGACTGATTCCTCGCCTTCTTCTTCCTCAGCAACAGACAGTTCTGTTTTGGCAGCTCCTTTCTTTTCTTTCACCGCCTCTTTCTCTTTTTCAAATTTCCGTTCCTGGAGACCTTCTTCCATGGCAGTACATAGAGTATTGACGATCAGTGAGATGGATTTAGAGGCGTCATCATTAGCAGGTATAGGGAAATCAATATTGGACGGATCAGAATTTGTGTCGACCATGGCACAAACAGGTATATTAAGCCGGTTTGCTTCCCTGACGGCGATATATTCCTTGGTCACGTCCACCACGAAGAGTGCGGCGGGCAGTCTTGTCAGGTCGGAGATGCTTCCCAGGTTTTTTTCCAGCTTCGCACGTTGCCTCGTTATCTGCAGCTTCTCACGTTTGGAAAGCGTGTCAAAGGTGCCGTCGGTACCCATCTTATCTATGGAAGCCATTTTTTTGACAGCTTTCCTTATTGTCGGGAAATTGGTAAGCATTCCTCCGGGCCATCGTTCCGTCACGTAAGGCATGTTGATTTTGTTTACCCTTTCGGCAACAATATCTTTTGCCTGTTTTTTAGTAGCGACAAACAGCACCTTGCGTCCTGATTTGGCAATCTGTTTCAGCGCTGCAGCTGCTTCATCCAGCTTTATGGCTGTTTTTTCAAGATCAATAATATGTATCCCGTTCCGCTCCATGAAAATGTAAGGAGCCATCTGCGGGTTCCATTTTCTTTTAAGATGCCCGAAATGCACGCCGGCATCAAGCAATTCATTGAAAGTTGTTCTTGGCATGATAAAGGTTTTTTGTTTACATTCTTTTTGTCAATTGAAAAGTAGTCCGCAGGTACGAAATCTTTTCAATTTAGATACTAAACCGGATCCGGGGTTACCGTTTACTGAACTGGAATCTTTTCCTTGCTTTCGGCTGCCCTGGTTTTTTACGTTCCACTTCACGCGGGTCACGTGTTAAGAGACCTGAAGATTTCAGGAGGGGTTTTTTCTCAGGTTCGACCTTAATGATTGCCCTGGCAATTGCGAGGCGCAACGCTTCGGCCTGTCCTTTAACTCCTCCACCCAATATATTAACTTTTATATCGAATTTCCCTTCAGCTGATGCTATTTTAAGTGGTTGTTCAATCAGTGATTGAAGTCTTTCCTCGGGGAAGTACTCTTTATAATCAACTTTGTTAACGGTTATCTGTCCTTTCCCCTCATTTAAATAAACCCTTGCGATAGCTGTTTTCCTTCGGCCTATGGTACTGATCAAATCCATTGCGATTATTTAATTGTATTTAGATCCAGTTTCTTTGGTTGTTGTCCTTCATGAGGATGCTCGCTTCCACAGTAAACATACAGGTTTTTGAATAATGCCCTGCCCAGCGAATTTTTGGGAAGCATCCCCCGGACAGCTGTCTCAATGACTGCTTCAGGCTTTTTGGCAAAAAGATCCTGTGGGGTCGTTATCTTCTGCCCTCCGGGGTATCCGGTATGGTTAAAATATTTCTTGCCTGTTAATTTTTTACCTGTCAGCCGCACTTTCTCGGCGTTAATGATGATGATGTTGTCACCGCAATCGATATGTGGTGTGAAATAGGGTTTGTGCTTGCCACGCAATATACTGGCCACCTTGGTTGATAACCTTCCCAGTATCTGGTCGGTGGCATCAACGACAAACCATTCTTTGCTGACCGTGGTATTTTTCGCAGAAATTGTTTTATAGCTGACTGTGTCCACTTTGTTCTGTATTACTTGATTAATCACCCTGCTACAGGCACTTTCCCTGAATTTGTGGTTCGCAAAAATACAATTATTTTTATTAAATCAATAATTATCTGATTATTTTATTTTTCTTTGATTTTTTGTTATCAGTCCGGGCGGGAAAAACACAAAAATAAATTCAATTCCGATAATCTGATTAACCCGGATTCTTATAACTGGCGAAGATAATTGGGAAACACATTTTCCTTATCATTCAGGAAACCCGATCATTCACTGATCTATTTCCTGCTACTTATTGGCCTGGCAATGAGTCTGCCGGTATCAATCTTTACCACCAGTGTGTTCGAGATTTTGTTGTTCCTGAACTGGATCCTCGAAGGTCACTTCCGTGAAAAGCTTCAGTTGTTCAAAAAAAGGAAAAGTTTATGGCTTATACTGTCCATTTACCTGGTGCACGTACTGGCAATGTCTTATACTATTGATTTCGGACATGGATTTCATGATCTGAGGATCAAGCTGCCACTTCTGATACTGCCTCTCATAATTGGAACTTCTGAGGCCATTCGTTATGTAAGACTGCGGATCATCATGCTGTTCTTCTCGGCCAGCGTGCTGGTGAGCACACTGATCTCTACGGCAATACTCCTGGGAATAACCGGAAAGGTCATTACCGATATAAGGCAGATATCAATCCTGATAAGCCATATACGCTTTGCCCTGATGATCAATATCAGTATTTTTTCATTGATTTATTTCCTTCCGGACAAGGATTTAAAGGTCGGCACATGGATGAAACTTTTAATGGGTGCATGCGTTGCCTGGTTTATCATCTTTCTGTTCCTTCTTCAGTCCATTACGGGAATAATCATATTCATGGCAACAGGGCTGGCACTGTTCCTGTTAAGGATGAACCGCATGAAACAACCGGTACTTAAATGGACGATTTTAGTCTTCATCCTCATCATACCTTTAATATTACTTTCTTACATAACAAGGAGCATAGCGAAGTTTTATACCGTTGAGCAGGTGGATCTGTCTGATCTGGAAACCCGGACACCCGGCGGGAACAATTATTATCATGTTCCTGGCAACAAACAGATTGAAAATGGCCATTATGTATGGTTATATATTTGTGAAAAGGAACTGCAGGAAGGATGGAACGTAAGAAGCACACATGACTACAACGGGAAGGATCATAAAGGACAGGATCTGAGGTTTACACTGATACGCTACCTGGCTTCAATGGGCTACAGGAAAGATTCGGCAGGACTGGCACAGCTGACAAACAGGGACGTTTCGAATATCGAGAATGGTCTTACCAACTATATTTTTGCCAACAGGATAGGTCTGTATCCGAAGGTCTATGAAGTGATCTGGCAAATTGATTATTTCAGGAAAGGAGGCAATCCCAGTGGTCATTCAGTGACACAGAGGCTGCTTTATCTTCAGGCAGCATCAGCTATCATAAGGGACAACTGGCTGATAGGGGTGGGAACGGGAGATATTCTGGATGCTTACCATGATTATTATCAGAAGACAAACAGCATACTGTCCGAGAAGTGGAGGCTGAGGGCTCATAACCAGTATCTTACATTTATGGTGACTTTCGGTGTTATAGGATTTTTATGGATCCTACTGTCCTGGTTACTGCCTGTTTTCATGGAAAAAAAATGGAACAATTATTTCTTTATCATGTTTTTCCTGGTCGGTTTTCTTTCCATGCTGAATGAAGATACCCTTGAAACGCATACCGGCGTTTCTTTCTTTGCTTATTTTTACTCCCTTTTCCTTCTCGGATTGTCTGATAAAACCTCCATCAGTAACGGATCTGATTCACAGGGAGCTGAGGCAAAAAGTGATAAAAATCTCAACTGATATGGTTCCTGTACAGGAAGCTTTGCCGGCCAGGCGATTGAATAGCAATTGTGCAGGCGGCAAATACAATATTATCTGGTCTGGTTTGAATATATTTTTTATTTACATGTGTTTTCAGTGAAAAGACTGGGGATTGATTTCTTTTCGAGGGATGTACTTGTCGTGGCTCCCGGGTTACTCGGGAAATACCTGGTCAGGGTCATGAATGACGGAACTGTTGCCAGGCATGTTATTACCGAGGTTGAAGCCTACCGTGGTGAGGAAGATCTTGCCTGCCATGCCAGCAAAGGGCGTACCAGGCGTACGGAAATCATGTATGCACGTGGCGGGCACCTGTATGTTTATATGATTTACGGTATGTACTGGATGATTAATATTGTTACCGGCCTTCCGGGAGACCCCCAGGCTGCACTGATACGTGGATTGCAGGATATGTCAGGACCGGGCCGCATCAGCAGGTACCTGTCGGTTGACGGATCTTTCAACGGGCTTGACCTTACAGATTCAGACTGTATGTGGCTGGAAGATCCGGGAACGGTACCGGATTACCTTGCAACAACCAGGATTGGTATTGACTATGCCGGGGAAAACTGGAAATTAAAACCCTGGAGGTTCATTATCAATGCCTGACCCCGGGTGATTTAACATTATTTCACATTCGTCCGGAATAAGTATAATGAAAAATACCTTTATTTGTCCTTTTTAATGAAGCATGTCTTTACTGTTAATGACTGATGCAGGCATAAGCAGGTATAAACCTTTCCGCGCCAATCCCGCGATTATAAATTAAAGCCTCATATTCAAAGCCTTGCATGGTTTTGCAGTGCACCGAATTAAATGAATCTTTACATACATGACCAGCAAATTCAGGTTGATAAACAATATTTCCGGCTGGGTGGTTTTCTGTGTGGCATTTATCACTTATTACCTCACCAAAGAACCTACCGCCAGCTTCTGGGATTGCGGTGAATTCATCTCCGCCTCTTATAAACTCGAAGTGGGACATCCTCCGGGAGCACCCTTCTTCCTGCTGATGGGCAGGTTTTTTTCACTCTTCGCCGGCTCTGATGTCACACAGGTAGCCAAATGGGTCAATACCCTCTCTGTCCTTATGAGCGCACTGACAATCCTGTTTCTGTTCTGGACCATCTCCCACCTGGCAAGAAAGATCATGGGACGTGATGATACACTTTCCCTGACAGATACCATAATAATTATTATTAGCGCACTGGGTGGTTCACTGGCTTATACCTTCTCCGACACATTCTGGTTCTCTGCTGTCGAAGGAGAGGTTTATGGCACATCAAGCCTGCTGACAGCTCTTGTTTTCTGGGCTATCCTGAAATGGGAGAATATAGCTGATCAGCGGCATGCAAACAGATGGATCATATTTATAGCTTATATCATGGGACTTTCCATCGGTGTGCACCTGTTAAACCTGCTGGCTATACCGGCCATCGTCTTTGTTTATTATTTCAGGAAATATAAGGCCTCGGTGAAGGGTGTCATCTATGCAGCCCTGGTGTCAGTGGCTATCCTTGCAGCAATCCTTTACATCATATTCCCGGGTGTCACACGCATAGCCACCATCTTTGAACTGATCATGATTAACGGACTGGGATTGCCCTATAATTCGGGAGTGATCATTTATGTTTTTGTCCTCTTCGGAGCACTGGCATATGGTATATGGTACAGCCTGAAGAGACAGAAAGTGCTCCTTAATCATATTATAACTGCCCTGACTGTCATTGTGATCGGATATTTTTCATATGCTACAGTACTTATCCGTGCCGGTGCCGATCTGCCGATGGATCAGAACAACCCGGAAAATGTCTTCTCGCTGTTATCTTATCTGAACAGGGAACAGTATGGCCAGAGCCCCCTGTTGCGTGGTAATTATTATAATGCCCCGATAATTGGTTCCAAACAGGGTAAGAATATATATTCTCAGAAAGATGGCAAATATGTTGTTACTTCCTACAGACCGAAACTCATTTATGATGAGCGTTTCGTCACAATGTTCCCGCGAATGTGGAGTTCTGATCCCGAACATATTGAAGCATACAAACAATGGGGTAAGATCAAGGGGATCCCGATAACCGTCAATGCACGGGGCAATGAGCCCGAAGTCAGGCGAAAACCGACATTTGGGGAGAACCTGCGTTTTTTCTTCAGGTACCAGGTCGGGTATATGTACATGAGGTACTTTATGTGGAATTTTGCCGGCAGGCAGAATGACCTGCAGGGGTATGGCGAATTTTATAAAGGTAACTGGCTGAGTGGTATAAAGTTCATTGATGAGGCAAGGCTGGGGCAGCAGGAAAACCTGCCTGCCTTTATGAAAGACAATCCGGCCCATAATACCTATTATATGCTTCCTCTTCTGATGGGTATACTGGGTCTGATATGGCACTACAGGAAACAAAAGAAAGATTTCTGGATCGTCCTGATGTTGTTTGTTATGACCGGCCTGGCGATAGTCGTCTATCTTAACCAGAATCCTTTTCAACCCAGGGAACGTGATTATGCTTATGCCGGATCTTTTTATGCATTCAGCATCTGGGTAGGGCTGGGATTCGCCGCACTTGGGGAGCTGGTAAAAAAGATATTACCCGGGGTGGTTCCTGTCGTGCTGGCATCAATACCGGTACTGCTGTTCGTTCCTGGTCGTATGGCACGGGAAAACTGGGATGATCATGACAGGTCAGGCAGGTACACCACACGGGATTTTGCTATTAACTACCTGAATACATGTGCGCCAAACGCCATACTGTTCACCAACGGGGATAATGATACCTTCCCGCTGTGGTATGTGCAGGAGGTGGAAGGGATCAGGACCGATGTAAGGGTGATCAACCTGAGTTACCTCGGTGCTGACTGGTACATCAAGCAGATGGCCAGGAAGGCATATGATTCGGATCCTGTACCATGGGGGATGAAAGAGGATCAGTATGTTATGGGGAAGCGCGATATTATATACCTCGTTGACAGGATCACCGATTATGTGAACCTGTCGGAGGCAATGAGTTTTGTCAGGAGTGAGGATCCTCGCACCAAACAATTCGGTAATATAAGGGAAAAGATCGATTATATACCTGCAAAACGTTTCCGGTTGGCCGTGGATAAAGAACGGATCATGCAAACAGGAACGGTCAGTCCTTACCTGGTCAACGAGGTTGTGCCGGAGATAAAATGGCAGCTGAACCAGGATAACATTGGCAAAAACGGGCTGATGGTCATGGACCTGATCGAAAATAATAACTGGAAAAGACCCATCTATTTTGCAGTCACCGTTTCCAGTGATCTGTATATGGACCTGCAGGATTATTTCCAGATACAAGGGCTGGCATACAGGTTGGTACCTATATATTATCATGGATCTATGGGACAGATCGGTTCCCTTGATACCAGGATAATGTTTGATAATATGGTGAATAAATTTGTCTGGGGAAACATTACTGACAGCACTGTGTACCTCGATGAGAATAACCTGAGAATGCTTACTAATATTAGAAACAACTTTGGCAGACTGGCACTGGCACTGATAAACGAGCATAAGATCGATTCGGCAAAGATTGTTCTTGACCGTTGTATGGAACTTATGCCCAACAAAAGGGTACCGTTCAATTATTTCATGATACCAATCATTGAAGCGTACCACATGATCGGCGAAACAGACACCGCAAGGCGATATTTGGAGGACCTCTCAGACCTGGTTTATGAAGAATTATCGTATTTTCTAAATGCAGATCGAAAATATACTGTACTTTTGTCGTATGAAAAACAGCTGAGGATGCACATCATGCAGGAAACTGTGAGGATGGCACGCGAGTTCGGAACAGAAGAAATGAAGGCCAAGTTTAATGAAAGGTTTCAGCAACTGGTTATGTTGTACTCGGCTCAGAATAAATAATATAAGATGATTTTTGTAAAAACACCACTTATAGTTACCAAGATTTTTTTCCCGGGTGTGGTATGGCATCTGACCAGGCATCTCAGGGATAAAAACATTCACCTTACTTTTGATGACGGTCCGACACCGGGTGTGACACACTGGGTGCTGGATAAGCTGAAAGAGTACCAAGCAACGGCCACCTTCTTCTGCCTCGGGCGTAATGTGGAAAAATATCCTGAGATATATAACAGGATCCTGGATGAAGGACATTCAGTCGGTAACCATACTTACAGCCACCTGAAGGGATTGCTGGTCAACGGGCAGGAGTATGTTAATGATGTCAGGCTGGCCGGAAACTATATCGCGTCTGACCTGTTCAGGCCACCATACGGGCCTATAAGACCCGGACTGGTGAACAGGCTGAAGCAGGATTACAGGATAACGATGTGGGATGTGCTGAGCTATGATTTCAGCCATAAGATCTCACCCCCTGAGTGTTTCAGCAATGTGGCAAACAATATAAGAAGCGGCTCAATAGTCGTTTTTCATGATTCCGAAAAAGCCCGGCATAACCTTGAATATACCCTTCCCGCTGTGCTTGATGCCTTCTCAGGCACCTATGAATTCAGGCGGATAATCTAGGGCGGGTTTCAGGACTTATCTTCTGCAATTATTTTCCGGAAAAGAGCCTCATATTCATCAATAATCCGTTCCCACCGGTATTTTTTTAATGCCTTTTCCCTGTTGGCCAGAAGGAAGGCCTCTTTGTTTACAAGTTCCCTGTCGATGTTGATGAGGACATTCTTTATGTCTTCAGCATTTTTGAAATACAGGGCATGCTCTTCCAGGATTGTCCTGTTGTACCCGTTATCATGTGCAATAATGAATGCACCGTTGGCCATGGCCTCGAGAAGGGAAGGATTGCTGCCTCCTACTGAATGGCCGTGGAAATAAGCTTTAGCGTAAAACCTCAGGTTATCAAGGATCTTTGTGTCATACATGCTTTCCTTGATCCATACTTTCGGGTGCTTCCCGTATTTCTGGATGATATTCCTGGCAAACCTGCTGTGATTCTGCCCGATGATGATCAGGACCTCAGGACTGTTGCTTGCCAGGTAACCGGTAATGATCGGTTCAATATTATTTTCGGGTTCCAGGCGCGAGATGACCAGGAAATATTTACAGGGTTCAAGAAGATACCGGTCGAGCTGCCTGCTGTCAGGGTCCTTTAAACGCCTTGCACCATACTTGATACATACAGGGTTGACCCTGTATCTGTCCTGGAAATACCCTGCAATTTTTTCATGGTCGCAGACAAGGTAATCAGACAACCTGGTTATCCTGTATTCTGTATATTTGATAAATGTTCTGGTCAGATGGTTCCATTTCGGCCGTTGCCATTCCATCCCGTCAAGGTGTGTGATTATCCTTGTGCCTCTGTGTTTCAGCAGGCTCAATGCAGGGACAGCACTGGCATAACCGCATTCGAGAATTACATCGGGCCTGTGCCTGATGGCATCCCTCAGGCAGAGATAATCGTAAAGAATGTTCGCTGCCGGACCGATCACCTTTTCGGGATTCAGCTTACAGACAATTTTAACTCCTTTATAATCTGTATTTTTGTAAGGATGAAAAGACGGATTGTACACAGTGACTTCATGACCGCGTGCAGCAAGGCCGGACGAGAGAAATTCAGCAAATTGCTCAAAACCTCCGTACCGGTTCGGGACACCTTTGGTTCCTGTGATCGCGATCTTCATCAGAAAAGTCTTATGAAACGTATCTGCGTCACCTTGTGTTATGCGAAAAATAATATGTTCTTTCCAGCGCCAACGGCGCCGGAAGGAATATATTCAACTATTATACTATAGGTTAGCACAAGGTATTACAGATAATACTAATATGTGTAAAATTATCAGATTATCTGTTGGTTTGAAACATAATAAGTATTTTTCGGATATTTAAGAATGAGATTTTTACTGGTAACACCTTATACCATTCCTGATTTTGCCGGCAGCGGCATCAATGCTTTTAATTTTGCCAGGTTCATGGCAAGAAAAGGATTACCGGTAACCCTGCTGAGCCTGAACAGGAACCTGGCACTCGGATCCCATAAACGGGTTGAAGAAGTGTACATCAGACGGTTACCGTATTTCAATAGAAATTACCTGCTTAAGCTTTTATCACTGATCTTTATTCTTCCCGGATATTTATTATGTGTTTTCAGGAGTGATGTCATCATCATCTATGGCGGTTATCTGATAGCCTGGGAACTACTGATACTTTTCTGTAAATTGCTTAACAGGAAAGTAATATTCCAGTCGCTTCTGAACGATGCCGACGATGCGGGCACAATAATCAGCCGCAAGTCAGTTATGCTGAAAGGCTTTTACAGATGGATCCTAAGGAGAATTGATCTTTATCATGCCCTGAACACCCATCTTAAAGAGGAATTCATAAGGTATGTGCCTGATGAGGGCAGAGTTTTGCTGAATCCCCAGGGTGTTGATACCGGAATTTTTTCACCTGTCTCCGTCAGGGATAAGGAAATAATACGGGATAGCCTCGGGCTTGATCAGGAAAAACTGATCATTATAGCAATAGGGTCAGTGATTCCCAGGAAAGGGTATGATGAGATGTTCCGCATCATTGCCGGTCTGGATATTCCCTGTCAGCTCCTCGTGGCAGGGGAGTATGAATTCAATGAAGGCCATTTCCTGGGACGGGAAGGTAAGTATGCCAGGGATCTCATTCAGGCTGCAAAGGAGTCAGCAGGTGATAAAATTACTTTCCTGGGTGGGGTCAGCAATATCGTGAACTATATAAGGGCCTCAGATATTGCATTGTTCAATTCACAGCAGGAAGGGTTGCCGAATGCATTGCTGGAAGTTATGGCCTGCGGGATACCACCGGTTATGCGTGAATATCCCGGGATGAAGGATTATTTTATCCAGGACCGGAAGAACGCCCTTGTTTTCAGGAAGCCGGCAGGAATGGCAGACTGCCTGTGTCAGCTTTGCCAGGACAGGGAACTGGGTAAACGGATCGGTTCTGACGCACAGGCTGCAGTGGAAAAGGATGCTTCATTTGAGATGGTCCTGAAACATTACCGGGAGAGACTGACTTTGAGATAATCAGATATATTTGAAGAACACGCGTAAACGTATATTATACTTCATCCAGTTGCCTCCACCGGTTCACGGTGTCAGCATTATTAACCAGATCGTTTATGACAGTCCCATCATCAATGAGAACATTGACAGGGAACTGCTGGAGATAAAATTCTCGGATAAACTCTCCCTGCTCAGAAGATGGAGCCCGGGAAAGATGCTGAAGTTTTTAAGGTTAATATGGCTCCTTGTAATAAGAATAATAAGGAAGGAGCCCGATTATGTCTATTTTTCAATCATGGCCGTCGGAAAGGGTTTTGTGCGTGATCTGTTTTTTGTGCTGGTCATAAAAATGCTGGGTGTGCGGCCGATTTATCATATCCATAACCGGGGGATAGAACACAATTCACGTTTTCCGTTCTTTTCCCGTATATATAGGTTTGTCTTTAACAACTCATTGCTCATTCACCTATCTGACAGTCTGATGGAAACAGAGATAAACCAGCTGAACCCTGCAAACTGCAACCGTGTGGTCATTCCTAACGGAATACCCCGGGTTGTCTCTGGTTCCGGGAATGTGAAAAAGGGAAGGACAGTCAGGTTGTTGTTCCTGTCAAACCTGTTTGCAGGGAAGGGACTTGATGACCTGATACAGGTATTCTTTAACCTGCTTGACAAATATCCTGACCTTGAACTGGTTGTGGCAGGTGATTTCCCGGCTGCCGGCGAGGAAAGACGAATAAGAAAATTGATATCAGGCTATAATGGTGCAGGTAAGGTTATCCTGGCAGGACCGGTTTATGGTGAAAAGAAAAACGACACCTACCGTAATGCGGATATTTTTGTATTTCCAACCTATTTTTCACAGGAGTGTTTCCCGCTGGTTATCCTGGAAGCGATGCAGTACGGATTACCGGTTGTGGCAACAAAAGAAGGAGCTATACCTGAAATTATCACAGATGGTGTGACGGGCTTCTTAACGGATGCCCGTGATACGGAATCACTGGAGCAGAAGATAGGCATACTGGCAGAATCTCCGGAGTTGAGAGAGAGAATGGGCAGAGAGGCCAGGAAAGTATTTGAAGAAAGATATACGACAGAGCATTTTGAAAAAAGGATACGGGCATTTTATGATTCATGCCTTTAGGGGAAGAAATGGGAATCATTTTTCTCACATACCTCAACCGGTCAGGCTCCACATACCTGGCTAACCTGTTAAGCAGTTCAAAAGATATTATTGCCTGTCCTGAAGCGGAGATACTCGTTAATCTTTTTCTTGAAGATCCTTATGGAAGATATTATCCGCCGGAAAAGAACAGGCGTGAATACCTGTTGTCGCTGCTACAGACTGATCCAAAGCTGAAATTCTGGAACCTGGATCCGGAAGTTCTTGATCAGGTTAATTCCTCTGCAAGAAATATGGATCAGTTCCTGAATATCCTTGTAAGGTATCGTGACCGGATCAAACCCGGTGCAGGGATTCTCCTGTTTAAGGCTGAACGGCTTATACACCTTGTCAGTAATATAATGAGTGAACCCGTAGGGATAAATACCAGTTTTATTGCCCTGGTAAGAGACCCACGGGCTGTGTTCGATTCACAAAAGCGCACGGTCTCGCCCCTGAACGGGAAACCCATGAGTACCCATCCTGTTAACACAGCAATACAATGGCGCGAGTTTGCCCGCCTCTGCCGGGGGTATGAGAAACTTCCAGGTTTTAACCTGGTGCAGTTTGAAGATCTTATTTTATCCGGTAACGAGGTAATGACCCGTCTGTGCGAACGCCTGAGACTGGATCCTTCATCAATAAAACCGGGATATGGTGACCTGTATGAAAGGATTCCTCCTGATCACAGGCCTATTCATGAAAGTATTTTAAAAGGACCTCTGCCGGGGAAAACAGGTGAATGGAAACAGCAACTGACCCGAAACGAGACCAGGCTGATCGAACAAACAGCAGGTGTGAAAATGAGTTATTACGGGTACGCCAGGATGGATCCGTCAAGGTATCTTTATTTGAACATTATCAGGATCATCAGGGAAATCCTTTACTTTGTCGTTGCATGGTTAAGGAAGGCGGTTTATCATTTCCGGAAAATCTATGAATAGTCCGCATCTCAGGGAAATATTATCAAAAAGGTTCATGAAATCGCTGGTGTATGGGTACATCAGGAGGAGAGATTTCAGGACGGTTCACACCTATTGTATGTTCATCGGCTACCAGAGAAGCGGTCACAGTCTTATCGGCGCACTGATAGATGCACACCCCAACGCGGCCATGGGAATGGAGGTTGATACCCTCTACCTGGTGGAATCGGGATACAGCAGGAACCAGATCTTCTATTGCCTGGTCAGGAATTCTGAAGTA
>Ga0172363_10002294_pt1 | contig 15403 bp, 16 predicted proteins | sample LakKivs2_kivu2a2_FD_114541 | JGI IMG/M metagenome (GOLD analysis project Ga0172363, IMG submission 114541) | Sediment microbial communities from Lake Kivu, Rwanda - Sediment s2_kivu2a2 | ecosystem: Environmental > Aquatic > Freshwater > Lake > Sediment | place: Rwanda: Western Province, Lake... | reverse complement strand
TGCATTGTGCGGATGTTGTTTCAACTTTCTTGGGCGCGCATGCAATTCCGCCTGAATATAAGGGTAGCACGCAAAGTTATGTTAATCTAATAGTTGACGATATTATTCCAAGAGTGTCTGAAAAGGGGCTTGCGGAGTTTTGCGATGTTTTTTGTGAAAGAGGCGTTTTTAGTTTAGAACAAACTAGGCGAATTTTGGTTGCAGGCAAGAATTACGGCTTAAAACCTAAGGTGCACGCTGACGAGATGAGCATGCTGGGCGGGGCGGAACTTGCGGCGGATGTTGGAGCTGTTTCTGCGGAGCATCTGCTTTTCTCTTCTGTTGAAGGCATTAAATCCATGGCTGGTAAGGGTGTAGTTGCGGTTTTGCTTCCTGCTGCTGCCTTCAGTTTGATGATGGGGCAGTATGCTGATGCCAGGCTAATGATTGATTTTGGTGTTCCTGTGGCTTTGGGCACTGATTTCAACCCTAGCTGTTGGGTAGAGAATATGCAGTTGGTTATTGCGTTTGCCTGCCATTTCATGAAGTTAACGCCAGCCGAAGCCATAACTGCAGCAACTATAAACGCTGCATACGCTATAGGTAGAGCAAGTGAAATCGGAAGTTTGGATGTTGGCAAAAAGGCTGATGTTATCATTTTGGATGTGCCTAATCACAAGTTTCTCGGCTATCGCTTCAGCGTGAATCTTGTGGAAAAAGTTATCAAGAATGGACGACTGGTTGTTGATAAAGAAAAAACGGATGAACCTGTGCTTATACGCGAGACTGAATGAAAATTTCTCGCTTTTCACCTAACGTTTTCTTACTTTTTCCACGATTGAAAAGATTAGCCAAGCTATTACGCCGTAGATTACTCCGTTGAATATTGCTGATGTAAGTGTTCTCACGGCGAACCCGCTCCACTCTACGGTTAGGTCTATATTCACGGCGTCGCTGATCATGTTGCCTGGAGGCAGCTCAGCGTAAGCTAAGGTTATAGCTAAGAAAATCACGAAAACTATTAGGAATATTACGGCTCCTTTCATGTTGTTTCCTCCATTGTAGCTTAGCGTATAGAATATAATCTTAATAAATTTAATGGGTGAAGCAAAAAATTATAATGTGTTCCTATTATTCTTGGTTAATGGTGAACTGGTTTGATCAAGATTGAGAAGCCTGTTAAACGTTTGACTGGTTCCGAACTGCATTGTAAGAATTGGCAGATTGAAGGCGTTTTGCGTATGCTTTTCAACGTTGTTGACCCTGAAGTGGCTAAAGACCCTGAAAGGCTAATTGTTTATGGTGGCACAGGCAAGGCTGCACGGAACTGGGAATGTTTTGAACAAATTGTTAAAACATTAACGGAACTTGAGCCAGACGAAACAATGCTTGTTCAGAGCGGTAAGCCCGTCGCTGTTTTTAAGACACATGAGTGGGCTCCAAGGGTTTTAATTGTTAATGCTATGCTTGTGCCCCGATGGGCTACTTGGGACTACTTCTACGAGTTGGAGCAGAAAGGCTTAATCATGTTTGGACAGATGACTGCTGGTTCATGGGCTTACATCGGAACCCAAGGCATTTTGCAGGGCACTTATGAGACGCTTGCGGCTGTTGCTAAGCAGCATTTTGGCGGTTCTCTGCGTGGAAGGCTTGTTTTGACTGCTGGTTTGGGCGAGATGGGTGGGGCTCAGCCTTTGGCTGTTACTATGAATGATGGTGTTGCTTTGGTTGCGGAGATTGACAAGCGTGCGATTGAGCGTAGGCTGAAGCATGGTTACCTTGAGACTTGGACGGATGACTTGAATGAAGCTGTTGATATGGCTTTGGAGGCTAAGCGTGAAGGCATTCCGCGAAGCATTGGCTTGTTGGGAAATGCTGCTGAGGTGCATCCTGAACTTTTGAAAAGAAACGTTATTCCAGACGTTTTAACAGACCAGACTTCTGCTCATGATCCTTTGAATGGTTATTATCCTGCTGGTTTCTCTAAAGAAGGTGCTGACGGGCTTAGGGAAAGCGACCCTGAAGAATATATGCGGCATGCCGGTGAGAGTATGCGTTTGCAAGTGGAAACAATGGTTAAGATGATGCGGAGAGGCGCTGTTACATTTGAGTATGGTAATAACCTTCGGCAACGAGCCTATGATGCTGGGTTTAAAGACGCGTTTGCCTATTCAGGCTTTGTGCAACGTTATATTAGACCAATGTTTTGTGAAGGTCGTGGTCCTTTCCGTTGGACGTCGCTTGTGGGCAGTGCCGAGGATATTCACACGCTTGACGATGTTATTCTGAAAGATTTTGCCTACAATAAGGAGTTATGCCGCTGGATAGAGAAGGCAAAAGAAAAAGTGAAGTTTCAAGGGTTGCCTGCACGGGTTTGTTGGCTTGGTTTCGGCGAAAGAGCACGCTTTGGCAAAATAATTAATGACATGGTTGCCAACGGTAAGCTTTCTGGGCCTATCTGGATTGGCCGTGACCATTTGGACGGTGGTAGCGTGGCATCGCCTAACCGCGAAACAGAAGGCATGATGGATGAAAGCGATGCGATTGCTGATTGGCCTATTCTTAATGCTTTGTTGAATGCTGTTGCTGGAGCAACATGGGTTAGTGTGCATCACGGCGGTGGCGTGGGCATAGGCTACAGCATACACGCAGGCATGTGTTTGGTGGCGGATGGAACAAAAGAAGCAGAAAAGCGCGTGGTAACAGTGTTAACAACAGACCCTGGAACAGCAATAGTAAGACATGCAGATGCGGGTTATGAAAAGGCTCAGCGAATAGCGAAAGAGAAAGGCGTTAAGATGCCTATGTTAAAGTAGCGAGGTGTTTGCTTTGGAACATGTGGCTGCTTGTGGTATTTGTTGTGATGTTTGCGGGCTTCATGAGAAGTTAGGTTGCGTTTGTAGTTCTGGAGTTGAGGACATAGCAAAGGAGAAGGTTAAGACGCGTTGGGGCGGTAAAGGCGTTTTATGTTTAGTCTTAGACTGTGCTGTAAAGCGTGGAATCGCATATTGTATGCGTGACTGTGAAGAGTTTCCATGCAAGAAATATTTCGAATGGTTTTTTCCGTACGGTAAAGGCTATCTGGAAATGCATATTGAAAGAAAAAGTCAAAAGTAAGAATAACAAGAGAGAAGGCTTCAGCTTTTATGATTTTTGCAAGAGAGTCTTGAATTTTCAAGACTATTTTCAGCTTTCCATTAACTTCCTCGCCAACAGAGCCACTACTAGAACTACAACAATCCAAAACAAGCAATCACTAAACAGCTCAAAATACCGATGTTCTTCGGGCAAAAGCGTCTTGGTAATCCGCCAAACAAACGGCCACCCATAATACTTATGCCCTATAACGCTTGCTTCAGGCGGATTCTCAACAAACCCGCTCACCAAACGTATACAAATCCCAACAACAACCACTAAACCCAAAACACTCCAATTCACCTTCAATAAATCACCAACGTTAAAAACTAAACAAACACTAACAACATAAAACTTTCGCCCACATTGCCTTATCCACTCAGAAACTTTCCGCCCGTAGCAACTCAACAATATTAAGCTTTAACTATGTTATATCCAGAAGCCTTACGTAGCCTATTCATGACAGCCAAACCAAGCCTTTCAGTAGGCACTCCCTCAGCAATAATAACATCAACCCTTTCCAAATCAAACTCCCTCAGAAGCTTAAACAGATTTCTCGCAACAACAGCTAAATCGCTTCTGTTTCCAAGAGACTTCACCACACCAGCACTGTAATAATGCACTGTTTCGTCGGTTGCAAGAATCCCAACCCTTTTGTTTTTTTGCATATAAAAATGAGCCAACTCATTTATCTTGCTCGCAACAGCCGCCATTTCTCCTTCAACGATAATCATATCTGCATTTGGAGCATAATGCTTATGCTTAACCCCGGGAGAACGCGCCTTCTCAACTGGCAACGCTTTTTCTGAAACTGCAACAGGGTTAAGCTCCACCGTACTAAGAGCCTTCTTCAAAACTTCATACGGCGTTCCACCTGGACGCAGAACCTGCGGCGGATCAACAGTCATATCTAAAACAGTGGATTCAACTCCAATATGCGTCGAACCGGCATCCAAAATGGCATCTATCCTTCCGTTAAGGTCTTCCAGAACATGCTCAGCTGACGTTGGACTCGGCTTTCCAGCGAGATTTGCGCTTGGGGCAGCAATGGGGCAGCTGCTTTCTCTAATCAAAGCCAAAGCAACATTATGCCTAGGCATCCTAATTGCTATAGTATCCAAACCTGCAACGGTTACTTCAGGCACAATTTCTGAACGTTTAAAAATCAACGTTAAAGGTCCAGACCAAAACCTCTTCATAAGCATTTCTGTGTTAAGAGGAACTTCTTTAACTAATCTGTTAACGTCTCGTATATTTCCCACATGCACTATTGGCGGGTTGTCAAGCGGCCGTTTTTTCGCTTCAAAAAGAGCCAAAACCGCTTTTGAATTCAATGCATCTGCTCCTAAACCGTAAACAGTTTCTGTTGGAAAAGCCACCAAACCACCTTTCTTAATAAAGTCTGCTGCTATCCGAATCGTTCCTATTTCCGGCTCTTGCGAATCAACTTTCAACACTAAAGTTTTCTTCATCAGCCCGCCGTGTCCTTGTGACTGAATGCACCTTTTAAGTGTAATGTCTTTGTCTCTTTTATCTTGGCACTAAATTAGGCATTCACACTTCTTCAAAATAAGGAAATAGCTATACCTTATCACACAACATAATAGTCAATGACTTTTTTCATGCTTTTTGGCGTGGCTTGTCTCTTGGCTAGTTGTCTCAGTATATTTATCATTTGAGGCTGAAAACGAGCTATATCCGTCAAACTAACCAAACCCACAAGCTTTTTTCCATCAACCACTGGCAACTTCTTAATCTTCATCTGAAACATCAACTTCACAGCCTCGCCCAAATCCATGCCAGGCTCAACAACAACCAATGGACTCGTCATAATATTCTTCACTTTAGTTCTAGTTGCATCTTTCGCTTCTGCAACAACTCTTTTTAATAGATCCCTTTCGGTTATTATGCCCATGGCTTTCCCTTTCCTAACTGCGATTAAACAGCCTATCTCAAACTTGTTCATGATGTCCGCTGCCTCTTTTACCGTTGAATTTTCATCTATCGTTATTACCTCCTTCACCATGACATCTTCAACTTTCAATGAAACATCAGTCTCTTCTTCTTTCTTAGGCGACAACAAACCACCAACTTCTTTATATTCTCTTAAAATCTCATATATAAATTGGTGTGTAGAACTTTTCCTTCATAAACCACGCAATCTGCGAACAACTCTTTCAACACTTTTGCTAACAGGAATCTTTGCCCGTTCAAACTTTTCCTTAGGCTTGCTGAATGATCTAGTAGCGTCAACACCCATCTTAGTTGTTAAACCAGTCTCTTGATCAGCAGACGAGTCCAACGTTGAACCTCGCACATTCTTTATGATAATGAGGTCCTCACCAGCTTGGAAACGTGTCGCAATAGCCCATTCCACATCAGTAACATTAAACACGTCAATGTCAGAATCCACAACCACAGCATGTTTTAGGCTTGGATGTGCGGCAAAAGCGGCTAACAAAGCATTCTTTCCGTCACCATCAAGTTGTTTTTCAACAGATATTATTGCGTGAAGCCATCCGCTTCCGCCAACTGAAAGGTTAACAGCGTAGACTTTCGGCACAACTTTTGAAACTGCTTCCCAAATCAAAACTTCATGCGGCAAACCCATCAGAAGCCTATGCTCAGCCCCCGACGGCAAAAGTACCTGATACACATAATCTTCACGGTGTATAACACCAACAACTTCCACTACAGGCTGTTTTCTTTGAATATCATACGTTCCAGTTATGTCCACAAAGGGGCCTTCGGCAACTTCTTTCGTCGCAGAAATTTTGCCTTCCAAGACCAATTCAGCCTCTGCTGGGGCATAGGCATTCACACGTTCGCACTCGATTAACCGCAGACCATTGTCCATTAACGTATTTGCAACGCCAAATTCATTCACACCGAAAGGAACAGGTGAAGACGAGGCAAGCAAAACTGCTGGATGAACACCGATGGAAATTGAAACGTCCAAGTCTTTGCAGGCTTTTTTTGCCATCTGCCACAGTTTAAAAAGATGCCGCGGAACCAAACGAATTGCCAAATGCGTCTTGTCTAACACTTGAAGACGATGCACCGACACATTCTCAGTGTTTCCATCAACACTTTTTGCATACACAACCGCCGAAGTAATGTATGGACCGGCATCGCCATCAAAATGAGTTAATACTGGAATCTTAGACAAGTCTCTCTCAATAACCTCCTTCACCGCACCGCCTTCAACAATCTTTGGTTTTTTCGGTGAACGCCAAGCCTCTGTTAGCCTTCGGTAAAGCCCATCTTGGTCAACGTTGAGTGCTGCACAAATTCTTTCTCGAGTTCCGCAAACATTGGCAACAACCTTTGTTTCATAATCTTTTACTTTCTCAAATAGTAGAATTGGACCTTGCTTGTCAAAATTCTTCATGGCAAATGGAATTTCAAAATGTGTGGACACTTCATCTTTTACGTGCAAAACTTGCTTTTCTTTTTCCATTTGCTTAAGAAATTCTCTGAGGCTCATGCTGTTGTTCCTTCTTTTTCTGCTTCTGCGTGGGCAACTTTTTCAATTAACTTCATAAGAACTGATTGAGCTTGCATCTCGCTGATTGTTTCTAAATAAATTGAAACTAGCGCTATTTTTCCCTTTTTCGAAGCGATGTACTCAGCGAACATGCGAGCTGAAATTGCATTCTTGTCGCCTAACAGAATAGATGATGAAGGTGGTCCAAGCAAATCCTTCGGTTTTGGGACGGCAATTGCCAACGTTCCAAGTTTATCTTCGTTTTCGCTTAGCAAAATTAAACATGAATTCTTTGTTTCCATGTATACTGCCAGAAAATGCTTGTTTTGTTCAATAATTTCGCTTTTGACAATTTTTGCGCGTTCCATTTTTGAGTCTCCATTGCTTATTTATAGCTTCACGCATTCACTATTTATTGTTTTCAAAAAGGCGATACAAAAATGGCTGAAGACCGAGCACAAAAAATCCTGCAAATTCTCCGAAAAACTTTCACAATGCCAAAATGGGTAACATCAACCAGAGACTCATTTGAAACGTTGATCGTGACAATAATTTCACAAAACACAGCTGGCAGGAACACTGCAAAAGCCTTCGAAAATCTTTCGAAGCGATTTGAGATAGTGCCCGAAGTATTGGCGAATGCTGAAACAAGCCAAATTGAAGAATGCTTGAAAGTGGCTGGCCTATACAGAACTAAAGCCAAAACAATAAAACAACTTTCAAAAATAATTATTGAAAAATTCCATGGCAACTTAAGACAAATATTGTCGTTGCCCTTCGAAGAAGCAAGGAAAACACTTCTACAACTTCCTGGAGTTGGACCCAAAACAGCCGATGTTGTCCTGCTTTTTTGCGCAGAAAAACCCACAATTCCAGTTGACACGCACGTTAACCGTGTGGCAAAAAGATTAGGCTTGGCACCTGCAAATGGAAATTATGAAATAGTTCGCAAATCCCTTCAATCACTTTATGATCCAAAAGATTATTTAGCAGTTCATGTGTTGCTGATTTCTCTTGGTAGAAGATATTGCAGGGCTAAGAATCCGTTGTGCAATCAATGCCCGGTAAATATGCTTTGCTCATCTAAGCAGTTATGGGATTAAAATGACTGAGCTGATCAAAAGGATTGCAGGGTTTTTTCCATACGTTGAGGTGAGACCTTTTCAACATGATTTCATCAGAACGATTTTTGACGCTGTTGAGAATGGCAGTTCTGTCCTTATTGAGGGAAGCAACGGCTTAGGAAAAACCATCGCCACATTATCTGCGTGTCTTCCTAAAGCTGTAGAAAAGGATTTGAAAATATTATACGTTGCACGGACACATCGCCAACACGACCGCGTAATCGAAGAGTTAAAGGCGATTTCAAGAAAGCAACCAGTTTCAGGAATTTCAATACGCGGGCGCCGTGAAATGTGTCTCAACAACTTCGTAACGAGGCACACATTAGACACTAAGGCAGCCATGGAAGTTTGCGAACTATTAAAGGCAAGGAACAGGTGCCAATATTATCGAAACATTGAAGAGAGATCAGATGAGTATTTTGAAATTCATCAGCAAATCACTTTTAACCCCTACAAAGCTTCGGAAATTCAAAAAATCTGTCAGAGAAGAGGCTTCTGTCCCTACGAGCTTGTAAAGGCTTCATTAGCAGATGCAAACGTAATTGCACTGAGCTATCTTTACATCTTCGACCCAGTAATCCGAAACGCCTTCCTCAAAAACCTAGATACATCACTGCACAAAACTATTCTAATCGTCGATGAAGCACATAACCTTCCAGAAACAGCTATTGAAATTGCAAGTAGCAACCTGTCCCTTTTCGCCATGAAACAAGCAGAACTTGAAGCCAAAAAATTCAACCATAAGGACATTGCAAGTTTTGTTAGTACCGTAAGAAACGAAATTGAAAAAATGGCTGATAAAATCGAAAAAGAAGCTCTGATTTCAGCAGAATCCCTAATAGAACTTGTTCAGGAAAAAACTGGTGTAGATGAGCCTCCAGCGTTTTTTGAACAGCTACATGACGTTGGAAGTTCGGTAAAGCGAAGTTTGCTTTCTAGGGGAGAAAATCCACGTTCTTATATCCATGGGATGGGTGAGTTTCTGTTAAGATGGCTGGAAACTGCTGAAGATCAATCTTTCGTAAACGTGGTAAGTAAATATATTTCTAGAAGAGGTGCAACCACAGCAAGACTGGAAATAGTTGCCTTAAACCCCTCGAAAATAACTGCACCCGTTTTCCATTCAGTCTACTCTAACATCGTTATGTCTGGCACACTTCAACCATTAGAAGCATACGCACAAATAACAAAGCTTCCGGAAAACACCATCAAAAGTGTTGTGCCCTCGCCTTTTCCAAAGAAACATATTCTACCGCTTGTCTGTTGTGGTGTTACAACGGCAATGGAGAAAAGAACACCACTGATGTACAATAAAATAATTAAACGGATTAAGGAAGTTGTCCTGAACACTCCGGCAAACATCGGAATTTTCGCTGCTTCTTTCGGGGTTCTAGAAGCCTTAATTACCGAGGGATTAGAAAAAGCTGTGAGTAAGCCGCTTTTTTATGAGCATAGGGGTATGGGTTCTAGAGATAATGAAAAGATAGTTGCAGAATTCAAGGCACACGCTAAACGTGAAGGTGCTGTGCTCCTCGGGGTTCAGGGTGGTCGCTCCTCAGAAGGTGTAGACTATCCAGGTGACCAAATGAACTCTGTTGTAATTGTGGGCGTGCCATACGCGGAGCCAACCCCAAAGGTAAAAGCTCAAATTAACTATTTTGAAAAGTGTTTTCCAGAGCTTGGACGCGAATACGGTTATGTTCTTCCAGCAATGAAAAAAGCTTCTCAAGCTGCAGGAAGACCGATAAGAGCTCTTGAAGACAAAGGTGCCATGATTTTTCTTGATTACCGTTTTGCTACAGTGTATTGTCAACGTTTTCTTCCATCATGGATACGTAATAACTTGAAGATTTTACCAGATGAAGATGGAGCTATTGCACTTGAACTCAGCTTTTTCTTTAAAAAAGTTTCTCAAATGTCGTAAACTCTAACTGGTTTTCTTCTGTAAACGCTGGAATTTCCTTCAGGTTTTTGTCGAGTTTAACCTTTCCTAGGGCAACTATCGAAATTTCGATAGAGACTGGGGTTAGAATTTTTAGAGTTTTCCTAAAGTAGTCGATTTCATGTAAGACACCTATCCCGAGGAATTTTCTCTCAGAGTCATACAAAGCCGTAAGTAATCCTTTTTCATCGCCCTTCCGAACCACCATGACTTTCTTATCTGCTAATTCCTCAACCTTTCTTAGGTTTTCCGCGCTAATCCAGCGTCTTCTACCGATAACTATACAAATTCTGTCCTGCAATTCTGCAAGGTGCAGTGGTTTCATCCCTAAAATGTCGTAGATTTTTCTCGCTTGTTTAACGTTTTCATGTATTCTGCTCAAGCCAAGCAGTCCGTTTTCTTCGATTTTTAGCCAGCCTAAAGGAAGCGATTGCACTTTTGCATTTCTTAAATATTTCATATAACCGAGTTCCCGTAAGTCCTTACGTTTCTCTCTACTTCTCTGTCTTACAGCCTGAGAAGAATCCACGATGACAGTCCTGAATTTTTCCAGATTGTTTAAGATAGGTACCATTTCGTCTTTTTGTTGGATGCAGAAAATTATGTCTGGTTTAAGTTCCTCAACTAGCTGAGTCTTATATTTGACGGCGTCTTCCCCTTCAACCCAGCCGTCCGTGTTTATAACAATAGAGTCTGAATCGTTGCCTAAAATTTCCTTTTTAAGCATTGCTAAGCCTTCAATTACTTTGTTTATGGCTCCGCTTGGTGAAGTTATACCAACAAAGAAAGCGTTTTTCGCTTTTAGATTAAATAGATCCGTTATCGGTTTGGTCACGTATGTGTAGGCAACTGTACAAGGTGGTCCTATGTCTGACTGACCTAAATCTCCATCTAAAAATGCAACACTTTGCTTTTCACGTAATAGTTTGTTTGTTAAGTATGTGCAGAAACTCGTTTTTCCAGAATCAACAGTGCCCAGTATTATTGCGGTGACAGGGCTTGTTTGAAAATTCAGAAGCTCTTCGCATGATTTAACCCATGATGATGGAACGGTGTTTCCATCAACTTCTTCGATATTTGTGCTTTCTCCTAATGAAATATCAAGAATAGCGGTTTCCTCTACTGCGAACGGTAATCTTTTTCCTTCACGGATTACAATCTTGTTTGTGCTGTTTACTGTGGAGCCAAATACTTCTACCTTGCCTGAAGTCACTGCGACAGAGGCTGGGCCGTCAATCAGCAGAGTTTTTCCGTTTTCAACTGTTCGCTTCACTTACCTTCCTCCGTGGGAATATATGCCCGTTCCTTCCAGCTATTTTTGTGGCTGAAACAATGTCTCTTAATCCTCTTCTATGTTTAGTTTCACTTAAGTGACGGTTTGTTCCAGCTTCGCTCACGCTTTCTAACGTTATATTTGAAGGTAATGCATCGTCCAAAACGCGTAAAAGTTTTTCTTTATATGTCCGAACTCCGTTGCCAACTTTCACAGAAACCGAGATTGTCGAGGTTTTCCCTAAGTTCTTCAGGATATTCTCTATCTTATCTAATGTTTCTTCAACGCTGAAACAGTTTCCTGTTTCAATGACTTTGCCATCTGCCAGAACTGCCAATCCGAAGATTTCACCAGGGTCTATGCCTATGACGATTTTTTCATAATATTCCTTTCCTTGAACAATCTGTAATGCTTCATTTATCAATGCCTCTGGTTCCACGCCCTCTTGGTATACCAAAACTTTCTCATGATTTATGAAATGCTGCTCCTTTTCTGTGGTTATGACCGCTTTAATTTCTATGGGGATAGGTTCTTTCGGGATTAAGCTTAAAAACGGTATATTCTTCCTTTTTAACTCGCTAATTATTAAGTAGTATGCTTTTCCTGAAACTGTTGCAACAGCAATCTTCGCTTTCATATGGCCTTCCTATTCTTGTAGGTGTTTAAACGCAAAACAAATTATTAATCTAGCGGTTTATATTCGTTGATGTGTGTGACCGTGCTACAAAAGATTCCGACTGGCTGTGAAGCAATTGACAAGTTTCTAGATGGAGGCTTACCATTTGAAAGTGTTAACCTAATTTACGGGGAAGCGGAAACTGCAAAAACTACTCTAGCTATGCAATGCGCCATAAACTGTGCAAAACAAGGTTACAAAACATTGTTTGTGGATTGTGACGGAACATTCTCTACACGTAGACTTTCCCAGATTGCTTCCAAAAATTTTAAAGAAATTGCAGAGTTGACAATTTTAATGAAGCCGAATAATTTTCATGAACAAACAGTTGTCACAGATGAATTAACAGAATATCTAACAAAAAATTTCGGCCTCTTAATCGTTGATACTATCACATCGCTTTATCGTGTCAAAATTGCAGAATCTCCAGAAAAAACATTTCAGCTAAACCGTGAACTAAATAGGCAGATGGCTTTATTAGCGCAGATTGCTAAAACACAGAAAATCACAGTTTTAATAACAAGTCAAGTTCGAAGTGCTCTCAACGAGGTTCCTGTAGGTATAGAACCCGTTGCTACTAGGGTTTTAAAATTTTGGGCTGATACAATAATCATCATGAAGCCTACTGAAAATCCGCAAATAATCAAGGCGGTCTTAGAAAAAAATCCCAAAAAGATTCAGCCTCTAACTTGCTATCTAAAAATAGAAGAAACAGGAATACATGACTATTCAGGTCATTAATGATGGTTGTAAAAATGGGAATACCAGAGTTGATTATTGAAGCATTAAAATTCATATTTCCAGCCTACTGTGCAAACGCTATACCGGTAATTGCAGGTGGAGGGCGCCAAATAGATTGTGGGAAAAATTTTTGGGACGGAAAACCAATTTTTGGAAAAAACAAGACTTTTCGAGGTTTCCTTTCCGGACTGTTCGTCGGAACAGCTGTCGGCTTTGTAGAAACAATAGTTTCCGGTTACCCCATCTTCTTTGGTTTACTACTATCTTTAGGAGCCTTGTTTGGAGATTTAGTCGGAGCTTTTGTAAAAAGAAGACTTGGGCTGGCTCCTGGAAAATTGTTGCCAGTTATTGACCAGATTGACTTCATAGTGGGGGCAATTTTGTTTTCCTTTCCTCTACAAATCGTGTTTAGGGAACTCATCATAACAGTGTTAATTATAACCCCTCCCATACACTTGCTAACCAATTTTGCAGCATACAAATTTGGCTTAAAAAATAACCCTTGGTAATTTCTATCTACCGAGTTTTATCCGTATTGTAACCTCAAGGAATATATAGGCTAAAAATAGAAGAAAAACTCCCACTAAAAACATCATGTAGGCTTGTCTCGGCTTATAAGCGTATTTTGTGCTTTGATACATTACTATTAACCCAACAATACCAAATGAGTACAGAACAGTGGCAACTATACTATCACTAATAAATTGTGCCCCTAGTTCAGGATAAAGGAAATAGAAACGTCCACCGTAATAAATTGCTGGAAGCGGTTTCACTATTACACTATATAAGCCACCTCCCAAAAGAAATATGGCAATGGCAATGCATATTATCGAAATAATAAGAGTTGATGGTTTTGCTGTTGACATTCTTCGATAAAATCTGTTCATAGAATAGGATAACGACGAAACTTTTTTCTTAACTGTTCGTGACATCTTGGTTTTCTCCGCTTTTAATTAAGTGCTCCGCCACTTCCCTAGCCCATTCTCCTGTTAACGGATTCTTAGCGATCTCACTTAAATACTCTTTCCAAGAGATTTCCAACGCTTTTTTCCATAGGTTATACTTTTTAACGATGCTTTCATGAGCCTTCATGTGTAACTCGCAATAACCTTTTTCGCCAGCTTCTCTATTGCAAATTGCGCATTTCAACTCTTTTTCGCCTCTCCTCTTTCAATGGACACCCTGGATTGAAGCATAAGATCCATGGGCGTCTTCCTTTTATTCGAACTTGAACTGTAGGCCAACCGCATCTACGGCAGTTTTTTCCAAGGGGTCTTACGGTGCCTCTCTGCGGAAGTGGAAATGAAGTTTTGCATAAGCCTTTAAAGTAGTTTGTGCAACCAATGAATCGTTTGCCAGTTCTTCTTGAATACAGCGTCATAAGTTTTCCAGTTTTGCAAATGGGGCATGTACCAATGGTTCTTTCTTCTAGTCTTGCTCTTTTTATAGCGTTGCTCAGTTGTTCACCGATAATGTGCTCCTTTCCTTTCAAATCCTCTACCACTGGCTTAAGGATTTCAACAGCATCTATTAGGACGTTTTCTCTTTTTTCGCTGTTTACCTGAATCTTATCCATTCTTTCTTCCAGTTCCTTTGTTAGTTTTATTGAAACGACTGTTGGACAATACTTTTCCAGAACATAGAGAACCTCAAAGCCTAAATCTGTCACAACTATTCTCTCATCCCGAATGTACTTTCTATCATAAAGTGTCTGCATAATGTCCGCTCTTGTTGCTTTTGTTCCAATTTCTTCTTCCTCCATTTTTTTGAGGAGACTGCCGGGGTTATATCGTGGAGGTGGTTTGGTAAACTTATCCTCTAAAATCGCTTTTTTGATGTTGATTGTTTGTCCTTCTTTTATCGGCGGCAAGAGAACCTCTTCTGACCTTACGTAAGGTCCATAGAAGCGTAGCCAACCTTCCTTTAAGATTTGTCTTCCTCTTAGGTAGAAGCGATGTCCGTTAACGTTAATGCAGACTTTCATACTTTGTCTTGTTGCTACTTCTCCAAAAACTGCCATAAATCTTCGAACGATAAGATCCAATACCTTTCTTTCAGAGTCATCCAGAACTCTTTCTGGCAGTTTTCCCGTTGGATAAATGGCCGGATGTGCTGGGTCTTCTTTTTTTCCTTCTTTTGGTTTCAGTTCTGGTTTTGTAAGAAGCTCTGCAGTTAGTTTTCTGTATTCGGGAACTTTGTTTAGGTTTTTCAGTATTGCCTCATAGCCTATTGCTGGTGGGAGTTTTTGGCTGCTTGTTCTTGGGTAGGAGATTAAAGCGTCTAAGTATAGGCGTTGTGCGATATTTGCTGTGCGCCTCGGCGTATATCCAAATAAGCCGTAGGCTTCGCTTTGTAGAGTGCCTAAATCGAAGGGTAGTGGCGGCGTTTGCTGGAATTGTCTTACATCGATTTTTTCAGCTGTTCCGTTTTTTCCTTTGCATGCACTTAAAATTGTATCTGCTTCCTTCCTCGTTTCGATTGTTTTCCTTTCGTATTTTGCTTCAAAGATTTTTCCGTTTATTTCGACTTCTGCTTTGAGTTCCCAGTATGGTGTCGGCACATAAATTCTGATGGATTTTTCTCTTGCAACAAGAAATTTTAAAGTTGGTCCCTGTACTCTTCCTGTGCTTAACGTTGCGTATTTTCCGCTCCAATCTCTTGCTGCTATTGTCAAGGCTCGTGAAAGATTTACGCCATAAAGCCAATCAACTTCGTGTCTTGTGCGGCCAGCCTCTATAAGTGCAAAATCTAGATGTGGTAGCAGTTCCGTATACGATTTTTCTAGTTCTTCCTTGGTTAGGGTGGAATATTTCATGCGTTTTGAGGTTCCTTCTTTGTTGTCGCATGCGTATCTCAGTATGCAGTATCCGATTATGCTTCCTTCAATATCATAGTCGCATGCGTCAATAAACATGTCAGCGTCATTTGCCAGTTTTGAAATTGTTTCAAGCCATACGCGAATTTGTTTTGCACCTCTTTCAGCGGCGTATCTTGGCACCCATTTGAAATTGAAAACTGGATAATAGTTTCTTCCTTTTCGTTCTTC
>Ga0172363_10002290_pt1 | contig 15421 bp, 15 predicted proteins | sample LakKivs2_kivu2a2_FD_114541 | JGI IMG/M metagenome (GOLD analysis project Ga0172363, IMG submission 114541) | Sediment microbial communities from Lake Kivu, Rwanda - Sediment s2_kivu2a2 | ecosystem: Environmental > Aquatic > Freshwater > Lake > Sediment | place: Rwanda: Western Province, Lake... | reverse complement strand
GGCGATAGTGGATTCTGTGGGGAACTGTTTTGTTGGGAATGAGATTGACAACTTGGACGGCTCCAGCGCGGGTTTTGCGTTGTACGGCAGTAACGAGACTGTCATTGTGGAAAATAGCATTGCAAGATGTGGTTCTGGCTTTTACTTGTCTAGCTCTAATCATAATCGGATATACCACAACAACGTTGTGAATGTGGCTTATGAGGCGTACGTTTATGAGGTGTCGACGGAGAATGTTTGGGATGATGGTTATCCTTCTGGAGGGAATTACTGGAGTTATTATGCTGGTGCTGATGTCTATCAAGGCTCGGGGCAGAATGTTAGCGGCAGCGACGGGATAGGCGACATCAACTACACTATTGACGTGGATAATGTTGACCGTTATCCTTTGATGGGCATGTTTAATGTTTTTAATGTCACCTATTACACTCCAGATTTGGAGCCGCATTTCTGCAACGTCACGGTCATTTCGAATTCGACGATTTCGGCTTTTGATCCCCAAGTTTGGGTTGAGCATCCAGAGGTCATATACCTAATTTTCAACGTCACGGGAGCAGATGGGTCTGGAGGTTTTTGCAGAGTCTCCATTCCAACAGCCATGATGAATGCCACGTATCACGTGTCGGTGAATGGCACGGAAATCCCGTTCAGTCTGCTGGAATGCTCAGATTCTAGCATGAGCTATCTTTACTTCAGCTATGCGCATTCAACAGTGAGGGTTGTGATAGTTTCCGAGTTTCCAACGTTTCTGGTTTTGCCGCTGTTCTTTGCGTGGACACTGTTTGCGGCTGTAATCCGTAGAAGAAAGAACAAAAGCCAGATTACAGGTTTGACCATTTAGAACAAGCCGTGCTAATCTCTAGACAGATAACCCCCAGAAAAATCACGCCTTTTGCGGAAAAGTTATAACCAGTCGTGAGCCAAATTAATGTTCTTGATGAGGAGTCTTGTCTCAGAGAAGCTATGTTCGTTTGGGCGTTATTGCCTTCTTGGCGATTGTTAGTATCTCGGTTGCTTGGCAATTGCTGACTTCTGATTATCCTACGCATTCAGATGTTTTCTTTATGGGTGTGGAAGCGGGTGTTCTTGGAGTTGTGCTTCTTGTTTGTTTGGTTTTGATTGGCATTCTCCTATATCGCTTAATTAAGTTCCCGAAGAGAACAACGAAAATAGAAGACACTTCTATCAGTCTTTCTAAGCCAGTTTGACCAGCCTATTTCTTTTTCTGGAAGCATTCCATGCAGATGGCAACTATTTTGACGTTTTGAATAGGTTGATGTATGAATAATCCTTTTCCAAGCACGGTTATGTAGCCTAAAGGTTTTCCGCACTTCTGACAACATACTGGTTTGGTGTCGTTCATTCTCCATCATGGCTTAAGCAATCTCGTAAGCTTTTAGACTTGCTGGAAACAAAGGATTTCTGACATATACCTATGGAAAGGTCTTCTGACAGTTTCAGCATGGGCACTATGAAATCTCATCGTAGAGACCAGAGCCTTTTCTTGAATTCTATGGTGAAGATGTCGAAACAATTCCAGCAGAACGAAAAGGCGACTTGACGCCTCGACTGAACGAGAACATCAAACTGCGCCTTCTGAACGTATCTACGACATCAATTTATGGAACAGCTAGGCAAAACAGAAATAAGTCCTCTGTCTTCTTTAAATATAGAGAAACATGGTTCAGACTACTGAATCCTCCAAACTGCTTGACATTGGATATGAAAGGACTTGTAACTGCTCACCTAAGAGTCTGAACTGTCTGAGCGGTAAAGAATGGATTCAAAGTCAAGTGGCTATTTGGGAATTTTTCTACGAGAAACGGGATACTAGAGACAAAACTATCCATCCCGCAGTTTTTCCGATTGGTCTTCCTAAGAAATGCATTTCAGTATTCACACATAGGGGCGAGCTTGTTTTAGATCCCTTCGTAGGAATTGGAACAACTCTTTTAGCCGCTCAAGACCTTCATAGAAACGCTGTCGGTTTTGATTTGAAAGAGGAATACGTTCAGTTTTCGAGGGCTAGACTTGCACAGATGAGACTCGATACCAAAACCCAGCAAATAGCAGTTTGTGACGAGGCTCATAACATTCCAGAGTATTTAAAGGAGGAGACGGTTGCTCTTTCCGTCACTTCTCCGCCTTATGCGAACATGCTTAATAGACCGAGAAAGAACAAGAGCATTAGAGGAAATCTTAGACAGAATGAACATTATCTAAAAGTTCAGCAATACTCGACAGACCCCAGAGATCTAGGCACTATGGACGGAGAGAAGTACGCTCATACAATAGGAGAAATCTATCAGGGCATTTTACCTTTAATGAAGAAGAAAGGACATTGTGTTATCAACGTCACAGATTTGTGGTGGGAGAACAAGCGAATCCCGATTCACGTTTATATCATCGAGAATATGCAGAAGGTAGGTTATGAGCTAAGAAACATCATCATCTGGGATAGAAGAAATCTAGTGAATAAAGTCGGAATTTTCGGTTATCCTAGCAACTATATAACATTAGGGACAACGTTCGAATACATCCTGGACTTTTGGAGACCCAATTAAGGCAAACTTCCGTTCTGAGTGAAATAAAGCATGTCTTGAGCGAATTGAGTGTTAGGTCTGAAACGGTTTCCTCTGTACTGCATTTGGTTCATAGTCGAAGGTGGAAGGTAACAATATCCTCTGGTGCTCAAACATTGACTATCTATCACTTCAACGTTAGACTGAGTGAATTCAGACGCCGAATCGAAAAACCCAAACATGGAATCGCCATCAAAAGCCAAACCTCTCGTTCCTCTTTCTCTCAGCTTGACATTCTTGACTTCTACCCTATGCTTCGCTCTGTGATTCTGAAGATTCGGATAGTAAACAACAATGTCGGTTCTTTCAATCTTCCGTTTATAGTGAATGTTCTCTCTTAGACCGATTCTGTTCAATTCCCTCTCTGCACACAGTTCCGCTATGTTGCCGCTTACGACTTGAAACGTCTGGCTAACTCGTCTCGAAGCTTCTTCCATGAAGTTAGCGTATTCTACTCCATCCGCTTCGAGTGGCATAACCATTTCTAGCTTGAGCTTCCTTTTCGTTTCATCTGGAATGTCTGCTAGAGTCATTCGTGAAAGAAAAGAGTCAATCTTAGCCTCATAGTATTTCTTCTTATATTCCAGCATTAGCCGGTAGGTCAAGCCATGAATCTGGTTCACATTTGCCGAAGGATGAGACCTGACAGCCTCTTGAACCAATTCTCTGGCTGAGGGAATAGACGTTTAGAGTCACCTCCCACTAATTAGACAGATTCAGTTTATAACATTTGGTTCTATGGCAACCTTCTATTTGTCTCTTCTATCAACGCATTTAGACGTCTTTCTCGATGTATCTATTGACGATATCTATGTCAGTCGGGAATACGGGGAATATCTTCGGTTGTGGCACTAGATGAGTATTTTTGTTTTTGTGTTTTGTGAATTGGTAAATTTCGCTATTCTTTAAATTGCCTGTTTGTTGTTCGTTTTTCGTGTTGGTGATGCAGGTTTGAACGAAGTTGTCAAGCAGATTAAGCATTTGAATGCTGGCGACCTTGTGCGAGTTGACTGGTTTGACGCCAGCATCGGCAAAAGCCTCAGCGGCGGCGTAGGAGGCATAGACGTTCCCGTCATAAGTTGGGGCGTCTTCCTCGGCGTTTTAGGCGAGAAGAACAAGCACATCATTCTTGCTCAGAACAGTTTCCGTTACGCTGACGGCATTTTCGACATCGACTACACCGCCGTTCCCAAAGATTGGACGGCAAACATCACAGTCATAGTCAGAAACCACATCGTGCCCGAAGAGACGAAGTATCTTCTCAACAGTTTCCTGATGGGGGGCAAAAACAACACGTCAAGACGAATCAAACAGCAGAGTGTGAGAAACCATGAAGGACTGGATTAGACAAGCGTTAACCAAAACCGTGCAAAACAAAACCACACGAACCAGCCAACAAACACTAGAAATCTCTCCAGACGAAAGACTCGTCTTAGGCGTAAAATTCGCTGTAGCCATGACCCTCTGCCTGTCCGCACTAGAAACCGCCCACATAGCGTTTCTCGGCAGGTGGAACAGCGAAATCTTCTCCGCCATCACAGGCTTAACAGGAACAATCACAGGCATATTCATCACCCAGAAGGCATAACACACGCAAGAACCGCCAGTTCAACCTATAAATAAGGGGGGTCTAGACGCCCCGAGCACCAACAGAACCGCCAAAGACCTCATCCAAACCGAATGGAAAATCATCGACAAACTCCAAAACCTCGCACAAACCGCACAATACGACAAACAACGAGCCTTCTACTACCAAACGCTCGCCAGCCACATACGCACACTCTCCACCCTCCTCAAACAACACACCCAGCCAGACCAAACCCAAGACCTAGCAAGACTGCTAAGCGAAATCCAAAAGAAAGCCAAAACCCTCGCCAAGAGGCTCAACAAAAATTGATAGACGACCCACTCGCAACACTCGTCCAAAACCCAACCATCTTCGCAGAGCTACTCCTAGATTTTAAACCATTCACCTACCAAGAACGCCTACTCACAGACACGTCAAACCGCATCGTAGCCTGCATGGGAAGACAAACAGGCAAAACCACCACAATCGCAGCAAAAGCCATACACTACGCCTACACCCACCCCGACACAACCACACTAATCATCAGCCCATCACTCAGACAAAGCATGATAATGTTCGACTTCTTTTGTTGAGTTGAAATCTGGAGGTTTTCTGTTGGGTGGAGGGAAACGTTGGGGTGATGTTGAGAACAAGGTTTTACAGGAGATGGTTGGTGAGGGGCTGGGTGTTGGGGAGATTGTTGGTAGTGGGAAGTTGCAGGGGCGTAGTCCGCAGGCGATTCTGAAGCAGGTTGAGCGTTTGAGGCTTTCTTCTTTTGTCGGAGTGCGGAAAAGTTTTGTCGGACAAATTGGGAAGGTTGATGTTCCTAGGTTTGAAGAGTTTGTGGGGAGATATGTGGATGCTTTTAACAAGTTGTGTGGGTTGGAGGAGTTTACACGGGATGACTTGGAAAGATTTAGACTTATTTTTATGGCAGCATGGAAGTTTCGCGACCTGTTTAAAGAGTATGAACGCATAGAAGAAGTAGAAAATCGAGTTGAAAAACTGGAAAAACTCTTACAGCAACTAACTGCAGAAAGAAATCCGGAAGGATCTCAACAAATATCACAGCGTTAATAACCGATGGCACGACTTTTGCTCAACATATCTTTCTTGATTAGACGACCGTTTGTCAAGAGTTGCACGTCTCGAATGGGATAGGAGTTTTCAGATTTTCTTTTCTTAAGGAGAGGTTTAAGGTATTTGGGGTTGAAACAATCTTTGATCTTCCTTACAGGTTCCTCCTCTTGTTTCCCCCATATAGTGGCGAATCGACTGAGACAGGAATAAATATTTCCAATCTCGCAGCCAATCCAATATCTGTTGTGCATTTGAGCTGCTTGATAAGTGCTTCCTCCTCCTCCGAAAATATCCAAAACTACCTCTTTCTCATTAGAAGCCATAAGGATTATTCTCTCTGGGATATGGATTGGCAATTCATTTATCTTTGACTTTCTGGACTTATCTTGTCGTGCGGGGCGAGTATCTTCCCAAAAATCTGAAATTTGGATCCAAGGGATTCCTTCTTTATCTTCGAACCTTTCAAATTTCCTTCTGTAACCTCCATAGTCTCTGATTTCCTTTCCGCAATGTCTGCATATGGGGGTTTTGTAGCGGACTATGTTAAAAGTTGGTTTGGCTCCTCTTTTTGTGTAGTAGATGATACAGTAATTCGATGGGTGAAGACGTCCTCTAATAGGAAAACCACTTTTCATTTTGAGTGATATTAGACTTCTGTATTCCAATTCGGGTATGATGTGCAACTGCGAACCCACTTCGATTATCCATCTGGGCCAACTGTATATTGCTAGGCTGCCTCCTGGACGAACCACTCTGACGAGTTCGCTCATCCACCTACGGCACCAGTTTTTGTAAGCTTCAGCGCTCATCCGATCGTCATATGCTTTTGTGTCATAATCTTTCCCCAAGTTGAAAGGGGGATCAGTGAAGACTAAATCTATACTGTTGCTTCTTATTCTTGATAGCATTTTGAGGCAATCAGCGTGAAATAGTATTCCCTTTTTGTTTGCGTAAACAATCGAATCCGTAATTGCTCCGGAATTGTCTCTCGAAAGATAATCTTGCGCCTCAAAGTGAGAACATGAAGATCTGCCAGCTGTGTTTTTCTCTGCATTTGCTGCCTTGTTCAATCTCAAAACCTTCTTCCCATCATATAATGAAATGAATCTGCTCGATGAAAACGGATGATTTTGATAGAATAAAAAGCTTCCTTGATATCAAGATAAGTATTCAACAGCGCATTATCTTCTGCTTTGCTCAACGACTTTTCTTAGTCAAGATATCCCATCAGGGTTACATTGCAGAGTAACGAAATGTTGATGAATCAGTTTCCCATAAAGGAATTTCCATTCGGCTATATATTGGCGAATGTCAAGCTCTGGATTATTCAGATATCTCCTGTCGATTGTTCCCTTGCCATAGGCATCTGTCACAATCTTATTTAGGCATTCATCTAGAACCAAATCAGCTAATCGAATCTGACAATGAAGTTTCGGTTTCGAACCTTCGATTGTATCCTTCTGGTTAACCAAGCCGAAGTATGTGATGTTTAGCGGATCGAGTGTGTTAATCAGTATCGCGCCATCCATGGCAAGCCATGTTTGAACCTTTAGATGAGGTATTTCCTCGAATCGAGGCGACTTGAATCTGCCTCCTTCTTGGGGGGGCAGAGGTTCTTTTTCCTTGACTATCTGCAAAAAGGCTTCACTTGAATAGACCCCTGATACCGCCTTGACTTGTGCTTTCTGGCCAATTCCATTGTCAGCAGTTATGCCCAACTCAATGCAGCCTACCTCGTCGCTTATTTTCATTTCTTTAGTGAATTCCACAGATTCTGTCTTCAGAGAGAACGTCTCCGAAGGACAGCTGAACTCGATAGCAGATCCTAGTGGGATCTTTTCCATATCAAGGAATAAGTGCAGTTTTCTCGCGCTCTCCTCATGTATGTTTACATTTGCTGGTTCGAACTGCATCCCATTTTGAGGATAGAAGATGTCCTTGTCGGTTACTTCTACCTTCAATTCAGCCACATGATCTCCGACCGTAACAACGATATTGCCTGCGATTTCTGATCTGGCTCCCTCTATTCGCAATATCTTTTTTTGAAGTGGAGATTCGGCAGATTGTCTTTCGATTTTGAATCTTTGTGGTTCAACAGCGATCTCTTTCTTGTCGCTTTTTACGTCCGCTTCAGTTCCTGTTGAAAACTTATCGCAGTTTATTAGCAGAGCAACAGGTGTGCGGATTTTTTCTTTTACGGTTAACTTAGGTCTTATGAACTCGAGATATTCAGGCAATCTGGGATTTCTTCCTGTGAAGCCATCACCTGCATCGGCCTTTCCCACAAATTGCTCGTACAATGCGTTAAGTACATCGATTGCCTTGCTGAACCTTGCTACAGTTTCGGGCGAAAAGCCTTCTATTTGTGATCTTCTTTTCTTCTCTTCATCTTCAATAATGGGCCCGAGTATTTCCTCAACCTTTGCAGCAATGTTCTTGTAGAAACCATGACTCTTGACCAGGCCTTCCCTATCTTCACTCAGAACTGGTTCGGGCGATTTGCAGTTGAGCTTAGTGCTGATATATTCATGTGCTCCGTTTACACGAAGTCTTCCAAACAACCTGGATCCAGCGGGGTCGGTGTCATATTTGAAAAGAGTAAGATCCAATATATTGTCATCTTCATCTAACACTAGAAGACCTCCCTCTCTGTCTTCGTAACCCGCGGTTCCTTGAGAGAGGTCAATTTCACTCTTTGAAATTTCAAGTTCTACATTGAATGTTCTGTTATCGAAATCAAATTGAAATGTCTTTCTTATAAGGAGCTGGCCAACGGGAAAAATGTACTTAATCTGATCGATTGTTTCTTGACGAGTCGCATCGATATATTTTAATAAGACCCGTCTTGAAGAGTTGCTGTTTATCATTCTTAGCATATAGAAATTTGAAAGTTTCTCAATCAGTTTCTCTCTTTTTGGGAATCTCACATCATCTCTAAGACGAAACTCGACACGAGTACCGTTCTCAACTATTCCCCAACTTGTTCGAATATCTTGATTCAATCTTGGGGGATGATCATCAATGTCGATAATGGCATCCTCTTCATCTGACCCTCGGATCTTTCCGAAATAAAATTCTGTAATTGCACATTGATCTTCCTTGATCGATTTGACTGCTCCACTTTTTTGCGTAAAGAGAGCATCACGCAATCCTTTACCAAAAAGGCTCCGTGTGCGAAGACCAGCTGCTCTGTCGCCGGAATCTTCTCCGTAGGGCTCGAATTTCTGCAGCATAATCTCACTTGATAGTCCTTCTGCCTGGTCTATTACTGAGATTAGTCTCTTGCGACAATTTGCAACTATTGTTATTTCTCCGAAAGTCTTGCTAGAATGTGGTTGTGGGTCCATTCTTTTGTAACTGTCGTCTGAATTGGTTATGAGTTCTGTAAGGATTTTTGGAATGCTTCGGCCAACACCCTTTTCAAACTGAAGTTTCTTGAATCGTAACGACCATCTTAAAGGGCGTTTCGGCACGTTGATCTCCTCTTAACCATCCAAAACTTGAGAGAATTCTTTTCTGACCCACTGTAAAAACTCTACGATATCTGATCTTCCAGCGAGTTTTGCATACCCTGTCATTGTCTTGAGTCTGTCTCTGAGAGCTTCCTTTGGAGCATATGGATAAGATTTCAACAACTCCCATATTGCAAACTCATTAAAACAATCTCTTTTTCCACCTAGATACTCTTTGAATAACGAAGTTCCTTCGATCTCCTTTATCTCGATATTCTGATCTCTTGTTCTTGGTCTTTCACTCTTTTGTCTTCGCACCAAGGGCCTTTTTGATGGATTCTTCAGAGCCTCTTCAACGCGTTTGAATTCTACTTCGCCATCTTGATTCAGAGAAAATCCATGATGTGTGTCACCCTTTGCCCAGTTTCGCCACTTCGGGCCAAGTTGCAAAAGTGTTCTATGGACTCTCTCCACGTCAGGAAACTGTTCAAAGCCGACGAGAGCGAATTTTATTGGAAAAAAGAGGAACAAGGCTACCGCCACTGCTTCTTGAGTCACGGGGATATGATTATTCTGAAGAGACTTGATCGCATATATAGCAAGTCGATTGTTGTCCAATGATTGATAAGCATCTAGAGGGAACGGTTTACATATGCGCTGAAATTTCTCCAATCTATCAACGTGGTTCATATAGTTCATCCTGTTATTTAGACTATTTTGTAACGTTTGACAGATATTCCAAGGTATTCTCAAGGAAATAATTAACGGTTGCATCTGATGGTTTGTTCCCATTTGCTTTTAATATTTTCGCAACTATCATCTTCTGATCGGCATCCGAAAGAGGGCGACTCAGCGCATCAACAAAAGGTTTGTAGATTGCGCAAGTCTGACCTTTCTTGTTGGTAAATCTTGAAACAATCTCCCACCCACGAGTCTTTGTTCTGTGGCGTCTATGATGCGCCTTTCTTTTCCTTTTTCTATGCAACGGTAAAGATGCAGATGTGCCTGTACTCAACATAGAATCTCTGTCTCTATCAGAGAAGTAAAGCACTAAGAAATCCGATTCAAGCCGAACGTCAATCATTGTTTTAGGAAGCAGATGCTTTCCTCTTACCCATTGCTCAATTTCATGAATTGGAATTCGGACAAAAGTGACAACTTCTCCCATATTTCTATTTTCTCCTTATATGCTTATAGAGTTATAAGCTTATAATATAAAGCTTTCTGAAATCGCGATTTTAGAGTTACCCTTGTAAATTGGTAAATTTCACGGTAGCTTATATCAAGCGTTCGTTGCGGTTTTTATTGTTTGTTATTAACGATAGAGGAGGTCGCCAAACCCGTTGTGGAAAGAATTCAGCAGTTTGTGGAGTGGCTACTTGCGTAGAAGAAGACTGAAACGTTTTAACAAACAGCTTGAGCAGATCGAAAATAAGGTCAAAGATCTCATGTGTGAAAAAAGAGGAGAAATTATTGCTTCACCTGCCGTTTATGTTGAGAAAGTTTTAGGATTAAAGCTGTACCCCTATCAAGCTAAGCTGCTTGAAGACTCTAGCAAGCGTATTGTTGCATGTATGGGAAGGCAAACAGGCAAAACCACGACTATCGCCGTCAAAGCCATAATATATGCAGACACAAATCCAAACACAACCGTACTCATTACAAGCCCTTCCATGCGCCAAAGCATGATAATGTTCGACCGCATCACTATGCTTATCTATTCAACGCCTTACTTGCGAAACAAAATCACCAGAGCCACCCGGACTATCATCCAACTGGATAACAGTAGCCGTATAATCGCCCTACCCTGCAGCGAGAATTTTCTGCGGGGATACACCGCAGACATGGCGATCTGCGATGAATCAGCATTCATGCCGGAAACTGTCATAACAAAAGTAATTTTCCCAATGCTAAGCACAACAAGTGGAACCGCAATTCTCCTCAGCACACCATGGGATAGAAATCACTTCTTCTACAAAGCATTTGTAAATCCAGCCTATAGCGTCCACAGAGTAAAATCAAGCGAATGTCCACTCATCACACAAGAATTCCTCGAAGAAATGCGGCAAAACATGACTGAAGAAGCCTATAGGCAAGAATACGAGGCTGAATTTGTTGAAGTATCAAACAGCTACTTTGCTCAAGACTTAATCCGCAAATGCGTTGAGCTGGCCGAGAGAGCTGGGTTAGAATCCTTTTCAGATCTCGAACATGCTTTTGCGAAAGGCGAATATTATGCTGGAATAGATTTCGGCAAACTGCAAGACCACTCGATATTGGCGATTGTGAAAGTAGAAGATAAAACTGTAAAATTGCTCTATATGCACGAGTTCCCTCTTGAGACGCCTTACACTCAAGTAATCGGGCATCTCGCTAGAGCTTGGAAGAAATTCGATTTTCGAAAAATGTTAGTTGACCAAAGCGGAGTTGGCGAACCAATACTCGAAGAAATTCGCAATCAAGGCATAGATTGCATTGAAGGCATAAAATTCACGTCCGAAACAAAGGAAAATCTTCTTTCAGGACTTAAAATGGCCATGGAGCAAGGAAGGCTTGCAATTCCTTATGAAAGGCGGCTTTGCCAACAGATAAACGAACAGCAATACAGTTACAGCAAGAGCGGACGTCTACAGTTCGCCCATCCAGCAAATACGAACGATGACATGCTATGGGCATTGGCTTTAGCAGTAGCAGCATCCAAAACAGAACTTGCTCCTAAGCTCTGGGTCGTTTCCAGAATGGGCAGAGGCAAAGTGAAACTGCAACAACTCCGCAAAAAACTCGCAAAACACAAAACAGAAGGAGACACAAGATGACCCGCAGAACACGTGAATACTTCCGAATAACCAAACACACACGACGCTACAACCGCAAAACAAACACCTTCACCATCAACATCGCCTACCAAACCGCAACACAAAAAACACCCCGCACACTCCAAGTCGCAGAAGCCTTCGGACTCGGCACAGACCAACAACAAAAATTCACAATATACGACAACCTCAAACTCAAAATCACCCCCACCGACATCATCCACATCACAGGCGACAGCGGCTCAGGCAAAAGCATACTCCTCAAAACCCTAAAAAAAGACCTAAAACACCTCGCAGCCGACACCGCCGACCTCACAACCGAACAAAACAAACCAATCATCAACACAGTAGGCAAAACCTTCCCACAAGCCCTCGAACTCCTAAGCAAAGTCGGACTAAACGACGCCTTCCTATTCACACGAAAATACAACCAACTAAGCGACGGACAAAAAATCCGCTACCAAATCGCCAAACTAATAGAAACAGACAAACAATGGTGGATAATAGACGAATTCTGCTCACTACTCGACCGCGACACAGCAAAAATAGTCGCCTACAACACACAAAAACAAGCCAGACAAAAACACAAAGCCCTCATAACAGCCACCACCCACACAGACCTACAAGACGACCTAAAACCAACAATACACATCCACAAACGCTACGGAAAAGAAATCACAATACACCGCCACCCAAACACAGCAACCCACCAATGCACCCTAACACGCCAAATGCACGTAGAAGAAGGAAACATAAACGACTACAAACAACTCGCCCCCTTCCACTACAGAACCAGCCACCTCCCACCCCCACGCAAAATCTTCACCCTAAAACGCAAAAACGAACTCTGCGGCGTAATCGTCTACAGCCACCCCCCACCAACCACCCACGGAAGAAACAAAGCAACCAAAACCACATTCCAACAAATCAAAAACCAACTAAGCACAATCTCAAGAGTCATCATCCACCCAAAATACCGCACCATAGGACTCGGAGCCAAAATCGTACAAGAAACACTAAAAAAAGCCCCAACACCCTACGTCGAAACCCTAGCCGTAATGGCAAAATACAACCCCTTCTTCGAAAAAGCAGGAATGCAAAAAATAACAGAAAGCAAACCAACCAAAAACACCACCGCCACACTCGAACAACTCAAACAACTAGGCTTCAACCAGGCAATGATCGGAAGCGAAAACTACAACCAGCAAAAAATAGAAAAAACAGACAAGCAAAAACTCATCCAAACCCTCAAAGAACTCTCAAAAAAAGAATCCGCACTCCGCAAACGCCTACTATGCCTACCAGACGTCTACCCAAAACACGAAGAATTCACCGCAAAAATAGAACGTCTAAACGACAGAGAACTGGCAAAAACCATCAAACGACTAGCCATCATCGCTCAAACAAAAGTCTACCTCTTCTGGCCACCACAAACCAACCCAAACCACAACAAAACCGAACAATAACACTTCATTGAAATCTGTTACGAGAAGAGTTTCTGTTGCGAATGCTGCTGAAACGATGCTTCCCAGCATGACACATGCAAGCAGAACTCCGAGTACACTTCTATTTGTCATTGAATCACTCTTTTTTTAGACTTACGGATATTTGGGCAATTATTGAAGAATTGTGAACTTCAAATCTTGACGGAAAAGCCGTCATATTTGCAAAAACGCGACAAAAAGAGGGTTTTATCTAGTGTCTTGCCTTATGCTGTATTGTCTTGCTTTCTTCTAGTGTTTTAACGCGTGTCTCGATGAATTCTGCTACTTTCTCTTCACTATATCGTCTGGCTGCTTTCTGTTTTCTGAGTTGTCCTTCAATCATTGTCAGGATTTTTTCCACATTGAACGGTTTTAAAACGTAGCCGTCTGCGCCTTTGTTTACGGCTTCAACGGCGTTCTGTAGTGATGGGTAGCCTGTGACTATTATTTTTACCATTTTGGGCGTGGTTTCTTTCATTGAAGTTAGCAGTTTTGTTCCTTCCATGTCTGGGAGTCGGATGTCGATTAGTGCCAGATTGTAGAAGTTGTTTTTGGATTTCTCAATTGCTTCTTTTCCATTTTGTGCGGTTTCAACTGAGTATCCTTTTTCTTTTAGGATGGTCGCTATGGTTTTTCTTATGCTTTCGTCGTCGTCGACAACAAGGATTCTGGCATGTTTATCCATACTTTTTCACCTCCTCGCTCTTGCTTACTTTTTATCGGAAGGTTAACTGTGAAGGTCGTGCCTTTCCCCACTGAGCTTTTTACGGAGATGTTTCCTCCGTGAGCCTCCACGACACGCTTGCAAATGGGCAAGCCGAATCCCATTCCTCTTGCTTTTGTCGTGAAGAGTGGAGACCACAGTTCCTTTAAAACTTCGTCAGTCATACCTGTTCCATTGTCGGTAAACTTAACTTCCACATTTCCGCTTCTTTCTCTGCTAGATATTGCTAGCTTTCCATTATCTTGCATCGCATCAAATGCGTTTTTTACGATGTTTACAAAGACTCTCTTCATTTTCTCTGTGTCTATCGTGATTTTGGGCTTCCAATGCGTCAGGTTTACTATTTGAACGCCGTCTGGGATGCCAACTAGAGCCAGAGCATCCTTTACGATTGCCTTCGGAGTGGTGTTTTTCAGTTCCAAGGTTATTTCCCTCGAATACTCTAAGAGGTCGTTCACAATTTTGTTTGAATACTCGATATCTTTCTCAATAAGATCCAACATTTCTTTTTCCTTGCGATTCATTTTTGCCCCCAGCTTCATTTTAAGGTAGTACGTGGCTCCAGTTATGCCTGTCAGCGGATTGCGCAAGTCATGGCCAACCATCGCTGCTATTTCTCCAATTGCAGCCAGTCTTTCAGTTTTCAGCAGTTTGTTCTGAACGGTCACCAGTTCTTGGGTTCTCTGCTTCACTTTCAATTCAAGCTGATCAGCGTAATCTCTCACTTGGTCTTTTGCCTCATTCAACTGCTGGAACAGATGGGCGTTTTCGATGGCTACAGCAGCTTGATTAATGAACAAGACTAGCGGCGCCAACGATTCTTTGGTGGGTCTTTTTCCGTCCAGCGGATCATCAATGCTCAAAACTCCCACTATGCGACCACTGGCTAGGCGAAGAGGCGCGTACAGTAGGTCTTCTGGATCCCAGTCAACCATGGTTTCTGGCGATAGTCTGCTTGAAACTGTTCCTTGTGAGAATCGTTTTCTTACCCATGGATCGCTCCATGGAAGATGGTAGAATTCGCCGATTCTGAATCGTTCGTATTCTGGTCCGAAGCGTTCACGCCAAACCTGTCCTGGCACTCTATTTGTCCACAGGAAGTCTCTTTCCTTTTTTGTCAATCCCGCGGTGACGAAGCTTGCTGGATCAACTATTTCCATATTTTCGTCTTTGACAGCGCGGATGACTACTCTTCGCCATCCAAGTTCTCTGATTGCTTCCGCGATGATCTGAAGTCTGGTCTGCAAATCTGTGGTACGGATCATTTCTGCGGCAATATTCATCAGTGCAGTCAATTGGGTGGAGCGTTTTTCATTTTCCATTCTCTTTTCTAGACTGACTATGGCGGTTGCAGCATGTGCAGCCAAGATTTCCAGCAATATAACGTCCTTTTCGTCGAAGGCACCTGTTTTTTTGCTTTCCACATCTAGAACTCCGATTATACCGTTTTCTGTTTGCACGGGAACAGCGACTTCTGACTTGATTCCAGGAACGACTTCAAAATAATCCTTGTCTTTCGTTACATCGCTCACGATGATTGGCTTGCCTGTGTTTTTTACTTTTACAGTTACGCCTCTTTTTGTGTTGTCTAGGGGCAGATCTGCGGATGGCCCAGGATATCCACGTTGACTTTCGGCTCTGAGAGCGTTTTTGTTCACTACCATGAAGGCTGCGTTCTCAAAGCCTAGGGTTTGTTCTACCGCGTCTAGAGTTAGATCG
>Ga0172363_10002286_pt1 | contig 15427 bp, 11 predicted proteins | sample LakKivs2_kivu2a2_FD_114541 | JGI IMG/M metagenome (GOLD analysis project Ga0172363, IMG submission 114541) | Sediment microbial communities from Lake Kivu, Rwanda - Sediment s2_kivu2a2 | ecosystem: Environmental > Aquatic > Freshwater > Lake > Sediment | place: Rwanda: Western Province, Lake... | reverse complement strand
TCGGCCTGGCGCTGGCCAACTGGCTGCTCTTGGTGCTGATACTCGTCGCGGCAGGCGTCAAAGCGGCCATCCCGCTGCGAACTGAGTTCAACGTCGAACACGAGCGGCGCACGCTGCCCCTGGACGCCATCGAGTGGATTCGGGAGCAGCGGCTTGCGGGACCGATGTTCAACAGTTACAACTGGGGCGGCTATCTCATCTGGCACCTGTGGCCTGATTACCTGGTCTTTGTGGACGGGCGCACCGACCTATATGGTGACGAGTTGTTGAAGCAATACCTGGACGTGCGCTTCGCTAAACCGGGTTTCCAGCAGGTGTTCGATGAGTACGGCGTCAACTTTGTACTAACGGAGACGGGCGGCTTCACCGACAACTTCCTGGCGCTCGACAATGGCTGGAAACGGGCCTACTCTGACGATATCGCGGCCATCTACGTGCGAATGGACGAGTAGACGAAAAGTCCGCTGATCAAACTCTGATCGGTGGCTCGGCCCCTTCCCTCCGTTTTCTCCGACCAAAGACACACAGAAGACCATACAAACTCTCAACGACGATGCCGTGCTCCTGCCAAAAGACCTTCGCCTGGGGAGTGTGAAAGGCCTGAAAGTCGTTGGATAGAACGGTGTCTGGCCGTGCAATGATGGCTGAGGCAAAGATAGGGGCATCCGCCGGGTCGCTACAGTAAGGGAAGACAGCAGCAATTTCCTCCGGGGTTGGTCTGCGGACCAACCGGTGAGCGAAAGGTATCAACAAAGACACGGCTCGAAGCCGGTGTCCGGGGAACCGACTGTCCAGCACCTCGTCCAGTTCATCTATCACTGCCTGACCGATCACCAACTCGAAGGCACCTGCCTCGTAGAGTCGGAGCACTTCGCCAGCCATGGTGAGTGCCCCAGCCCGGTCGTGGGGGAATACAACCATTGCCAGCAATACACCGGTGTCTGGAAAAACACGCGGGGAACTCACCGGGTCTCCTGTTGCTCAGTCAAGGTCTGAATCGTCTTCTCGTACCGCTCTTGCCAGATCCGGCGGCGCACCTGGCGGGCGTGGTGAAGCAATTCTTCTTCAGTGATTTCGGCTGCCTCGGCAGCGGGGGCCAGTAAGGCACTGAGTTCTTTCAACGGCAGGCGTTCCTGGTCTGCCGAAGGCGACTTGACATAGGCTTCCAGTGCTCTGACCGCCAGCGTATTAAGAGGGATCGCGCGGTCACGGGCTACCTGGTGCAATTGCTGATGCAACGCAGGGGGCACCCGAATTGTGATACGTTTGACATCCACACTCATCCCGCCACCTCCCCTACCAACAGACTGTGATAGCAGCATTATAGCAGCACTTGTATAGCCTGTCAAGCCTCTGCCCCACTCACCGCCAACTCCAACTGCCGCTGATAGAGCTGGCTATACAATCCACCCCGCGCCAGCAACTCCCGGTGGTCACCCACCTCGCTTATACGGCCTTCTTCCAGTGCGATGATCTTGTCCGCGTTGCGGATCGTGCTCAGCCGGTGGGCGATGACCAGCGACGTGCGCCCCTTCATCACCTCCTCCAGCGCCTGCTGGATCAGGTACTCCGCCTCGGCGTCCACTGACGAGGTCGCCTCGTCCAGGATCAGGATGCGCGGGTCGGCCAGGATCGCCCTGGCCAGCGCCAGCCGCTGTTTCTGCCCGCCGCTCAGTTTCACGCCCCGCTCACCGATCTCTGTGTCGTAGCCCCGCGGTAATTGCTTGATGAACTCGTGGGCGTAAGCGGCCTTCGTCGCCGCGACCATCTCCTCCTCACTGGCGTTGGGCTTGCCGTAGAGCAGGTTCTCGCGCACGCTGGTGTTGAACAGAAATGTGTCCTGCAACACGACGGCCACGTGCCGGCGCAGCGACCGCATCTGCACCTTCCGTAGATCGTGCCCGTCCACCTTCACGCAGCCGTGGATGGGATCGTAGAAGCGGCACAGCAAGTTGGCGATGCTCGTCTTACCCGCGCCGCTGGGACCGACCAGCGCGACCACCTCGCCAGGGGACATGCGGAACTCGACGTCGTGCAGCACTTCGTCGCCGCCGCCGTAGCGAAAGTGCACGTCTTCGAACAACACGTCCCCCTCGATCCCGCCCAGCGCGACCGCATCCGGCGCGTCCTGGATCTCTGGCACCTCGTCCAGCAGTTCGAAGATACGCTCCCCGGCGGCGATGGCCTGCTGGAACATATTGTCCACCTCGGTCAGCCGCCGCACGGGATCGTAGAAGGAGACGATGTAGGACGTGAATGCCATCAGCGTGCCCAACGAGAGCTGTCCGCCGATGACCATCCAGGCGCCGATTCCGAGCACCGCCGCACCGCCCAACGCAGTCACGAATGACAGCGCGGGAAAGAAGATCGTCCAGGTACGGATGGCCCGCACGCGCGCCCGGTAATAGTTGCCGCTCACGTCGCGGAAGCGCTCTAGCTCCGACTCCTCCTGCCCGAAGGCCTGAATGACGCGGATGCCGGCCAGGTTGTCCTGCAGCCGGGCGTTGATGTCGCCCAGCCGGTCGCGCGTCTGGCGGTAGATGGGGCGCACTTGCCGGTTGAAGCGCCGCAAGACCACTGCCATCACCGGCAGCAGCGCCAGTACGACCAGCGCCAGTCGCCATTCGAGCACCAACAACACCGCCGATGCCCCCAGCAGGCGCAACAGGTCTATCAGCGTGAGGATGACGCCGTGGGTGACGAACTGCTCCACCGCGTCCACGTCGTTGGCAACCCGCGACATCAGTTCACCGGTGGAGGTACGCTCGAAGAAGGAGAGGGACAGCCGCTGCAGGTAAGCGTAGATGCGCACCCGCAGATCGAAGATGAAACGTGCGCCCAGTGCGTGACGGATGTACTGCTCGCCTGTTTCCGTGAGCCACAATAGCGCATAGACGCCGATCAGCGCGCCAATCAGCGCACCGAGGCGGGAAATGTCGCGGGCGCCGATCACCTGGTCCACGACCCCCCGTTGGAACAGGGGCGGGAGCAGGTTCAACCCGGTGTTGATCAGGAGCAAGATACCCGTAACAATCAGCGTCTTCCAATACGGTCGCACGTAGCCAAAAAGGCGTTTCAACACGCGCATAGAAACTCTCATTACCTCCACTTGGAATGGGTGTGAGTATAACATAAAGGACGGGAAACGTGAAGCATCCGTAATCCGTAATTCGTAATTCGTAACGTGTAATCCGTGATAGCATTCTGGGCGTTGTGCCTTACGCATCACGCATTACGAATTACGTATTATTCCGGCTTGCCAACTTCCCGCAAAAGCAGTATAGTCTTAGGGCAGTACAACGAAACTGCCCAGGAGGAGTAACATGGCCCAATACGCAGCCGCAGTAGACCAGGGCACCACCGGCACCCGCTTCATGGTCTTCGACCGCCAGGGGCAGGTGGTCGCCTCGATGTACGAAGAGCACACCCAGATTTATCCCCAGCCCGGCTGGGTCGAGCACGACGCAGGGGAAATCTGGGCCAAGACGCGTCGTGTCATTGGCGGCACTTTGGCCGAAGGGCGTATCCGGCCGGCAGAGATCGCCGGTATCGGCATCACCAACCAGCGGGAGACGGCGGTCGTCTGGGACTCTGCCACCGGCGAACCGCTCTGCAATGCCGTCGTGTGGCAGGACACGCGCACCCGCGAACTGTGCCAGCACCTCATCGCCGATGGGCTAGAGCCGACCTTCCGCCAGAAGACTGGCCTGCCCATCGCTACCTATTTCTCCGGCCCCAAGCTCGAATGGCTGCTCGACCACGTCCCTGGACTACGGCAGAAGGCCGAAGCAGGCAAGGCCGTCTTCGGCAACGTGGACACCTGGGTCTTGTGGAACCTGACCGGCGGGCCACAGGGCGGGGCGCACGTCACCGACGTGACCAACGCCTCCCGCACGCTGCTGATGAACCTGGACACGCTCGACTGGGACGACGAGCTTTTGGAAATCCTCTCGATCCCGCGCCAGATGCTCCCCGCCATTCGCCCCTCGTCCGACCCGGCCTTCTACGGCGCGACGCAGGTCAACGGTCCCGTCAGCGGTGCGGTGCCGGTGTGCGGCGATCTGGGGGACCAGCAGGCGGCGCTCTTCGGCCAGACTTGCTACGCCGTGGGCGAGGCCAAGAACACCTACGGCACAGGGTGCTTTATGCTGCTCAACACCGGTTCCACCCCCGTCCCGTCGAAGAGCGGCCTGCTGACGACGGTGGCCTACGGCCTGCCAGCGGGAACGACCTATGCGCTCGAAGGCTCCATCGCCATTACCGGCGCGGCAGTGCAATGGCTGCGTGACAACCTGGGGCTAATCGAAACCGCCGCCGAAACGGAAAGCGTGGCACAGAGTGTCGCGGATGCGGGCGGCATCTATTTCGTCCCGGCCTTCTCCGGCCTCTTCGCCCCGTACTGGGACATGGACGCGCGCGGCGTCATCGTCGGGCTGACCCGCTACGTGACTCGCGCCCACCTCGTGCGCGCCACGCTGGAGGCCATCTGCTACCAGACGCGGGACGTGCTCGAGGCGATGCGCGCCGACTGCGGCGTCGGGTTGACCGCGCTCAAGGTGGACGGCGGCGCGACGGTCAACAACTTCCTGATGCAATTGCAGGCCGACGTCCTGGGCGTGCCGGTCGTGCGCCCGGTCGTCCACGAGACGACGGCGCTCGGCGCAGCCTACGCGGCAGGGCTCGCTACCGGCCTGTGGTCGGACCTGGACGAACTGCGGGCCAACTGGGGCGTGGACCGCATCTTCGAGCCGGCGTGGAGCGAGGACCGGCGCGAAGAAGCCTACGCCGGGTGGAAGAAGGCAGTGGAACGGAGTAGAGGGTGGGTAGGAGGCCACAGTTCGTAATTCGTAATAAGGGGTACGATTATTATGAGACTGTAACAGAATGCTGAAACTTCAGGCACTACCCGTCGGCGAGTACGCCACCAACTGCTACCTGCTGGCCTGCCCCGAGACGCACCGGGCGCTGCTCGTGGACCCGGGCGCGGACCCAGACGCGGTGCTGGTGCTGTGCGAAGGGACGCACGTGACCCGCATCCTGCTCACCCACGGCCACTTCGATCACCTGCTGGCGCTGGATGCGGTGCACGCAGCGTTGGGCGCACCCGTGGGGCTCCATCCGGCCGACGCCGCCGGGTTCGGCGTCGAGGCTGGCTTCGAGTTGCGCCACGGGATGCGGCTGCGGGTTGGGCAGCACACCGTGCGGGTCGTTCACGTCCCCGGCCATACCCCTGGCAGCGTGGCGCTGCGCTTCGACCGCCGGGCGATCGTCGGAGACGCACTCTTCCCCGGCGGCCCCGGCCACAGCGACACACCCGAGGCCCTGCAGACCCTCCTCGTCAGCCTGCAGCGCACCGTCTTTACCTGGCCCGACGACACGACCTTCTACCCCGGCCACGGCGACCCTGCCACCGTGGGGACCACCCGCCCCGCCTTCCAGGAGTTCCTGGCCCGCCCTCGCCCGCCCGACCTGTGCGGAGACGTGACGTGGAGCTAGGGAGCCAGTCCCGCCACGGCCTCCGCGTCCAGTTTCCCCACCACGGCCACCAACAGCCGCAGGGCGCGGTCGTAGTCGTCCCGGTGGATGATGGCGGCGTGGCTGTGGATGTGGCGGGCCGGAACTCCCAGCACCACCGTCGGCACGCCAACGCGGTGCAGGTGGATCTGCGCTCCGTCCGTCGCACCACCCGGCATCATGGAGAACTGGAGCGGAATCTCCAGCTCCTTGGCCGTCTCAATCACCAGGTCCCGCAGGCGCATGTTGGGGATCATGCGGGCGTCCAACAGCAGGAGGCTGGGACCACCACCCAGCTTCACGTCGGACTCTTCAGGCTTGATGCCCGGCACATCCCCGCAGATGTCCGACTCGAGGATGATGGCCACGTCCGGGTCGACTATCTCGGCGCTGGTCTTGGCCCCCCGGGTCCCGACCTCTTCCATCACCGTGGCCACACCGTAGAGGATATTGGGGTGAGGGGCCTGAGCGAAATGGCGCAGGGCGTCAATTGTCAGCGCCACGCCGACGCGGTCGTCAAAAGCCTTGCTCATGTACGCCTTGCCATTGGCCAGCACGTGAAACGTGGAGGCGGGCACAACCGGATCCCCCAGCCGTACACCGACTTCCTCGGCCTCTTCCTTGGAGGTCACGCCGATGTCAATGTACATATCCTGCTTTTCCACCAGCTTCTTCCGCTCGTCTGGCGGAAGCAGGTGCGGCGGCTTGGCCCCAATAACCCCCAACAGATCGCCCTTATGTGTCTTGACGATGACCTGCTGGCCCAAGAGCACCTGGTCCCACCACCCGCCCAACGGGAGGAACTTGAGAAATCCTTCCTTCGTGAGGTAATTGACCATAAAGCCGATCTCATCCATGTGGCCGGCCAACATCACCCGTGGGCCCGCCTCTCCATGATGGCAAATCAGGCTCCCGATGCGATCCTGCTCAACGGCGCCCAAGGGTTCCAGATAGCGGCGCACGAGAGCGCGAACTTCAACCTCGTGTCCCGGTACACCATGTGCTTCCGTGATTTCTTGTAACAACTGCTGCGAGTGATCCATTTAATCTCCTACTCTGTCTGTATAGTGTGACTCACCGCAACTGTGAGGTCACGGGAGATGATACCTGATTTCGGCGATTTGTCCAGCGGTGGGGTGTAGCGAGAGGTTGACTTCCATTATCATCGCCCATTCGATCAGCCGGGCAGTGCAGGAGCAACTGCGCCGCTCCCAAGCGAGCTACCTTGACGCCCACGTGCTCGCGGTCTTCGAGCGCGCCTGCAACCTGGTCACTCGCGACGGCAACGTGATAGCGCTGGTACTGCCTCAAGTCGGCAACGGGCCACTTAACATCGTCGTGGATGGCCCGGCTGGGCTCTTCGCCGGGGTTGATGCCGGCACGTGGGCGAGGTTGGAAGGGGAGCGGCTGCGGGTCGGCAAGCTGACGATTGACCTGCGGAGGGCAGCCGTGTGGGAGTCCCGCCCGGATTGGGACACGCTGCGAACCCGGCAGGCCGTGATTCTGTCGCGGCTGCCGCTTCTATCGGCCCTCTGCCTGCGCTATGCACCTCCTGGCAGTCTTCTGGCGCTATTGCCCGACGATGTGCCGGGCGCACCTTCATCCCCGAACCGGTGTGGCTCACGATGCGCCAGCCTGGACGAGCCGTCCAGGGCCATCTTCTCCGCAGCTCGGGAGGCCGCAGAGGCTATCCGAGAAGGATGGAGAGGTGACCTCGAACGGTTACAGGAGGGAGCAGGGAGACTGGCCGGTCTGGGGGGCGGGCTGACTCCTGCCGGCGATGACTTCCTGGCCGGCGCAATGCTGTGGGCCTGGCTGACCCATCCCACCCCCGCGCTCTTCTGCTATGCCCTGGCTGAAGTGGCCATCCCCCGCACCACGATACTCTCCGCCGCTTTCCTGCGGGCTGCCTCCCGCGGGGAGTGTAGTGCCCTGTGGCATGCGCTGCTGGCGGCGCTGAGCGAAGGGGCAGAGACCAAAATCGCGGCGGCTGTGCGGCAGGTGCTGGCCCACGGCGCGACCTCCGGCGCCGATGCCCTGGCTGGATTCATTTCAGACTTTGGAAGTCTCGGAGACTTCCAAAGTCTTACTGGGAGCGGCGGCGACGCGACGGAGATGGCGGCAAAGATAAAGGTGGCAGCAGCGCCTGTGCGAGCACCTCGTCCATCTGCTCGGCGAAAATAATGTTTACGCCGCGCTTCACGTGTTGAGGAATGTCAATCAGGTCCTTCTTATTGCGCTTCGGAATGATGACGACCTTGAGCCCGGCCCGGTATGCCGTCAGCATCTTCTCCTTGAGGCCACCCACGGGCAGAACGCGCCCCCGCAGCGTGATCTCCCCCGTCATCCCCACATCGTGGCGCACGGGACGGCCGGTAAAGGCAGAGATAAGCGCGGTGGCAATCGTAATCCCCGCCGACGGGCCGTCCTTGGGGATGGCCCCCTCTGGCAGATGGATGTGGACGTCGGTTTTTTCAAAGACGTCCGGCTCGATGTTGAAATCCTGGCTGCAGGCACGGGCATAACTCAGCGCTGCCTGTGCCGATTCCTGCAGAACCTCGCCCAAATGCCCGGTCAGTACCAGATTGCCTTTGCCGGGCATCAGCGCGACCTCGACGGGCATCAAATCACCCCCGACCTCGGTCCACGCCACCCCCGTCGCGATGCCAATCCCATCCTGCTCCTCCGCCATCAGGCTACGGATGAACTGCGGTGGCCCGAGGTAGCGGGTGAGCATGCGGGCCGTGACACGCTGTGGCGTTGAGCCTCCTTCGGCGATGCGGCGGGCGACCTTGCGACAGACACTGGCGATCTGGCGCTCGAGATTGCGTACACCAGCCTCGTACGTGTACTCGCGGATCATCGCCCGTAATGCGCCCTCGGTGAAAGTGAGGGGGGTGTCTTCCAGGCCGTGCTCGCCCAGTTGGCGCGGGATCAGGAAACGGCGCGCAATCTCCAGTTTCTCCTCATCCGTATAGCCGGGGAACTCGATCACCTCCATGCGGTCTTGCAGCGCCGGCGGAACCGGATCCAGTATATTGGCCGTGGTGATAAAGAGCACCTTCGAAAGATCGTAGGATACCTCCAGGTAATGGTCGGAGAAGGCATAGTTCTGCTCGGGGTCCAGCACCTCCAACAAGGCCGCCGCCGGATCGCCCCGAAAATCCAGTCCCAGCTTGTCTACCTCGTCGAGCATGAACAGGGGATTGATCGTACCGGCCCGCCGCATGGTCTGGATGACGCGACCGGGCAGAGAACCGATGTAGGTGCGGCGGTGCCCCCGTATCTCGGCCTCGTCTCGCACTCCACCCAGGCTCACGCGCACGAACTTGCGTCCCAGCGCTCCGGCGATGGATTGCCCCAGCGACGTCTTGCCGGTGCCGGGTGGGCCTACGAAGCAGAGGATTGGGCTGCGCATCTTGTCGGCCGCCAGGTGGCGTACCGCGATGTACTCCAGGATGCGCTCCTTGGCCTTGGGCAACCCAAAGTGGCACGACTCCAACACTTCCTCGACGTGCTTGACGTCCAGGTTGTCTTCGGTCGCCTCCGTCCACGGCAACTCGATCAACCAGTCGAGGTAGGTACGGATCATGCCAGTCTCAGGCGACATCGGTGGCATAGACGCCAGCCGGTCGAGTTCCTTATTGACCCGGTCGCGTACCTCGTCGGGCAGCTCCATCTGGGCGATTCGTTCGCGCAGCTCGTTGACTTCCTGCGTATAAACGTCGGTCTCGCCCAACTCACTTTGGATGACCTTCATCTGCTCGCGCAGGAAGTATTCGCGCTGGGTCTTGTCCAATTCCTGCTGTACCTGCGAGTGGATGTGGTCTTCCAGCTCGAGCACGTCCAGCTCCTTGGCTAACAGGACACTGATGCGCTGCAGCCGCGCTGCAACGTCGAGCGTCTCCAACACCTCCTGCCGCTCGGCCACTTCCAGGTCCAGTGCCTGGGCCATCAGGTCGGCCAGCCAGCCGGGCTCATCTACGTTCATGGCGAAGACGTAGATATCTTCGGGCAGGTTGCGGTTCAACTGTACGACCTTCTCAAAAAGCGCCAGTACGGCCCGCATCAAGGCCTCGGTGAGCGGCGTTTTTTCCGTCGTTTCGTAGATGGGCAGCGCGCGCACGCGGATGTAAGGCTCCAGTTGGACGTACTCGACGATTTGCATCCGTTGGCGCCCTTGAGTCAGCATACTGACGGTACCGTCGGGCATGCGCAGCAGACGGCCGATGTCAATCTCGGAACCGAAAGTGAAAAGGTCCTCCGGCCCTGGATCTACTACGTCCACGTCCCGCTGCGCGACCGTGATGAGTGGTTCGCCCCGCTCGCTCGCTACCTCGATCGCCTCTATGGAACGGTCTCGCCCCACGACGAGCGGCGTGACCATGCGCGGAAAGATCACCATATCGCGCAACGGCAAAACCGGCGCTTCAATCACCTCACCCGGAGATGGGTGTAAATCCTCTTCTTCAAAATCCATGTCGTCCGCGGAAAACGGTATCCCCTGGGGCCATCCCGCCTGTGACCACCAATCCTGCAACCTTCTATCCCACATCTTACTTTCTTCCTGATCAGATTTTCTATTCGCCGTCGTTGTCTGGCAGCGGAGCCCCGGTGTAGCGCGCCCACTCCTCGCGGGCGGCGCCAGCGAGATTGACAGACCCAGCCACCAGGAGGCCACCACCCGGATCCATCATCGTCAGGCCGCGCCGGATAGCCTTGCTCACGTTCACGCTGATCTCCGCTCCTCTACCCCCAGAAGCGACGACGTCAGCCAACTCAACCGGCGCCGCAGCTCGGGGATGGTTGGAGCGAGTGACGATGACGTATTCACTGATCGGCAAAAGAGCTTCCAGTATCCCGGCGGCGTCTTTGTCTACAAAAGCCCCGAAAATTAGCACCCAGCGCTGGTTGGGGAACCATTCTTCTAGCGCCTGGCGCAGTATTTTGGCCGAGTAAGGGTTATGCGCACTATCTACGACCACCAATGGCTCGCGGCTCAGGATCTCCATGCGCCCTGGCCAGTGGACGCTGCGCAGCCCCTCGCGCAAGGCCTCGACCGGCACGCAGATGCCTCGCTGGTGCAAGATGTCCAGCGCCGCAATGGCGTTGGCGCTATTCTCCAGTTGATGGCGGCCCAGCAGGGGTATCCAGTATTCGCCGTCCAGCTCCGAGCCCCCGTCGGCGATGCGCCGAATGGTGAAAGCCTGGCCGTCCAGGTTTGCAGGGCCAGGCTCGTAGTCCCAGTCGCGGCCAACCTCGATGAGCGGTGCTCCTCGTTCCCGGCTGACTGCTTCGAGCACCTTGATCGCTTCAGCCCGCTGCGGCGCACTGACGGCCGGGATGCCTGGCTTGATGATGCCCGCTTTCTCGCGCGCGATCTCGGCCAATGTATTACCCAGCAGGTACGTGTGATCAAGGCTGAGTGAGGTAATGATAGATACCTCCGGCGTCAAGACGTTGGTGGCATCCAGCCGGCCACCCAACCCTACCTCGATAACGGCCACGTCCACCTTAGAGCGGGCAAAGTACAGGAAACCGATAGCCGTGATAGCTTCGAAGGTTGTCACGCCAGGGATGCGCTCGATCAACGGGCGGATCTCTTCCACCAGCGCGACGACTTCCTCCTGCGCAATCTTATGCCCAGCCACCTGGATGCGCTCGCGGAAAGTATGCAGGTGCGGTGAGATGTAGAAACCTGTACGGTAACCGGCAGCCCGCAGGCAAGATTCGCTCAGCGCCGCCGTGGATCCCTTGCCCTTGGTACCCGCGATGTGCAATACTGGAAAGCGGGTGTGCGGGTTACCGACAGCCGACAGCAGCCGCTCGACCCGCAACAGATCGAGCGTCTCGGGTGTATACCGCTCGATGCGCGTCTTCTCATAGTCCGTGAGGCTGTAAAGATAGGCAATCGTTTCCAGGTAGTTCATTGTCTTGACCAGCGCTAATCGGGTTTGGATTGTACTCTCTTTCCTGAGAAATGCAAATTTGGTAGATTAGTAAACCGGTGGTATACTTCGCACTTGAGTTCTGTTTACGGAGGACTGAGTTGCGACCCTGGCACATCTTTGTGACAGCAGTATTATTGGGTGTGACATTGACACTGGCCGCCTGCGGAGAAAAATCACTCTTGAGTGACGTCTCCTTCTCCACGGACCTCATCACCCCCAACGCCGATCACGATAACGACGTATTGGTGATCACGTACAACCTGGCCCGCAGCGCGGACGTCTCGATCTACTTTGAGGATAAAGACGGCAAGCGGCACTACTTCCGCAACCGCATCCACCATGCCCCTTCCGTCGAGGAGCCTTACCAGGTCCTCTTCGCTGGCGTGGTGGATGGCTACACGTTGCCTGGTGAGCAGTTCGAGGGATTCATCGTAGAGAAGCGAGTGCTGCAGGATGGCGTCTATACCTGGGCGGTCGAGGCGACCGATGCAACAGGCGTCACGGAACAGGTCACCGGCACGCTCACCATCGCCGACGCCGACACAGCCTTGCCGGAACTGCGTGGCTTTAGCATACATCCGCCGGTTTTTACCCCTAACCGGGACAGCATCAGCGACCGGGCGACGATCAACGTAGATCTCAAGAAGGACGTAGAAGAGTTAACCGTCTACCTGGAAGGGGCAGACGGGGTACGCTACCACGTGATGGAGAAAGAGACGACCACAAAGCTCAACGAGGCCGGTTGGCACGAGTTCGACTACGACGCTGGCGTGGACCTTGGGGCGGACCCGCCGCCTGATGGCACGTATACCGTGACCATGCAGGCCCGAGACGCAGTGGGGCAGTGGACTATGGCGACGGGCACGCTGACGATCGAAAACGGTGGTCTGCCGCGCGCGTACATTCTCAATGGCGAGATAGAATGGTCGGGAGGGGGAGGGCCGCGGGTGAGCATCCCCTTAGGCGGCACGCTCTATTTCACGTTGACGGTCGAGAACGACAGCGTCGTGCCCATCCGCACGAGTGGCCCCCCGCCGGGCACGGTGTACGACAGCGATCAAAATTACGCCACGCTGGGCGAGTACGAGCAGTCAGGCGTGTTCCGGGTGGGCATCCACTGCGAGACCAGCCCCACCGATCACCCCTGGCGCTGGGCAGTGGGCGGGTCGGACGACCTGGTAGAAGTGGTAGATGGCGACAATCGTTACTTCTACCTGCCAGCGGGAGCGCGGGCCATGGTCACCGGTGGCGTTCGCTTCGTGAACTTTGTCGAGGCCCGCAACCCGCAGTACTGCTATGCTTCGCTGATCCACGAAGACGTCGAAATTTCCATGGTCAATTACCGGGTGGATCCGGTGTACCTCTACATTCAAGTACCGTAGATATGGGACGCAGATTAACGCGGATCAACGCGGATTTCAGAGGAGGTATGTGGTGAGCAGCGTATATGCCGGACGATGGCTGAAGGTGGACCTGGAGCGCCGGGAGATCACAGAAGAACGCACTGCCGGCGAGGACGTGCACACGTGGCTCCTGGGCAGCGGCCTGGCCGCGCACCTGCTCCACCAGGCGCTCACTCCGGCCAGAGACCCTCTCGACCCGGCCAGCCCCCTCCTCGTCTTCAACGGCCTGTTGACAGGCACCTGCGCCCCGGCCGCCGCCCGCACTTCGTGGTGCGGTCGCTCTCCCCTCACCTCCATGTGGTGCGAGTCCAACGTGGGTGGCCACTGGGGGACCGAACTCCGCCGTACTGGATTCGACGGGCTGGTCATCACCGGTCGCGCCCCTTCACCGGTCTATCTGTGGATCCACGATGGTCTCGCCGAGATACGCGACGCTGCGCACCTGTGGGGGGCCGGCACCTTCGAGACACACGACCGCCTGCGGAGAGAGACTGACTCCAACGCCCAGGTTGCCTGCATCGGCCCGGCGGGCGAGAATCTGGTCCACCTGGCCGGGGTGATGGCCGGCGGGCAGGCGCACAACCGGGCAGTTGGGCGCGGCGGGATGGGGGCGCTGATGGGCTCCAAGCACCTCAAGGCGGTCGTCGTGCGCGGGCACGCCAGGCCCGTATATGCCGATCCGGCCCGCTTCCGCGCCGCGGCGCGGGCGGCCAACGCGCTCATCCGCCGGCAGTCCGAGGGGCTGGCGCTGGTGGGCACGGCGGGCGGCATCCCGGGCGCGGAACATTTCGGCGACCTGCCGCTCAAGAACTGGCGGGAGGGCTCCTGGCCCGAGGGTGCAAGTGCCATCTCCGGGCGCACCATCCGCCAGGCCTACCGGGTGCGGGACACGTTCTGCTTCGCCTGTCCCGTGGGCTGCGGCAAGGCCATCGAGGTGAAAGAAGGCCCCTATGCTGGCACTCGTGGGGAGGGGCCGGAATACGAGACGTTGGCCGGCTTCGGCGGCAACCTCTTGATTGACGATCTGCCCGCATTGCTGGCGATCAATACCCTCTGCAACCGGCTGGGGTTGGATACCATCTCCACCTCGGCCGTGATCGCCTTCGCCACCGAGGCGACCGAACGGGGGCTGATCTCGCCGGACGAGGCGGGGGGCTTGCGCCTGGCGTGGGGGGAGCCGGAGCCGGTGCTGGCGCTGGTCGAGCAGATCGCCTGCCGCAAGGGACTGGGCGCGCTGTTGGCCGACGGGGTGCGGGCGGCAGCCGCCCGGCTGGGGCCTGAGGCGCAGGGTTTCGCGCTCCACGTCAAGGGGCTGGAACTGCCCTACCATGACCCGCGCGCGTTCGTGGACATGGCGCTCAACTACGCCACCGCCAACCGGGGGGCCTGCCACCTGGAGAGCGCCTCCTACTGGCGCGGCTACGGCGTCAAGTGGCCCGGCTGGCAAGAGACCCCTCACGACCGCTTCGCCTCAGACGAGATGACCGTCCAGATGCTCGTCACCTTTCAGAACTTTGTGGCCACCTACAACCCGCTGGGGCTGTGCAAGTTCATGATCAAGGGCGGGATGGACCCGGCCCGCACCGTGGAATTGGTGAACGCGGCAACTGGGTGGGAGTGGAGCGCCGACGACCTGGTACGGGCAGGGGAGCGGCTGTTCAACTTGAAGCGACTGATCAATCTGCAGTTCGGGGTCACCCGCGCCGACGACACGCTCCCGCGCCGCTTCCTGGCCGAACCCCGTCCTTCCGGCACGGCGGCGGGGGTGCTGCCGGACCTGGGAAAGATGCTTCCGCTGTACTATGAGCTGCGGGGGTGGGATGCGGAGGGGAAGCCGACGCGGGAACGGCTAAAGGCGTTGGAACTGTGAGACGCTGTCGCCCGACCATGACTGTACCCTCCATTCTCCATTCTCCATTCCCCCTGCTGCTTCTTCCGCATCACGAGAATACGCTCGAACTTTGTCGTCCTGGTGTTGCGCCGCGAACGCCTGTCATCCGGTATCCGGTCATCGTAGATGGTTTCGACTACAAAGCCACTGCCAGTTGCATCTGTGACTAACTCAGCCATGATCTCGGCAGTGTGTTGTATCTTGCCATCGCGCTCGACGTCGCCGAGTACGAGCACGCAATAACTCCCCGGTTTCAGCACACGATGGATCTCCTGCAAGCACACTCTCATCTGGGACAGATAAACCTTCTGATTGGCAGTCAGAGCAGCATCGAGTTCCTTCCAGTCTTCACAGCCCAGAAACCACAACCGATTGTCACGGGCATAATCAAGTGCACCGAAATAGGGCGGACTTGAGATGACGGCGTCCACCGCCTCATCTTCGATAGGCAAATTCATAGCGTTCACTTGCCATACCCGGTACTGGCGTTGCTCCCAGTCAGCCGGCAACGTATGGTGGCGATGGGCCCGCCTGACCTTTGCCAGCAGCCGAGAACGTAGATCGCGATAGACGTACATCTCTGGGAACTCGTCAGGTGGGTATTTGTTCTTGCGTAAGTAGGGCACAAGATGACTGGCTGGATAAGAAAGAAAGCCAGGGCGCACGTG
>Ga0172363_10002285_pt1 | contig 15431 bp, 14 predicted proteins | sample LakKivs2_kivu2a2_FD_114541 | JGI IMG/M metagenome (GOLD analysis project Ga0172363, IMG submission 114541) | Sediment microbial communities from Lake Kivu, Rwanda - Sediment s2_kivu2a2 | ecosystem: Environmental > Aquatic > Freshwater > Lake > Sediment | place: Rwanda: Western Province, Lake... | reverse complement strand
CACGGTGGCCGGGCGGCTGGAGCAGGTGCGGCAGGAACTGAACCTTCAAGATTTTGGGGAGATCCGGGACAAACGCGACACCCCGGCCGTTCAGGCCACGCTGGCCTGGCTCGGCGAAAACTACGCCCTGGACGCACGCTCGGCCTGGCATACGGTGGACTATGTGGCCGGTCAGCTCGACCATAGCGGGACCATTTCGTCAGACCGGACGATCCTGGTTGAAATCTTTGAAGATGCCCTGGGCGATCCGCGGCTGGTGCTTCACTCGCCTTTCGGCGGCCGGGTCAACGGCCCGTGGGGGTTGGCCCTGGCTAGCGCGCTGCGCGAACGCACGGGCATCGAAATTGAGGTGCAGACCAACGACGATGGCATCCTCCTCCGCCTCCTCGACACGGAAGCAGAATTCCCGCTCGACCTGGTGACCGGGATGGGGCCGGCCGAGGCCCGCGAGCGCATCTTGCGGGAACTGCCGGATTCAGCCGTATTTGGGGCGCGCTTTCGCCAAAACGCGGCGCGTGCGCTGCTGCTGCCAGGGATAGGGCGGGGCAAGCGCACACCGTTCTGGCTGCAACGGTTGCGGGCTAGAGACTTGCTGCAAGTGGTGCGTCACCTGGACGACTTTCCCATCGTGGCCGAAACTTACCGCGACTGCTTGCAGGACGTGCTGGATTTGCCGCACCTGGAACAAGTCCTGGCCGGCATCCAGCAGGGTGAGATCAAAGTGGTGGTGGTAGAGTCAGTGGCCCCTTCACCGGTGGCGCAAAGCTTGTTATGGGACTTTGTCAACGTTCACATGTACGAATGGGACGCGCCCAGGGCCGAGCAGCAACTCCACATGCTGGCGGTGAACCGGGAGCTCCTGCAAGACCTGCTCAAAGACGTCGCGCTCGACGACCTGCTGCGGCCCGAGGCGATTGAGGCGATGCGGGGACAATTGCAGCACACCGCGCCCACCACCTGGGCGCGCACCGTCGAAGAACTGGCCGTGCTGCTCCAGGGACTGGGGGATCTCTCCTCGAGCGAGATTGCGCAGCGCACGATGGTTGACCCGGCTGACTGGATCGCCCACCTGGCTGGCGAGAATCGCATTGTGAGGTTGGCCATTCCCACAGCGCATGGCCCTGAGCAACGCTGGGTAGCCGCCGAATACCAACCAGAATACGTGGCTGCTTTCGGACTGGCCGGGGAGCGCACCCCCGCCATAACCATAGACGATGCCGGCCGCAGCATCTTGCAGCGCTTCCTGGACCAGGCCGGTCCGGTCACGCTGGAAGCGATTCGGGCGCGCTACGCTTTCCCCGCCGACTGGCTCCAGGCGGAACTCGACCGCCTGATCGAGGCGCGGCAACTCGTCCACGGCCACTTTACCCCACAGCCGGAGAAAGCGGATGGGTACATCCGAACGGAGGCAGCGCCTCTGCCTGAAGCCGAATTTGTTGACCGGCGCGCGCTGGAGCAGATTCACCGCCGCACCCTGCACATTCTGCGGCAAGAGGTGCAGCCGGCGCCCTTCACCGTCTACGCCGATTTCCTGGCCCGCTGGCAGCGCGTGTCGCCCCAGGAAAGATTGGCCGGTGAGGGCGCCCTAACCCAGGTCCTCCAGCAACTTCGCGCTGCCCCGGTGGTGGGCCGCATCTGGGAGCGCGACGTCTTGCCGCTGCGTTTGGTTCACTATCAACCGGCAGAACTGAACGCGCTCTGCCAGAGCGGTGAAGTCGTGTGGATTGGTTCCGGCGGCGCCGACCCGCGCTGGGGGCGGGTACGCTTCCTGTTCCGCGGTGAAGGCAACGTCTACCTGGAACCGGCCCCCCAGGATTTGTCCGCGTTCGGTGACCAGGCCCAAACAGTTTACGAGTTTCTCAAGTCGGAGGGCGCGGTGTTCTTTGCCGACATCTGCTCGGCTGTGGAACTGGAGACGGCGACCGTCGAGGCCGCCCTCATCGAGTTGGTGATGGCCGGGTTGATCACCAACGACAGCCTGGAGGCGATGCGCCAGATTGTGTCAGAGGGAAAACCTCAACCCCAAGAACGGAAGCCGTTCAGTGCGCTCGAAGAAGAGTTGGCCAGGCGCAGAGAGGAACTGGGGCTTGGGAGGCGGCGAACCATCCGCAAACCCGAGCGCGCCCGGTACCGGGCGGCCAAGTACCGCGTTCGCCAGCGTTTGGGGCAGGAAGATGAACCCCGCTGGGTGGGCCGCTGGACGCCGGTGCATCGTTTTGGCGTGTCAGGTAAAGCGGTCCCGGTGGCAGAACAGGTCGCCCGGCAGGCGCGCCAGCTTTTGGCGCGTTACGGCGTCGTCACGCGCGCGTGCCTGGACAATGAAACCGGCGCGTGGGACTGGAGCCTGATTTTCCAGCAACTTCAACGGCTGGAAATGCGGGGCGAGGTGCGGCGTGGTTACTTTGTGCGGGGTTTGCCGGGCGTGCAGTTTGCGTTACCCGAGGTGATCGAACGGCTGCGCGCCATTCGAGACGCACAGGAAGACCCGGGACCGGTGGTGATGAACACCTGTGACCCGGCCAACCTCTATGGCCCAACCCGCGCCGATGCCCCTGACGGGGGCCCCCAGACGGTCCAGGGAGAGCCGCTAACCTTTGCCCGCGTGCCCTCAACCTGGTTGGTGCAACATCGTGGGCTGCCGGTGCTCATCGCCGGGGACGGCGGCGCTAACCTGACGGTTGCCCAGGGGGTGGATGAAGGGCTCGTTCAACGCGCCTTACAGGCCCTGCTTGACCATCTGGCCCGCTTTGAGTACCGCGTGACGGTCGAGACGTGGAACGGCGAGCCGGTCCTGGAAAGCTCCGGCCGCTCGCTCCTCGAGGCGGTTGGGTTCTACCAGTACTATCCGGGGATGGTCTGGGAAAGGCGGTTATAGGAGACACGCAATGATCGTTGACCAAGAAGCAAAAATGCTGGCAATCGAGGGTGGGGAACCTGCAATCAGCCAACCTCTGCCCCCCATGTACCCGGGCGGGCTGCGCATCGGGCGCGAGGAGGAGGAGGCCGTGCTGGAGGTGTTGCGCAGCAAGCGCCTCTTCCGTTACTATGGCCCCAACCCGGGGCCGTCGCAGGTCGAGGAACTGGAACGCGCGTTCAGTGCAACCATGGGCACTACGTATGGCGTGGCCGTCGCTTCGGGCACCGCTGCATTGATCTGCGGCCTGGCCGGGCTGGGCATCGGCCCCGGCGACGAGGTCATCGTCCCTGCTTACACCTGGATCGCCACCGCTTCAGCAGTAGTCGCGGTGGGGGCCGTGCCCATCATGGCTGAGGTAGACGATTCGCTGACGCTCGACCCGGTGGACGTGGAACGCAAAATCTCGCCCTACACCCGGGCCATCATCCCCGTCCACATGCGCGGCGCCCCCTGCCGCATGGATGAACTGGTTGCGATTGCCCGCCAGCACAACCTGAAAATACTGGAGGACACAGCCCAGGCCAATGGCGCCAGTTTCCGGGGGCGCCGGCTGGGCAGCATTGGCGACGCGGGGGCCTTCAGCCTGCAGTTCAACAAAATCCTCACCTGCGGCGAAGGCGGCATGGTGATCACCGACGACCCGGCCATCTACCAGCGCGTGCTGATGGTCCACGACGTCGTGGGGGGCCTGCGCAACCCGGATGTACTCATCCGCCACATCCCCGCCGACGAAATGCTGCCCGGCGTCAACTTCCGCATGCCGGAATTGCTGGGGGCTGTCGCGCTGGTGCAACTGCAACGCCTGGAGGGTCTGCTTGCGGCGATGCGGCAGCACAAATGGGTGCTCAAGGCCAGCCTGGCCGACGTGGCCAAACGCAAGGGCATCCAGTTCCGCACGATCCACGACCCGCAAGGTGAAGCGGCCATCGCCCTGGTTTTCTACATGCCCGAGGCCAGGCTCGCTCACCGCGTGACGGATGCACTGAACGCCGAAGGCGTGGGGGCGTGGCTGCTGTACGATCCCGACAAAGCGGACTATCACGTGTACAGCCACTGGGCGCCCATCCTGAACCAGCGGACCTGGTCGCCCAATGGAGGGCCGTGGCGCGCGCACGCGCGGAAGGTGACCTATACGCAGGACATGTGCCCGTGCACGCTGGACCTGCTGGGCCGGGCAGTGCACCTGGACGTCAGCCCAGAACTGACCAACGAGAACGTAGAAGAGGTCGCAGAAGCGCTAAACAAAGTGTTGAGCGCGCTGGCATAAGGATAGGGATCAGGGATCAGGCAAGCCCCCCACGCCAGTGGGGGGTTCCGTGACCGCTAACCCAGGAGCCTGGCCCAGCCGTGACCTCACCCCCCACTTCGTAGGGGGCTTCAAAAAGGACGCCTGGCCCAGCCGTGACCCCACCCCCCACTTTGTGGGGGACTTCTCAGAACGCGCCAAGCTGACACTGCCCGACGCGGAACCCCAACCCCTCGGCCGCGTTCGTCACTTGCAGTTTGGGCATCCCGAAGCGAGCCGCGATGGCCCAGGCGACGGCGCACGGCAGCCGCCCCAGGATCAGCCCCTCGCGGATGGCCCACTCCACTCCCGGTGTGACCTCCCCAGCCGGCTCCACGATGCTTTTCCGCTCGCCGTAGCCGAACAGTCCCAACTGGCAATGCGTCAGCCGCACGTCGAGCGCGTCCGCAGCCTTCCCCACCGCCAGTGGCGTCACGCCCAACTCCGCGGCGATACCAAATGCTTCCACGCAGCGCAGCGCCCCCTCCCGCGCCCGCTCCCGAACTACTGCCGCAACTCTCTCTTCCGCCATCACTCTCCACCTTCCACCTTTACACATCACACATCACGTTTCACGTTTCACGCTTCACGTTTCACGTTCACACACGCCACAATTCCATCTGCGGCTCACTCAAATACTCGGCCCCCTGCGGCGTGACCAGCACGTCCTCCTCGCAGCCGATGTAGCCGCGCCCCGGCACCTGCACCCCCAGCTCGATGGCGAAGACGTTGCCAGCCTCAACGACGCCCTCGATAGAGGTTCCGTACCGCTCCCAGCGCGGCCCCAGGACTGTCGCGCCGTCGTGAGCAGAGCGCCCCACGTGGTGGCCAAAGGCGTGCATAAACTCCGGGTAGCCGGCCTGCACCAGCGCCTGGCGCGCCGCCTGGTCCACCTCCCAACCGCGCACACCAGGACGCAGCGCCGCCCGTCCGGCCTCGAGCGCCCCCCGCGCCGCCTCCCATCCGGCCACCACCTCTGGCGGAGGCGTTGTCTCTCCCTCGCCGAGCACGTACCACGTCCGCTGCAGGTCGGAGACGAACCCATCTTTCCGCACACCAAAGTCCACCTGCAACAGGTACCCATGCTTAAGGACGAAACCGCCCGGCATCGCGTGGCCGACGGGCGCATCAGGCCCCACCGTGACCGTTGGGCAGTGCCCGGCCTCCCACCCCGGCTCCAATCCCTCCTGCTGCACGGCAGTGTGGAACCAGTGAGCCACTTCCTGGTCCGTCACCCCCGGGCGGATCCACTCGCCTGCGCGGCGAAAGATGGCTTCCGTCACCTGGATGGCGGCCTGGATGCGCGCCACCTCCGCCGGAGACTTGCGCCCGCGCAGCGCCCCAACCAACGCTTCGGCGGAGATGAGACACCTGCCGTATTCCGTTCCACTCAAGATCTTGGTCAACACGCGGAACAGCCCGTGCGTCAGCCCATCGGCCGCCGGATCGCTCTCCGAAAAGTTCAGCGCCACCTGGCGCGGGTTCAGCCGGGAGAGATGTTCCAGCAATAGCTCACGGATGGACTGGTCGTAACCGGCGACGGTCGTGTACCCCCCCGTGCGCCTGACGTTCTCCACGTCGAAGCGACCGACGATGGCGGTGCGCTCGCCGGTGCGGCTGACCATCAGCGCTGACGTCCAGGTCAGGTCGAGGCCCAACAACAGGTCAAGACAGGGGTCCTTCACCTGCGACGTTTCACGCACGAAGGTGAGCCACAGGTCAATGTCCTTTTCCTCCAGCACCCCCACGGCCTGGTCCAGTTTTTCTCGAACGATCTCGAATCCCACTATGATCACCTCAACGGGTGGACAAGATGGCATCTTGTCCTACAATTCTAATTTACTCCGACGATGCGCTCGTAGAGCGCGTCCAATTCCTCCTCGGAATAGAAATAAATCACGATACGGCCGCCCTTCTTGCCGCGCGCCAGGTTCACCTTCGTGCCCAGCGCCTCGCGGAAGCGGGTCTCCAGCGCGAGCATCTCCGGCGCATCCTCGCGTGCTGGTGGTTGCTTTTCACGATGCAGGCCAAGCAAACGCCGCACCAACTCTTCTGTCTGCCGCACGTTCAGCTCTCGCTTCAGGACTACCTTGAGCGCAGCCTCCTGCGCCTGTGGCTGCTCCAGTCCCAGGAGCGCCCGCGCATGTCCCTCGCTGAGCGTGCCTTCCAGGAGCGCCTCCTGGACCGCGCGGGCCGCTTTTAGCAGCCGGAGCGTGTTGGAGACCGCCACCCGGCTCTTGCCCACTCGCCGCGCTACCTCTTCCTGCGTCAGTCCGAATTCTTCGGTCAACTGGCGGTAGGCCGTGGCCTCCTCCAGCGCGTTCAGGTCGGAGCGCTGGACGTTCTCCACCAACGCCAGTTCCAACATCTGGCTGGGGACGATGTCCTTTACGATGACAGGGACTGTGGGCAAGCCGGCCAGCCGCGCCGCACGCCAGCGCCGCTCGCCGGTGACCAATTGATACCCATCGGGCACGCGGGTGACGATGAGCGGCTGGATGATCCCATGCTCCTCGATAGAGGCGGCCAGTTCCACCAGGTCTTGATCGCGGATCGGTGCACGCGGCTGATGAGGGTTCGGCGTGATAGAAGAAAGGGGCGCCTCGATCACACCCTGCACTGCTGTGGTCATCTCTTCCTCGACCGCAGGGATCAAAGCTTCCAATCCTCTGCCCAGTCCACTCTTGCGTGGCGACATCCTTCACCTCAATACCAGAAACCAGGTTTTGTCGCTTCGCTCAGGGAAAAACCTGGTTTCTCACTGCGATGGCGGCAGCCGCCCGTCGCCTGCCAACAATTCCCGCGTCAGCGCCGCGTAAGCCAACGCGCCCGCCGAACCGGGCGCATAGGACGTGATGGGCTGGCCGTAACTGGGGGCCTCGCTCAAGCGCACGCTGCGCGGAATGACCGCGTTAAATACCCGTCCCGGGAAGTGTCGTTGCACCTCCTCGACTACCTGCCGCGCCAGCGTTATGCGGGAGTCGTACATCGTCATCACCAATCCCCGCACCCGCAACGCCGGGTTGAGTGCCCGGCGCACCAACTCGATCGTCCGCGCCAACTGCGAGAGACCCTCCAGCGCCAGATACTCGCACTGTACGGGGATGATCACCCCACTAGCGGCAGCCGTCAACCCGTTCACCGTCAAGATACCCAGGCTGGGTGGACAATCTATCAGCACGTAGTCGTACTGATTGTCTGGCCCTTCGTCTTCGCTCAAGCTTGCCAACGCCTGGCGCAGGCGATGCTCCCGGTGTGGCAGACCGATCAGCTCTACAGTCGCGCCAGCCAGCGTTGGCGAGGCCGGGGCCAGGTAGAGGCGCTCCTGGCCAACCGGGCACAAGAGATTGACCAACGGGACCTCGCGCACCAGCAGGTCATACGTAGAAAACTGAACGGTGCGCTTGTCTATTCCCAGCGAGGAGGTCGCGTTCGCCTGTGGGTCAATGTCCACGACCAACACGCGCTGTCCCCACTGCGCCAGGTAAGCCGCTACGTTGACCGCCGTGGTCGTCTTGCCAACCCCGCCCTTCTGGTTCGCCAGTACATAGATGATGGGCACTTACCTATCCCACCTCGTTATGACGTATGCTGCAACACCTGTTCGCAGTAGGCGACTTCCTCCGGGCTCGGCGTGCTGTCCAACCCTACCCGTGTCACCGACCGGGCAGCGACACAGTTGGCGAAACGCGCCGCTGTCCAGGGATCGCCAGTGCGCCGCAACCACACGAAGAAAGCAACTGAGAAAATGTCGCCTGCACCAGTAGGGTCCACTTGGTGCACGGTCGGTGCCGGGAAGTGGCGGACCTGGCCGTGCGTGTACACGGTACAACCCGCCGCTCCCTGTGTCATCACCAACAGTCGTGACTGGGCGGCATAGCGGGCCACCCGTGCCCTATCGCCTGCCACGTCTTCCTCACTCAGCACCACCCCATCAGCACGAGCAAGCAACGGTTCCGCGTCTTCCCAATGACAACAACTCACGTTCCCGGCCGCGTCCCACCGCCGCATCCATCCCTGGGGAGTAATGCCGACAAAACTGTCTCCAAATGCACGGATCAGGGCCGGGGCACACTCCCGGGCCACCGGCCCCAGGTGAACAATCGCGGCCTTCCAGTGGGACGGCACCATCTCTGGCACCAACAACTCTGCAACACCGCGTAGCACCTGGCGCCGACCATCCGAGGTATAGACGTTCTTGAACGTGGTCGTCGTAGCCGCGGGGAAGCGAGCAATCAGTATACCATCCAGCACCTGGCTCAGGTCAAGGTCAGGGCTGGCGCTGGTAACGACGCCAACGCGGCAGCCCAATGCCCGCGCCGTGCGGGCAGCATAGGAGGCGGTTCCGCCAATTGTGAAGTTGCCATCCACCAGGTCACGGGTCACGTGACCGATGACGAGGTAATCCAATTGAGTGACCAATGCAGAATGACCACTAGCCATTGGCTGTTGGTTCACTGGCGATGGATAAAATGATCCACCGTTAACGGCTGGCAAGCGGACCACGCCGTGGGACGATCGTGACCTTGCGCCGGTCCCCTTCGCCGATGCTCTGGGTGGTCACCTGGGGATGGTCGCGGAGCGCCAGGTGGATGTAACGGCGCTCGTGGGGCGGCATCGGTTCCAGCACCACCGTGCGCCCGGTACGCAAGGCCTGCTCCGCCATGCGTTGCGCCAGGCGACGCAGCGACTGCTCCCGGCGTGCCTTGAAACCGTCCACGTCTACGACCAGATTCGCCCGGCCCGCCATCTCCCGCCCAATAATCAGTCGGGTGACGTGCTGCAGCGCCGCCAGCGTACTTCCGCGGCGGCCAATCAGCATATCGGCATCCGGGCCATGCACGTCGAGGATCAGCGGTGGCTCTCCCTCATCTGCAACGGGTTCGGCCCGCTGTACCTCAACCTGCGCTCCTTTCATACCCATCAGCACCAAGAGTTCCATCAACACTTCCTGGGCGGTCTCAGCTTCGCTCTTCCCGGCCAAGGCTGGCTCTACAGTGGGCAGAGTGACCGGCACCTCCGGCTCGGCAGGAGCCGGACGCAGCTTGACCATCAGGCGCACGCGGGCCTCCCGCACACCCAGCCCGAACAAACCCCGACTGCCCTCGTCCAACACCTCGACCTCTACCGCATCTCGCTCAACCCCCAGGCGCGCCAGGCCCGCTGCAGTCGCAGCTTCGACGTCTGCTCCGGTCACCTCGATTGCCTGCTCGACTTCCACCATCTACCACACTCCTCTGGCCAACACCGCACGAGCCACCTTAATCCCTAGTCCTTGGGTGGCTTCAGTTGCATCTGGGCCTTATCTCCCACCTTCCTGCTGCCTCGGGTGTCTATGAGATAATACTGAGCGATCCGGATCACACTGGATAGAACGAAATAAATGGACAGCCCCGTTGCATAGTTAAGAGTAAAAAACATGAACATCAAGGGCATCATGATTTGCATCTGCTGGTTCATCATCGCCGTCTGCGATTGGCGATCAACGCCAGTCGGCGGGGTCAGCAGCTTCTGCTGCAACCAGGTCGTGACGAAGACGAGGACGGGCAGAAGATACGACCACCACTGCGCCGCGCTGGGTGGCTGGCCCAGGTCCATCCCCAGGAACGTGCTCTGGAGTGGGACAAGGCCTAAGACGCCAGGCAACCACTTGTATATGTGGTGAGAGAACTGAAAAAGCTCCAACGGCGTAGAGGGTATGCAGTAGCGGATGGCCCCGATCAGGCCAAACCAAATCGGCAACTGGATCAAGAGCGGCAGACACCCTCCCATCGGGTTGATACCCGCTGCTTTGTATAACTTCATCTGTTCCTGAGCCAGTCGCTCCTTATCTTTGGCATACTTCTTTTGTAACTTCTCGAGCTCCGGCTGGAATTCCTGCATCTTGCGCGCCGAGCGCTGCTGGCTCAGCGTCAGCGGCAGCGTGAGCAGGTTGATCAGGAGCGTCAGCACCGCGATCGCCAGGACAGTGCTGTGCCCCAGGAAATTGTACAGCAATAACAGTACGTTCGCTAATGGATAGGCAAGAAAATCCACGGTCTACCTTCCTCTATTGTCCTTCCACTACAGGCGGATAGGCCCACACCTGGCGCCCGTTGTCCACGTACAGCGCCTGGATCCGATATGGCCCATAGAGCAGCGTTTCGTACACCACTGTCCCGCTCACCGCTGGCGTCGAAAGCACCTGCACCTGTTTCTCGCTCGCGCTCGACCACAGTACGAAGCCATCGGCCGTATCCAGCGCGTACAGCGTGCCATTTTGGCTGCCAATGAACAACCGGCTGCCATCCTCACTCAGTGCTGGCCCTGCCCGCACCGGTGCCTCGAGCGCTGCGTGCCAGACCTGCGCACCGGTCTCAGCATTCACAGCATAGACATTCCCGTTCACGTCGGCCGCATAGACGGTGTCACTATAAACTGCCGGACTACCCCAGAACCAATTCTCACCCGCGAAGCGCCAGCGCTCGGTTCCTGTACGCGCGTCTAGCGCATAGAGCCTGTCATCGAAAGCGCCGATGTAGAGCGTTTCGTTGCGCAACGCTGGCGTACTAGCAAAGGCTCCCTCGGACTTGAAATCCCACCGGACCTTCCCGTCAGATAGATTCAGCGCGTAGAAATGGCGGTCCATCGAACCAACGTACACCGTGTCCGCTACGATGAGAGGCGTGGCCCACACGCGGTGGCCGGTCTCAAACACCCACCTGAGCGTACCGCCCTCGGCGTCCAGCGCGTAGACTTTGCCATTGCTGTTGCCAATGACAAAGGTCCCACTACTCAAGGCCCCACCTTCGACGTATTGGCCAGTGGCACCGTCAAAGCGCCACAACTCCCTACCGGTGTCACGATCCAGCGCCCAAACGACGTTCTTGGGCTGGCCTAAGAAACCGGCCGGGGGCACCTGCGAAGCCACGATCACGCGCTTCTCGTCCACCGCCGGGGTGACGTAAAATACTCCACGTCTATCTTGCTGCGGATCACTCGGGTAAGACCACACCGGACTGCTGTCGGATGGGTTCAACGCCCGCACCTGCTCCAGGTCGGCGACGTACAACCTGTCCCCGACCACGGTCAGTCCCGTCCAACTCATAGGCCGTACACCGCCTGCACAGCCACTTACGCCTACAAGTAGCACTGCCAACACCGCCAGCGCGATGAGCCAGCGCCGCCTCCAAAATCGGTTCAATATACTTACTCCTTCTCAAGATTGGGCACAGGGTCATACCCGCCTGGATTGAAAGGGTGACAGCGAGCCAGGCGCTTGACAGACAGCCAGCCGCCACGCCAGACCCCATAGCGGGCGATAGCTTCATAGCCGTACTGGGAACAGGAAGGCTCAAAACGACAAGTGGGAGGAAGCACACGCGAGAGAGTCATCTGATAGAGGCGGATCAACCTGAGCAGTATGAACTTCATTCCTGCTCAACCCCTGATGGTGCACTCAACCCGGCCCGTCTGAGCAAGGCTACCAGCGCCTCTTCGACTTGCGGCTCTTTTGCCTCAAGCATGCCTGCGCGTGCGACCAGCATCACGTCCCATCCACTCCCGAAATGGGAATAGAGACTACGCGCGGCTTCACGCAGGAGCCGTTTGGCCCGATTGCGCGCCACCGCGCCCCCCACCTTTCGACTGGCCATAACGCCCACACGGCTGAAATCAAGGCCATTGGGCCGTGCAACCAATACCAAAAAATGGTGTGCCCACGATTGTCCTTCATCGTACACCCGCCGCACATCGCTCGTGCGTCGCAGCCGGATCCGTCGTTCCATCCATCACGATGTACTGCAGACTAGGCTCGGCGTCGTGGACGCCGCGCACTTTCCTTCCAGTTCAACTTCTTGGCCCACTCCCTTTGTACTGTCAGCCGCCGGCGGCCCTTCAGCCGCCGCGCCTTGAGCACCTGCCTGCCACTCGACGTAGCCATGCGGGCCCGGAAACCGTGGGTGCGCATACGCTTGCGTTTCTTAGGTTGATACGTTCGCTTCGGCATCTATCCTCCTGCAGACCAAAGCTGGCGTTCAGCCAGCCGTTAACTACCAGTTAATCCGACGCATTATACCCCAAGTGCTACAAGCGGTCAAATAACAAACCAGGTCATCCGTTTTATCTAACCATCGCGACGATGATGGGAGCCACAATCACCGCCGGCAGGAGGTTGCCAGCACGGATCGGCTTGATCTCCAGGAGGCCCAGTCCCAGCGCCAGCATCAGCACACCCCCCGTGGCTGTCATTTCAGCGATCATCGGATCGGTGAGCAGCACACTGGCCCATCCAGCACCCAATGTCAGCACCCCCTGGTAGATCAGCACAGTGAGAGCGGCAAAGATCACGCCAGGTCCCATCGTAGAAGCAAAAGCCAGCGCTGCAAATCCATCCAGCGTCGCTTTGACCACCAGCAAGGTGTAATCACCCGTCAGGCCATCCTGGATAGAACCCAGGATCGTCATCGGGCCAACACAAAACACCAGACTCGCCGTCAGGAAGGCGTGACTGAACCGGGAACCGCCAGGGTACACACTGTTCTGCACTCCATCAGAGGAAGCTAGCCTTCCGTTCCTCGCCGTCTTGTGCTCAAGCCAGCGTCCTAATTGGTTGAGACGATCTTCGATCCGCAGCCATTCTCCAACAACACCCCCTAACAACAGGCTGGCCAGGACGATGAGGATGTTGTCAGTCTCAAGGGAAAGATGAATGCCGATCACCAGCGTCAACAGGCCCAGTGCATGCATGATCGTCTCGCGCATCCTGTCAGGCAGGCGAGCCCCCAGAAATGTGCCTAATGTCCCACCTACCAGGACAGTGGCAACGTTGACGAGAGTACCTATGCCAATCATTGGAGGCCTTCCAGGTTGTGCTATGGGAGTGAATGGTAAGATGGTATCACAGAGGCGAACGGCCCAGATAGCGCAGGCTGCGCTCCAGGTACTCGATTTCATCCATTTCAAGCACGAACGCAGGCTGCCTGGACAGCGCGTACAGCAGCGGCAAGACGTCCTTCTTGTAGTCAATCACCCCGCCGGGAAAGTCGAGCGGCAGATGCTCATCGTAGAAACCCCGGTGATTGTTCAGATGACAATGCACGATCCAACGGCTGATCCGCTCAACCCACGCGTCCAGGGGCACATAGTCGGAGAATAGATACACGTGGCCGACGTCGAGGCACGCGCCCAGGTGAGGGGAGTTCACCCGGTCCAGTACGTCACCGATAATGCTCGAATCCGGCTCCCACATGTTTTCCAGTGCAATGACCACCCCACGCCTGGCCGCCTCCTCAGCCATCGGTGTCCAAAATTCCACCTGGCGCTCGGTCCAACTGGGGCGATAGTCCGGGTTTCGCACGATGGGGAGAAAATCGGTGTGGAACACGACGGTACGCGCACCCAGTTCGGCCGCGATGTCGAGGTTCAGCATGTAGCGCTCACGGCTCAACGTCACGATGCGCTCGTCTGGACTGGCCGGGGAAAGGTTGTAGAAAGCACCGTGGATGGCAAGCCCACCTTCCCAGTCCCGCAGCAGCGCCTTGTGCTGGGCCAGCAAATCGCGCCACCCACTGTCAAGCAGATTCGTATCGTAGCCATAGACCTGGAGCTCCAACCCCGTGCCATACGCCTGGGCCAGTGCATAGTGTCGCGTGATGTCCCTCTGATAGGTGGCAAGCAAGATGTGCTCCACAGTAAGCCTTCTCCACGATTCCGATTTGCCGATTGTACACCATCACGGCAAGGTAAGCAAATTTAATGTATGACTCTCTCCAGGTACTCGCGGATGACATGCGCCATCTGTCGCGCCCGCTGTGGGGCGTCGCCGACGTACCCGGTGGCGTCGAGCAACTCGCGCACGCGCTCGGTGGGCAGGTAACGCAACACGTCGGGGTCAGCGGCCAGGCGGTCAGCCAGCAGATTTGGCTCCCCTTGTTGGATGCGCTCCCAGGCCGCCATCGCCTGCACGCGGATCACCTCGTGCATCGCCTGGCGATCGGCTCCGGCCCGTGCCAGTTCCATCAGCAGCCGCTCAGTAGCGGCGAAAGTGCCGTAGGTAGCCAGGTTGTGCACCGTTGCCTCGTCGTAGATGCGCAAGCCCTGCAGAATGTGATGGGCGCGACGCACGAGTTCTTCGCTCGCCAGGAACGCCTCCGGCAAGATGAGGCGCCGGTTGGCCTTATCGTCCAGTGTGCGCTCCAGCAGGCTGTGGGCCGCGTTGTCCCATGCCACGCGGGGCAACGTGGCGACGTAACGCGCCAGGCTGTCCAGGTTCTCCGCCTGGATGGGGTTGCGCTTGAAGGGCATGGCCGACGAGCCCACCTGCCACTCCCTGAATGGCTCGCTCCATTCCCCAATCGGTGGCGACTGGAGGAAGCGCACGTCGAAACCAAAGCGGTAGAGAGAGGCCGCCAGCCCTGCCAGCACCGTCAATACGCGATAGTCTTGCTTGCGCGGGTAGACCTGCGTGGCAACGGGAAACGCTTTCAGCCCCAGTTCCGCCATGACGCCGGCCTCCAGCTCGGCGGGGGTTGTGCCGGTGCCCTCGAGCAGTTGCGCGTAGGCGGCGCTGGTGCCCACCGCGCCTTTGATCCCTTTACCCAGGAGATGCTCCCGCACGCGGCGGAGTTCGTGCACGTCCTCCAACAGATCCTGGCCGTAGACCGCCAACCGGTAGCCGACAGTGGTGGGCTCGGCGGGCTGCAGGTGCGTAAACCCCATGCATGCCTGGTCGGCGCAGGCCTCGATGCGCTCGGCCAGGTCGGCCAGGAGCGCACGCAGTGCCTTCAGCAACAGGTCGAGTGCCTCTCGGATGCACAACACGTCAGCGTTGTCCTCTACGTCGGCGCTGGTGGCTCCCAGGTGCAGCACGCCCCCACCGATGGGGCACTGTTCGGCAAAAGTGCGCAGTTCAGCCATCACGTCGTGGTGAATCTCGGCCTCGATCTCGGCCGCCCGCGCCAGGTCCACGTCCTCCTGATGCGCCTGTATGTCGGCCAGTTGCCCGGCCGTGACCAGGCCAGCCCGCTGTTGCACGGTAGCCAGCGCGACCCACACGCGGCGCCACAGCCGCCGCCGGTGCACCTGGCTCCACAAGGCCCGCATCTCCTCGGAGCTATAGCGCCAGGTGAATGGAGAAATATATGTATCGTGCGTGAACTGTTCCATCAGATAAACTTCCTTCCAGGCCAGGGCCCTGTATCTACGAGTACATTGTACCGCAAGTTGAGGCAGAGGGGAAGCAGACCTTTG
>Ga0172363_10002284_pt1 | contig 15436 bp, 15 predicted proteins | sample LakKivs2_kivu2a2_FD_114541 | JGI IMG/M metagenome (GOLD analysis project Ga0172363, IMG submission 114541) | Sediment microbial communities from Lake Kivu, Rwanda - Sediment s2_kivu2a2 | ecosystem: Environmental > Aquatic > Freshwater > Lake > Sediment | place: Rwanda: Western Province, Lake... | reverse complement strand
TGTTATCGTAACATTTTTATTAAAAGTTTTATTCTCTAATTCAAGTATAGTGGCAATGGCCATAGCTGCTCCAGCAGAAGGACCTTCAATAGCAGACGCATTTGCTTGTATGGAATAAATGATATCATATTTTGATAAATCAACACCAGTTACATCCCGAGCTACAATTTTAGCAGTTCTTATCGAATCTTGCGTGTCAACCCAGAATAAAATTTGATTTATATCAACAAGAGTCATACCAATTCCAGGTTTAGTATCAACAGATAATGTTGCCATTACACCTTTTCCATCTTTATCAACCTCTGGCACTCTCATAGTTACCATAGAGCTATCATTATAATAAAAACTCTGTTCGGGTTCAAGCGAAAATCCTTCTGTATAACTCTTCCTTTCTATAGTTGTCTCAGTTGGGGTTATGATGTTTCTGAAAAAAGCATAAACTATAAAGAAAATCAACAAACAAATTAAAACTGCAATTATTTCCTTCATTTGATCACGTAAATTGCAAGAGGCATGCCATCAGTGGATTCGATTTTAATAATCAAGTTAATCCAAGTCTCTTTCTCCACCCCGCGAGCTCGCAAGCACGATATGTACAGCTTATGGCTGCTTTCTTCCGAACCTCGCCAAGTTCACTATAAATACCGTCCTGGGAGACGAGGCTTCTCAGTCCAAGACTCAGGCCCGATTACAAAATCGAACCGCCCTCAAGCTGTGGTCCCACCATAAACCGGGCTTGTGGTGACAGAAGGCCGGTACCCTTCCAACCAGAGGCCTCTTGCAAATAGTTTATACTATTTAACATTATTAAATAGTTTTCATATAATCAAAAAATTAAATCCCAGTAAAACAAAATACTTTTATGAAACAATTAGATTATTTTTTCGATCCCAAATCTGTTGCGATAATAGGAGCATCACACACCCCTGGAAAGATTGGTTACGCCATACTAGCCAATTTTGTAGGCGCTGGGTTCAAAAGAAAAATATACCCGGTTAACCCGGACACAAAATCTATACTCGGCTTGAATGTTTACAAGTCTGTTTTAGATGTACCAGATGATTTAGACTTGGTCGTCATTGTCGTGCCAGCAGGACTTGTTCTAAACGTTCTTAAAGAATGTGTTAAGAAAAAAATTGAAGCGATAATAATAATATCTGCTGGCTTTTCAGAGATAGGCGAAGAAGGAAAGAAACTGGAAATAAAATGTAAAAAAATTATCGAAGGCGTATACACAAGAATACTAGGTCCAAATTGTATCGGTATTTATGATCCATACTCACATGTTGATACTTTATTTTTAGCAAGAGAAAGGTGTGGTAGACCAAAACAAGGTAACATTGCCTTTATTTCTCAATCCGGTGCGGTCGGGTCAACAATTCTTGATTGGCTTTCCGAGCAAAGTATTGGAATAAGCAAATTTATCTCTTATGGAAATGCTATGGATTTAGACGATTGTGACCTACTCGAGTATCTTGGTGATGATGATAAGAGCAGTGTAATAACAGCTTATCTTGAGGGAATAGAAGCTTCAGGCAAAAAATTTATGCAGATAGCAAAAAAAGTAACGAAGAAAAAACCAATTATAGTTCTAAAGGCTGGTGGTACTGAAACTGGCATGAAAGCAGTGTTTTCGCACACAGGATCAATAGCTGGTTCTGAAAAAATATACTCTGCTGCGTTTAAACAAACTGGTATCATAGAGGCCAGTTCATGGGAAGAACTCTTTGATTTTGCTAAAGCATTCTCAACTCAGCCTTTACCAGAAGGAAGTAGAATAGCGATAGTTACTGATGGTGGCGGGTTCGGTGTTTTAGCTACTGATGAGGCAGATAAACAAGGGATTCTATTGCCAGAACCATCTGAAAATTTAAAGAAAGAATTTAGAAGAGTTACACCTTCTTATGCCAGTCTTCATAATCCGATAGATCTAACAGGTGATGCTGATGCCAACCGTTATAAAGTTGTTATAGAAGCCTGTCTAAGAAGCAATGAATTTGACGGAGTTATCGCTATCACACTCTTCCAAGTTCCAACTCTAGAAAAAGAAGTTGTGGATTATGTGATAGAACTACATAAAAAATACAAAAAACCTTTATTGGCCTGTGCTGCTGGTGGGAAATTCACAGAAGAACTTAGTGGGAAGTTAATGGAAGGAGGGGTTCCAGTTTATCCAACACCAGAGAGAGCTGTCAAAGCTATGAAAGCATTAGTAAAGTATAAAGAGTGGCACGATAAAAAATAATCTTTTCAAAAATATAATTTCTTTGTTAGTAAAACTTTAATTTATCCGATTCTATGAACTATTATGCTAACTCATTATATTTTCGTTACTGGTGGAGTCCTTTCTGGTTTAGGCAAAGGTATAACTACAGCTTCGATCGGAAAGGTTTTGCAATCTAGAGGCTTTAATGTTACGGCTATAAAAATCGACCCATACATAAACATGGATGCCGGCACTCTGAGGCCAACCGAACATGGAGAAGTCTGGGTTACTGATGACGGGGGGGAAATAGACCAAGATTTGGGTCATTACGAAAGGTTTCTCGATACCAACATTTCAAAAGAGCACAACATAACAACTGGCCAAGTATACCAAGCAGTTATCGAGAAAGAAAGAAACGGAGAATATTTGGGAAAAACCGTAGAAGTTATACCACATATCCCAGATGAAGTGAATAAAAGGATTAAGAATGTAGCAAAAAAAACTAGTGCGGATTTCGTTCTAATCGAAATTGGCGGGACTGTAGGAGATTATCAGAACGTATTGTTCTTAGAAGCAGCAAGGGAAATGAAGTTGAAAGGGGAAGATGTCCTTTTTATTCATGTTGGTTATCTGCCTGTTCTGTCCTATTTAGGCGAAATGAAGACTAAACCCATGCAACATTCTGTAAAAGAAATAAGAACTATAGGAATTCAACCAGATTTTATAATTTGTAGATCTGAGTATCCAGTAGATGAAGTTAGAAAGGATAAAATTGCACTCTTCTGCAACGTGAAAAAAGATGATATAATTTCCAATCCGAATTTGGAGAATGTCTATGAATTACCTTTAATCTTCGAAGAGCAAAAACTCGGAGAAAAAATCCTGAAAAAATTAAACATTAAGACAAAATTATCTGATTTAAAGCCATGGGAAAAGTTTATCGAAAAATCTAAGAGTGTTAAAAAAGTTGTTAAAATAGGTATAGTCGGTAAGTATTTTGATATCGGTAAGTATAAACTCCCTGATTCTTATGTATCAGTAATAGAAGCAGTAAAACATGCGGCTTGGCATAATGATGTCAAACCTGAGATAGAGTGGATTGATAGCAAAATTTTTGAGAGCGATCCTAAAAAAATTTCAATCTTGAAAGAAAAAGACGGTATTATTGTTCCTGGTGGGTTCGGAACAACGGGCGTAGAAGGTAAGATTGCTGCAATAAAGTATGTGAGAGAAAACAAAATTCCATACCTTGGTCTTTGTTATGGCATGCAATTAGCAGTGGTCGAATTTGCCAGGAATGTCTGCCGTTTAGAAAAAGCGAACACGACTGAAAATGATTCTAAGACACCCTATCCAGTTATCGATTTCATACCAGAGCAAGTAAAAATCATAAGAGAGTCTAGGTATGGTGCTACGATGAGATTAGGCGCTTATCCAGCAGTTTTGAAGAAAGGAAGTCTGATTAGAAAATTATATGGTAATGATGAAGTTTCGGAGAGACATAGACATAGATACGAAGTAAACCCGAAGTACGTTGACGCTCTAGAGAAGAATGGGCTCGTTTTTTCTGGACGTTCTCCTGATGGGGTTTTAATGGAGTTTATGGAACTTCCCAAACATCCTTTCTTTGTTGGAACTCAAGGACATCCTGAATTTAAATCCAGACCAATGAAGCCTTCACCAATGTTCGATGGATTAATTAAAGCTTGCATCAAGAAATTATAAACATGTTGGAAGTCTACATTCTACGTCCAGATGCCATTAAAGCTCTAGATAATGATAAGATTAAAAGGATTTTACCAAGGTACATAAAAGTAGTCAATGGCCAAGCAATTGCAAAGTTTCAACTAGCTAAAAAAATTGAGTTTAAACCTACAAAGAATAATTTGTGGAAATTACATGAAAAGTTAATGAAAAAATTCTATGAAACAAAAGAAAAAATTGATAATGGCCAATTAAAATTGGATGATATTAAAAAACCAAAATATTCTCTCCTCGATCTTAAAATTGAGTTGACGGGACAAATTATGACCTCTTGTGAATTGTGTGAAAATAAGTGTCATGTAAATAGAATGAAAAATGAAGTAGGATCTTGTAAAGTTGGAAACGATTGTTTGTTATCTTCAGAGTTCATCCACATGGGTGAAGAACCACACATTGTTCCTTCTCATACTATATTTTTTATGGGTTGTACTTTGCATTGCCAGTATTGCCAAAACTGGTCAATCAGTCAATGGTTTGAATCGGGATATAAAATATCACCAGAAGAGTTAGCCATACGAATAGAAAGAAGAAGAAAAGAAGGGGCAAGAAACGTGAATTTTGTTGGTGGAGAGCCCACTCCAAGTCTACTCTGGATATTAAAAACTTTGAAGGTTTGTGAAGCTAATATTCCCGTCATTTGGAATTCTAACTTCTACATGTCAGAAAAAACAATGAAGATTTTAGATGGAACAGTAGATATGCATCTATCCGATTTCAAGTATGGTAATAATGAATGTGGACTTAGATTATCAAAAGTTAAAAATTATTTCGACGTATGTTCTAGGAACCATTCAATAGCTGCTAAGAGTACTGAGATTACAATTCGTCACTTAGTTCTACCGAATCATATTGATTGTTGTACAAAACCAGTCTTGAAATGGATAGCAGAAAATATTAGAGAAAAATCTATAGTGAATATAATGAATCAGTATAGACCTGAGTTCAGAGCCTATGAGTATCCTGATATAAATCGCTCAGTTAAAAGAGAAGAGATGGAAGAAGCAATTAATTATGCAAAGGGATTAAATATCGATTACATAACGTGATATTATACCAAGAGCCATATGGTCTGGTAGTATAAGTTTTGGGTTCAGGGCCCCCCGTTCATGAAATTAAGGTCTGATAAGAATCTGAACGATTGTTTACTAGAGGTTTAACAACTTATACTCTTTATCAAGTCAATGCTATCTGGTTTTTCGCCACAGTAATCGACGTCTTTTCTTGAACAACAAACAACCTTTGTTCCATCTTTCACCCAGTAATAAGAGAATCCAAAAGTACAACATCCTTTAGCATAGTTCTGTTCCATACTTTCATGCTCATTCTTGAGAGAATCGTAGTCACTTTTTAGGTCTCCATATTTTGATTCCCACTCACTGATTTTGCTTTCAGTTTCAGTTATACTACTCTGCAACTCATTTTTTTCATCATCACAAGTCTGGAGGTTTGTTTCTACAGTTAGTTTTTCATTCTGACAGGTTTGATAATTGCTTTTGAACGAATCCAAATCATCTTTAGTATTTTCCAGATTTGACAGACATGAAGTCACGTTGTTACTGCATGCCTTCAATTGTTTTTCTACTATCGATACTTTAGCATCATATTCAGTGATTTTTGCGGTGTAAGATGCAAACCCTGTATAAGCAGTTGCAACAGCAATTACAGCAACAGCGATTATGACAAAGAACCATTTGTTTTGTCTTAAGTTCTTAGCTTTTTCTATAAATTTCTCTTTTAATCCTTTAAAGTCAACCTTGAACTTTTTACTTTCTCCATACGGTTCATACATGATATCTAAAAATCTTTTGGTTAAGGAATCTTAAATAACTTAATCCTTTAAAGCCCTATTAAACTCTTTTTTAAAATCTTCCAATTTTACCTGTAATCTTTTTACTGCTCTCTCTAATGCAACTCTAGTGTTAAACCTTCCTCCCTTCATCTTCACGTATATCTTTGGTTCAGCCATGTAAGGATGCTCTTTTATGTATGCTGCTTCATCAACGTTCTCATCATTCCATAATTCTTCTTTTATTAAATTTGCGAATCCTACGCTTTCTCCCATCAATTCTATCTCAATCATGTCACTCTCTTCTTTTATTTTATTTAACTCCATGTCTACACCCTTGAAATCACGAACAAATCAACCTCATATCTTACATAAGGTTTTTTGTGGAACTTAAACATATAGGGTATTCGAAATTTAAATTTTATAATCTTTTCCACTTTACCCCCATTCTTTTCGATGAATTTTGTTAAAAAACCTCTTGATTTTTCATAATGTCTGTGTAAAGAATATATACTTTTGGCACATTCCAGGGCTTTCTTCAAAAAAACTCTATCTGCGTGTAACTTCTGGATACCAAATGGCGGGTTTTGAATTACGGTATCAACTGACGTTTTCCATTCAGATATATTCATACAATGAAGTTCTATTCTTTCTTGGTCTTCGATGTTCATCATATGTCTAGCAATTTTTACGTTATTTTTCGCTGTTTCGATGGCTTCTTTATCCACGTCAATCCCTATAACCTTTTTTGCACCGATTAAGGCCGCACCAATCATCAATCTACCAGACCCACAACCTAGATCCAAAATAACTTTGTTTTCTATCTTCCCTGAAAGATACGCTATGTTCAAAATTTCAGCAGCTAAATCTGATGGTATAGTATATTGTTCTAATTCGGGATTAGGTTTTTCGATGTCTTTTAATTTTGATAAAATTATTTCCAATTTCTTTTTATTTAGCATCCTCATCGCTATAGAATAAATATTGAAATATTCATATTTTATTTGGTATGGATAGTTTTTTTATCATAATAATAGTCATAATGTTTATTTTTATACTGTCGATACTTTTCTTCGTCTACTTTACTTCCACTGGTGTTGAAAGGAATGTTGGTCAACTCAGGTCAGAATTGGAAAGGGCTCAAGCTCCTATTTTTTCACCAATGGGAATTTTTACTTCATTCATGAAATTCTTCTTGTCATTTTTTAAGAATAAATGAGTTCATCATCTAATCTAGGACATGCGAGATTCAGTAAGACATCGAATTTTAACCCCTCAATTTTTTCTTTTTTGAAATCATCGAATGCAAGAATACTCACTTCTTTACCTTTATTTTCTAACTCTTTTTTTAATTTTCTCGCTTCATTCATTCTTTCTTGTCCCCTTTTCCAACAAACTATTATTCCAACCTTTTTTGCATCTTCTAAATCAGAATCGTGCCATGCTTTCTTTTTCAACCATTTAATCCTTTCTTTTTCTAAGCTGTATATTCGTTTTTTTTCGAAGTCTAGAGCAAAAACAGGTTTTTTAGTCTCTAAAGCAACTCCCAGTGGATGAAACTTACCAGCTCCAACATATAGAAAACAATCAACTTTATCTTCTATTTTTTTTGCTGCATCAATATTACATCCCAATATCTGACCAGGGTATTTTAATGATTTGTGGATGTAAACTTCTTTACCCACTTCTTTCAGAAAGTCTATCACTTTCTCTATACTTTTACTAAATTGAACACTCGTCACAATCCCTATTTTTTTGAAATCTTTCAATTCATCAATTTCTTCCTTCAAAATCGGTATTGGATCTACAGTATAGAAGTATTCCCAATATACCACTGGAATTTTGGATTTTATTTTTTGATCAGAATGGCCTATGTGTAAAATTGCATCACAACCTAACCTTTCAGCTTCTTGATCTCGGATGTCGCATGCCCCGAATGTAGGTTCACAACATATCACAATTTCAATGCCATTATCCTCTATTTCTTTTGTTATATTTTGTATTCTAAGTTTCAAACCTTCTGGATACTGGACAAAAACTCTCTTAGCTCTTTTTTTCTTTAGTTCTTTTGTGATATCCATGGAACCACTAGAATATTAAATCTAAAATGTATGGAAGTGACAATATCAGAATTAGAGCAACAATAAATATTAATAAGCTTCTTTTCCAGTTTTCAGACCAAAACAATCCAAAAATTGAACCTACTATTATTCCCATCATATGAACCGGATAACCTACCTGATAATCGGATGGAACTAGTACGTTTGATACAGTAATTAAAAAATATAATGCGCCAGCAACAACAAAAGGCAATGGTATAATAGAAGGAAATATAACTAACTTGCCAGGGCAAATAAACATCCCTAAACCAACAAGAGCAGAAATCGCACCTGAAGCCCCGACACCAACTGTATCTGGAGAAAATAAAAATGGAATTAACATTACTAAATTTCCGATAATTCCTCCTAAGAAATAAACTAATAGATATTTTCCGCTACTCACTTTCTTTTCTAACGAGGTTCCAAGTAAAAACAATGCGATCATGTTAAAAAAGATATGTTCAAGACCGGCGTGGATAAACATAGAAGTTATTATAGTATAAACCTTGCCTTCCAGAAAAGAACTAGGTCTAAATCCGAATTCGTTAATGCTATGATCTAACCCATAAATTATCGTGAAGAAAAAAATTATCACGTTTATTAAGATTAAAGTCACTGTGAGTTTCATAAACTAAAATTAAATCTTTTCTTTAATAAATAAAGTTCTATGGTTTCCAAAAGAACTGAGCGTAAAGGTTATTGGTTATTCAAAGGGAATATGGTTAAAAAGGAATTAGAGACAGATAAAAGAATCCATTTTACTGTTAAGAGCGAAATGAAAAATCATTCTGTTATCTTCGATAAAGAAAAAAATGAATGGATATGCGATTGTGAATTCTGGAGCTTGAAGTTTCAACCTTGCAGCCATATTCATGCTTCACAACTATTTAAACAAAACGAAGATGGTCAAAAGGTGTAATATATGGAATTGAGGGCACAACTTCATATGCATACTATCGAGTCAAAGGGAACTAGAATAAAGATACATTCTAACATATATCCAAAAACCGCTATAAGTGTCCTTAAAAAGAAAAACATACAAGTTCTAGCAATAACCGATCATGATAACACACGTGCTTATCCAAAAATAAAAGATTATGCCAAAAAGAACGGAATCATAGTCATCAATGGAATTGAAATAAGCACTAGAGATGGTGAAATAATAGGTTTAAATATCGAACCTGGAATAGAAAAAGAATTGAACAAAAAAATGAGTGTTCATGAAGCAAAAGATGCTATTTTAGATTACAACGGAGAGGTTATGATACCGCATCCATTTAGTTTTATGGAAAACGGTATAGGAGAAAAAATAAAAGAAATAAAAGGCATTGTTGAAGTTTTTAACCCTGGTAATATTTTTGGTTTTGAGGACAAGTTCGCAAAAATTGTTGCAGAAAAACTAAAAATGCCGATGGTTGCCTGTTCGGATGCACACTATCTAAAAATGATTGATCGAGGAATCACTGTAGTCGACGCAGACTCAGACGTAGATTCCATTCTTAGATCTATAAAAAAAGGAAAAGTTAGGTTTGAGAATTGTGAATACGTGACTTGGAATGAAATTAAAGAATGGGCTCTCATAAGAGTTTCTAGTTCATACAATGATATAATAAAAAATCTAGAAAATGGATGGGAAATTGATGCTAAATACATGAAATTCGCAAATCTAAAGTTTATGAGGTTTATCGAGAAAAAAACACTCCAACTTGGTATCTTAAAGTCAGATAGTAAGATATGGGATATGATATCATACATAATTTTCTTTATAACTAATTTATACGCTTGGCGTGCAAAGAGAGAATACGCACCTTTTGTTTTTTCAATATAACTAAAAGTTATTATTCTACAAATGAATTAATTTTTAGACAATTATTATGGATTTTTTGAAAGACGTTAAAAAAGAAATTGTTAAACTTTTGAAAAAATCAGATTTGCTTAAAGATGAAAAGATTGTAAAGACTTTAGAAATACCACCGCAACCCGAATTCGGGGATTTAGCTTCTAATATATCTCTTTCATTATCAAAGAAATTAAAAAAATCGCCTTTACAAATTGCCGATGAGATTATTTCTAAGATAAAAATTACAAAAGATTCGCTCATAAGTAGAGTTCAATCTAGAGCGGGATACATTAACTTTTTTTACAATTACCCCTTCCTATCAAAGATAGTTTTAAGACATATCCTTACTGAAAAAGAAAAATTTGGTCTAAACAAAATAGGTAAACAAAAAAAAATAATGGTCGAATTCTCGCAACCTAATCCCGTTCATCCAATGCATATAGGGCATTCGAGATCGACTTTTCTTGGAGATTCTTTATCGAATATCTTAGATTTTTCGAATTACAAGACTATCCGAACAAATTATATGAACAATACTGGTTTACAAGTTGCTAAACTCGTTACTGCATATCAGCTTTGGGGAAAGAATAAAAAACCTACAGGCAAACCGGATTTATGGCTATGGAAATTATACGTCAAGTTTCATGAAGAAGCCGAAAAAAATCCTACCATAGAAGAAAAAGCAAGAGATACTTTAAGAAAGTTTGAGATTGAAAATGATGAAAAAACAATCAAAGTTTGGAACCAAGTAGTAAATTGGTGTATAGATGGTTTTAAAGAAACTTATAAGAAACTTGGCATAAATTTTGATGTTTACTTGTTCGAGAATGAATATAGAAAATCTGGAAAAAAGAATGTGGAAAGGGCCATAAAAAAAGGAATAGCTTTTAAAAGTGATGAAGGAGCTATAGTAGCTGATCTTGAAAAGTATAGTTTAGCGAGTTGTATTATACTGAGATCTGATGGAACAGGTCTTTATGCAACTAGCGATTTAGGAATGACTCCTTACAAATTCAACAAATACAAATTGGACAAATCAATCTGGGTTGTAGCTTCTGAACAAGACTTGTATTTCAAACAACTTTTCAAGATTCTAGAATTATTGGATTATCCTTGGGTTAATAATTGTTATCATTTCTCGTATGATTTGGTCCATCTGCCAGAGGGTAAAATGTCATCTAGAGAAGGAAAAGCCGTGATGATAGATGAAGTTATAGAAAAATTGATTAATAATATTCGTAAAGAAGTTAATAAAAAAAATCCAAAATTATCCAAACGAGAAAAAGAAAATATTGCTGAAAAAATAGCCATTGGAGCATTTAAGTATAACATCTTGAGAGTGGAACCACACAAAACTATAACTTTTGATTGGGATAGAATGCTCAGCTTTGAAGGTGATACAGGTCCTTATTTACAGTATGCTCATGTCCGAGCGGATAAGATACTGCAGAAGGCAGGTAAATGGAAAGAAAATTACACTGTTAAAGAATTAAAAAAACAAGAGATAAACTTAGTTAAAAAATTGATGCAATTTTCCGATGTTGTTAATCAATCTGGAAAAGACATGCGACCGCATTATATCTGTAATTATGTACATGAACTATCTGATTTATTCAGCGACTTTTACCACTCTTGTCCCGTGATAAAAGCCGAGACAGAAGAATTGAGAAATTTCAGACTAACCTTAGTTAAGTCAGTTAAGATTACACTAAAGAATAGTTTAACTTTGCTCGGTATAGAAACACCAAAAATAATGTAGTTTTATCATTACAATAAGGTTTATAATATTATAGTTTTAATAAAAATACTTATGAAGTTTTTAATCGAGTACACTAAGAAAGGACAGAAAGCGTTCGAGACACATCTGGCAGATAACCCTAGACTATTCTCTGTTTTAGGCAATGAATTAGCATTAAAAATTATTAAAGAGCTAGGAAAGCAGCCTTCTTGTCCTATAGATGTCGCTAGGAAGTTGGGTGTTCATGAACAAAAAGTTTATTATCACATAAGAAACTTGGAGAAATTAGGTCTGATAAAAATCATTTCTAAAGAAGAAAGAGTCGGTGCTATAGCAAAGATATATGCCCCAACATCTTCTGTAGTTTCCTTTAAACTTTTTGACGGAGATTACATAACAGATGTTAGTACAAGAGCAGCAGAATTAAAATTCTTAAAACCTTTCATTCAAGCTGGCAAATTAAATTCGATGATAGTAGTAGGCAGTCCTGATCCGCATGGAAAATACAAAGCGCCTGCTTCTGATGGTTATTGCGCGATAGACCTTGGAATGTTTCTTGGACAGTTTATAACAAATTCCAAAATACCTTATTATAAATTAGATACGCAAGTCAGAAAAGAGGATTTAAACAACAACATGATCATAATCGGTGGGCCAAAGACCAATATTATAGCAGATAAGATTAACAAACAATTACCAATCTATTTTGATTATTCTGACGAATACTTAGAATGGAACATAGTTTCAAGTCTCTCAAAAACTGTTTACAGGGAATCTCAGATTGGGTTTTTAGCACGTATACGAAATCCTTTCTCAAGTGAGAAGGAAATATTGATTTTTTCTGGAAAAGGTTTTAAAGGAACAAGAGCAGCTGTGCTAGCATTTATAAAACACCTGAAAAAAATTATGAAAGGAAATTCTGTTAAACCTGATATTATTGCAAAAGTTGTTCAAGGTATTGATGTAGATTCGGATGGAATTATAGATGAAGTTGAATTTTTGGAGTAATATTTTCAAAAAATTTAGAAAAAGATTTAAAATGACCTAGTATAATATTTAATTTTAAACATTTAATTATCTAAGAAAAATCGAATCGAACCAAAAGCAGATAGATTTTTGCTAAAGATAAATTCCATTCAAAAACAAAACATATAATACCCATAAAATTAAAGATATTATCTCCAAAATAATTCCAGTCTTTACCATTTCTGAAATATGAAAATATTTAGTCCTATATACAATAGCATTCGGAGGAGTTCCAGTCGGTAACGTGAAAGCCATCGAGCCACAAACTCCAACAGTTAATATAACAAAAAGAGGATTTATTCCCATGCTTTTTGCCATTACTATGAATACAGGTACAAAAGTAGAAACAAAAGCAGTGTTTGGTATAACTTCAGTTGCGTAGTTACTGATTGCACTTATGATTAGAATAATCAAAACAAAGTTTATTGGGAAGCTTGGAAGTAAATTAACTATGTACTGAGCAGCTCCAGAGACAAAAAGAGCATTTCCAATAGCTAACCCACCACCAAACATCAACAAGATATTCCATGGAATTTTTAAATCTTCCCAACCTAATAGGACCTTTCTTCCCGGTATTGGTATTAAGATTAATAGAATAGCAGCTGCCAAACCAACAACAACATCATCAATATTTTGAAGTATTGGAACAAATGACTTGACACTCCAGATTATTATAGCAGAGATTATTATCCCAATAGTTATTTTAGCTCCGACCTCTAGCGGAAAATTTTCTATTTTAATATTGATTTCTTCACGTTTAAATAAATTATACCTAAAAAGTAAAACTATCCAGAGAGTTATTAGGAACATAAAACTGAATGGGGATACAAGTTTTAGCCAATCCCCAAACGTTATGTTTATACCCTCTTTTGAAAGGTATTGTGCGACGATAAGGTTTGGTGGGGTTCCTATCAATGTTGCTATTCCACCTATTGTTGCAGAAAAAGCAATCGCAAGTAATACAGAAACAGCGAATTTTTTCTTAATTTTTTTGGGGCAACTATTAATCATCGAAAGAGCAGTTGGGAGCATTAAAGCAGTTGCTGTTGTGTTAGCTATTATCGCTGAAATTAAACCTGTGGATATAATTATCACGAGTAACAAAATTCTATAATCGTTAGACAATTTTAACATTGAATAAACCATTTTTTTATCTAACTTCCATTTTGATATGGCTGAAGCGATTATGAAACCGCTTAATAGAAGGAATACGACCCGGCTCATGTAGTTGACTATTATCTCTTCAAAAGTCATTATACCAAACAATGGCACTAATATTGCAGGTATCAACCCAGTAATTCCTTTTGGAATAGCTTCTGTGATCCATAGAATTATGCATAAAACTAATATTGCCAATCCATATTTTATCGGAGTTTTAATCGAAGAAATGAGTAACAAAAAGAATATAGAAAAAGCGATAATGAGTGAAACAATTTTTTTTCGCATTAATATTATTTGTTTTACAAAAATGTATTATTTTCTATGTGAAAGATTTATCTTAAGGTTTTATTAATTATTAATTGTGTTTGGATTCGATTTTAATCAGACAATTAGCACATTACAATCTTTGGATTATTTCAGTGTAATTTACAATACACTAACTACAACTTATTTGGAGTTATTGACCTTCACGATTGGCATTCTTTTTTATGTATTTTTCATATGGTTTTTCTACAGAAATTTATCTAAGAGAGATTTATTCAAGTTGGATTTGAGTAAATATGACCAACCAGAAGTAAAACACAAAACACTAAAAAAGACAGCAAGTGCATTTTCATACATTTTAAAGTATGGTATAGTCTTTCCTTTTTATGTCAGTTTCTGGTTTGCAACACTTACTTTCTTTGTATTTTTATTATCGGAGGGTGTCACTATTAGACAAGTAGCACTCGTTTCAATGGCTCTCGTGTCTACAGTTAGAATTACTTCCTATTTAAAAGAAGATTTATCACGTGACTTGGCAAAACTAACACCATTTGCTTTATTGGGTGTATTTTTGGTCAAGCCAGATTTTTTTTCTTGGGATTTATTAATGAATCGACTCAATGCTATGCCTACTTTAGGTTGGGAAATACTCAAATTTTTGACTTTTTGTATTCTATTAGAATGGGCACTTAGAATTTTATACTCCATAAAAGTTGCGGCCATTCGCAAGGTAACTTCTGAAGAAAATCAATAATTTTTAATAAATACATACTTGTTTTCGAAAGTAAATATATCACTCATTGATTAAAATGAAAAAAGTAATAATAAGTGTTGGTAATCCACTCAAATCAGATGATAACATTGGTAATTTGATAGTTGATAAAATTAAAAAATACTACAAAAACAAAGATTACTATTTCTTTAAAGGAGGTATGAATCCTGAGAATTTTATTGAACCATTGAAAAAAATTAATCCCGATGTCATATTTTTTATTGATGTTGCTATTTTCGATGGCGAAGTCGGAGATGTAAAACTATTCAGATTAGATGATATTATCGACATAAACATTTCGTCACATTATTTTCCAATAACAATCTTCAAAAAATATTTTCCCAAAGCTATACTTATTCTGGTCGGTATTAAACCTAAAATAATAAATTTTGGTGAAAATTTAAGTCCAGAGTTAAAGGCCAAATTAAGAGAAATCATACAAAAAGTACAGAGAACGATCGAAGCTATTTAATCAACAATTCTTTTTTTGTTTTGCCTCCCATTTCAAACTCATTCGTGAAAGATATGATTTTTACAGGGCAGATTTCCACACATAAACCACAAAATACGCATCTACCCATATCTATCGATTTTATAGGATGAAGAATTTTTTTGTAAGTTATCTTACCAGATTTTATTTCAGTTACTTTCATTTTTAAAGTTATAGCATCAGCAGGACAAATCATCCTACATAAACCACATGCTATACAATCCTTCCATTTGACATTTAACTTACCTCTAAATCTTTCAGGTATTTTTACTTTTTCTTTTGGATATTTT
>Ga0172363_10002283_pt1 | contig 15440 bp, 28 predicted proteins | sample LakKivs2_kivu2a2_FD_114541 | JGI IMG/M metagenome (GOLD analysis project Ga0172363, IMG submission 114541) | Sediment microbial communities from Lake Kivu, Rwanda - Sediment s2_kivu2a2 | ecosystem: Environmental > Aquatic > Freshwater > Lake > Sediment | place: Rwanda: Western Province, Lake... | reverse complement strand
GACGAGCACCTTGATCACAAGCCTCAAATCGGGGTCATCACAGTGGTCCATGAAGAGGGCAAGACCACGATCGTGGCTAAGTCTATCAAGCTGAAGGTGAAGTCGGCGGAAGAGATATTCAATCTCAAGAAGCGGGAAGAGGAACAGAAAGAGAGCAAGGAGATTGAACAGTTCGTTGAGAAGTTGATCGCGGAATCAGTCACTGCAGCCTCAGCGGATCAGGACCGAAGCATAGAAGACGTGGTTAAGGAGCTCAATGCGGCACAGGAAGTCAAGGACCGGGTCTTGCATTTCATTCATGTAGCAACTGCTGCGAGGAACACCTGATGGCAAAGAAGCCTTTCAGACACAATGAGCTATCAGACCGGTTGTGTGTGAAATGCAACCGTAACCGTTTGAAGAAGAATTTGATCGCACGTCAGCCCAATGCTCATACCTGCTACAAATGCTGGTGCCGGGAAAAAGGTAAGAGAGCTCGATAGCATGGACCTATTCAAACCATTTCGAGTGTGTTTCTGCTGCCAGATGAAACGGGGCCTGCACCGGGTTCATGACGATACCTTTTATGGGAGCCATTGGTACTACTATCATCGACACTGTTTGATGGATGTATTAGCCCACCCCGAGGAGCACAGCCGAAATGTGGTAGACATTGCCATTGCTATTGACACGTTTATTCAAAGAGAAGAGGATACGAGGAGCGCCGATCTGGAAAACCGTCGGAGACAACTTGATAACGCGAGACAACGATTTGACCGTCGTAGAAGAACTGAACAACTGCGGAACCCCACCTATTCTGTTTTGCGGGACCACGTTGTGAATTTTCCCGGTACCGAACCCTCTTTTGATGGCTTGAGAGGAAACAACGGAAATGCGGCGGTTACTGTGAGTGCTATGATAGATACTTCTTTTTTCAAGCCTGAGCCACAGAAGTCGATCCCAGAAAAGCCTGAACCCGAGAAGGGACCTCCGAACAGTCGATATGACCTTTTGAAACGGCCTGTCTGGCCGGCCGGAAGAATCATTAAGGAAGCAGATGAGTGGAAAGAGCCATGACTGAAATCCAGAAAGCAGTCTCTAAGGTTTTGACGAATCATTATTGGTTGCCAACTCTGGACATCAATACCTGCTACTCCCGGCGCCATGATGATACTGATGGGGATTTTGGTGGTAATATCTTTGTCACTTTTTCAAAAGATGGGGATGCGTGGATACGTGTTGATACCTCCGGGGTACTGCGATTCAGAACAGGAGATGGTGGGGGTCAGTCACTGAAAACACGAGCCGCTTTACTCATCTTAGCAGAGGCCATTCGACAGGACAACATTGAACACCCACAGAGGCGGGCATGAATCGGTTCGACATAGCCCGGAAGCTACCCCCGCCTCCCCCAGAACCGGAGAAATGATAGAATGTGCGATAATGCCCAACGAACGGTAGACATCGAACGCATAACCGCGGTCAGCTCCCTTCCGGACTAGATAATGAACATCAGCTACAGCGCTTGGAAACTATACGCGGAGTGCCCTAAGCACTACTTCCTGAAGCATCGGAAGCAGGCTCCTCCGGTCATCCCTTTGGATGACTATCACCGGATGTATGGATTCCTCACAGAGCGCTTTTTTCAGATGTTCTGCAATCATTGGCGCCATCAGACCCCCTACATGTCCCCGGAGATGATTCGGGAGAAGATGAAGGTCCTTTGGGATGACCTGCTCAGATCAACCACTGTTGATTGGTCCTCCTCTCGAGTAACCCAGACTCAGAACGAGATATTCGACGCAGCTGTGATGGATGTCTGTGCAATCATGGATTCTCCCAGCCAGAACCATTTTCTAAACACGAAATCTGAAGTAGAGATTTTGGTGAAGACAAAAGGTGGAACAGAAATCGGGGGACGGTTGGATTTTATTCACTATGAGCCCTTGGATGACAACCTGGTTCACATTTTTGATGGCAAGGGAACCACCAAGGTTGGTCGGGTAGATACCAACCAGCTCTATTTCTACGCCCTGTTGTACTTCTTCCACTACAAACGGCTGCCGGCTGGGTTGGGGTTCTTCTACTACCGGTTCAACCTCTACAAACCGCTGCCGATCGACCTTGTCAGACTGAATGAGTTCCGAGCCAAGGTATCATTGGATGTGAAAGCCATCTCCACCGGGTCTGATTTTTCGGCAACTCCAGGTTGGAAACCGTGCCATTTCTGTGAATATCAGCCAACTTGTCAGGAATACATGGCGTTTAGGGCCTCTCGGAAGAAGCCCTCCGCCATAGACCTCCCGGATGGAGTCACGGAGTTCGGGCTATGAACCTGGCCGATTCAACCTCGGAATACACTCCCGACCGAAACGGACGGATATACCCCCCAGAAGTAATGGAGAGGGCCGTACTCGATCATCTCTGGCAATGGCGACAAAGGGCCTTAGCCTCAGGTGACAATGTCTCAATGGGTTCCCACAGCGTTGATTCTGTTGAAGTTGTGGGGGATACAATGCATGTGAATATGACCCTCAGGCCAATAGTCCCGGCAGACCACATCGATGTCCAATACAAAATAGCGTTGGAAGAGGTTAGGAAGAGTCTGGACGGATTCATAGAAAACCCCCCAAAAACCAGGTATCAACTACTTCTGGAACAAGTATCAACTGACACAACCCGATAAGTATCATGTATTGAGGAGCTTAGAACGACATGGGAACAGATGACCTGATCAAGCGGTTCAAAGCTGTGACGGAAGCCAAGGCAACTCTGACCGAGAAGAAGGTCCGGGCAGAGGAACGCCACAAGACTGAGCGGGAGCGACTCGAGGCTCTGGTCAAAGAGATCACTGCCAAGGGCTATGACCCCAAGAAATTGGCGGAGATCTTTGAACAGAAAACCGAAGAGCTGACCAAGCTTTTGGCGGAGAAAGAAACCGGGATGAAGGCCGCGTCGGAGAAGCTGCAGGCTCTTGAGGCATAATCGAACTTGAATCTTAACTGAAGGAGATTGTCTTGGAACTCATCGTACAGTCCGCAGCCTTGAAGAAAGCCCTGTCTATCGTGTCGTTGGCCACCGGAGACAAGGTCGACACACTTCCCAGCCATGCTCTGTTCCGTCTCAAGGACGGAAAACTGAAGATGTTCTCCACCGATGGGGACCGGTTTGCGGTGGCCAGCTGTGATACCATGATGGCTGCAGAGTCCGATGCCAATGAGTTCACCGCCGACCCCAAAAAGCTGACGGCCCTTCTGAATAGCTCTGATGGAGACTCAATACGTCTGCTCTACAAGGCCGCAGAGACCACGCTGCACGCCTTCGCATCAGAACACCAAGAGTCATATGTAGCCTTCGGGTCATTCAAACCCGAGAATGCACTCTCCTTCGAGGGTGAGTTGGACAATCTCCAGAAGGTCAAGACCATCAACGCGGAAGTCCTGAAAAGGGGGATCAAGTTCACTCAGGGCTTCATAAGCACCGAGGAAAACAACCGCCGGTACAGCTGCGTCTATGCCGCCAACGGAACCCTCTATGGGTCCAATGGGCACAACTCCGTGGCTGCGTTCCAGAGCATCGAGTTTGAAGGGGTGGAGTTCCTTGTTCTGAGGGGACCCATGATTCCCCAGATGCTCTCAGCCATTGACCGGTTCGATTCTGAGGCGATCACGATTATGACCACGAGCAAGTTCGTGTCTTTCTGGTCCGACACAGGAGACGGATTTGGTTATCTGAAGTCCAATGAAGAATTGCCCAAACTGCCCATCAGTCTTGACCGACCGGATTGGGACAGCTACACAGTCAATCGCAGCCTGCTGGTCAAGAAGCTCAATCGTTTGGCCATCGCCACGAACGACAAAAGGGGTATCAAAACCATAATCAAGAACGACAATATGGACCTCATCACCCTTGATGAGCGGGCCTCAACCGAGAGTATTCCGGTGACCCGCAAAACCGGTACAGAGGCACTCACGATCATACCAGATTTCGACAGGCTCCTGAGTGCACTGAACCTGTATTGGACAGATGAGGTCGATGTCTATTTCAAGACCAGAGAGGTGATTTTCTGTGACGGCGTGATTGAGATCCAGCATAAGGGTGAAGAAACCCCCCGGAGATTCGAATTCAAAGCCTCCTGTGTCATAGCTTTGGCGAAAGCAACATGACAATTCAGGAACTACGAGGCAGACTCGACCGAGTCGATGGGGTGCGATCTTCTCTAGTGAGCCGAAAGGCTATACTCGAGCAAGATGTCGCTGTCATCAAGGGTGAGCTCGATCTGCTTGCCAAGACCAGCGCTGTTCTCAAGCATATTCTGGACATCATGGTGAAGGATGAGATATCCAAGATGGCCGGGCTGGTGACATATGGGTTGAAGTCCATTTTTGACGACCAAGATCTGACTTTCCTTCCCAACATCACCAAGAAAGGTGAGAAGCTGCATGTAGAGCTTGTCACCAAAAATGGCACCGTAGAATGCGGATTTGGGTCCATGGGAGGAAGTGTGGCTGTGATTGAGAGCTTCCTACTTCGGGTCATCTGCATGATGAAGATGAAACAGGCCCGGCTCCTGCTTCTGGACGAGACTTTCGCGTCGGTCGGAGAGCGCTATATTCCGGCGACCAGCCGGCTCATCAATGAACTCGCTAGGAAGCTGTCCCTTGATGTACTCCTTGTGACGCATCAGAAGGAATTCCAGAGCGATGCCAATGCCATATATCTGGTCAAGGACATGGCATCCGGTCTCGCTGTGGAGAAACTGAAGTGAGGACCAATGGAGATTGAGATTCGTGGTGGGTCATCTCTGCGTAAGAAGACCTTGGTAGGAGCTATCAGGAACATCTTGGAACGGCATGATTTCAAAGATATCGTGGTGGAGGGTGACATCAACCAAGCTGCTTGGGACGGTTTTTGTCGCGAAGAAAAAGTGATCATACGCATTTTGAAAGAAGAACAGGGTTGCGATCGGACACCATCAGATGTGACGAATTGACCCAATGAATAAACAAGCCACATCAACGTTCGTACAGGTCGACCTCCAGAATCTGTTCTACGGGTCCCGGGGTAAGGGGCAGCGGCTGGATTTTGAGAAGGTCTGGGATCACTTCTACGATCGCGAAAACGAATTCCTGATTGGAGCTACGGTCTACATGATTCGTAGCCCGGCATTTGACAGTAGCAAGTTTGAAATGAAACTCCAACGGATTGGATTTAAGACCGTTGTCAGGAGTGTCCCTTCTCAAGAGTATCAAACCTACCAAGCACCGACCACGCATCCTGTCAATCATGCAGTATCTATCACAGTTGACTGCCTTGACAAGTTGGATGCGTTCGACCGATGGGTTCTCATGTCTGGTGATGGAGAGTTTGCACCCCTCTGCAAATATGTACGGTCGAAGGGAAAGACAGTAGAGGTTTGGGGATTCCAAGAGAACCATGATCCCGCGCTTGATCCTCATGTCAACCGGGTTAGGTATATTGGCAATGCTTTCTTCTACCGCAAGCCCCAGATATCTGTGTTTGGCTTCAACAATTTCGGGGAAGGGAATCTATGAAATCCCCAGGGGCTGTGTATCGAAAGCTCAAGGAGGTCCGGTACAAGCACCTCTCTGCCATGTACAGGCTGTATTTCAGACGTAGTCCTGAGAACTGCAGATACAACTATCGCTACGTCGTGACCGGCAGTGATGGCAGACCCCAAGAGGTCCGCCTGTGTCTGGTGCACCAGAAGAATCATGACTCTTTGGATGGGGTCAATTTGGAGTTGATCGATATCTGTACGGAATCGGCCGGATGCCCCAAGTGCGATGCGTTCGTTCCCCGGCTGAACAAGGAACAAGTACGAGAACTGTTTGAGGCAGAGCTGCGAGACAAAGATACCAGGCAGAAAAAATACGCTGACATCTGTGCGTTGGAATGGGTACTCGAAAGATCAGTGGTAGGTCTGCCCCCGTTCACGTGGCTGCAGGCCGCTTACTATGACATAAAGCGTAAGCTCCTGAAGAGCCAATTATTGTAGGGAGTTATCGGTGAACATCACAAAGCTGGATCTAGCCATTCGGGTCGCAAAAAGACTTGACAAACCGGCCTCCGAAATGAGATTGACGGTCGATTCAATCATTGATGAAATCATGATTGTTCTCACCGAGGGGCATCGGATTGAACTCCGCGGTTTCGGCGTATTCAAGACCAAAACCCGAAAATCACGGAAAGCCCGGAACCCCCGAACAGGGGAAGCAGTTCAAGTCCCTTCATACGTGGCCCCGCTGTTCAAATTCTCCCGGGATGGCCAGAAGGTTTTCGATAACAAGCTGGCGAATAGAGTAGCTACGTCGGTGCCGGCCTATTCTTCCAAGAGTAAGAGCAAAGCCAAGAAGAAAACCCCTGTGGTCGAGCCGGAAACGGCGCCTTCGTCAACCGTAATATCGGCTGAAAACTTCAGCCCTGTTTGAGGCTATCATGGGTCGCTTTGACATAGCTACAAACCGGACACCTGTACCTGAGCCTGATCCTCCGAAACGACCCGTTGGAAATCCGCCGCCACTCGGCAAACCGGGAAACGTTGACTTGGAATTGGTTCGAAGAGTCAACGGTAACGTCATATCAGCGGTCCCTCTCAATATAACAGACGTGAGTGTGACAGCTCATTCCGACGTTGGTGGGCCGGGTTTCATGGTAAGTATGCGTTTCCCACTCACACCTGACCAAGCTAGTGACCTGTTCGATAGTGACCAACTCATTCTTAGGAATCCGCGCCCGTACACCCAAGAAAGAGAAATGCGAACAGCCCGAGCCCGGGCCCTTTCTGATCTTGATGATCAAGCTATTGATCAGATTCTAGATAACCTATAGCTGTTTTTGAGCCCCCAGAGCTTTTTCCCATAATACTCTATCGATATAACAGGCCCTTTTGAAGAAAAGGGGTTGTTATATATGAAAATTGCTCTGGAAAACTGCAATTCGATTTGCGTTGGCAAACTCCAAAAGGCCATACGTAAGACTATCCGCCGTGATTACCCAGATGCATCTGATGAGGAAGTTTTCCAATACACCGAGAAAGACCTCGCTGCTTTCACCTGCAATAACCAAACTTTCAAGTTCACGTCTCTGAAAAACAAGCTGGGCGGATACCGTTGGTTCTTCCTCTGCCCCCATTGCGGACAGCGGGTCAGCAAACTGTTCCTGCCCCCTGAACCCTATGGAATGGTCAGGGAGTATTGGTGCAAGACCTGCCACGGGCTGAGAAATCAGTCCGCTATTTTGGGCCAGAACAAGTACTATCGGACGATCACCCGGCCGCTCAAGAGAATGAAAGAGATCGAGGAGCGCATTGCCCGCGGACACCTGAGTGGGGATAAGACTCAGGAACTCCTGAACGAGTATGACACTCTCGAGAAGGACCTGAAGGGGTCCCCCGAGTACCGTCTCTACCAGTTCAAGCGCCGGCATGGGATGAAGACGTGATCTCTCAGGAGACTCCTCAAGACCCATATGCTCTTGAGGCAGAGTACCTATACTTCAGGCTGTACAATTCCTACCTTCTTCGATCGCCAGACCTGCATAAGAACTATGCCATGCTACTCGACCTCTGGCAGCGTCATCCGGAATCCTTGAAGATTCTCTCTAAGAATGACCTGATCAGACTCAAACGAGTACAGTCAGACATTCAAGAAAACCGCTACAGCCTCTTCAACGATAGATTGGACCTCTTTGAAGCAGCCCCAGAGGCTCTGAAAAAGGAGAAGTCCGGCGCCCGCCACCAAGACCTCTGTCTGGAGATTGCCCGTCATAAAGACCTCCTAGAGCCCTTCACAGGTCCTATTGATTTCATGAATCTGGAGCACCCCGTGTTGTTCGGGTCTATCGATGTTCTGGCTGTGTGTGGGCTAACCGCCTACATTGTTGAGGTCAAAACAGATTCCGCCACACACGCAATCGCCGGTCAGGTCATGAAGTATTTCATAGGTCTCTCCCTGACTCTGTCCCGAAAATGGATCGACGATATCAAGGTCATTACCATCTGCCCTGGATATGACCGGGTGGCTCAAATGCAGCTTAGTCAGATCGGAGCAACCTGTCTTCTCCTGACCAATGACTCTCCATTGAAAATCAAGGCCTTATAGCATAATTATCTCTTAATCGAGTTCATCCTTGTATGAAGCTTCGAATCAAGACTCCTAAGAGGCGGTCTCCTTCCCAAAGGCTCAAGGCTCGTCTCTACTACCGCAAGAACCGGGCAAAGATTCGTATGCAGCGCCGGCGCTATATCCGGCAGCATCGAACTACCATCAAGCATCGCAAGATGTTCATGCGGTATAAACCGAGTTGGATCAAGAAACCCAACAAACCAAGGGTCCATCGGCCAAAGAAGCCAAAGACGTTCAAGATCAAGACCTTAAAGGTCAAGAAGCACCGTTTTGATTGATCGCTCTGCTCCCCGGTATAATATCATGTAGGGGAGGAACGATTGTCTGACCTTCGGTTTGAGACATATCGGAAGTGGTTTCAAGCTCTGTTGGTTAAAGAGTTCATGGAACTGCCCGCGGCCGAACAAGAACGTTTCATTCCCCTTGTGGAGAAGTTTCTCGCAGATTGCAGAAAGGTGGCGGAAGAGGGTCGTTCCATCAAAGAGCGTAGAATACAGGTGAGGGTCAGTCAAGTCTCGGGAGACACTGCAATGGGTGAGTTCGAAGGAAAAACCATCAGGTTTCCCAAAGACTCGAGCAGAATCGGAGACCAAGTATTCATCACAGTATTCAGTTTTGATGGCGAGATGTGGTACTCTTCGAAGCGAGAACTGATCACGGGGAGATGATATGAGCCGGGCTCCATGGTATCTCAAAGAAGTCAGACCGACAACGACATTCACTTGGACACCCGAGATGAGAGTCGCCGTCTATACCATGAGGGTCAAGGATGAGCTGCCGATAGACGAAATCCGGGCACACGTCGAACGGATGATAGGAAGACGGCCAAACAGGACCCGGATACACAACTTGGTTCGGATGATGCGAAAGAACATGGCCAAGAAATGCCATCGTTGTGGCAAGCCCTTGCCGGGAAGCAAGAAACCCGTCGGGTCATGGCTTGTGTGTAAGACGTGTAGAAAGGAGCACAGCGAGTACAAGAAGGCCTGCAGGGAGAAGCATCTAAATCAAGGACTCTGCGGAATTTGTGGAGAACACCCGAGGGTGAACGGATTCAGATCTTGCCGCAGGTGTCTCTCAGAAACCTATCGTCGTAGAATAAACGAGGGCCTCTGCGGGTACTGTGGTAAAAGACCCCGGGCAAAAGGGTCGATCGCAATGTGTGGAGTTTGCCTAGAACTAGATAGAATCAAAAGCCAGATAAACAAGAGGAAGCAACATGCACAGACAACTGCAGAAAATCAACATCACTGAAGCGCATGCTGCCTGCCGAGTCTGCGGAACAGACATCATGGAACTCAACAACTTCAGGTATGCCGGCAAAACCATCACGGAACCCAGGTTCTTTGAAGAACTCTGTGTTTGCCTCGGCTGCAACGCCACTTTCCTGATTCATTATGACATTTTCGACCGAGCCGGTCATATCAATCCCCGGACATTCACGGGAGACGTGAACAATCCCGATTACAATTGGCAAGACAGCCTCACAGATGCCCAGAAGAACCTGATAGCAGAGCATCTCAGTTTCTGTCCGGTCTGTCGGGATCGCCTATCAGAAGAAATTCTCTCAGACGCATGGTTTGCGGGTATAATACACTCAGAGGCCCACAAATACTGACTGGGAGGAAAGATGCTCGAGAAGATGATTAAGGCCCTGATGGGTGACATGAAGGTGAAGGCTTTTGGTCCCATGTTCACCATCCTTTTCTGCTCCTTGTACTTCTCCCATGAAGTCGCAAGACTCAGCGTATCGGCGACGGCCCTTATAGGTTTCGTTGAGTGTATCATCATCGGAGTGACCTACGCCTTGATTACCCCTCCCACAGAGGCGGAAATGGTCAAGGCCCGGGTCCGTCTGGCCCGTATCGAGAAGTGGTTCGGAATCGACGAATGAGCCACACCGGTTTTGTCGCCCGATATTGGTCTGGAGAGGCCATTTTTGAGCGCAATGGGGCGCCGGATGCTGCGGGCCGGATACGGGCTACCAATTGGGCTGAAGTCGACCTGGAAAAGGTCGACAGGCTCGAACTCTGGTGGAATGGAGAACCCCGGGCCATCATTGACCGGTCCGATGCCTTAATTGACCTCAACCCGGCCGACTTGGAAAACCATCTTCTTCAGGGGACCCCCATAACCGATTGGGTCTTTTTTCACTCAGGAATCTCGGATGGAAACCAGACCTCGATTCAATCCCGGTCCATAGGGTTTGTGGTCAATGGAACCCGCTATTTGGCTACAGTTGATGAGAAAACGGGTAGGCTGACCGATACTTCCGCGTTACTCTACTAATAACCTGGGCCTTGTATGTACCTCAAGGCCTATGATTTTGTCAGCGGGGATGACCTCGGAAGTCCTCAAGTCATTGATTTTGGAGATGTTCTACAAGGTCGACACAACCAAAGACCCACACTCCTGAGGGCTTTTCCAGACACGGAATCCTCCATCCTTGACGCAACACTCTATCTGGAAAACAAGGGGGGATGGCCCACGGCTGAATTCGGTTGCTATGTCAACCCATCCTTCCAGCCGGGGGTCAATCCCGGAAGCGACCTACTTTCGAACCACTTGGCCGAGGTCAGAGATGCCACCTATGGCATGCCTAACGGCCGCTCGATCGGAATGACTGATTCCACCTCCGGTTATGTGTGGCTGGACGTGGACCTTCCTACGACACAGGTGGGCGCCACCTCTTCAGTGAACTTCAGGATTGCCTACAGTTACTTCTGAGCTCACCGGAAAGTACCATAGAGTGGTGACAACGAACCACTATCAGACGCTAGGCGTCTCTCCTTCTGCCACGCCACGGGAAATCACCGAGGCTTACCGCCGGCTTGTCATCCAATTTCATCCGGACAAGAACCCGGGGCAAGAAGAGCGCTTTCGAAATGTCTGTAAGGCCTATGACGTTTTGAAGGACCCGGAAATCCGCAAAGAATACGACCAAATGCTGTCCCCCTCAGAGGTCGTCCGACCAAAATCTATCAAGAAATCCCGCGGAGAAAATCTGCGCGTAGCTCTCAACGTCACAGCCCGGGAATTGGCACAGAGTGTCACCAAGACAATACAGACCCAACGAATGGGTCTCTGCCCCCACTGTCATGGTACTCGGGCGGCCTCTGGAAAAGATCTTGTCTGCAAAAGCTGCGGGGGTTCCGGATACGAGCCCATCTCCGTGATTCTCAGCTCCAAGGTTGATTGCGTGACCTGTAAGGGATATGGACACGTTCCTGATGGACCCCTCTGCGAGCCTTGTCGTGGGTCGGGGCTCATGAAAGAGACCATCCGTCGGGATATCACGCTGAATCCTGTTCTCGGTTCAACCATGCTGCTGTACGGGTCGGGGAATTGTTGCCCGCATGGGGGCCAACCTGGAAATCTGTCCGTTGATTTTATCATAGAGAAAGACCCGGTCTATTCGATGCACGGTCTCAAACTCCGGCGGCAGCTCAAGATCACACCGGCTCAGGCCGCTTTGGGGGATGAGATTCGTCTGGATGTGTTTGGAACTCCTGTGGATGTGCTCATACCATCTGGATCTCAGCCGGGGCGACTGATTGAGATAGAGGGAGCCGGCCTGTCGTATGAGGGTCGAAGAGGTAATTTAGAGATTCAGATCTGGATAACCATACCCGATGTTGTAGATGAAGCACACCGGGAACTGTACGAACGCCTCAGAACGTGGGAGAAAGAGCATGGCAGAATCGATTGAATCCCTGTCCATCCGAACTGCTCAGATGGCACAGATTCTGGATGAGTACCGGGTGACCATCTATACCATGGAACAGAAGCAAGCTCTCCTGATCCGAATGTTGGAGGAGAAGGGCATGATGGCTAAGGGGGAATTCTCCAAGCGGTGGCCCGTATTCCTGAAGAATGATATTGGTGTTCTTGGCCCGGATGGACTCATGGAGGGTTCAGCCAAGATCACGTTCTTCGGACAGGAAGGGGTCCCAGCATGAGAATCGTTGAAGTCGTACGGACGTTCAACAAGAACGGAGCTGATTTCCGACAGGGTCATCGCTATGTGATGGCAGAAGACGCTGAGAACCAATGGCGAAACGTCGCTGGCGACCATTTTGGCATGTCCTACCCGATAGACAGCATCTACCGAAAGTATAAGGGTGAAGACCTGACGGGCAAGAAGTTGATGTGCTGGAGAACGGGTGGTATCGGGGACATGTTCTTTCTCATTCCCGTGTTGCGCTATCTCAAGAAGCGCTATCCGGGATGCGTTCTCCGTGTAGCTTCCGGCTGCAAGCAACCCCTCGAGAACATACCCGAGATCGACGAGTTGGTTTCCATGCCGTTCGACGCGGCCATGCTGGAGAACGTAGATTATCATCTCATGTTCCAAGGCATCATCGAGGGTGAGACTGAAGAGTCCAAGCGGGTTCATGCTGCGGACATGTTTTTCAAGTATTTCAGCATTGACAGCACGGGTCTGCCCGATGAGGATAAGTGTCCAAAACTGTATTTCACAGAAGCAGAGCTTGCCTGGCTCAAGAGAGCCACGGCCCAGATGGGTATTGCCGAGGCAGACTATGTGGTCGGAATCCAGCTTGAGACTTCTGCCCCGTTAAGAAACTTCCCCAAGGACAAGATGAAAACCATCATCGATGTCCTCACCAAAGAGCCCAATATCAAGGTTGTATTGATCGGTTCGGCCCAGCAAACCCTTCTTGCGACATATTTCAAGAGCGGTAATCCAAACGTGATTCCGGCCTGCAATTTCGATGTCCGGCAATCCATTGTGCTTGCGAACCGGTATGACCTCATGGTAGCCCCTGATACTTTCATGGTTCAGACTGCGGGAGCTCTGGGAAAGCCTCTTGTGGGGCTCTATGGGCCTTTCCCCAGCGAAGTCCGCATGAAGTATTTCAAGAATGCAATTGGCATTGATGCCAAGGTTGTCTGCAGCCCTTGTTACAAGCATGACTTCAGAGCCTGCATCAAGGGCCATCCCAGCCCCTGTTTCTCGGTTGTCAAACCGGAAGACGTCCTGCAGGCCATCGACTATCTCAAGGCCAAATTTACCGGCCGGCATTTCAACTTCATGAGACACTTCCTCGAAGATCCCGACCTGTCCGAGATCGAACGGTTCTTCCTGTCGGCTGATAAGGGCCTCTGCTTCTTCTCCGGTTACTACAAACATCACAACATGATTCGGGTCGATCCGAACAAGTTCGTAGGCGCCGACATTGACGACCTCGGAGCGGAGTTCAAGCGGGACTCTTTCCCGTTCGTACTCTTCATGAATGATTTCACTCCCAAGGGGGTTCAGGTTTATCAGGGGTGCAAATCCATGGTCCGTCCCGGGGGATATTTTGTAGTGTATCGGGCAGGAGCTCAGGAGGCAGATCAGGAGAATCTTCAGAAGGACATTGGCAAGAGCTTCGCGCTGGTCTTCTCGAAATATGATCCAGTCAAGCGCATCGTGATGATTGCTGGAAAACGGGGGTATTGATGTCAGTCGCCGGTGAGGCTCTGTTGAATTGCATGAGGGCACGCGGAGCCCCGATGAACATGCGGGATATGCTTCTCGCCAAATTCCACCCCGGCATGCAGCCCGAGTGGCTTAACAACCTGTTGCGGGAATTGGTTATAAGTGGTATAGTAGTTCGAAGCAAGGACCCCGAGACGGGGTTTCTTGTATTTTCAGTGAAGCCCGAAGAGGGCCAAGAAAGGTAGAGGGGTATGAGTACGAGGCTGTTTGTCAAGAACATTCCGTGGTCGGCTACAGATCAAGAACTTGCCAGTTTTTTCGGGCAATGCGGTACGGTGACCAACGTGACTCTCATAACGGACAGAGAAACGGGCCGGTCCAAGGGCTTCGGCTTCGTTGAGCTGGAAGAGGGTGGAGAAGAGGCCCTTCAGCTCAATGGGTCAGAGTTTGGCGGACGGAAACTCATCATCGAAAAGGCCCGCCCCAAAGAACAGCGCAATGACCGCGGCGGCAGTTATCGCGGAGGAGATCATCGGGAATACCGTGGAGACCATCGTGGCAGGTCTCAGAGACAGGATAGATATTGAGGGCTGCGTAGGAACAGCCCTTGGCAGGGGGGAGAGTTTTCGGACTCTATTTCCCCTTTATCCCTCGATTACCATCTGATGACCACAATGTGGGCATGACCGATAGAAAGCTTCTCGTGTTCTGAATCCACAATCAGAACAGACCGCACATTTGTGAGCATTGTTCTTGATAGGACGATTAGGGGGGTAGAAGCCCGATCGGGGGCCTCTTCCCGGGAGCCACCCAGTCGGCGAGAAGGCTTTTCGTTCTACCCAATCGCTGACTTGGTCAATAGCTAAGGCCAGACGAGGAGATGACTGTTCAATCTCCCCCGCTATCTGGTCGAGTTCCTTGGCGACTCTGGCAATATGCGTGAGTCTGACTCTCATTTTGAACTATCTAGATCAGATGCAGGGTCCCGATCAAGATACTCCGTGATCTTCTCGTTTTTGTCTTTTTCTGTCAGATCCCCCCGAGAAGCAATATAGACTCCAAAGGACAAATCAACAAACGTTGTTCGAATCACGTAGAGAAGTCGACTCAAGGAATCCCCGTTGACCTTCAGCAACGAAGCCCGTTTCTGGGCCATGATGAACCCTACAAACCTGTAGAGTGCCATGCCATATTGGACAGTCAGATGCCTGGGGAAGATCAAGGCCAAGACGGCCGGTAGGACAGTTCCGACCAACAGGGCTATGATGTATGGCAGGTATTCCTTGAGTTCTTCCATGGAGTCCTTTTACTTCTTCGCGGTGGAGTCCTTCTGTGTGGAATCTGCCACGGCAGCAGTCACCGTGTCCAGAACAATTGTAGTATCTTTGAGGGCCGGAGCATCGGTTTTCTGAGCCTTGCCGCAACCTGCAACAAGACCTGTGATGAATCCCACAAGAGCTACCACCACGAGTCTCTTCTTCATTCTGACACTCCTTGAGTTGAGATTATTTGCTGTTCTGTTTGAACAGCTGTTCCTGCTTGGCCTTTGAGCCGGCAGAGGACCCAAAATAGTATGCGAAAATCTGACTGAGAATCGTTGAAAGAACGCCCAGAATGTACAAGACGATGTTCTGGGATGAGGCCTCAATTTTGACGAAAACCAAAAGGAAAAAAAGCGCCATTGTCGCTAGAACGGCGAGCAGGGCAAGAAGAGGCGCCACGTTTTTCTGAAGCCAAGACCCTTCTCCAAGAGCTTGACCTCCTTGTCTCGTGCCGCCTGAATATATATCTTTGCTGTTCATAGCCGTCGTGTCAGTGTCCATAGGAGCCCCAATCTGGATAGATGGCATTTATTCTCCAGGGATGAACCG